>ERZ773235.1702-NODE-1702-length-21266-cov-16.096271_pt1 | contig 21266 bp, 20 predicted proteins | sample MGYA00580522_ERZ773235 | MGnify/ENA primary metagenome ERZ773235 (study PRJEB29015, sample SAMEA2737797) | human gut metagenome | biome: human gut; feature: human-associated habitat; material: faeces | place: China | collected 2012 ...
CTTGCATGTGTTAGGCACGCCGCCAGCGTTCGTCCTGAGCCAGGATCAAACTCTCAATAAAATGGTATCTTAAAGCCGAAGCTCTAAAATCAATTTCATTCTTCGTTCGCTCTTAGCTTAACTCAAGAATTTTCGTTGGCTATTCAAAGAATCTCATTTCTGACATTCACTGAACAACTCTTTTGGTTCTTTTTCAGAACCTTAATTGTCCAAGGTGTTTGTTCATGTTTCTCGTTGTTTAATTTACAAGGTGCACTCCGCAGTTTCGCGGGCTTTTATTGTATCACATCAAGTTTCATTTGTCAAGAACTTTTTTCAAATTCTTTTGAACTTTTTGTGATCCGCTCGTCGCTTCGCACTCTTTCGCTCAGCAGCGAACTCATTTAGTTTAGCACATCTTCATCCGTTTGTCAAGAACTTTTTTCGATCTTTCCAATCTTTTTTCTTGGCTTCGTCCGATTTGCTGCGCTCCCTCAGAACGCTCGGATATGATACCATCGAAACCATGGTTTGTCAACCCCTTTTTTCATTATTTTTCACTCTTTTTTATATTTACTATCACTTGTGTTAATATCGGCACCAGACCCCAAAATACAGCCGCTCCCACAGCCCAGACCCACATTGGAACCGCATATGCAAAGAAACTTCCCCCGAACGCCAGCAGACAAAACATGCCGCTTTCGTTTTCTCCAATCCGTTTTCCTCTGACTGCCGCCGCCATATTTCCTGCTGCGCACGCCAGCATTGTCAGCAGTGCAAACAGACCCAGCAGCTGCGCGACCGACAGCAACAGTTCAAACCGCTGCATGACCGACATCACAGAAAGACTTTTTGTCAGCGTGAGAAACGGCAGCGGCTCCTGCCGCGCCAGTTCCGGCGACAGGCAGGCCGCCGTCAGAAACGCCGGAACTGCCGGCAGAAGCGCAGACACCGCCGCAGTCCCAATCGAATTGCGCGGCATTTCCTCTTTTGCTGCGATAAATGCCAGACACGCGGGTGCCAGACACAGACAGAGTGCCAGTGCTGCATCTGCCGGCACCCCTTCCGGCCGGCACCAAGCTGCCTGCACATGACGCAGGGATGCCGCGGTAATGATCGCATACAATCCCGCAAGGCATATAGCCAGCGCCCCGCAGACACGCCCGACGGCCAATCTCCCCTTTTGCCCAGCCAGCGCTGCCAGCAGCAGCGGAATCGCAGACAGGAACGGCCCCAGATCATCCTCAAACGCAATCTGGCTGGCCGCAGCTGCGCCGGAGGCTGCAAACAGCAGCCACAAAAGTTCTGCCGCTGCCGCAACCCGTCCGCCGCCTGTTCCGAATGCCTGGTCAAACGCCTCCCGCATACAAAGTCCAGAACGCCGCTGCATTACCTGCAGGCAGACTGTGAGCACGCAGGCAAGCACGCTCCCGCCCAGCACCCAGAGCCAGCCGCTGCCCGGCAGCTCCATCGCCGCCGGAACGCTCAGCGCGCACAGGCTCCATGCGCGCATCTGCCGCGGCGTCAGCTTATCCCGCAAGAATAATCCCTCCGTTTTCTCCCGGCAGCAGAACCGCCGGGCTGAGCGTTTCGCCGCGCAGGAGCGCGGCGTGCGCATCCGCCAGCGTCACGCTGCCGGGGTGCGCCTGCAAAAAATCCACGCAGCTTTCTGCGTCCAGCGCGTCCATCCGCGCCAGATACAGCTTTGCCGCCGGGCGGAACTGCCGCTGCTGCACCACTGCAGGCAGAAGCGCCTGTGCGCTTTGCAGGAGAATAATATGCTCTGCCGTGTCCAGGAAGAGCGTGCCCTCTGCACCTTCCCGCATGGCCGCAAGCGCATCCGGGAGGGTCGCGCCGGAGCCGGACGCGCCGTTGTCGCTTTCCACGGTGATCCGCCCGTCCTTCTGCGCGATCATAAGCACCTGCGCGGGCAGGAGTTTCGCCGCATCCGTCCCGGTGCGCGGCAGCATGCACAGACTGACCACCGAAATCGCAGCCAGCAGCACGATACTGATTTTATTTGCGATTTTCATCCTGCCCGTCCCCCTGATTCTTCAGATCCTGTGGGTGCAGCGTCGCATCGCGCCATTTCTGCCGCGCCAGAAGCGGACGCAGCACGGCGCGTCTTGCCCGTGCGTCGGAAAACGGCGCGAGATAGGATACGTCCAGGCTTGTCAGCCCCGACAGGTGGATCAGCAGCGCAATGCCGCCCGCCGTCAGCGCGAACAGGCCTCCCGCTCCCGCTAAAATTGCCAGTGCGAAGCGCCAGATACGAACGGCGTCTGATAAATCCCGGCTCGGAAGCGTAAAGCCGCAGATCCCGGCAGAGGCTGTGACGATCAGCGCGGCAGGCGAAACGAGATGCGCATCGACCGCCGTTGTGCCAACGACGAGACCACCGATGATGGAGACTGCCGTGCCGATGGCCTGCGGCAGATGAAGTCCCGCCTCCTGCAGAAGTTCAAACGTGGCAAGCAGGCCAATCACCTCGAAGACCGTGTCGAACGGCACCTCGCGCTTGGATTCGATGATCGCCAGCAGCAGCTTCGTCGGAATCATCTCCTGATGATACATTGCCATGGCGACATACAGCCCCGGCAGCAGCAGCGCTGCCAGCAGTGCCAGGTATCGCAGCACCCGCAGGCAAGACGCCGAGAGATAATCGACCGCGCGGTCCTCCGTCGATTTCATCAGAATGCCGAGATTGACCGGCGCCAGATATCCCAGCGGCAGCCCATCGACAAGCAGACCGACCTGTCCGTTCAGAAGCCCCTGGCAGAAGGTGTCCGGACGTTCAGTATATTGTAATAGTGGAAATGCGGTTCTTCGTGAACCGGTGACGTATTCCTCAACGCTCGCGGGTGTGAGCATGCCGTCAATATCGATTGCCCCCAGCCGCTTTTCCATGCGCCGCACCAACTCCGGCGCGGTCAGATCCGCGAGATAGCAGACTGTGACGGCGGTTTTCGTGCGCAGACCGACGGTCTTCTGCAAAAAGCGCAGCTGCGCTGTGCGCAGATGGCGGCGCAGGAGGCTTGTATTGATGCGCATCGTCTCGGTAAACGCATCCTTCGCGCCCTTGACGGTGTTTTCCGACTCCGGCGCGGAAGGGCCGCGCCGCGCGCTTGTTTTCGTTTCAAAGCAGAGCGCCGTATCCGTTCCGTGGAAAAGCACAGCACAGTAGCCGTGCAGCAGCTTGTCCGCCGTCTGCGCAGGGCTTTGCGTACGCTCGGCGACGGCACAGTAGACTCTCGCCCGCTCCGCCTGCGTCAGAACCTCCTGCATGCTTCCCGGCGTGACCGTCTCCATCAGCGGCTTTAAGACCTGCTCGGCGATATCTCCGCCCGAGGTCAGCCCATCCAGAAACAGAAGCCCCAGCGTCTGCCCGCCGACCGTGATCTGCCGGGTATTGAGATCCGCCGTATCGCCGAAGCACGCCTGCACGTCCTCCATGTCCCAATGCGCCATCGTTTTGCCTCCTGTGTGGATGATTCTTCTGTCATTTTTCCGCAAATGCAGAAAAGTATACCTGTTTTCCGCACCGCAGGTTTGCATATCCCGCCTGTTTGTGGTAGACTATAGCGAAAGCGATTTGAAATCACACATATATAATATGTATCTGGAGATGTACCGCCATGTATGAATTGATCACCGACAAGACGCTTGCAGAATACGAGGCGTTTTTACAGAGCCATCCGAAGGGCCATTTTGCGCAGAGCAGCCTCTGGGCCAAACAGAAGCCCATGTGGACGTGGGACGCCGTCGCTGTGCGCGGCGAGGACGGAAAAATCAAAGGCTCGCTGGCCCTGATGACCCGCAGAGTTCCCGGCATCGGCCGGACGCTGATGTACGGCTGCCGCGGCCCGGTCTGCGATCTGGACGACCGCGAGACGTTTGCCCAGCTGCTCGAGGGTGCGAAGGCACTGGCAAAAAAATATAAGTCCTATGTCATCAAGCTTGACCCGGATGTTCCGTCAAGCAACACCGCCTTTGCCGCGCTTATGCAGTCGTTCGGCTTCCGGTGCAAGGAGGGCGGCAAGAATTTTGAGGCAATCCAGCCGCGCTATGTCTTCCGCCTGAACGTCGAGGGTAAAACAGAGGAGGAACTCATGGCCTCCTTCCACCAGAAGTGGCGTTATAACATCCGGCTGGCCGAGCGCAAGGGCGTGACCGTACAGATCTGCGGCAAGGAAATGGTTCCGGCGTTCGCCGATCTCATGCTGACGACCGGCGTGCGCGACGGCTTTGTCACGCGCCAGCCCGAGTATTTTGCAAACATGCTCGACAATCTCGGCGAGCACGCGCGGCTCTACATGGCGTTCGACCCCGAGGGAACCCCCATCGCGGGCACGCTTGCCATTCACTACGGCGACAAGGTCTGGTATCTCTATGGCGCGTCCAGCAACGAGCACCGCAATCTGATGCCCAACTATCTGCTGCAGTGGCGCATGATCCAGTGGGCCGTGGAAACCGGCTGCCGCATCTACGATTTCCGCGGCGTATCCGGCAATGTGTCCGAGGATAACCCGCTCTACGGCCTGTTCCGCTTCAAGCAGGGCTTTGGCGGAGACTTCACCGAGTTTGTCGGCGAAGAGGATCTGGTGCTCTCGCCGGTCATTTACTGGGCTGTAGAGCACGGCACGTCGGTCTTCAAGGATGTGCGCAAGGCCGTCTATCTCATCAAAAACCGGGATAAGAAATAACGCAGGAGGCGCAGCATGAAAGCGTATGTCGTCGATTCCGCCGCCGTGCGGAGCAATCTGCAAATTTTAAAGGAGCGTGCAGGCAGCGCAGTTCTCTGGGCCGTTTTAAAGGGAGACGGCTATGGCCTGGGCCTTGTCCAGATGGCCGCGATCTGCCGGGAATCAAGTGTCACGCACTTCGCCGTGACGGAACTTTCCGAGGTCAGCCGTCTGCGCGCGGGCGGGTTTCAGGATTGTGACATTCTGATGCTCCGCCCGACCGCCGACGCGGACGAGTTGACGCAGCTGCTGAACCTCGGCGCGATTCTGACCGTTTCGAGCCAGAATGACGCAGCAGTCCTGAACGGCGTAGCAGAAAAACTCGGCATGCAGGCGCAGGTGCACATCAAGATCGACACCGGCATGGGCCGCTACGGCTTTCTGCCGGACGAATTGGATCAGCTGCTGCCGATCTTCAAATACATGCCTGGCCTGCATGTGACCGGCATCTATACCCATCTGCACTCTGCATTCTGCAATCAGAAAGCAACCATCGCGCAGGCCGAGGCGTTTCAGGGCGTTCTGGACAAGCTGCACGCCGAGGGCTGCGACACCGGCATGGCGCATATGCTGAACTCCGCCGGGCTTCTGAAATACCCCGAATACGCGATGGACGGCGTGCGCGTAGGCTCGGCCATCCTGGGGCGTGTGTCTGTGCGCGGAAATTGGGGTCTTGCCCGCATCGGCGAGTGTCAGGCAACGGTGGAAGAACTCCGTTGGCTTCCGAAGGGCCACAGCTGCGGCTACGGCGCGGGCTGGACAGCGAAAAAGCCCACTCGCGTGGCCGTTTTTTCCGTGGGCTGGTACCACGGGTTTGGCGTGGAGATGGGAAACGATCTGTTCCGTTTCCGCGACTGTCTGCGCGGCATTCTGCGGAATCTGAAGCAGATGATTTTTAAGAAGCATCTTTATGTGACGGTAAACGGGAAAAAGTGCCGCGTACTGGGCCATATCGGCATGCTGCACACCTGTGTGGACGTGACGAAACTCCAATGCGCGGTCGGCGACACAGCGATCTTCGATATCAAGCCGCTGCTGCTCAAGGGTATTGAAGTCGTCTACCGGTAAGGAGGAACCATGTCTGATAAAATTGCCGCCATTGCCACGGGCCACGCCCGCACGGGCATCGGCGTTCTGCGTCTATCCGGCGCCGGGTGCATTGAGGCTGCGGAACGGGTCTTCCGGCTGAACTCCGGCAGGCCGCTTTCTTCCCTCTCCGACCGCAAGCTTGCGCTCGGCACGCTCTTTGACGCACAGGGACGGCCCATCGACCACTGCATGGCATTCATCTCCCGCGCCCCGCATTCCTACACCGGCGAGGATACCGCCGAAATTCAGTGCCACGGCTCCCCCGCAGCACTGACCGCCGGGCTTGAGGCGCTGTTCGCCGCAGGCTTCCGGCAGGCGCGGCCCGGTGAATTCACGCGCCGCGCGTTTTTGAACGGCCAGATGGATTTGACGCAGGCCGAAGCCGTGATCGATCTCATCGACGCCGAGACAGCCGACGCGGCGGCAAACGCCGCCGGACAAGTTGCAGGTGCGATCCGCAAAAAGATCGACCCGATCTACGACGGCTGGGTCGATCTGTGCGCGCATTTCCACGCCGTGCTCGATTACCCCGACGAGGATATCGACCCCTTCACGCTCTCCGGCTATGAAGCGTCTCTGACAGAAAGCAGCCGTCAGCTTACCGCACTGCTTTCCTCCTGTCGTCGCGGCCGGATGGTGCAGTCCGGAATCAAGGCGGTCATTCTGGGCAGTCCAAACGCTGGAAAATCCAGCCTTCTTAACCGCCTGTCCGGCTTTGACCGCGTGATCGTCACCGACATTCCCGGCACGACGCGCGACACGGTCGAGCAGACCGTCACACTCGGGCGGCACCTTGTCCGTCTGGTTGATACCGCAGGCATCCGCGACACGCAGGATGTGATCGAAAAAATCGGCGTTGACCGCTCGATGGAAGCCGCGAAGGACTGCGATGTAGCGCTGTATGTCCTTGATGATTCCAAGCCTATGACGGAAGAGGATCGCCGCGCGATGGGCGCGGCGATCGAAGCGCCGGAAGCCGTTGCGATTTTGAACAAACAGGATCTGGCTGCCGTGATCGAACCGTCCGATCTGCCGTTTGCGTACATTGTCCCCATCTCCTGCAAGGACGGCACGGGCTTTGATCTGCTGGAGCAGGCGTTTGATATGCTCTTCCCGGACGATACGCCGTGTGACGGTTCGCTTCTGACGAACGCGCGGCAGGCCGGCGCCATTCTGCGCGCAAAAAAATCCGTCGATTCCGCCGTGCAGAGCCTGCGTGCGGGTATGACGCCCGACGCGGTGCTGGTCGATCTGGAATCGGCGATGGATGCGCTCGGCGAGGTCACGGGCCGGACGATGCGCGAGGATATCACAAACCGCATTTTTGAGCGGTTCTGCGTTGGAAAATAAACCACAGAAATCAGGTTTTACTATGATCTATCTCGATAATTCCGCCACCACGCGCCCCTGTCCCGCCTGCGTGCGGGCCATGACAGAGGCGCTCACGGACTGCTGGGGCAATCCGTCGTCCGTCTACGCCCTCGGTATTGATGCCGCCCACCGTCTGCGGCAGGCGCGGCAGGCGGTCGCCGCCGCCCTCGGCGCGGAGCCGGACCGGGTGTTTTTCACCTCCGGCGGCACAGAGGCCGACAACTGGGCTATCCTTTCAGCCGCTGAACGTCTCGGCAAGCGCGGCCGCCACATCATCACGACCGCCGTGGAGCACCACGCTGTCCTGCACCCCATGCAGAAGCTGGAAGCAAAGGGCTTCGAGGTCACATATTTGCAGCCTGACCACGACGGCAATATTACAGTCGAGGAACTGAAAAAGGCCCTCCGCCCCGATACCATTCTCGTTTCCGTCATGATGGTCAACAACGAGACGGGCGCAGTCATGCCGATTGCCGACATGGTAAAGGCCACGCGCCGCGCCGCGCCGCTGGCGCTGTTCCATACCGACGCGGTACAGGGCTTTCTGAAGGTCCCGTTTCGGGCAAAGGCGCTCGGAGCGGATATGATCTCCGTCTCCGCGCACAAAATTCATGCCGCAAAGGGCACGGGCGCGTTATATATCCGTCCCGGCCTTCCCCTCCCCGCCTTCTTAAACGGTGGCGGACAGGAGAGCAACTACCGCTCCGGCACGGAAAACATGCCCGGCATCTGCGGCTTCGGCGCAGCCTGTGCCGATACGGATGCGAAAGCAGACATCGCGCGCATGGCGCAGCTGCGCGATCTGGCCCGGGAAAAGCTGTCCGGCATCGACGGCCTTGTTCTGATCGGCAGCCAGACCGCGCCGCACATCGTCAATCTGTCCCTGCCCGGCCTTCGCTCACAGGGCATCATCAACTGCCTGCAGTCGGACGGCATTTATGTCTCAGCAGGCTCCGCCTGCTCCAAGGGCCACCGGAGCCATGTGCTTGAGGCCATGCACCTGTCCCCCGCCATCATCGACGGCTCCATCCGCGTCTCGTTCTCCCGTGACAACACGGAAGCCGACGTTGACGCGCTCTATCACGCGCTGCTGCACGCAAAGCAGACGCTGAAGGGCTGAAAATGACACGAATCCCCGCTTGCTTCGCTGAAAACCCCAGTGAAGCAAGCGGGGATTTATTAAGTGTTGCCCCTGTAGGGGTCGATGCCCACATCGACCCATTGGGAAGTTACGAATTCGCCAAAGACTCCCGTAAAAACAGCACATTCTGCCGGGCTGAGTGGGCATCGGCCCCTACTCACAAAACAGAGAGCCTTCCGTAAAACAGCCGCCTCTGCTCAGTTCTTCAGGCTCTGCATCGGAGCCGGGATTCTCCCGCCGCGGGCGATAAAGTCCGCAGAGGATTCCGCGTGCACCGGCATGATGGGTGCCGCGCCGAGCAGGCCGCCGAAGGAGACTTCGTCTCCAACTGTCTTGCCCGGAGCCGGGATGAGGCGCACGGCGGTCGTCTTGGAATTGACCATGCCAACGGCGGCTTCGTCCGCGATGATGGCGGAGATCGTCTCCGCGCTCGTGTCGCCGGGAACGGCAATCATGTCAAGGCCCACCGAGCATACGCACGTCATGGCCTCCAGCTTGTCAAGCGTCAGAACGCCGCTTCTGGCCGCAGCAATCATCCCCTCGTCCTCAGACACCGGGATAAACGCACCGGACAGCCCGCCGACGGAACCGGAGGCCATCAGGCCGCCTTTTTTGACCGCATCATTTAAAAGCGCCAGAGCCGCCGTCGTTCCGTGCGTCCCGCACGTCTCAAGTCCCATTTCCTCCAGAATGCGCGCTACGCTGTCGCCCACAGCGGGCGTCGGCGCGAGGGACAAATCAACAACACCGAACGGCACGCCCAGCCGCCGGGACGCCTCCTGCGCCACCAGCTGGCCCATGCGCGTGATGCGGAAGGCCGTTTTTTTGATGCACTCGGCTACCTCGCCGAAGGGCCGGCCCTTCACACTCTGCAGCGCGTGGTACACTACGCCCGGCCCGGATACACCGACGCTTACAACTGCATCGGCCTCACCCACGCCGTGGAACGCGCCTGCCATAAACGGGTTATCCTCAACCGCGTTGCAGAATACGACAAGCTTCGCACAGCCAAGGCCATCGCGTTCCTTCGTCAGTTCAGCCGTCTTTTTGATTGCCTGTCCCATGAGCCGCACCGCGTCCATGTTAATACCCGCTTTCGTTGTGGCAACGTTGACACTCGAGCAGACAAGGTCTGTCTCGGCCAGCGCCTGCGGGATGGCAGCGATCAGCCGACGGTCGCCGGAGGCCATGCCCTTTTGCACAAGAGCGGAGAAGCCTCCGATGAAATCCACGCCGCAGGTCTTTGCGGCGCTGTCCATCGCCTTGGCAAACGGAACAAAATCCTCCGTCTCGCACGCACTTGCGACCAGCGCGATGGGCGTAACGGAAATGCGTTTATTGACGATGGGAATGCCGAGTTCCCGCTCGATCTGGCAGCCCGTCGTGACCAGATGCTCTGCCTGCCGGCAGATCTTGTCATGAATTTTCCGGGCGCAGGCCTCCGGGTTCGGGTCTGCACAGTCCAGAAGCGAAATGCCCATGGTAATGGTGCGGATGTCCAGATGCTGATGGTCGATCATATCGACCGTGGACATGATATCGGAATGGTTCAGCATGGTCTGTCCCCTCCGTCAGATGGTGTGCATGGCCGTGAAGATGTCCTGCCGCTGGATGCGGATGGACAGGCCCATCTGTTCGCCCTTTTCCGTGACGCGGGTCTGCACCGTGTCAAATTCCGGCGCGCCAGCCGTCCATTCGACCAGCATAATCATGGTAAACGTGCGCTGCATAATGGTCTGGCTGATTTCCACGACGCTGATGTGGAGTTCTGCCAGCAGCGTGCATACCTCTGCAATAATGCCGACCCGGTCAGGGCCGACGACGGTGATAATGGCTTTCATGTGTCGTTCCTCCTGTGCGCGGATATGGAAAAAGGGGCCGTGCGGCCCCCTTTTTATTTTTAGAATTTCGTATGCTCGGCCAGCCAGTTCTTCAGTTCGCTGATGGGAACGCGAACCTGCTCCATAGAGTCGCGTTCGCGGATGGTAACAGCGTTGTCCGCCGGGGTCTTGTCGTCGCCGACGGTCGCAAAATCGACCGTGATGCAGTACGGCGTGCCGATCTCGTCCTCGCGGCGATAGCGCTTGCCGATGGAGCCGGTGTCGTCGTAGTCGAGCATAAAGTCGCCGCACAGATCCTGATAGATCTTTCTTGCAGGCTCGGCCAATTTCTTGCTCAGCGGCAGAATCGCAGCCTTGTACGGGGCCAGCGCCGGATGCAGGTGCAGAACCACGCGCACGTCGTTCTTTGCCTCGTCGATGACCTCCTCGTCATACGCTTCGCACAGGAACGCCAGCGCCACGCGGTCGCAGCCGAGCGACGGCTCGATGACGTAGGGGATATAATGCTCGTTTGCTTCCTGATCGAAATAGGTCAGATCCTTGCCGGATGCCTCCTGATGGCGCTTGAGGTCATAATCGGTGCGGTCGGCAATGCCCCAGAGTTCACCCCAGTCGGTGAACGGGAACGCATATTCAATGTCGGTCGTGGCTCTCGAGTAGAAAGCCAGTTCTGCGGGCTCATGGTCGCGCAGGCGCAGGTTTTCCTCGCGGATGCCGAGGCTCTTGAGCCAGTTCACGCAGTAGTCCTTCCAGTACGCGAACCATTCGAGGTCCGTGCCGGGCTTGCAGAAGAATTCGCATTCCATCTGCTCAAACTCGCGGGTACGGAAGGTGAAGTTGCCCGGGGTAATCTCGTTGCGGAACGCCTTGCCGACCTGGCAGACGCCGAAGGGCAGCTTGCGGCGGGTGGTTCGCTGGATGTTCGCAAAGTTCACGAAGATGCCCTGCGCCGTTTCCGGCCGCAGATAGCAGGTCGAGGAGGAATCCTCGGTCACGCCGATAGCGGTCTTGAACATCAGATTGAACTTGCGGATGGGGGTAAAGTCATGCTTGCCGCAGACGGGGCAGACGATATCCTCGTGCTCGGCAATAAACTTGTCCATCTCATCGAAACTCATGGCATCGACGTTGACCTCATGGTGCTCCTCGCCGATCAGCTTGTCTGCACGGTGGCGGGCTTTGCAGGCCTTGCAGTCGAGCAGCGGATCGGAGAAGCTGGACACATGGCCGGTCGTGATCCACGTCTGCGGGTTCATGATAATGGCCGCGTCGAGGCCTACGTTGTACGGGCTTTCCTGCACGAATTTCTTGATCCAAGCCTTTTTGACGTTGTTCTTGAATTCAACGCCGAGAGGGCCGTAGTCCCAGCTGTTGGCGAGGCCGCCGTAAATTTCGGAGCCTGCAAAAACAAAGCCGCGGTTTTTGCAAAGGGCAATGATCTTGTCCATGGACTTTTCGCTGTTTTTCATCATACTTCTCGTCCTCCTGACGTATATGATCAAGGATTTTATCTTATTATTATAATGAAAAAGCCCGCAAAGTCAACTGCGCGGAAGAAATTTGAAAGACCTGTTTTGTTTTTTTCGCAGATGTGGTATAATGCAGGAAGTTATTTTTCCGGAAAGGATATCTTCATCTTGAAAGCAATCGGAAGAGTCATCTCATCTGCGATCCTTCTCGTCCTGACGGGCCTGATGGTCGCGTTTGCAAAGGCCGCGCCGAACGTGGTCTTCTCGTTCTACCCTGCTCTCTCCAAGAGCATCCTGTCGGCAATCGCGTCGGTATCTAGTCTGGTGCCCATCGCGCTGTGGGAAGTGCTGACCGTTTTGCTGGCGCTGTGGTTTTTTTATACGCTTATCCGCGTGTTCACGGGGCGCCGGAGCCTGCTGCGCTGGCTGTCCGGCGTTCTGCTGGGACTCAGCACGGGCGTATTTCTGTTCGTTGCCATCTGGGGCCTCGGGCATTTTGGCCCGTCGGTAGATAAATCTCTTGGGCTCGATGTGCGCGAATATTCCAAGCAGGAACTGATTGCCGCAACAGCCTATTACGCTGCGCAGGCAAACGAATATGCAGAAAAAGTCGAACGAAACGTGGAAAATCTGACTGTCTATCCGGCGTTTTCCACACTTTCCAAGCAGGCCCCCGATGGCTACACGGCACTTGCGCGGCAGTATGACCAGTTCACAGACGGGCTGGGCCCTGTAAAGCCGCTGGCCTCCTGGCGGCTGTTCAGCCAGACCGGCACGACGGGCATTTTTATCTGCTTCACAGCCGAAGCCTGCGTCAACCCGGACACCTACACCGCATGGATTCCCTTCACCATGTGCCACGAACTGGCCCACCGGCAGGCCGTCACCGCCGAGGACGACGCGAATTTCTGCGCCTATCTGGCCTGCATGGCCTCGGAAAGCGACGATTTCCGCTACTCCGGCGCGTTTGGTGCGTATATTTATTGCCACAACGCGCTGTCAAAGGTCGATAAAACCGCCGCCAGCCAGATCTGGAGCACGCTGTCAGACGGCGTCATCGCCGACATCCGCGCCGCGAATGAGCATTACGCCCAATACGAGGGCAAAGTGCAAAACGCAGCCCAGAAGGTCAACGACACCTATCTGAAGGCCTTCTCCGAAGAGTCCGGAGTCCAAAGCTACGGCGAAGCCGCCGATCTGCTGATTGCGTGGTATCTGAAAAATAATACTTGACAAATGCAGCGGGATTGAGTATAATAACCCCGCTGATGGACAGTTAGCTCAGCTGGTATGAGCACATGCTTGACGTGCATGGGGTCACAGGTTCGAGTCCTGTACTGTCCACCATATAAAAGTTCCGAAATCACATGGTTCCGGAACTTTTTCTTTGCTTCTTGGTTCAAAAAGTTTGGCATAGCAGAAACAACTATTAGGCTAAACCGATTGTACGACAAAAATACGACAGTTTTGCAAAAATGGAGGGAGAAAGAGCCGTCAGGCTCTCTCTCCCTCCTTCGTCTGTACGGCTTCCAACGCCTGTCTCAGCGTGTCCGTCGTTGTGTGATTATAGACCCGTTCCAGCATTCTGGTGTCGCAGTGTCCAAGCAGATCTGCAATCAGGTGCTGCGGTACGCCCTGCGCCGACCAGAGCGTTGCTCTCGTGTGCCGAAGCTCATGGGGCGTCAATGACGGAATTTCCGGATGTGCCTTGATCAGATCCTTCATAAAGGAACGATACTCACGGTCGTACCAATTCCGTGGATAATAGGCTTTCCCTTCCGGACTGTGAAAAATAAACTCTGCTTCGACCTGACGCTTCTCTCCGCCAGATTCCAATGTAATGATTTTCGGCTCTGCTTTCAGTCTTGCGAGCAGGCGCGGCTCCAAAATCGGAATTTCACGATGGCGATAACCGTTTTTCAGTCCGTCGGCAATCAGAGCCGTTCCCGTTTCCTTTGAATTGACAGATACCAAGCCCTGATTGATATGCAGAATCCCGTGCCCGGCATCAAAATCGGTAAAGCGTAAACCTAGCAACTCACTTCTGGAACAACCGGTTTCCATCAGCAGCATGATTGCCAGTCCCTTGGGATGGTTGACAGCAAAATCGTATGTGATATCATATTCCTGCGGGGAAAGCGCACGTTTTTCGACCACACGATGATATTTCGGCAAGCGGATGATAGATGCGTTTGCTGCATTCTCCTTGCAGTAGCCCTCTTCTTTTGCATGCTGCAAGATAAAACTCAGCATATTGTAGTCCTTTTTTACGGTTTCGGGCGCATACTTCTTGCCGATTTTATTGATGTATTCCTGTATTTCAGCGGGCTGAATGGTCTGAATTTCTCGCTTGCCGAAATAGGGAATCAGATGCCGCGTGACAGGAGCAAGGCAGGTATCCGTGTATGTATTGGGCTTGACGTAGGGCTTCTTATAGAGTTCCAAGCAACGAATTCCCCACTTTTCAAAAGTGATCGTTTTTGCCTTCTCTGGCTCTCCTAAGAAAAGCTTGATTTTATAGGTCTCTGCGTACTCTTCTGCCTTGCGTTTTGCATCACGCTTGGATTTCGTGCTGTAGAAGGATTTGCGGATCAAGTTGCCGTCTATATCCTTTCCCAGCGTAATTTTGTGTTCATAACGTTTCTTCGCGGGCATGCTCACCCACCTCCTTCTCGATGAAAGGTTAGGAGGCGGTGAACCACCTCCTATAAATTGATTTTATGCGCAAGTCTTTAAGTACCACGTTACAAACGTCGAGGTAAAGACCTTGTAGGCAAAACGGCTACCGGCAGAATAAGCAACTCCGAATGGACAATGCCCCTGCCGCATACAGGCACGCAGCGCCTCCGGCTTCATTCTCAAAAATTTAGAAAGCTTCTCAACAGGAATGTAGATCGGGTAGTTCTGTACAAGTTCGTTCAGCTCACTACGCCTCTTTTCCAAAGCGAATGGAATGGCATTTTCACGGTCGAGGGAAAGCGTCTGCTCCTTCATATGTTTGTCCATATTATCCCTCCTTCAGCTGAATACCACGGTAAACATTGAACGTTTTTCCGCCCAAGAACTTCTTCTGCGAGTTGGAGGGGAATCCAAACTTCGTCAAGCTGTGAGCAAGGACACGGGAAAAAGTCTGCGCATTAGAAAACGTTGTTATATTGCTGTTCAGCGATGCAAAGGCACAGTATTCCTCGAAGAGCCGATTCACAGGCGTAAAGCAGTCATTGCCAGTGCGGACACATCTTTCGCGCAAAAAGCTATCGACGGCTTCCTCGGCGCTGATTGAATTGTCAAGCCCGAGAACCGCCTCGGACATCATATCTGCGGTGAAAATATCATCGCCAGCAAAAATATAATTGTTTCCCACGAGGCGGCAATAAGCCTCCATCGCTTTGTGCAAGATCCCGGGCAGTTCGTTGAAAATCATTGCCTCAAGGTTCGGATTCTGACGCTCTTTCGGGATAGGATGGGAGAAAGGCAGCAACAGAATCCTATCTTCCAGAGCTTTGTCGGAGGTCATCAGCTTCAAGACGTGATTGCTTGAGAACAAGAGCTTGCAGCCGATGCGGCAGCGCGAAATAGGCTGATACTTTTCCTCGACAGGCACCAGATCTCTGCCTGTAATTGATTTGATGATGCTTACAGCCTGAGGGCTTAATGCTGCATCTGTGAGATCCATAGAAAGATTAAGACGGGCATGCTTGAGCGCTGCAAGAGAGAACTGCGCACCAAGTCCACTTGCCGATACAGCGCTGATAAACTCATCCTCAAAAAAGGCGGCTATAGTATTTCCGAAAACCGACTTTCCTGAGTTGGACGGTCCAAGCAAGAGAACGAAGCGCTTTGCGGAACTATCCTCTGAGAGAAGATAGCCGATAACCTCCCAGATACGCTCCAACAGGACGGGATTATTACCTGCTACACTTTGCAAGAAAGAGTCAAATACCGGGGTCGGAAGCGCTCCACTCCAACAAGTGCGAATAGTTGAAGTGAAGAAATTGAACGGAGACGGGGCAAACAATTCAAAATTTGTGGGAGATTTCAAGTTCAACACACCGTTTCCAACATTCAGTAAATAAGGTGGAGGCGTTACGGCGTTGTGGGCGATGGTGGGTTCGGAAATAATACACTCGACGATATCATTCAACTGTCCTGAGCTGCCCTTGACTTCCAATTTTTCTCTCATTACGCTGATGAGATCGCGCTTCAACTCAGCGTTTGTTACGCGATGATAATAGTTTCCATTCCAAGCATAAATACAACTGCCAACTACACGCAAAGATCTTTTGGTAAGGTAGTGCCTCGCAAGCTCCATCGCTGTAGGAGCAGTCCTTTTATAAGTGTAAATCTCTGTCGGAAGTACCGGTGTGATGGAAGGCTGTACAGCGATGGCTGTAGTCTGTATATCAACAGGTGTGGTCTCCATTGCGTAAACTGCGCCGGGGTTTTTGAAGGGCGAAATCAAGTCAAGCTGCTGCACCTTATTTGCAGCAGGTGCCTCAAGGGTGGGCAGATTATTTGGCACAGGTTCAGGATCATCAGTCTGTCTATATACTGCGCTGTATTTGCCAAGAAGTTCATCACGCGCTTGTATCATGTCGTATTCAAAAGAACCACTGGTTTCTTTAAAGAAAATGGGACAAGTCAGTTTGAATGCTTCAACAGAGATGTGCGGCGGTTCAGAACTCGTTTGTACGCGTTCCTGTTCAATTTCAGAAGTCTCGCGAATCTGCTCGGCATCGGCTCCATCGCTGTAGATAATTTTCTTGTTATCCATTTTTGTTTTCCTCCTAACTCAATTTGTGCTTTTGTGTGGAATATGCACAGATTACTAGGAAAAACAGAAGATTTCAATGCGCGATTTGATCAGAAAAACTGGAAGATAATTACTTGCAAAAAATGAGAAAGGAGAAAGATGTGAAGCATTCTGGACGAAAAAGTGAGGAGGATTCCCGCGCTCAATATAACGCAAAAATGGATACACGGCGTGCAGAGTCAAAACACCTGCCCGAAGTCTTTGAAGGAATTTGCCTTGCAGTTGATGAATGTTTTGAAGGTGGTCTAAGCAATGAGCAATGTGAATGCTTTCAAGAACGATTGAAAGCATTTATGAAAGAGAAGAAAATAAGCAATTCAGAAATTGCAGACATACTGGGGCTCAGCCGAGAATGGGCGCGAAGGCTACTGACCAAAGGATCTGATATTACAAAGAAACTTAAGAAGGAATATGTTATTGAAATTGCGTATTCCTATGGAATATCGCCTAACTATTTGTTTGGCGAAACAGATGATCGGGAACAGTTTCAGATAAATAACTCTGCAAGTAAAAAAGCGTTGCGTCAGTGTTTGAAGAAGCAAGATGAAACGACAAGCATGCCTGCCGCGGATGGGGAAAGCGCCTTTCAGTATAAATTCGCAATAGTGCTTATACGCAATGACGCGGCGACAAAGGTGGCATGCGCAATAAGCAATATTGTATTTTCAAAGTACTACACAAAGGAGCAAAAAGAACAGTTACTACAGATATTCTATCGTTTGACTAAGGTAAGTTCAGATGTAGCCGTACAAGTATCAAATGCATTAGGGGCTGTGCTACAGTGCCTTGCGAATACATTTGACTTTACAAAGAAATTAGCAGGGAAGAAATTCCAACACGATGAATTATTACGTGGCCATTACATAGGACACGAAATCACTAGAGAGGAATGGAATCTCTTGGCTGAAAAAGAGGATCAGGCAATCAAGAATTTAGAAATGAAATCTGAGGACTACTGCAATTTAATTTGCTTTATTGCTTCACAAGAGCCGAATTTAACTTACGGTATCTTAAATACTCTAAATGGCATTGATGGAGAGAACATTCCAAGAAAATACGATAAGAAAAGACCTGATATGTAGCTGCCACGACTTTGACTGCAATCCATTATATTTTGCTGCAAAGCAGCGAGCGGGTAAAAACAGTTTAACGGCATAACTGCAAAGCACTACGGCTTAAATGATTGCAACAGGGTATTTCGTCATTTTCTACAAAGAAAAAAAGTTGCAGAAAAATCTAAAGAGAATATTGCTTGGCAAACTGTGATATTCAGCAGGACTAAACAACCTGTTTTCTTCCGCATTCCTCAATTCCGGACAGTAAAAAAGTAATAGCAAGCTAAAATCTACGCGCATGCGTAGATTATTATGAGGATTAAGCCGTTTTCCATCTGGAATCAAGAATGCGGAATGACCAGAATTACTTTCTCTTCGCGACAGGAGGGTGGTTTTAGGAGGGGGGAAATAGATCACTGCACCCAGCTTTGCTGGTGCAGTGGTTTGCGCAAGTCCCCCCTCCTAACATCAAACAGGTTGCGTCTATTTCTTTTTGTTGCGCAGCGGATTACGAACGCCTCGGCTTACGAGATAGACGCTTGCGGCGAGAATGGCGCCTTCTGCAAAGCAGGCAAGCGGCGTTCCAGCTGCAGCAAACAGAATGGTCATGCCTTCACCTCCTTATGAACACTCAGATGCTCCATCAGGCATAAAACTGCCAAAGACACAACGAAACCCAATAACGTCCATTCCATAATCTTTTTCCCTCCTTTCAGCGGGTAGTAACGGCTGTATCATAGAAAACCTTCATAAAAGCACTCTTCAATTTCTTCCGACGTAAATCCATCGGCAAGCAGTTCGTCCACGTCCTCGGGCAAGTACCCGAACGCACCGGCTACACTTTTCAGCTCGTCCACATAGCTGGTCGAGCGGGTGTTCCACGGATCAAAGGCAACGGAACGCAGCGGAAGATAGGCAGAAGGCGGAAACAGAGAATCCATCGAAAAAGTTTGCGTTTTACGGATATCATCCGTTGAAAGTCGAAGAATTTCGCCCTCTTTTACCGCGATTTCCTCAAATCTTCCGGACGGGATATGCTTGCGGAATTTCCGTAAGGCGGCGGTTAAAATCTCTTTCGTCGAAGCGTAAACGTAGATGCCTTGCGCCGGGAAGTGGTACAAGCAAAATGGATTATTGCCGCGCACGATGAAAAGCTGCGCGTGGCTGTCCAGAACCGTATAGGTAAACGAGCCGCGCAGAAGTTCGGAAATAGCCTTAAGCGTCTGTAAATCCAGCTTCCCAGCTTGTTCCAAAAGTTGCACGATCACATAGCTGTCTGTTTCGATTTTGGAAACGGGCAGCTTTTTTTGTACCTGTAGGCTGTGATCATTTCGCAGGACGCCGTTGTGTGCCAGTGCAAAGCTTTCGATGCCGATCTGCCCATAGAAGGGATGATTGTTATAGTTCCGATGGCTTGAGCCCTGTGTGGTCATTCTGGTGTGTCCCATGACGACATTCGCTGCTGCCGGGATGCGGAACCGCATCCAATGCGCCGGGAGAGGCCGTTTGTAGACGCTCAGATGGCCGTTCATGCAATACGCGATCCCGGTTGCGTCAATCCCGCGCACCTCGCTGGCGGCGGCCAAAGCCGCAATCATCCGGTTCTTCTGCTTCGCGGACAGCGTTCCGCCGTAATCATAAAGTCCAAACAGGCAGCACATTACAGCTCCGCCTCACTTTCTACCGGCTCGTTGAGATACAGCCGCCGCTCTTTCAGATACTGGATCAGCTCCGGTTCAGTGATACCCGCCGTGAAATCCGACCATGACATGGCATGAAGCTCCGAATCCGTAAGATAAATCGCGACATCACAGAGGCGGTTCACCAACTGCAAGGTCGCGATAAATGTATTGTATTTGAGCGTTCCGCGGAAAATCCGGATTTCCACGGTTTCCGTATTCGTCAGGTTCACGCAGGTATATCGCCCATAGTGATAGTTCTTGGCGTGATCCATCATTTCCTTCGGCGTGTCCTTGTAGCCGTATCTCGCCGCCCAGCGTTCCAACTGCCGGTTTGTCCGGCGGCTGAATTTCAGCAGCTCGTTCCAATGCTTTTCCACGAAGAACAGCAGGCGGGCAATCGCGGCCTCCTGTGCCTGCTCGGTTCGGCCAAAGGCGTCCCGGCTGATATGGACGTGCAGGCCGCAGGTGTTGGCCTGATGGGAGCGGTAGCCCATCGAAACTGCCGCGTTCATCATCTGCTCCCACGGGAAGCTGTGCATATGGCTGTCCAGCGTGGCCGGGTGGCTGACGATCTCGAAGCCCTCATCCAGACTGCCATCATGCTTGCAGTACACGCGCGGTTCGTCGTGATTGCCGACGGCAAGAATTTTGTCCGCGTTGCTGTCGTATTCCCCGGCTCCGTCGATTTCCAGCTCCACGCCGAAGTAGCGCGGTCCCACGCCGTAGAAAACCGGCAGCGGCTTGTAATCATAGCTGTGGATTCCACCCCGCCGAAGCTGCTGGTAGCAGCTCTCACAATACGGATAATCTTCATCGCCGTTGTTCAGATAACAGGCATCATCATACAGAAGCAGCCGTCCGCAGCGCTCGCAGGTCGTGTAAGAGCTGTCATAGCACCGCTGGCAGAGCGGGTGATTGTCAGACCCGGCATTGGAATCATTCCAGATCCGGGTCCCGCAGTCGGCGCAGACAACGGTTTCTTCGTCAAGGCAGTGCTCGCAGAAGTAATCTCCCGCAAACAGTGTCAGCGCATCTTCTGGGAATTTCCGTCCGCAGATGCTGCATCCATGGTAGTCTCGCATAGTCGTTTTCCTCCAGATAAAAAGATAACCGCCGGACGCATCTGCATCCGACGGCTTCACAGCGATAATATGTAGTTGAAATCAGCGATTTTTACGCAGTTTTTCGGAGAAATAAGGGAACATCATGGTAAAAAACAAAGAAGGAGTTTTTATCATGAACGATTATGATAGACAAGATTTGATCAAACAGCGGACCGGTTTGGAACCGCCCGCCCACGAAGGAGATTACTGGAGCGATGAAGACCGTGCGCGGTTGAAATGCCTGTTCGACATGGGTTTTGGTATCAGCGGAATTGCGCTGGAGCTCCGGCGCGGAGAGCCTGCCATCTGTCAACAGATAGAGCAAATGGGCCTGTTCGAGCATAAACGCCGTCGGCGCAAAGCGCGACCCGCGCTTCCCAGCGGCTGCCTGTGCAAAGAATGCACGGCAGACCCGGAAGCCTGCACCATCCGTCGGCTGCAGAAAGCAGCAAAGGAGGCTGTGTAATGTTTGAGGATTACCCGGATATCCTTTCACCGGAGGAGGCCGCAGAAGCCCTCAGGATCGGTGAGAATGCGATTTATAAGCTGCTGAATGAAGGGAAATTAAAGGCCTATAAAAATGGCAGAACGTGGCGTGTACCGAAAGAAGCAGTAAAGGAATATGTAATTGCACTTTCAAAAATAACACAATCGTGTCCGTAATCCAAGAAATATGCCCGCTCCGATTGAAACACTCCATCAGGCGGAGCGGGCTTAAATTTCCTTTTGCGAGAAGCGCTATCATCGGTTTAGCCAGAGAACCCTATATTGTGGAAATTTTATGGTAAAATCACATAAAAATGTCGCACATAGACAAATGCTGTCTATGTGATTTGCTACACTGGACTTATAATCCAGAATCATCAAAATTCAGGAAGCGGAATGCAGGAACGTCCAGTGCCTGCGCGATAGCAAACAGCGTGTCAAGCGAGACGGCTTTTTTGATATTCGGCGCTTCTACATGGCCGACAAAGGCAGGGG
>ERZ773235.1708-NODE-1708-length-21253-cov-4.226436_pt1 | contig 21253 bp, 20 predicted proteins | sample MGYA00580522_ERZ773235 | MGnify/ENA primary metagenome ERZ773235 (study PRJEB29015, sample SAMEA2737797) | human gut metagenome | biome: human gut; feature: human-associated habitat; material: faeces | place: China | collected 2012 ...
ATCAAGAAACTTTTTTAATTATTTTTTTAAATATAATTAAGCTTTATATTATTTTTTTTAATTCTTTTATTATTTTTTCTAATACTTGTTCTTTATTTTCAATTCTATTTTTTTTATCAACATATAATTCATAAGAATAGATTTTATCATTGTTTTTATCATAAATACTAAAATAAACCTTATTATCTTCTCCACTTATATTGTTAACATCTACTCTATTTAGTTTTCCAGTTACACCTATAGAATAATCTGAATTTGTAAAGGCACTTATTTTTTTACTCATTTCATTTGCTACTTCTTTACTATAAACACTATATTTATCTATTATTTTTTTATCAACACCCATTTTCTCTTTAAATTCATTTGAGTAAGTTATCGCACTATATTTTAAGACTTCACTAGCCCCTTCTATATTAGTTATAGCATTAACAACAAAGCCCCCTGTACAAGACTCCATTGTAGAAATAGTCATATGTTTTTCAATTAATTTATTTACAATTTCTTTCAAAATTTCCATCTTCTTTCTTATTTTATTAATTAATACTATTGTACTATAAAGTTTACTTTTTTTCTACTAATGTTTTTTATTGTACTAAATCAAAACATATTGAAAATAATGATTAAAAAACAATCTATCAACTTGTCAAAAAAAATTTCTTATGTTATCGTGTATTTGTCAACAAAATTTGTATACAATAAAAAGGAAACATTCAATTTTGCGAGTTGAATGTCTACCTAAATAATTTAGATGCGACACTCATTGAATGAGTGTCATTTTTTTATAACCGTTACCAATAAAGATAGGAGTAGATACCCAAACAATTGAATTTTCCTAAATTGATTATACTATTAATATATCAAACAAATTAAGTTTTAATAATTACTTTTTTATAATTACATTTAAATTATTTAAAAAAAACTATTGCCATTTATTAAATTTGTAATTTACTACCTATTTTTTTTAAATATTATTTTCTTTTTTCTATTTTTTCAGGGTGATGAGCTAGTGCATCACATTTTTGAATTTTATAAAGAAATATTGCATCATTATAATTATTTTCAATTAATTTATTAGATATGGGGTTATCATGATTTTTAATATAATAACAAATTTTTTGGATATAATCTTCTCCAAAACCTATTCTTTTTAATATATCATAGGACATAATAGCTGAAACCTTTGGATGTCCATTAAAATGTCTTATTCCATCTTTCTCTTGAAATGAAAAAGGTTTTCCTATATCGTGTAATAAAAGAGTTAATCTTATATCAAAATCACTTTCAGAAAAACTAAGCGCTAATAAAGTATGCTGCCATACATCTAAATGATGATGTGGATGTTTATGTTCAAAACCCATCATATATTTAATTTCAGGAATACATTTTACTAAATAATCTAAATTATTGTTAATACTTTCTACAACATTTTCATCACTTAAAATTTCATACAAAATCATATTAAATTTCTTTTCTTAACTTCCTTAATCATAAAAATTCTCCTTATTTTTATAATAATTATATTTCATTTATTAATTCCGACACACTATCATATTCTTTTTTTGCCACTTTTTTTAATTCATCAACTGATTTTTTCATGGCATAACCATTAAAATTTTTAACCATTTCAATATCACTATAACCATCACCAATTGTATATACATTTTCTTTTGATAGTTTTAATTTATTTATTAACAAATCTATTGCTTTTGATTTGTTAGTTTTATTAGATATTATTTCTAATGAATTTATTGTAACGTAATAAGAATTGACAAATTCAAAATATTTAGCATTAATATTATCATTTATTTTCATTGCTTCTTCTTTTGAGTTATATCTTGCATTTATTTTAGTTAAGTTTTTATGATTAAAATCAACTCTACTTTCTAATCCACTGCAACAAAAACCTTTGATAGATTTTTCAAGTTGTAAATCATTCTTTATATGTGGTATTATTTCATTTTTTATTGGAAAATTAATTAATATATTATTATTTTTATCTAGTATTGTTGCTCCATGATTTATAATTACGTAATCATAATTGAGATTATATTCATCAACTTTGTTTTGAAAATCAAAATAGCTTCTGCCTGTTGCAATAACAAAAATATTTCCTTTTTTTCGAAATTCATTTATAGCTATTTTATTTTTTTCTATATCTTCATCATTTAAATAAAAAGTCTGATCATAATCACTAACAAAAATTTTTTTATTTACATCCATAGCTATTCCCTTTCTTTTTACAATTAAATCATATAATAACCTAATACCAATTATAAATAATTGTTTTTGTGTAACTAACTACTATATAATAAATTTTGCTCCAGAATATATTTATAAATTATTTCGGATAATCTTCCAACATTTTCTCGATCTCCATTTTTCTCTGGAGTATCGTATACTGAAATTCCAATAAAATATATTTGTTTATTTAATTCAAAAATGCCAACATCACTATTCAAATACTCAAGGGATCCTGTTTTATGTGCAAATTTAATATTTTTAATATATTTATTAATTTGATTATTTATCTTTTGTTTATATAGTATACTTAGTGCTAAATCGCAAAATTCATTTGTCAAAATTTCTTTATTTATTATATATTTAAAACATTTATACATATCGTTTAGTGAACTATAATTATTTTTACCTTTATTTATAGCTTCCTCATCAAGCATATATCTCTCTAATTTAGTATCTTTTAATCCTATTTCTTTAAAATAATTATTAATCTTTTCAAAACCTAAATATTTAATTAATACATTTGTAGATGAATTATCAGACACTGTAATCATCCATGTTATTAATTCTTCTATGCTATATTGATATATTTCCTTTTTAAAACATTTATTATCACTCAATATATCATCTTTATCTATATTAATGTAACTATCTAATTTAATATCACTATTCAACACATAATTTAATATAGCTAACATAATAGGAACTTTTATAATACTAGCAGAAACAAAAATATTATTTTCTTGATAATTATATAAAATAGTATCACTTGTAATATTTTTGACCATAACATTTATATTTTCATGTTTTTGTATCACTTTTACAAATTTGTTTATTTGTTCAATATAATTCATTATTTTTTCTCCTTTTAAAATATCAACCTTTTTTATTTTCTGATGTAATATTCTCCAAATATTAATTAATACATATTAAATCAATTGTATCACATTCTTTATTAATTTTAATAATTCATTTATAAATACTTCTTCATGATTTATTATTATATTTATCACTAAAGAAATATTTTCTCATAATTATTTTATCAGCAACAATAGTATGAATTACTGTTGAAAGTATAGCTACACATTGTTTTGTAGATACATATTGAAATATTTTCTTTTGTTAATTGAAATACATACCTTTTCAGAAATTTATTAATATGTTGCTTAATTAAATTCTCAAAAGATATTTGGGTAAGATTTGTTCTAATTGAATTTTCAAAATTGATAGCATATTAATATATTATCAAAAATAGTTAAAAAGCAGAAATCCGTTAGTTATAAAATATCTTTCAGATTTCTGCTCAATTAATTTATTATGATTTTTATATAACAATTAGTTTATTTAACTTTATTATCTTCTGTTAAAAGTTTGAAATAATTACCTCTCTTATCAATTAATTCTTTATGCTTTCCTTGTTCAATAATTTTTCCTTTATCAAGATATAAAATTTGTGAACATTCTTTAATTGTAGATAATCTATGTGCAATTATAAATGAAATTTTATTTTTTGTTATTTCTTCTATAGCATTTCTAATTAGCATCTCAGAATTATAACTCAATGATGCTGTTGCTTCATCCAAAATTATTATTTCAGGATTTTCCACCATTACTCTAGCAAAATTTAATAGTTGTTTTTCACCTGTTGATAGCAAATCAGTATCAGAGGTAATAAATGTATCATAACCATTTTCTAACTTTATTATTTTATTGTGCAATTTTAATTTCTTACAAATACTAATTATTTTTTGTCTACTTACATCATTATTAACATAATTTATATTTTCTAAAATTGTTCCATCGAAAATAACAACATTTTGCATTATATAGCCTATTTTAGACCTTAAACTTTCTAAACTATAGTTTTTATAATTTTCATCATTAATTAAAATTTGTCCACTATCTAAATCATAAAATCTACATATTAAATTTACTAAACTTGTTTTACCACAGCCTGTTTTTCCTATTAATGCTATTTTATCTCCTTTATTAGCTTCAATGTTTATTTTTGTTAAAACTTTATTTCTATTATTATAACTAAAACAAACATCATTAAATTTTATTTTTTTAATAGAATCTATTTCTTCCCCTACTTTAATATTTTCTTCTTCTCTATTTAGTAAATCCATTATTCTACTATATGATATTCTTCCCAAATTTCGAATTTGAAATCCTTCTATAACCCATTTAGCATATGTCTCTGGACTTGAAATATATCTAACTAAAACTATGAGTGAACCATAAGAAATTAATCCCTTTACTACCCCAATACTACCATAACATAAATTGAATACCATAATGAATGAAATAATAAATTCATATAAGTATGTATAAGTTCTAATATTTTTTTCTAATTTATTTGTAATATTATTATACTCTTTAATTAATTCAGATAGTTCTTTTGATCTTTGATTTTCAATTAATAAAGTTTTTATAGTTGAAAAACCATATATTTGATCATTAGACCAATTTAAAATTTTAGCATTAATTTTTCTTTTTAACTTTGTGTATTCAATAGATTTTTTATTGAATATATATGTTATTATAAAACCTAAAATATAGATAAACAGCGCCATAAGCATTATTGGAACATTCAAATACATTAATATAAAAATTGTACCTAAAAGTCTTACAATACCACCACAATAAGAACGTATTATTCCATCACTATAAAATCTTGCTATTTCTTTTGTATCATTTAATATATTTTCTAAAACTTCTCCTGTTTTGATTTTGTCAAGTTCACTTTCTTTTAAATCTTGAATTTTAAAATATATTTTTTCTCTATAATCAGCCTCTAATTCTTTTATAAATGCCTCACTATTTAAATCTTCAAAAAAAGTGGCAATAGCTCTCAAAATATTTACCAAAAAATATATAACTGACAATACTATTATTAATTCTATATTTTTACTTGGAATTGCATATTCAACCATTACAATAGTAAAACTTATGAAAATAACTACCATTATGCTAGTTAGGAACCATCCAATAGCTGTATTCCTTGCCTGTTTTTTGTAATTATTATAAATACTTTTTAACATATTAATCCTCCTCCAATATAACATTATCATCTACGTCAATAAGTTTACTGTAATTTGGATTATTAAGTAAATTTGAATGTGTATCATAAATAACATTACTATTGTCAATAAATAATACATGATTGCATTTTTCAACTACATTTTTATCGTGTGAAATAATAATTGTTCCTTTATTTATTTTGATTAAATTATTTAGGATTTTTAATTTGGTAGCACTATCTAGTTTTGATAAAGAATCGTCAAATATAACATATTCAGTATTCATTGCTAATGTACGAGCTATGGCAATTCTTTGTTTTTGTCCACCTGATATGTTACTTCCATTATTTTCGAGAATATGGTTATATTTATCATCAAATAATTCAATATCATTTTTTAAACAAGATATTTTACACAATCTAACAATATCATCATTTGTCAAAGTTTTATTTACTACATTGATATTATTTTTTATTGAATCATTAAAAATATAAGTATCTTGTAATACAATTCCTATATATTTTCTAATAGACTTTTGATTAACATCTTTAATATTTATATTACCAATATAAATATTTCCAGTATAATTATAAAAACCTAATAAAGTTTTAGCAATCAAAGTTTTTCCGCTACCATTATCTCCTATAATTGCAACGTTTTCATTCTTCTTTAACTCAAAATTTAAGTTTTTAAGATAGATTTTGTTATTTATAATTATTGAAACATTTTCAAAAACAATATTTCCATCTAATTTTTTTAATTTTTTACTATTATCTTCTTCAATAACATTCATTAAATTATTCAATTTCTTATAAGATACCAAGAATTGATTTAAATTCTGCAATTTTAATACCGAATTATAAATATAAGCAGTTATTTTTGTTGAATAGGTAATCAATAGCATAACACCAACTAGTGTTAATTCTCCTTTAATTACCAAAATTCCACCAACAAGCAAAATAAATGGTTCTTTAAAATTTCTTAATGTATGTGTAGTAATGCCATATATTACGTTAATTTTTGCTAATTTTATATCACTTTTCTTATATTGATCATTATCTTTTTTAAATTCTAATTTTTCATCATCTTGTCTATTGAAAGCTTTCAATATTTTTGAATTTATAATTGAATTAGTTGTTTTTTTAATTACACTTTCATTTTTATCAACTATATCTTCAACTAAAGGTTTAGAAATTTTAAAATACCATAATGATAATAATATAATTAATAAACATATTATAAATATAAATATTCCAATTAAAGTACTTAATTCCAATATTTCCTTAATTGAAAATCCAATTATAAAAATTGTATCTAAAAACAAACTAATTATTGAATTAAAAAAATCAGAATAAATCTCAGCATCATTATTAACCCTTTGAGTAATATCTGATTTCTTAATTTTACTATAATTTAAATATTCAATATTTGGAATATGCTTTAAAACTGCTTGTTTGATATTTTTGTTTATTTTTAAATTAAATAGTGTTCCTATTTTACTTTTTATATATGAAACAAAAAAAATACACAAATTAATTAAAACTAAATAAATTGTTAATATTAATATTTTTGACTTCCATGAATCATTGTAGAAAAAACAAGAAATGTAATTAGGAATTACACTTTCATTTTTGTATATTACACCATCTAAAGCATACTCTATAAATTTTGGTACAATTACAACTAATTTAGAATATATAATACTTAATATAATTACAAGCATTATATAAACAAAGGTACCATTTAGACTTATTTTAAAAAAACTCTGTCGTTTCACTACACATCACCACTGTATCCATATTATACACTAAAACTATTTTATAGTATATAGCATAATGTTTTTAATAGAAATTGTTATAAAATATCATACTTATTTATTCTTCATATATTCCTCAATTAACGGTATCCTTGCTTTATCCTTTTCTCTACTGCTTTTCTTTAAAAATTTATAATATTTTTCAATACTTTCTAAATTATACTCTCCATATTTTTCTATTTTCCATGAATTTTTTGTATCAGGAAAACATTCAATTTTGTCAGTTACTGTATACCAACCATTGTCTTTTTTCTTTAAATTATAATTATTTTTTAACTCCTGTAAACCTTTTTCAGTAACTGCAATATCTAAATCTCCAGCGTCTGGATATATACCACGCATAACTAAAGCTCCACTAGACAAAATCCAATACTCATCCTTATTTAATTTTAAGCTTTTAAGTAATTTTATTAGTTCTTCTTTGTCCATTCTCTTTTCCATGTTTACGTTTCTCCCCACAAAATATTATTTTTTACTTTCTTCTAATAATAAATCAAAATCTGATTTATATAATTTATCTTGCTTTATTCTATATTTTTCAAATTCAGTTAATGCTTTATCACAAGCTATTTCATTTGATATTTTTCCTGCATCTTTTAATATATCTCTATCATCTGCTAATAAAAACTTATCTATTCTTGTAGACCAATCTTCCATCGTCATTGGAATGTGCCTTCTTGCTCTGTTTTCTGCTATTTCTAAAAATGCACTAACAATTCCCTCCAAATCTTGTAACTCATCTCTAGATAAATAATTTTTAGCAATTATAACATCGGATTCCATTATTTTCCCATTAGGAGAATTTCTCCAAGTGGTAAGTCCCATATGTTCTTTTTCTGAATTAGCTCTATTATATATAATTTCGGCAGCAGTCTTTTTAGATACCGCGAAGTGCATTTTGTTTTGTACTTTTTTAAAAAAATCAATTGATATTGGAGATTTTGGATCGTAATCTACACTTGTAGCGTAAATATCAGTAACTTTTTGATAAAATCTTCTTTCTGATAATCTTATTTCCCTAATTTCTTCTAATAGCTTTTCAAAGTAATCTTTATCTATAAACGAACCGTTTTTCATTCTTTCTTTATCTAAAACGTAACCTTGAATAGTAAATGTTTTTAAAATATTTGTAGCCCATCTTCTAAATTGTGTAGCTCTTATTGAATTTACTCTGTATCCAACAGAAATAATTGCATCTAAATTATAATATTCTGTTTGATACTTCTTACCATCAGTAGCAGTATGTTCCATTTTGGAACATACTGAATTTTTGTCTAATTCCTTATCTTCAAATATATTTAATAAATGCTTTGTGATAGCAGGTCTTTGAACATCAAATAATTCAGCAATTGCTTTTTGTGTCATCCATAAAGTTTCATTTTCATATTTTACTTGTATGCCTTTATCTTTTTCTTGAAGTTTAAATGTTATAAATTCTTCTGTGCTACTTCTTATAATTAAATCTTTTGCCATTTTTATCATCTCCTTAATCTTAATTTTTAATTGGCATATGTTTCCACATATCACATGTATCAGCGTCATGTACATATCATACTGAAACAACCCTCTTAATATTTTTTGATTTTTTACCACTATTTGCAGCAAAACATTGCTTTCTTTAATTTTACCAAAAATTCAAAAGTTTTATTTTTCAATCTTTTTTCGATGTAATATCGTCACACACTCAACGTGCCATGTAACCGAACAACGAACATATTGTTTTTCCCTGTTCTTATAAAAAGAACATTTACTTTTTATTGCCAATTTAACCTAAGTCTGCGTGTAACGAACATATTATACTTCTACTTCAACTCTAACTCTAACGTATTTTACTAGCTTTTTAGTTCTCTTTTCTCCTTCTGTATCAAAATAAAAGAAATGTTGATCACTTTCAAAATCTAATAGTGAAAGATATTTATCAGAAGGTATATGATTTGTTTCTACTATATGCTCTATTTCTTTAGTTCTAAATATTGTATTCTTAAAATTCGTCTTACATATAAACCTTATCATAAATTGATCTTTTTTTCCAGTTTCATCATATCCTCCAATAACTATATAATCAACCAATGCAGTAAAAACATCTTCATCAAAATCATTTAATATTTTATTACTATTGATTAAATAAGCTAACTTATTTTATATATATCATTTCTATTTTATCATCTTCTTCTTTAATTATTGTATATAATTCTATTTTCTTTTCCACTTTGTTAATTTTGATTTCCAGAACATTCGCTTTTTTATTCAACTAGCCTTCTTTCTATCAATAGAAAAAGATCAGAAATTTTATTCTGATCTGTTAGATAAATTGTAATTCATTAAAATACTTTATCATACTTTTTCAGTTTACAGATAAACAGGCATGATCAATTGTTCCAGTAATAAGTCTACTCACTTTAGCAATAATTAGTTCAGGATTTTCATGCATTCCATTATCTATCCAATTTAAGACTATAGAAACAAATGAATATTTATAAAAATCTGTTATAAATTTTTTATCTTCTTCTCGTAGATTTTTACCTTTAGATTTTTCAAGTATTTCACTATATATTATAGGATACACTAATCTATACAAATTACTTCTTAATACTTCTATAGAAACAGAATGATAAATATTCTTTACAAAGATTTTTTCTTCCTCCATTATTCTAAAAATAAGTAAAAATTTATCTTCCCATTTTTCACACTCATCTTTTTTCTCTAATATATTGTCAACTTCATCTATACAAATCCACTCAATTAAATCTCTAATATCTTGAAAATGATAATAAAATGTTTGCCTATTTATATCACATTTTTTTGCTATGTCATTAACAGTTATTTTACTGAAAGATTTTTCTTTTAATAAATCTTTAAATGTATATGCTATTGCTTTCTTTGTAGTTAAACTGCTCATTATTTATCACCCATAATATATTATACATTAAAAAAAATATGAAATAAATATTTCATATTTGATTTTTATTTAAATAAACCACTTTCTTTAAATAATATTTCAAGATCAGTCCCTTTAATTTTCTTTTCAACTATTTTTATAGCTTGCTTTTCAGCAAATGTTAATGGAAGCTCACCAACTGACTTTTTATCTACAGCATAGTAACATGCCTTCAATAGTTCTCTAACATCATATTTACTACCCCAAACTTCTGGCACAGCTCTATCAATTTTTAAAAGTGTATAAACAGCTTCCATACCTGTACGTATTGAATATTCTGTAGTAAATATTGTATCTCTTGGCGTTTCTGCAAATTGTCCAACAAATGCAAAGTTAATTGATTCTTTTGGCACTACAAGTGGTCTATCTTTTTCTTCACGAGGTTGGAAAAATGCATTTATATATGGCATATAGCATGTTGTTGTATTACATTTGTCGGCATACTTTTCAATTTCATTAGTTGGAATTCCTATATGATATAGCCATTCTTCACATATTTCTTTTCCTGTACATGTTTTTATTGCTTTTTCTATAAAATTACCCGACTTAGTAGTATTTAAAGCATATACCCAAACTAAAACACTATTTTTATTTTGAGATTTAAATTGTGGTTGTCTATTAATTGTCCAAGATAAATACCAATTTTCTGTACTATCTTTTACAGTTACAATCCCTCCTGTTGTAACCTTTCCCTTTCTTGGGTCACGTTTACATATATTTATAATGTGTTTAATTATATTTTCATCACTTACTTCAATAGTTGCACTCATCCAGTTTGTTAAATCTACATTACCACAAAATTTATCTGGATTACCAAATTCACCATTAGAAGCCTGTGAAGCAATATTTCTCCATAAATCCCATGATTCACCATTTCCATTTTTTATTTTTGATAAATCTGGTGCATTATTTTGATCTCCATAACAAGATGTATCTGTACAACAACCATTTGTAATAAATACTAAATCGTCTTCTATTAAATCTATTGCTTTTTCTTGTCCATTATTTTCATATATAATTTGAGTTGCTACTTTTTTGTTTTGTTTAGATTCGAATATAACATTTTTAACATCTATTCCATATTCAATTTTTACACCATTACTTTCCAAATATTTTGTAAGGGGCAAAATCATTGATTCATATTGATTATATTTTGTAAATCTTAAAGCTGAAAAATCTGGTAATCCATCTATATGATGAACATATCTGCATAGATATCTTTTCATTTCTAATGCAGATGACCATTTTTGAAATGCAAACATTGTTTGCCAATATAACCAAAAATTTGTTTCCCAAAATGATTCTGGCAATACATCTGATATTTTTTTATTTTCTAAATCCTTTTCTGGTGTAATAAATAGTTTTGATAATGCAATTGCTGATTTTCTATCAAGTTTAAACATTTTATCAGTATGTGCATCTTCACCACAATTTATAGTTGCTCTGCATAATGAATAATTCGGATCATGTTTATTAAGCCAATAATATTCATCTAATACAGAAACTTTTGGTGTTTCAATTGACGGAACACTTCTAAACATATCCCACATACATTCAAAGTGATTATCCATTTCACGTCCACCACGCATATAAAATCCTTTAGTGACATCTTTTCTTCCATCACATGAGCCACCGGCTAAATCTAATTTTTCTAACAAATGAATATGTTCACCTTTCATTTGTCCATCTCTTACTAAATAGAATGCTGCTGAAAGTCCTGCTAAACCTGTACCAATTATATAAGCAGATTTTTTATCTACTCCTTCCGGTTTTTCTGGACGGGCAAAAGCTTCATATGTTCCTGATCCATAATACATAAATATCCCTCCTTATATGATCATTAATTAAATTGTATTATTTTCAACATTCTTATTCAATAATCATTTTTTTGGGTATGTAAAAATATTAATACACTAAAATAAAATTGGAGTAATATCTATACATTAATATTCAATTGTAATAATTTTATATTATATAGTATTTCAATTTAAATTACTATTTATCTAACATTTAATAGCTTTCATAAAATATGATATCATAATCTTATCAATTATCTTACTATTCTATCTGAAATTTTAAGATTTATAACTTCACAAATTTCTTATTTTATAAGGCCTTTACGACATAGCACAGTCACACACTCAACATGTGTCATCTGACTATAACTGCAATATATAGTTACTATCGTATGTTTAATTATAATATATTCTATATGCATGAGCAAACTAGGTTCTTTGTATGTTAGTAACATGTTATTTTACTAACATAAATTGTAATTTATTGCTTTATTTAATGATGTTATTTTTCAGACTAACCCATAAGTTATTATCCATTTCCATTTGAAATCCAAGTGTATTTATAATTTCATAATCCTTCTGTGATATTTTTATCTTATCTCTTTCAATAGAAACACATAACACTTCAAAAGCCAAGCCTAATTCATTGTGTTCTAAATACTCATCTATATCTTTTTCAGGAAGAACTTGCAATTTATCATTGCCATATACTGATTCACACCCATACTGAAAAGATTCTTGCATATATTTTTTAAAATTAACAACATCTTCTTCTTTTAATCTAATTAATTTCATATTTATTCACTCCTAAATTATAATTTGTTATTTATCCTTTTTAATTAGTTTGAATATATTTACAAATATTAAAACTAATAACATTATAAATAAAGCCAGTATTAACCAAGGTTCCAGCATTCCATCAATAGTAGCAGTTTGTATCATAAATTTCCAGTCTGTTCCTCCAAATACGAAATTTTCTTTTTTCAAGCACCATAATGAAATTAAAATAGGAACAATAATAGTCAATATTAATTGAATAATTCCCATCTTCTTATCTCGTTTTATTAGAGTAAGAATACCAGATATAATACCTAGTCCTGTTATAATTCCAATTACCCAATCCATACTATTTACCTCACTTCCAAATTACTATTTTTATGAATACTTATCTAATTAAAAAATTCATAATTAAATCAATAATAATATCTTTTTCTTTTGGGCTTGATTCAGCAATTAATAGTGTAATTGCTGTTAGCGTATTATTATCAATTACTTGGTCATTATCTATTTTTAATATTTCATAAAAAGATAGAAAATAGATAAATAATGTTGCTGCAATTCTTTTATTACCATCAACAAAGACATGATCCTTAACAATCATATATAAGAAATTAGATGCTTTTTCTTCAATTGAATTGTATATATCATTTCCATCAAAACTTTGATATATATTACCAATAATTGATTTAAGTCCATTGTCTCTTTCTATTGCAAACAAATCACTTTCTTCATTAAATCTTAGCTTCTTAATAATATCTTTACAATCGTCATATGTTATTTTTTTATTATTTTCTTTTCCTTTAGGTTTAGTTATATCTTTATGATCATAGTCATCAAGTAAATCTAACGCCTTTGAATAGGAACCAATTATTTGTAGAATTTCTTTAGCATCCCTACTTTCTAATCTTTCATCCATTCTGTTTGCAATATCAATTAACTTAACTGTTTTTTCTAAATATTCCAGTCTTTTATTATTTATCGCATAGCCTTTTATCATGTAGTCCTTTAATATTTTATTGGCCCATTTTCTGAATTCAACACCTTTTTTAGACTTAACACGATATCCAACACTAATTATTACATCAAGATTATAATATTCAATATAATGAGTTTGTGTTTTATCATTCATTGCTCCATGTCTTGTGGTATTCTCAAATTTTGCGACTACCTCTTCTTTTATTAGTTCTTCATTTAATGCATTATTTATATGCTTTCTTATTGTTTTATAATCTCTATCAAATAATTTAGCCATTTGTTCAGTGTTTAACCAAACAGTTTCATCTTTCATATTTACTTCTAAATTTATATTTTGATTTTCAAAAATTATAATTTCATTTTTCATCTATTACACCTCTTCTCATTAAAAATTATTATTTTCTTTTTATTATCTCATCGTATAGTAAGTCTAAGGGATTGCTGTTTTAACCTAGTTTGTGGAAACATATTACATACATACAGCCCTATTTTTAAGGCTTAAAAAAATTTAGATTTTTTTACTTTTCTGCATTTTTCTATTTTTCAAAAGTCCTTATTTTACTAGGGTTTTCGATTTAGCACAGTCACACACTCAACATGATAAGTATTACAAAACATATCAACTGGTGTTATCTCTAAAGTATCATATTTACTTTTTAATTTTTCCAAATCACGTGCTAGAGTTATCGGATCACAGGAAACATAAACAACTCTATCAGCCTTAGTTTTAATTATATTATTTATACATTCATCATTAAGACCTGAACGTGGAGGATCAACAATTAAAACATCTATTTTATCTTTTACTTGATCTATTAAAACAGATGCATCCCCACACATAAATTCAATATTATCAACATTATTTAACCTTTTATTTTTAATGGCATCTTTATTAGCATCCTTATTAATTTCAATACTTATAACCTTTGAAACTTTACTACTTAAATAAATTCCAATTGTCCCCGTACCTGAATATAAATCTAAAACCGTATCCGTCTTTTTTAAATCAGCATACTCTAAAACTTGATCATATAAATTTTCAGCCTGTCTTGTATTAACTTGAAAAAAAGAATCGGGCGAAATTATAAATTCATACTTACCAATTTTATCACTTATATAAGGTTTGCCATATTCAACTTCATATTTTTTGCCATCATAAAAAACAATTGAACTAACAACACCTTTTAAAGCATCAACATTAATTTTTTTAGTTGTGTGAAAGATAACCATATCGTCATCATTCTTTAAACTAGACCTAATAGTTATCTCTTTGACAAAATCAAGATTTATATTATTTCTTATTAAGTTTAAAATATCATTTATATTACTATCAGCAATTAGACATCTCTTAACCTCAACTATATCATAACTTTTCTTTTGATAAAAACCAACTTTTTTTCTAACTTTAAAATTAACCTTATTACGATAAAAATACTTAGAATCACAAGGTATTATCTTCTTTACAATCTTTTTATCCAAACTTGTATACCTTGAAATAATATTTTTAACCTTTTCTTCCTTATAACGTAATTGATCTTTATATGACATATGAAGTAAATCACAGCCACCACAAATATCAAAATAAGGACAAACAGCCTTTATTCTTTTTGGACCTTTTTCTAATAGTTCAACTAATTCCGCTTCAAAATAATTTTTTTTCGTTTTTGTAATTTTAACAATACATCTATCACCTATCAAAGTCTTAGGAACAAAAACAATTTTATTATCAATTCTAGAAATTCCTCTTCCACTATGATCAATTGAACTAATTAAAACTTCATATTTCATACTTCATCACCACTCTAATTATAAAAGAAAAAAACAGAAAATTCAAATACATTTTTTATAATAAAATTCCTTTTTTTGGTAATAATAATATAGAAATAGAGGGATATTTATGAATTTAGATAAAAATATAGATAAAATACTTGAAACAATTCAAAACAAATATGGAAACAGTAGTGATCTTGTTTCAAGAAAAATAAAAATAAATAAAAAAGAAATATTATATATCTATTTAGAAAGTGTAAGTAGTGATGATAAAATAAGTGATTTTTTAATGAAAGATTTAGGAGAATATGTAAAAAGAGATGGCCATTCTTTCTTTGAAAACCTATTTAAATCATTAAAAAACACTATTTCTAATAGTCATTTAAAAATAGTTACAACATATGATGATGTCTGTTTTCACCTATCTAGTGGATACACTGTTATTTTTGTGGAAAAAGAAAATAAAGCCATTGTCGTTGAAACCAAAAATACCCTAGATCGTGGTGTAACCGAATCAACGAGTGAATCAGTTGTAAGAGGACCAAAAGATAGCTTTACTGAAAACAATTCCACTAACTTGGGTTTAATAAGAAAAAGAATTAAAGATTATAACTTATGGTTTGATGAAACTACTGTAGGTCGAAGAACAAAAACAAAAGTAACAATTGCCTTTATAAATGATATAGTAGACAAAAAAAACGTCGATAAAATAAAAAAGAAATTACAAACAATAGATATTGATGGTATTTTAGATAGTGGAACTATAATAGAATATATAAATGAAAAGCAAAAATCAGCCTTTCCTAAACTTAAAAGTACAGAAAGACCAGATTTAGCAAGTAAATACTTGTTAGAAGGAAGAATAATTATACTAATTGAAAATTCTCCATTTGTTTTAATAACACCAGCACTATTTGTTGATTATTTACAATCTCCAGAAGATGATTACCAAAGAGAAATAAATTCAAACTTTACAAGAATCTTAAGAATTATAGCCTTTATTTTAACAATCATAACACCAAGTTTCTATATTGCAATAACTACTTTTGACCAACAAGTGATTCCAAATGAACTCTTAATATCTCTCGCTATTCAAAGAGAAGGAGTTCCCTTCCCTACAGCCTTTGAAGTAATCATGTTAATTACAACCTTCGAAATTTTAAGAGAAAGCGATATAAGAATACCTACTTCGATGGGATCTGCCATAAGTATTGTTGGAGCATTAGTACTTGGTGATGCTGCTGTTGCAGCCGGTATTATATCACCAATTGTTGTTATAATTGTTGCCATTACTGCAATATGTGGTCTTTTATATACTGATATAGATTTTGTAAACGCCACAAGATTATGGCGATTCATCTTTATCTTCTTCTCACTATTTTGTGGATTAGTTGGATTTATAATTGCTGGATTAATATTTATTACCAAACTATGTAGTCTAGAAATGCAAGGAGTTTCCTACTTATCTCCAATTTCTCCTTTTGATATTAAAAGTCAAAACTACGCTATTATTAGAAAATCAAATAATAAAATTAAAAATAGGCCACTGTTTTTAAATATTAAAAATAAAAAAAGAAAGGCTGATAATTAATGAAAAAAATATTACTTTTAATCCCTCTTTTTTTTCTAACAACTGGGTGCTGGAACTATAGAGAATTAAACAAACTCGCAATTGCAACAGCTATTGCCGTTGATAAAGCTGATAATGGATATGAAGTAAGTATTTTAATAGCAAATGGAAAAAATGCTCAAACAAGTCCTAAAGAAGGACAAAGTCAAAATGTTGTTTATTCTGGTAAGGGACCTACTATTTCACGAGCCTTAAGACAAATTGAACTTTTAATTCCAAAACAAATCTATATTGGCCATTTAGGAGTTGTTGTTATCTCTGATAAAGTAGCTAAAGATGGTCTTAAAAATACACTTGATTTTTTTGTCAGAAATCCTGAATCAGTAAAAAGATTTTATATTATTTTGTCAAAAGACGATAAAGCTAAAGATGTTATTAAAACACTATCACCACTAGAATCTTTTCCAGGACAAAGTATAGCAAGTAATATAAGTATTTCAAACGAATCACAAGCTATTTCTACTTCTATAACATACAGTAAATTTATAGAAAACTATCTAAAGAAAGGCAAAGAGCCAGTACTTCCAACAATTACTATAATAGGAAAAGAAAAAGAAGGCGAAAAAAATAAAATATTAGAAACATCATCACCTGAAGCTAAAACAAAATTAGATAAACTCGGAATCTTTAAAAAAGATAAATTATTAGGATATATAAGTAAAAATGAAAGTAGAGGGATAAATATTCTATCAAATCAAGTTGACAACATGATCCTATCATATAAATGTGGTAGTGGAAATATTGTGACCGATTTAACGCAAATGAAAACAACAATGAAAAGTTCTCTAAAAAATAATAAACCAATAATTAATATAAAAATTACAGCAGATGGTGCTATTAGAGAAATAACTTGTAATAAAGATATAGAAAATGGAAAAGTAATCACTAAAATAGAAAAGAAAACAGAAAAAAAAGTAAAAAAACAAGTTGAGGAAGCTATTAGTACTATTCAAAAGAAATATAAATCAGATATCTTTGGATTTGGAAATTTGTTCTATAAAAAATATCCTAAATATTTTAACAAAAATCAAAAAAATTGGAATGATAAGGTATTTCCTAAGATTAAGGTAAATGTTGATGTTGATATCAGTCTATTATCTAAGGGATCAGTTGAAAATTCAATAAAAGGAGAATAAATATGGAAGAAAAATTAGAAAATAAATTAAACTTATCACAAATTGGAGTTATACTTTATTTCATAGCCACAGGATCGCTTTGTGGTATGAATTTTAGGACATATATAAATATAGCTAAAGAAGACGCTTGGTTAGCACCTATTATAGGATGTATTATTGGTTTTCTACCTTATTTAATATTCATATTTATAATGAATAAATATCCAAATTTAAATATTTTTCAAATCATTGAAAAACTATTTGGAAAAGCGCTTGGAAAATTTTTAAACCTACTTTTAATTATTTTTGTAATGAGTTATATGCTAATCTTCTTTTGGAATTTAACTAATTTTATCAGTGCACACTTTTTATAGAATACCCCGCCTCTTTTTGTTACCATTATGTTTTTAATTCCTATTATTTATATGTTAACAAAAAAAATACAAGTTATCTTAAAAAGTGGAATTATTATTTTCTTTATTAGCTTTATTTTCTTTATAATTGCTAGTTTAGCAATCATAGCGCAGATTAAAATTTCTAATATTTTTCCTTTCTTACTCAATGGAATTGGTCCGCCACTAAAAGCTTCTATGTCATATGTAGCTTACATAGTTCTTCCCCTTTTTTATGCAACATGTATTCCTAAAAACGCATATACAAATAAAAAAAATTTTACTAAATATATGATAATTTATTATTTTTTAATTTTCATATGTATAGAAATAATTCTTTTTTTTACTTTAAATGTCTTAGGAATTGAATTAACTTCCCTATACCAATATCCGGAATTTCAAATTTTAAGAAGGGTCACAATTGGAGGTTTTATTGAAAGAGTTGAAAGTACATTATCAGCATACTGGATTTTAAATACGTTTATGTTAGTTGTTTTTAGTTGTTATTTTATAAAAATAGGTATTTCACATTTATTCAATATTAAAAATTTCTAACATAGAAAATATACTGCGTTATTTAGTAGTTATACTAATACTACTTATAGTAACGTTTAATATACTAGAAGTCTATAAACTAATTTTCAAAGGGAAAACACCAGGTATATTATTATTCGGTTTAGTTCTTCTTATACTCTTTACTATAGAATCCTATACATGTGGAATAATAAATGGAATATACACTTCAATTGACAACATATATAAAGATAGTCACACATATGAATCTAGTGTTATAACTATGTCAAGCAATAATTTTAAAAAGATAAGTGATGTAAAAAGTTCAAAAATTGGAATTATTAGTAATGAAAGCAGTATAGACGGATACACAATTCCAAATGAAATCATTAAAGAAAACAGCCTAGAAAAAACAAATGAAGTTATTAAATTCGATACGGTTAGTGATGTTGTACGTGCTTTATACAAAGGAGAAATAAATGTTGCGATAGTATCTTCCACATATGACTCGATGCTTGCAAATGTTGAAGGATACAATAATATAAAATCAGAAACAAAAAAAATATATTCTAAGACTAAAACTGTGAAAAAAAGTGATACAACTGTAAAAAAAGATGATAATGACCCATTTACAATATTAGTTTTAGGAGTTGATACTATATCAAGTGATATAAGTAAAGTTACATCATTTAATGCAGACTCATTAATGCTAATTACATTTAATCCAAAAACATACAACGCAACTATCTTAAGTATTCCAAGAGATACATACGTACCAATAACTTGTATAAATAATTCCCCATCATCTAAAATTACTCATTCTGGTTGGTATGGTGAAAAATGCGTTATAAAAACAATTGAAGATTGGATGGGAATAGATATTGACTATTATGTTAAAATTAACTTCTTAGGAGTTGTAAACTTAGTTGATGCTATAGATGGAATTACAGTAGATGTTCCATATAGTTTTTGTGAACAAAATTCAAATCGTGAATGGGGTAAAAACACAGTATATGTTAAAAAAGGAAAACAAACAATAAATGGTGAGCAAGCACTTGCACTATCTAGAAATAGACATCCAAATGGTGATGTATGTGGTGCTGAATGGGGAGGATATAATAGTAATGACATCATAAGAGGTCAAAACCAACAATTAGTAATAAATGCTATTATAAACAAAATTACCCAAAATATAGACCTTAACAAAATCAACTCAATACTAAATGTAATTGGAAAAAACATGGATACGAATATGACAACAAACGAAATGTTATCTTATTACAATTTAGCAAAAGACATTGCACTTAATTCACTTAATGATAGCGATAATGTAATAACATTTGAAAGACTTTATTTAAAAACATATGGAAAATATTTATATGATCCACTACTAAAATTATCATTATCAGATCAAATATATTATAAAGATAGTTTAAATGCTGTTTTAAATGAAATGAAAATAAACCTTGAAACAGTTAAACCAGAAATGATTAAAACATTCTCATTCTCAGCAAAAACTCCATACAAAGAAAGAAAAATTGGTGAAGGTATATTTAATCAAAATGATATTAAAACCGTACCAAGCTTCAAAGGAAAAGATAAAACAATCGCATTAAACTGGGGAAAAGAAAACAATATAAAAGTTAATATTGAATATGAAGAAGTAGAAACTGGTACAAATGATTTTGTGTTATCACAAAGCATTCCAGCAACATATATATTTAGCAATATCAAACCAGGAACAGAATTAAATATAACTGTTGCCAAAGTAAAAAAAGAGAAAAATCCTACAGAAAATAAAAATAACAAACAAGATAAAAACGATGGAAATTTAGATTATCCAACGGAATAAAATAATAAAAAGTAGTTCTATTTTTAAAACTACTTTCAAAACTGATACACAAATATCAGTTTTTATTTATATCTCTTGTTATATTACCCGCATATTTTTATATTTATAATAAGTATCATTACAGGGTTTTAAAAAGGATAATTCACAAGTTACTTTAACTCGCTTAATTATTTCTATATAAATATTTCCACTTTAACAACCATATAACCTATTATTTGCTTTTTTAATATTCTTATATTTTTAAAGAAGATCCTCATCCAAAATTTGTTTTTCTAAATTATTAAAATAATAAACTTTATCTAATCTTTTCATACAAAAAATGACTAAATTAATTTAATTTTTTATTTTTTCCCAAGAAAAGTCTTCATCTTCCCTTCCAAAATGTCCATAACATGCTGTTTTAAAATAGATTGGC
>ERZ773235.1710-NODE-1710-length-21215-cov-5.415595_pt1 | contig 21215 bp, 29 predicted proteins | sample MGYA00580522_ERZ773235 | MGnify/ENA primary metagenome ERZ773235 (study PRJEB29015, sample SAMEA2737797) | human gut metagenome | biome: human gut; feature: human-associated habitat; material: faeces | place: China | collected 2012 ...
CAAGGTTCTTCATAGCGTAGGGAGCGGCACGGCCGAGCACGGTTGCCGGCCGTGCCGCTCCTTTCCCTTTAGTAAGGGAGAGAGCGACGTTCCAACCCTGTTATCTGAGGAGGCTGTATTCATGAAAGCCAAAGAAACGATCGCCAGAATTGAGTCCATCATTTACACGGGGTTCGAATGGATCTGTCGTGTGATTCTGGTGTTCATTACGTTGTTGATTGCGGTGCAGGTGTTCCTGCGCGCAGCGTTTCAGTATTCCATTCCGTGGTCTGAGGAAGTGTCGCTGATGGGCTTCATCTACATCACTTTCTTTTCCATGGCTATTGCGGTTCGCCATGACCAGCATCTGCGTGTCGAACTGTTTGTCTCCAAATTCCCGCGTGCGGGCAAAAAAGCGATTGACCTGATTGATAATATTGTCATGCTGGCGATCAGCATCATGATGTTCTATACGGGTATCAAGCTCGTGCAATACGGTATGTCCTCCATCATGCCTTCTACCCGCTGGCCGACGGCGGTTATCTATCTGCCCACACCGATCTGTGGCATAATGGCCTCTGTGCAGCAGCTTCTACGCATCGTCGGGCTGAGCGAAAGCGAAGCGTCTAAAAACTTTATTGGGGAGGTTGAAGCGAAATGACCACCATGCAGATCGGCGCACTCATCCTTCTCGGTTCGTTTGTGCTGTTTGTCATCATGCGGATTCCGGTTTGCTATTCGCTGATCGGATCATCGGTTTTGACCTGTTTGTATTTGAAAATTCCTGTCATGGTTATCTGGCAGAGACTGACGACCGGCGTTCAGTCCTTCAGCTTGCTGGCAGTTCCGTTTTTTATCCTCGCAGGCGAGATTATGATGAGCGGCGGTATATCCAATAAGCTCATGGATTTCGCGGATATCTTCGTAGGCCGTTTCCGCGGCGGCATGGCATATGTCAACATTCTGGCTTCTACCTTCTTCGGTGCGGTTTCCGGCAGCGCGACGGCGGATATTTCTTCCATCGGCGCGACGATGATCCCGCTGATGGAAAAGCAGGGCTATGACCGCGATTATGCGATCAACGTCACCGTCACATCCGCAACGCAATCCATGATTATTCCGCCTTCTCATAACATGATCGTTTATGCGATGGCGGCAGGCGGCGTTTCCTGCGGCCGCTTGTTCCTGGGCGGTATCATCCCCGGTATTTTGCTGGCGGCAGCACTGCTGATTGTGGCTGGTATCATTGCGAACAAGAAGAATTATCCAAAAGGCAAGAGCTATACATTTGGCGAGAGCGTCAAGATCACGCTCAAGAGTCTGCCGGGTCTGATGACCATCGTCATCATCCTGCTGGGCGTCTGCACCGGCATTTTTACCGCGACGGAAAGCGCGGCGATTGCGGCGCTGTATGCGTTTGCCCTCACCTTCTTCGTCTACAAGACCCCGCTCAAGGAGCTGGGCGGTATTCTGCATCGCTGCCTGCGCACGCTGGGTATGGTGCTGGCGATTATTGCGGCGGCCGGCGCATTCGGCTACTGCCTGAGCTATCTGCGTGTGCCGCAACTGATTGCGAACGGCTTGATGTCTATCACCAGCAACAAGTACCTGTTACTCCTGCTGATTAACATCATGCTGCTGTTCCTCGGCTGCATCATGGACGTTGCGCCGCTGATTATCATCACCACGCCGATCCTTGCGCCGATTGCGACCTCGCTGGGCATGGATCTTGTTCAGTTCGGCATTATGATGCTGCTCAATCTGGCTGTGGGTGCCTGTACGCCGCCTGTTGGATTGGCGCTGTTCACCGGCTGCGCGGTTGGCAAAATGCCGATGGAAAAGGTCATGAAGACGATCATGCCGTTCTATATCGCCATGTTTGCGGCGCTGATGCTGGTGACCTATGTTCCGTGGTTCTCGTTGTTCCTGCCGAACCTGCTGATGGGTTAAGGCGATTGAAGAACAAACCGTTTTTCAGAAAGAAAAGGATGTGGAATTGAATGAATAAACAATATGTCATGGATAATTTCAGCTTGGAAGGCCGCAAGGCTATCGTCACCGGCGCAGCGCAGGGCATGGGACGCAGCATTGCCGAAGCGCTGCATGACGCGGGCGCGATTGTCGCGCTGGTGGATTATTCCGCTTCCGTCAAGGAGACCGCGAGGCAGATGGATGAGACCGGAAAAAGTGTCCTGCCTTTTCAGGCGGATTTGTCCAAGCGGGAGGAGATTGACCGCGTGTTTAGCGAAGTGATGCAGGCGTTTGACGGTCACATCGATATTCTGGTCAACAACGCGGGCATCACCCGTCGCCACAAACCGGAGGAGTTCCCGCGTGAGGACTGGGATGCGGTGATTAACGTCAATATGAACGCCGTCTGGTTCCTTTCCCAGTTGGCCGGTCAGATCATGCTTAAGCAGGGTTACGGAAAGATCATCAATATGGCTTCCATGAACTGCTACTTTGGTGGAACGACTGTTCCGCCGTATACTGCCGCAAAGCATGCCGTTGCAGGTTTGACCAAGGCGCTTTCCAATGACTGGGCGGGACGCGGCATCTGCGTCAACGCGATTGCACCTGGCTATATTGCTACCGCGCTAAATACTGCACTGATCGGAAACCCGGATCGCGAGCCGAAGATTCTGGCGCGTATTCCGAAGGGACGCTGGGGCGTGGCTGACGACGTAAAGGGTGCGGCTGTGTTCCTGGCTGCTCCGGCTTCGGACTATGTGACTGGCATTATTCTCCCGGTTGACGGCGGCTATCTGGGCGCATAAGTGGAGGAAAGACAGATGAAAATTACCGATTTGACCCTGTATAAGGTACCACCGAGATGGTTGTTTCTGAAGATTTCTACCGACGAGGGGATCGACGGCTGGGGCGAACCCGTCATCGAGGGTCGTGCCGACACGGTGCGTACCGCGGTGGAGGAGTTCCGCAATTATCTCATCGGTAAAGACCCGGCCAATATTGAAGATCATTGGCAGGTCATGTACCGCTGCGGTTTCTATCGCGGCGGCCCAGAAGTCATGAGCGCTATCGCGGGTATTGATCAGGCGCTTTGGGATATCAAGGGCAAGAAGCTCGGTGTGCCGGTGTATGAGCTGCTGGGCGGCGCGTGCCGCGATAAGCTGCGTGTCTACCGCTGGATTGGCGGCGACCGCCCCAGCGATATCAAGGCCAATGTGCTGGAGGCCAAAGCGCAGGGATACAGCGCCATCAAGATGAATGCTACCGAGGAAATGCACTATATCGATTCCTTCAAAAAGATCGATGCGGTTTGCGAACGTGTGGCCATTATCCGCGATACGCTGGGCATGGATATGGATATTGCCGTGGATTTCCATGGGCGTGTGCATAAGACGATGGCGCGCGTGCTCGCTAAGGAGTTGGATCAATTCCATCTCATGTTTATTGAGGAGCCGGTGCTCAGCCAGAACAACGAAGCCATGCGGGATATCCGTCAGGCGACCTGCACGCCGATTGCCACCGGCGAGCGCATGTTCAGCCGCTGGGAATTCAAAAATCTGCTGGAAGCAGGCTATGTGGATATCATCCAGCCCGATCTTTCCCATGCGGGCGGTATCAGCGAGTGCAAGAAGATTGCAGCGATGGCAGAAGCCTACGATGTGGCTGTTGCGCCGCATTGCCCGCTTGGCCCGATTGCCTTCGGCGCGTGCGTTCAGTTGGATTCCTGCACGCCTAACGCATTTATTCAGGAGCAGAGTCTCGGCATCCACTATAACAAGGGCGGCGACCTGCTGGATTATCTGGCAGATGCGAGCATCTATGAATATCACGAAGGCTTTATGGGCTTGCTCAAGGGTCCGGGTCTTGGCGTGACAATGAACGAAGAATACATCAAGGAAAAGGCGAAGGACTGTCCCACTTGGAAAAACCCGATTTGGCGCAATTTTGACGGAACCGTTGCAGAGTGGTAAGGAGTGATTCCATCATGCGTGAGGTTTATTTACCTGCTTACAGCGTAGGCGATGACGCGATTGCTTCAAGCGGTTCTGCTTTTCGCAGGCTTGGACAAAACGGGATCATTATCGGCGGCCATCACGCTTTGGATGCGGCAGGCGAATCCCTGCGAGACGCACTGAAAAAAGCTGACGTGCATGTGGCCGATACCGTTTGGTATGGAGGCGAATGTACTTATGCGCATATGCGCAGGCTGGCCGAACGGGCTAAAGCCTGTGGCGCGGATATGGTGATCGGCGTGGGTGGCGGTAAAGCACTGGATACGGCCAAAGGCTGCGCAGATATGCTTGGCTTGCCGATTATCACTGTGCCGACCATCGCTTCAACCTGTGCGGCCGTGACGGCGATTTCAGTGGTTTATGACGACAGCGGCGTTTTTCTGGAAAGCATGTTCCATCAATCGCCGCCGAACTATACCGTGATTGATACCGGTATTCTGGCCAATGCGCCGGAGTGCTATTTACGCGCAGGAATCGGCGATGCGATGGCCAAGCACATTGAATGTACGCTTGCTTCCCGTGGACGGACGCTCAACCATTCGAGCAGCATGGCCGTGGCGTTGAGCAGCACGACGTATCAGCCGAATCTGCTTTATGGCGAAGCCGCGATGGCGGAAGCGAAAGCCCATGCGGCAGGCGAGGCGCTTGAGCAGGTTGCGTTGGCGAATATTGTCTCGACCGGCCTTGTTTCGCTGTTGATTGACGAGCACTATAACGGCGCGATTGCGCATGCCGTGTTCTACGGCATGACGCGGCTGCCGGAGTTTGAAAAGCGTGTGCTGCATGGCGACTGCGTCGGATACGGCATGCTGGTACAAGAAATGGTGGACGGAAATCGGGAACGGTTTGAAACCCTGCGGGCTTTCTTCGCTCGCATGGGCATCCCAACGACGATTGCCCAGATGGGCTATGTGTTGGATGAACAGCTGCTTGCGCACGTCGTTCCGGCCAGCTTGAAAGCCTTGCGCGACGCGCGGTTGATGCCTTATGAATTGACGGAAGAGCAGCTTCGTCACGCCATCACCGCAGTAGAGCATTTTTAAACCCATCGCCCCGGACGCGGCCAAGCGGAACCCGGGGCGTTTTCTGCATCAAGTCAAGGAGGAACAGACATGAATCAGGAACAGGCGCTTTCTTTGCTGAAAGAGACTAAGCTCGTGGCCATTCTGCGAGGAATTCCGGTCAAGCAGGCGACCGATATCGCTACGGCACTTTATGACGGTGGTGTTCGTGTGCTGGAATTTACGTTCGACCACGACGATCCGGATTGTGTCGCACATAACTGTCAGCGTATTCGTGCGGTGAAAAAGATCTTTGGCGACGAGATGGTGGTTGGCTGCGGCACAGCGCTGACCGTGCAGGAAGTCGAAGCCAGCGTTGAAGCAGGCGGGCAGATTGTCATCTCCCCGAATGTGGATGTGAGCGTCATTGCAAAAACGAAAGCGCTGGGTGCGATTTCTATGCCCGGCGCGCTGACTCCGACGGAGATCGTGATGGCGTACAATGCGGGCGCGGATATTGTCAAGCTGTTTCCGGCGGGAACGCTGGGTGTGCCCTATATCAAAGCGGTTCGAGGGCCGCTTGGGTATATTCCCATGTCGGCAGTCGGCGGCGTTCGCCCGGAGACTATCGCAGATTTCCTGAATGTGGGTGTCTGCGGCTTCGGCGTAGGCGGCGAGTTGGTTAAAAAAGAATTTGTTCGCAGCGGCGATATGAACGCATTGACGAGCCGTGCCCGGAAATTTGTGCATGCGATTGAACAGTGGGAGGCGAATAGATCATAATGGCTTTTTACATTTTGATTGATACGGGTACGACCAATACACGTGTGTCTCTGCTCGACGAAAACTGGCAATGCGTGGAGCAGACTGGGGAAGCGGTCGGCGTTCGAAACACGGCGATGGATGGCAATCCATCCAAACTCTATGCAGCGATTCACGACTGTATTTCGCGCGTGATGGCTGCGCAAAACCTTTCTGCTTCGGATATCCGGCGATGTGTGGCTTACGGCATGATTACAAGCAATGTGGGCATTTGCGAAGTGCCGCATTTGATTGCGCCGGCCGCGCCCAAACAATTTCGTGAGGGGATGGTCAGCCGTTTGTTCCCTGAAATTGCGCCGTTCCCGATTGAGTTTATTCCTGGCCTGCGCAACTCTGCCGAACGTGCACGGCTGGATAACTTGAGCGAATTGGATATGATGCGTGGTGAGGAAACGGAAGCCATCGGCATTTGGGCGCATGTTCGCCCTGAAAAGGATATGATGCTGATTTTGCCGGGAAGCCACAATAAATTCATTTCTATTCGTGCGGATGGCACGATTTGCGGTTGTATGACCAGCATTTCCGGGGAACTGATCGATGCGTTGACCTATCACACTATTTTATCCGATTCTGTAGAACGCGCCTTTTTAAGCGCGGAAGCCTATCAACCGGAATTGATGCTGGCAGGCGCGAGAGCCTGCGACGCAGGGCTGGGGCGTTCAGCTTTTATGGCTCGAATTATGCGTACACTCGGCGATTTTACTGCGGACGACGCCAGAAATTTTCTGTTGGGTGCAGTGTTGCGCATGGATTTGGATGCGTTGGAGCATTTCAGCGCGTTTTCTAAGGAGCAGACACTAGTGATTGCCGGTAAGGCGCCGCTTGCACAGGCACTTTGCGATTTGTTTGAAGCTTACGGTCTTCATGCTATGATGTTGGACGAGGGAATCCGTAAAGGCATGGGAATGCTCGGAGTGCGGACAATCTGCGAGGCAGAATAATGCCTGACGAATCGATTGTTTTCTGAAAAAAGTATATAACAAAATCCTGCGTGTTCCAAAGAATGGATAACACGCAGGACTTTTTGCTGTAAAGCAAATAAGCCAAATGGGATAGAAAGCATCGAATAGAAATTTCGCTATTCATCGGAGCCTATAAAGCGGATAACTTCCTTCTAAAAAGCTTTTTGGCGTTTTATACCGCAGGAGTTTTCTGGGCATGGCGTTTATGTTTCGCCTGATGCTTAGGTAGACGCCGTGTATCTGCTGCACCTGCATTGCGCGCCCGTTATAAGAATTTGTGCAAAATTTCGGATTCGCTCATCGAATGTAACCTATAAAAATGGATTTTGTGGTTAAAAAACCATCTATGAATGTGTGATGAACCGTTCTTGTGTGCTGACGCAACGGAATTGCCCAATCATCCCGCGCTCCGACGTGCGCTCAAATTACGCGATGCTTCCGGCCTTCAACTGTTTCCTCGCTTCGTCGATCGAAGCCTGCACGGCGGCGGGCGCGGGCCCGCCGGGAATCGAGCGCCCTTCAACGCAGGCCTTGAGGCTCATGGCGTCGTAAACATCCTGCTCGAAGGCAGGGTGGAACGCCTTGAATTCGGAAAGAGAGAGATCCGTCAATGCGGCGTTCGCCTTGATGCAGTATGCCACAAGCTCGCCGACGACCCGGTGCGCGTCGCGGAAGGCAACACCCTTTTTGACGAGATAATCCGCGCAGTCGGTGGCGTTGGTGAAGCCGCCGGCCGCGCCCGCCTCCATGATATCCTCACGGAAGGTCATCGTGCGGAGCATGGCGGTGAACACGGGCAGGCTCTTGAGAAGCGTATCGCGTGCGTCGAAAAAGGGCTCTTTGTCCTCCTGCATATCCTTATTATAGGCGAGCGGAATCCCCTTCATCACCGTCAGCAGGGCGATCAAATCGCCGTAGACGCGGCCGGTTTTGCCGCGCAGCAGCTCGGCGACGTCCGGGTTTTTCTTTTGCGGCATGATGGATGAGCCTGTGGAAAACGCATCGTCCATCTCAACAAAATGGAACTCGGAGGAGCTCCAGAGAATCAATTCCTCGCAGAAGCGGCTCAGATGCATCATGCAGATGGAGGCGGCGGAGAGATAATCGAGGATGAAATCACGGTCGCTCACGCCGTCCAAGCTGTTTTGCGTAATGGCTGGAAAATCGAGTAGCTCGGCCACGCGCTGGCGGTTGAGCGGATATGTCGTCGCGGCGAGTGCACCGGAGCCCAGCGGCATGACATTGGCGGAATCAAATGCGTTTTGAAAACGCTTGCGGTCGCGTAGAAACATTTGAACGTAGGCCATCATATAATGCGCGAGCGTGACGGGCTGCGCGCGTTGCAGGTGTGTGTAGCCGGGCATGACCGTGTTCAGGTGCGCCTGCGCAAGATCGAGCAACGTCTCAATCAGCTCATCGAGCAGGGCACGGGTTTCCACGCACGTTTCGCGCGCGTACATGCGCGTATCGAGCACGCACTGGTCGTTCCGGCTGCGGCCGGTATGCAGGCGCTTGCCCGCTTCGCCGATCCGCTCGGTGAGAATGGTTTCGACATTCATATGAATGTCTTCCGCCTCGGTGGACCATTGAATTTTACCCGCCTTCGCGTCGGCAAGAATCCCCTTGAGCCCCTCGACGATCTTCGCTGCGTCCTCCTGCGGGATGATGTTCTGCTCGCCGAGCATGGTGGCATGGGCAATGGAACCCAGAATATCCTGTTCATATAAGCGGGAACCGAACCCGATACATGCGTTGAATTCATCGACCATTTCGTTGGTTTCCTTGGCGAAGCGCCCGCCCCATAGCTTCATGTTTTTTGTTCCTCCTCATTGATGAAAATCTGCAAGAGAAAAGATACCACGTTCGCGGGGAAAATGCAATATGGAACTCATAAATATACATCATATTTCAAAATTCATCCAAATAATCCTGCATAATCGGGCTGCTTTTTTGATTTATATGCATAAAAATGAAAAATAGGTGTTGACATCCGGAAAAACTTGTATTATTATGCATCCATCGAAACACAAACCCATCAACAAAACGAACGGAGGAAAACCAAAATGAAAAAAATGCTCTCTCTTCTCTTTTGCATCCTTCTGATGATGAGCGCCGCCCTCGCTACGGCAGAAGAAGCCAAGCCGCTGGCAGGCAAGAAGCTGACCATCGCGTTGAGCCCGAACTTCATGTTCTTCGAAACGGTCTCCGAAACCGAGGAATGCGGCTATGAAGGACTGGACATCGACATCATCAAGGAACTCTCGGATATGCTGGGATTCAATTTTGAAATCGTCCCGATGAGCTTTTCCTCTCTGGTCGGCTCTCTGCAGGCCAAGAGCGTGGATATGGTCATCTCCGGAATGTCCTACACCGAGGAGCGCGCGCAGATCGTCGATTTCTCCGACGTGTATTGTACCGCCGTCGTCGGCTGCGTAACGAAGGTCGATTCTGATATCGCCTCGTTTGACGATTTGAAGAACCAGATCGTCTGCTGCTCGCAGGGCACCAACTACGAGATGCTCATCGAAGGCATCGAGGGCGCGACGCTGAAGACGTATCAGGGTCAGGCGGCCGTCGGCACGGCGGTTGCGGAAGGGACGGACGGCGTGGTTGCCGGTCTGACGAGCATCAACGGTTCCAAAAAGCTGGCCACCACGATGCTCAACGACAAAGGCGAGCCGATGCTCAAGTATTTCCCGCTCGAGGACGCGCGTGCCGACGAATACAGCATGGCCTTCCCCAAGGGCAGCGAACTGGTGCCCGTATTCAACGAGGCGCTGGCGCAGCTCAAGCAATCCGGCAAGCTGGATGAAATGATTCACCAGTGGCTGTACTGATCGCCGCCCGCATCTGTACCGCATAAACGATATCGGTTCATTAGGAAGGAACGAAAACCATGCAGTTAGATTTTTCGATCATCCTCGACTGGCTGCCCGCGTTCGGCAGTGCGCTGCTGGTCACACTGAAAACAACCGTCTTCTCGCTGATTCTGGGGCTTGTGATCTCGGTGCCGCTTTCGCTGTGCAAGATTTCAACCTTTAAGCCGCTGCAATGGTTCGCGTTCTTCTACACGTCCGTCTTCCGCGGTGTGCCGCTGCTGGTTCAGGTCTTTATGATGTATTTCGGCATTCCGCTCGTGCTGCCCGTGCGTTTCACCGCCTTTCAGGCCGGCACGCTCGTCTTTGCCATGAACTCCGCCGCGTATATTTCTGAAAGCCTCAAGGGCGGCATCGGCGCGATTGATATCGGTCAATACGAGGCCGCCATGGCGCTGGGTGTGCATTATCCGTCGATGATGAAGGATATCATCCTTCCGCAGGCCATCAAGAGCGTGCTGCCCAGTCTGGTGAACGAGTTTATCAGCCTGCTGAAAAACACGACGCTCATCGCCTCCATCGGACTGGTGGATATCCTCTGCGTCGGCCAGCAGATTCAATCGCGCACATATCGCGCATTCGAGCCGTTTTTCGCCATTTCGGTGTTCTATTATGTGCTGGTGCTGGGGCTTTCCATCTTGGGCAAGGCGCTTGAAAAGAGGGTGAATGCAAGTGATCGAGGTTAAAGGGCTGTACAAGGATTTCGGCGCGCTGCATGTGCTGCGCGGCGTGAGCCTGAACGTCGAGCAGGGGGATATCATCTCCATCATCGGGCCTTCGGGCAGCGGAAAATCGACGCTGCTGCGCTCGATCAACCTTCTGGAAAAGCCGACCTACGGCGAAATCTGGGTCGAGGGCAAACTCATCACCCCGCCCGACCCCTATCTGCACTGGAATGTGATCCGCGCATCGCATACCTATGCAGCTCTGCGCGCCGAGGGGATGGACGATGAGCCCGCCATCATGAAAATCAAAAAGGAAGACCTGCTCAAGCCACACGAGGGCGGCGCTTACAATCGCCTGATGAAGCAGATCGTCAAGGACCATTTTGAAGATACCTATTCTGTGCGCCGCCGGGTAGGCATGGTTTTCCAGCATTTCAACCTCTTTCCACACATGACGGTGCTGGAGAACATGATTTACGCGCCGATGAAGGTGAACAAGGTATCCCGCGAGGCTGCCATTGAGAAGGCGCGCGCGTTGCTCAACGATGTTGGTATGCTTCCGAAGATCGACGCTTACCCGAGCAAACTCTCGGGCGGACAGAAGCAGCGCGTTGCCATTGCGCGCACGCTGGCGATGTCGCCGGACATCGTGCTCTTTGACGAGCCGACCTCGGCGCTGGACCCGGAAATGGTCAAGGAAGTGTTGGACGTCATCAAGAAGCTGGCGGAGACGGGCATGACGATGATTCTTGTCACGCACGAAATGGGCTTTGCTCGCGAGGTGTCCGACCGCATCTGCTTCCTCGACGAGGGCACGCTGATCGAGGACGCGCCGCCGGATGTGTTCTTCTCCACGCCGAAATCGGCCAGAGCGAAGGAATTTCTCGATAAGGTGCTCTAAGCGATGTGCCCGCGCGGTTTCTGGTTTTAGCAAAATACAGAAACCTCTGATTGAATCGGGAGCAATGAAATACAAACCCCGCATCGACCGGGAGAAGGACCGGCAGATGCGGGGTTTGTGTTAAGGGAAACGCGGCTGTACCGCAGAAAGGAGAATGGCGTTTTACAGGAGCACCTTGGTCAGGATACTCGCCACGATCAGGATCAGCGCGCCGCAGATGCGCGTTGCGATGTCTCTCACCTCTATGCGTTTCTTGAGCATGGTGAGATTGAAATCAGCAACAACCAGGTTGAAAACGCCATCCGCCCTTTTGTCGTTGGCCGGAAGGGATGGCTCTTTGCCGATACACTCCAGGGTGCGGAAGCGAGTGCAATCATCTATTCGCTGATGGAAACGGCAAAAGCCAACAGCCTGCGGCCGGATGACGATCTGCTTCATTTGCTCAGCATATTGCCTGAGCGTGCGGAGCGGAACAAGGACTTTGAGGTTGATGATCTGCTTCCATGGTCGGAAGAAATGAAGTCGTGGTTCTCGGCAGTGCGAGTGCTGGGAACCACGACTTTTCTGTATCGGGGGATTATTGAGCGGTAACCGGAAATCAATCAGGTGACGGTCAAGTACATGAAACAGGAGACCTCAGAAAGCAGCAAAACGCGGAGAATCACGCTCATTTCCGCCCCGACGAACGAGTAGGTTATGGAAAAGCAAGGTCAATGGCTTTCGTGTCCCTATTGCTTAGAGGGAATTCTCAACCCGGCAAAGGAAAACGCTATGCAAAAGAGATGAAAGTGTCTGAAAGGACAGATTGTCTGCAAATTTTACTTCAGACGGATTGACAAGCTCCACTTGACCGTGTATAATTTGCATTATACATAATTCGAATTATAAATGCGGAGGAGCGAATATGCCTGCCAAAGCAAAAGTCACAAAAGAGATGATCGTTGATGCGGCCTTTGCGATTGCCCGCGAAGCGGGAGTGGAACGCATCAACGCAAGGACTGTATCGGAAAGGCTGCATTGCTCAACACAGCCCGTCATGTATCATTTTGCGACGATGGAAGCACTGAAAAGAACAGTCTATGCGAAGGCAGACCTTTATCATTCGGAATATCTGATGAATATGAAAAAACCGCCCAAGGGCGCTGCCCTTGGAATCGGAATGAACTATATCCGCTTTGCCATCGAAGAACCCCACTTGTTCTGTTTCCTTTTTCAGTCGGATTATTTTAACGGAAAGACTTTGCTTGAACTGATTGATGCCGAGGAGCTTACCCCCGTTCTTTCAGCGATGCAGAGATCCTTGGGAATCGGCATGGAGCAGACCAAAACGGTTTTCATCACGGTGTTTCTGTTTGCTCATGGATACGCAAGCATCATTGCCAACAATTCGTTGAAATACGATGAAGACACGATCAATTCCCATTTGGAGCGGGCATACAGAGGCGCAATATTGGCAGCACAGGAGGAAAAGGCATGAAGGAATGTGCAGGCGCCGTCAGCATATTGGCTGACAAGCGAAGCGAGGGGCCCCAAATGGATGAAACCCTAAAATTGCGTTGGCTTTGCTGCCCAAGATGCGGCGGCAAAACAAGAACGCAGATACGGTCCCATACGGTATTGGAGGATTTTCCGCTATTCTGCCCAAAGTGCAAATACACCTGCGTGATTCGTTTCAAGGACGGAAAAATTGAAGAAATCAAAATGCCAGACGCTTAGACGCAGTGCAATCCGAGAACGGGTTTGTACTGCGTCTATTGTTTTAGGGGAATGGGAATTGACCGACCGAACCACAAGCCGATATTGGGATTTACAGGGAGAAGAAGCATAAATGATGGGGATATATCTGAGTGGAACCGGAAACACAAAGCACTGCGTTGAAAAACTGGTAAACCTGCTGGACGCTGCGGCGGAGTGTATTCCGCTGGAAGCTCCACACGTTACCGAAACGCTGGAGATGCAAAGCACAATCATCTTGGGTTATCCCACGCAATTCTCCAATGCCCCCTTTATGGTGCGTGACTTTATCAGAAAAAACCGCTGCCTGTGGAACGGCAAAAGCGTGTTCTGTCTAAATACAATGGGACTTTTCAGCGGTGACGGAACAGGCTGTGCAGCAAGGCTCCTAAAGAAGTATGGCGCACAAATTCTCGGAGGCGTACAGATAAAAATGCCCGATTCCGTCTGCGACAACAAGCTGCTGAAAAAAAGCATGGAAGAAAACAGGCAGATCGTCAAATGCGCAGATCAGCGTATCGAGCAGATCGCAGAACAAATCAGGCGGGGGCAATATCCGCAGGAAGGGTTGTCGGCAATCTCACATATCAAAGGACTGCTTGGGCAAAGGCTGTGGTTTTACCATAAAACGAACGGATACACAGATAAGCTGAAAATAAGCGATGCCTGCATCGGCTGCGGCCTTTGCAGTAGGAATTGCCCAATGGAAAATATAGAGATCAGAGATCACAGAGCAGTTCCGGGAAAGCAATGTACGATGTGTTACCGCTGCATCAGCTTATGTCCCCAAAAAGCAATCACTTTGCTGGGCGATCAGGTACAGGAACAATGCAGATACGAAAAATATGTTTGACCGCGGCAATGGTTGCAATCGTCGTGTCCATTGCTGCGGCTATCAGTTTCCTTGTATGTATAAGCCCGCCGAGAGACGAGGTTGAAGCCTTTGATTATCCGCCAGAGTTCTTCTGCGCAAGTTCAGAAAATCGTATCGACTACCAGACGGATGGGAAATGCGCAGCTTATGCTGCTGCCTATCTCCTACGGCACTTTGGGGAAGATACGGACGGAGAGGCCCTGTTTCCGGAATTAAAACGAACGCTTGGCTTCGTTTCCGCAAACAGCATCGTGGATGTTTTTGAGCGGCATGGGTATCAGGCAAAGGCTTGTCACGGGAGCGTTGACACGTTGAAGCAGCGGCTGACGGAGAGAAATCCGATCATCGTTTTCATCCGGATTCCGGGAGATACGCACTACGCTGTCGTTGTCGGCTATGACGAGCAGCACATTTATCTGGTGGATTCTCTCGCGGAAAATGCCAACGCATCGGATACGCAATACAACCGGGTACTGCCAACGGAAGATTTTGAAGCTGTGTGGAAAACAGGAACATTGCTTCCTGACAATATTTATATCACTTTGGAAATGTGAGAATTAATGAAAACAAATAAACTTCTGAACCCGCTCTCTCTGTTCTTCGTCGGCCTTTTCCTCGGCGCGCTGTCAAGATTATTCGATATGTATTATCCGAATTTGGGAGAAATCTTTTCTCAGATGTCGGTTTGGATTCTGTTGGGGACGCTGATCGCTATTTACAGCCCGACAAAGAAAGCCGCAATGCGGAACATTCTTCCGTTTTGCATCGGGATGTTGCTCACCTATTATGCGACAGCCATGCTTACCCAAGGTGTCTACGGCTGGACGTTTGTTATCGGCTGGACGATATTCGCCTTTCTGTCGCCGGTCATGGCGTATTTCGCATGGATGACAAAAGAGTGGGGATTGTTTCCTAAAATCATTGGCGCTGGAATCGTACTTGTTTCGATTTTGTCCAGTGTTTTGCTCTTTGACCGTCTGCGCATTTATGATTTTGCCATTGATGGTTTGCTGATTTATTTTCTCTTTTTCAAGCGGATCAATCGAAATAGAACTTATAAATAGATAGAAAACGATTGGGAGGAATGATTGTTGTGCTTTCTCTTGCCACTTTATTTGCAGAATGTCGATATTTGCGACTGGCTATACGGTCAACCGACAGAGATAGAGTCGCTGCTGGGATACGATTTTCTGGAAGGCCGAGACTGGTTGCTGGAGCAGGCGTTTAAACTGCTGTCATAAGCAGCGAGGCTCGGAAGAATCCGCTTCCCTGATGTAAACGCCGCCGTACAGCGGAACACGAAATTTATGGAGGACTACAATATGAAAAACAGTGCATTGGTCGTGATCGACCTGCAAAATGACATCACGAAAAACTATAAGGAAATCATTGAAAAAGTCAATGCGGCGATCGACTGGGCAGAACAAAAGGGCCTTTGGATCGTTTACATTCAGCACAACAACCTTTCTGCGGGAACGAGAACCTTCAAGCCCGGCACCCGTGGTGCAGAGCTGGTGCCGGAGCTGAACGTCGTATCTGATCATATCTTTACGAAGGTAAAGAGCAATGCCCTGACCAGCGAGGCATTTACCGCCTTTATTCAGGAGCATGGAATTTCCGAATTTTACGTCGTTGGTGCGGATGCCGCGGCCTGCATCAAATCCACCTGCTACAATATGGCAAAAAGCGGCTATACCGTTCATGTTTTGTCTGACTGCATCACGAGTTACGATAAAAAGAAACTGCCGGAACTGCTGACCTATTATGAGAGCAAGGGCTGCGAGGTCTTAGCGCTTTCCAATGCCGTCAAAAGGTAAAGATCATTTAGTATATTCCGATAGGTAAATAAATGAAACAGAAATCATTGACGGCGCTTTTGTCATCGACACGCCCGGTATGCGCGAGCTTGGCATGTGGGACAGCGGCGACGGCATTGATGTAGCATTCGCGGATATTGAAGGATTATCCTGCGCATGTAGGTATGCCGACTGCACCCACACCGCAGAGCCGGGCTGTGCCGTGCTGCGTGCGCTTGCGGACGGAACGCTGGATGCCGCCCGCCTTGCATCCTATCGAAAGCTGAAAACCGAAAACGACTATGCGGCGGACAACAGCCGGTATTTGGAGGCCAAGCGCACGAAATTCAAAGAAATCGCCAAAATCAATAAATCGAACAGGAGACGGTGATGCAGACAATTTTGATCATTGACGATGATGCTGCCATCGGCAATCTGGAACAGGAGGTTTTAGAGCGGGCAGGCTATGCTGTGCTGCGCGCCTACTCTGGGACGGAGGCGCTGCTACTCCTGAAATCGAGCCGCCCGGATCTCATTTTGCTCGACCTGATGTTGCCGGGACTGAGCGGTGAGGAAGTTTTGCCCCGGATTCAGGGAATCCCTGTCATTGTAATCAGCGCCAAGACCGCTGTGCAGGACAAGGTCGATCTGCTCCTTGGCGGCGCAGCAGATTACCTCACCAAGCCATTCGACACAAAGGAGCTGTTAGCCCGCGTGGCGGTACGTCTGCGCGAGGCGTCGTGTTCCCCGCTTGCAACGGTTTACACCTTGCGGGGTTTTACGGTGCACTGTCCGCACGCGGCATCACCCCGGAATTGCAGATGCCTGAAGAAAAGGTCGTGCGGCGCATTTTTGACAATATTCTCAGCAATGCCGTCAAATATTCCAGCGGCGACCTGGCGGTCAGCCTGATGCCGGATGGCGCAGTTACTTTTTCCAACAGCGCTCCATCACTCAGTCGGGTGCAGGCAGAGCGATTGTTCGACCGCTTTTACACTGTGGAAACGGCACGTAGCTCTACCGGCCTTGGGCTGTCTATCGCAAAGCTGCTGACGGAAAAAATGGGCGGCACGATCACGGCGGAATATGAAAGCGGGCACCTTCAAATTTGCATTGCTTTTCTATAATCGAGCGAAACGATTATGCAAAAGTGAGGAAAGTACAGACCGCACTCAAATTGAGGCTGCGGTGTTAATAATCAACAACAAAACTGATGTCATTGTCTGTGACGAATGCTGAACGCAGGTGATGTGCTGTCCATCCACTTCGAGACGGAGAAGGGAGCGCTTCATCTTGACATCCAAGCGCCGGATGGGAACGTTCTATATTCTGGAAACGGACAAAACGCAAAGGATTTTACCGTGAATATTGCTGAAAGCGGAAGCTACACCGTGCACCGGCTTTTTCTGCTCCATCATAATGGAGAGCATGGTATCCTCGTTCAGCTCACCGGACTGGCTCAGCTTCTTCATACGCTGGGCCTGGGAAAGAGACGGGGTAGACTGTTCGCTTCCGATGGTTTCCACCAGAAGCTCCTGCTCTTTCTCATTCAGAGAGGCCAGCTGATAGGCTGGGGACAGGGCAATTTTTCCGTCGTCCACCATTTGCATGAGCGGCGGTGTCAGGTTGGTCAGAGAGATGTAATTGCGAATGGTATCGCCGCTGATACCCTCCTGATCTCCGATAGCATCATCACTCCGGAACTTCGCCGAAATTTTCGGCGAAGTTAAATCTGAACGCATACCCTGCCGCTTCATAGCTTCCATCTTCAGTTTGTAGGCTCTGGCACGTTCTGAGGGAAGAATGTTTTCCCGCTGAATATTGCTGTCGATCATCCGAATGATGGCATCATCATCTTTCAGATTGAGAACCATGACCGGCATGGTATCCTGCCCCAGCTGCTCACAGGCGTACTTTCTGCGATGACCGGAAATCAACTCGTATCCGCCTTCCTTTCTGGGTCTGGCGATTGCCGGGATAAGTACCCCATTTTCCTTAACGCTTCCTACCAGTTCCTGCATGGCAGGGTCATCTCGAACGCCATAGGGGTTTAACGGGTGCGGGTGCAAATCTTCCAAAGGCATACGGTAGATGATGCCCATGGTTTCAAGTAGTTTCTTGGTCATGTAGCAATCCTCCTATGATATGTTTATATATAAAAAGTGGCACCTTGTTCTGGATGCCACTCAAATTAAATATTACGTTACAGGATTTATCCTTAATGTCAAGTACTGAGCTTTTTACGTTATTCCAAAGCGGCTGATTTTGCCTTGCAATACTCTAAAATCTGGCACCTCTGTAAAGAACCATCGTGATTGACTTTTATCCGGTGCCCCGGTAACTTCGACATTCTCGATCATCGCGGTACGCATTACAAGTCTCAATATGGTTCTTTGCAGGGAGATGAACGCTAATTGCTCTTGCTTTTCCATAGATTTTTGTGACTATCCTAATTGTATTCGCTGCTTCATTGCTATCAGAGTTACACTCTTTTGCCAGCATTTTTATTGTACCTGTTAGCGTCACATCCTCAATTAGACTCCGATCTTTAAATCGCTTAGAAATATCATCAGCAACTAGGAAATAAACCTTTCCTAGTGCTTTTTAGTAGAACGTGTTATAGACTGCGTGATTGCTTCGGCAAAACGGAGATTAGTTTCCAACTGAAAGTCCTGATTCCTATCTAGCCGCATCGTTTCCAATATGTCACATATTTTGCCCATAATACCGCTTTGACAGCCTGTTGTAAATTGATTTGCTATTGCCGTTGCTGCAGTTTTCTTAACTATATCATCGATTTGCATAATTGCAGTTTCGATATATTCAACAATTTTATGCTCATCAGTGCATAACGACTTTTCAATCATTTTGGACATATAATAGAAATACGTGAAAAGTGTAGGAATATGCTTGACAATTGTCATCCGATACGGTAATATAAAAATATAATGTATGTGCAACATTTTTACAAAAGGAGGACTCTAAATGCCTGACAAAAAAGCATCCGATTTGAAAGCCGGCGATTTAATTCACTACCCCGCTGATAGCAAAGAGTGGTCTGAGGTTTACAAGGTAGGTAAAGATACCAGAAGTAGCACTGCTGGAGACGTGTATGTTGCCATCGAAGGATATGGGAATGTGTCTATGCCCTCGGATAAAGTGGTCGAAACTAAGGACTAATATGATGTGCCTCGGAGTGCAGATTTGTAAAAACAATTGACAGCTATTTCATTCTGGGGCTTTCCTGTAAAAGGGGAAAGCTACATGGCTCTGCACTGATGATATCATCTATGTGATTTCAGGTATATGTAAAACAATGTCCATGATCCGCTTTTTCAATAAAGTTGCTGATGGCGGGCGTTGACTGTTCTTGCGACTGAATAAAAAAGATGGGAATCATAGCGCACGTTTTTCCTGCGTGGTTGACATGATTTTCTGCTTATTTACTGATTTATGTAGGGCTTGTTTTTCGATTATATTTTCAAAAAGGTGTACCCTTTGAAACGTCAATGTATGGTGGCGCACGAATAACCCGGAGATTGCCGCGGTTTTTGATTGTTTTAGGGCCAGCCGGTCAAAGAACCTCCACTTTCAGCAAGTGAAAGTGGAGTTTTCTTGCAGATCAGGCAACAATGGACGAATAGCAGCGAAAAACGGAGTTCTCCCAACTCCATTGTGCCAGCGATAGGCATTGTTAACTTGGATTTCCCGGTAAGTCTGCCGCAAAGACGGTATCCCAAACAGATGCTGAATGAGCACCATTTTGATAAGCACCACCGGATCTGTGCCGGGGTGGCCATTGTCGTGACAGTAGTACGGGCCTAGCCGTTCATACAGCCACTCATAATCCATGATCCTTTCTATCTTCCGCAGAAGATGGTCTTTCGGCACCAGGGCCTCCAAGTCTACGATAATTGGCTCATGCCGTGCGTCTTTTCTCCAGTCTTCCATGAAAACACACCCGTTCCTCCTATTTATAGCAGAAACAGGGACGTTTGGGTAGTTTTTTGACAGACTGAGGGCATCCGTTACCGGATGCCCCGTCATCAGTAAAATTAAATTTGTACCCTAAGTTTCAAACGGTATTTTGCATAGTGAGCACTTAGAATATAGTCAATTACCCACTCCTTGGGAATATAAAAAGTAGTTCGGATGTAGTAGTGTTTTACCCGGTTTTCGTGCATAAGCTTCCTGGCGGTTTTATCACTGATACCTCCGAGCATCTCGCAGAACTGGGGAATTGTTACCACATCGGGATACTTGGCAAAACGCTTACGGTAATATTTCCGTTTTTTCATAGGATCAGCCCTCTCAAGAATTTCTTGTCAATGACGGGAAAGGCTGCTATTATAAAATTGTTTACAGACTTTGCATTGTGTCGAATCGTGTAGCATCCCTCCAATATCCCTCCTAGGCGCGAAAATCTTCTGCAAAATGGTTTGTATTGGAGGACGCGATAACTGCATCATTTTCACTTGATTATTCCAGAGAAAATGACTTTTTCTGGAATAAACCAATGAATTTCGTGTACTTCGTCAGGCGGGAAATTCCACTTAACTCCACATAATTCCGCAAACTTCCCGTTGGGCTTTCACCCTCAAAATCCGTTGGGCTAATCCCCCGTGCGGGTTCGATCCCCGCCACCGGCACCATATTTGCTCCGAAGTGTCATGCTTCGGAGCATTTTTTACTGCTCAGAAGCAAAACATTGAACATTTTTCGGAAACGCCGGAAGAATTGCATTTGCAGAGTACGCCGAATTGCTTAACGCTCTGGGTAAGTGCAATCATATCCGAATCATCCCTTATGCCATAGGGATTCTCCGGGTGTGGATGAAGTTGCCCTATGGGGATGCGGTATACTTCACCTACGGTTTCTGGCTTTTCGTTTGGAATAGTCTTAACCTCCTTTCCAAAAATTGGCATAGAAAAAGGGCGTTCAAATGAAGAACGCCCTTTTTCTAAACCAGTTTTCGACTGTAGTTCAATCTTTGAATGAGAATATTGTGATCGGATGACATTGGTATTTTGTTTATTACCGTAGGGTTATTTCAAACATGAACCTTCAATTTCTGACGATATTTGGCATAGTGGGTGCTGAGAAGGTAGTCTATCACCCACTCTTTCGGGATTAGATACGTTGTCCTAATATAATAGTGCTTTACACGGTTTTCTCTCATTAGCTTTCTTGCCGTGCTGTCTGCAATACCGCCTAACATCTCACGAAATTGAATGAGATTAACAAGATCGGGATAGCTTGCGAATTTCTGGCGATATTTTTCTCTGTCACTCATGTTCCATCAGCCTTTCTTATCTCTTGTCAATGACAGGTGTGGCTGAAAGACGAATTATGGTGTTCTTTGTCATATCCCTCCAACATCCCTCCAAGCAACTTTTTTGAAGCGATTTTTGGGTAAAATTGCATCGAAGGGTATTTGACGGATTCTCAGTTTTATTCGCTATTTTCAGAACATTTTTGAATAATATAATAGGAATTTAATCTTGTTCGTGGATAAACAGAAACCAATATAATCCACTAAAGTACACCCAGTTCCAGATAGCGTGCAAAACTCAAAATCCTTTGGGCTAATCCCCCGTGCGGGTTCGATTCCCGCCACCGGCA
>ERZ773235.1713-NODE-1713-length-21199-cov-6.061341_pt1 | contig 21199 bp, 17 predicted proteins | sample MGYA00580522_ERZ773235 | MGnify/ENA primary metagenome ERZ773235 (study PRJEB29015, sample SAMEA2737797) | human gut metagenome | biome: human gut; feature: human-associated habitat; material: faeces | place: China | collected 2012 ...
ACCCGCGACCTCTGCCTTGGCAAGGCAGCGCTCTATCAACTGAGCTATTCCCGCATTTGCTTTAATACATTATATTCAAAAGCAATTAATATAATACCAAAAATTATAATTCTTGTCAATAGTTTTTGAATTTTATTTGACCTATGTAGGTAAAAAGGCAAATTATTAAAGTTTTTATAATTTGCCTTTTTTATTTTTTATTTTTTTGTTTTTGCTGCTTTTTTTGCTTTCTTTGTAGTTGTTTTCTTTACAGTTGTTTCATCTTTTACTTTTTCAGCATCTTCTGGATTCCATTTTTCTCCTGGTTGTGGTTTGTTCCATGAAATGTAATCACAAGATTGTGGATTATTTTCGCAAATGAAATATTTTTTTCCCCTTTTTGTTTTTCTAACTTGTACTACTGCTCCACATTTTGGGCAAGGTACATCTATTGTTTCTACAATTGGTTTTGTATTTTTACATTCTGGATATCCTGGGCATGCTAAGAATTTTCCATATTTTCCATATTTATATACCATCATTCTTCCACATTTATCACATGGTACATCTGATACTTCATCTACTAATTCTACATGTTCAAGTTCTTTTTCTACTTTTTCAAGTTCTTTTTCAAATGGGCCATAGAACTCTCTAATCATTTGCTTCCATTGTTCTTTTCCTTCTGCTATTTCATCAAATTCGTTTTCTATTTTTGCAGTAAATTCTACATTTATTACATCCGTGAAGTTTTCTGTTAATATTTTGTTTACGATTTTTCCAAGTTCTGTAGGTACTAATTGTTTTTGTTCTTTTTGTATGTATCTTCTTTCTAAGATTGTTGTAATTGTTGGTGAATATGTACTTGGTCTACCTATTCCCTTTTCTTCTAATGTTTTTACTAGACTTGCTTCTGTATATCTTGCTGGTGGTTCTGTAAAACTTTGTTTTGGATTTATTTTTAATAATTTCACTTCTTGATTTTCTTGTAATTCTGGTAGTATGCCTTCTTCTTTTTCCTCTTTTTCATCAGTTCCTTCTACATATAGTGTCATAAATCCTTTAAATCTTAAATTTTGACCATTAGCTTTAAAATCATAATCATCTGCTTTTATATTAACAGCCATTGTGTCATATATTGCTGGTTTCATTTGACTTGCCATAAATCTATTATAAATTAATTTGTATAATTTATATTGGTCTTTTGTTAGTTCATCTTTTATTTTATCTGGTTCTATATCTGCATAAGTTGGTCTTATACCTTCGTGAGCATCTTGAGCATCTTTACTGGTTTTATAATATCTATTTTCATAATATTCTTCTCCATATGTTGCTACTATTTGTGTTTTTGCAGCTGCTCTTGCTTCTTCTGAAATTCTTGTAGAGTCTGTTCTCATATATGTAATTAGACCAACTGTACCTTTTTCAGCTATTTTTACACCTTCATATAATCCTTGTGCAACTGACATTGTTTTCTTTAATGTGAACCCTAATTTTCTTGATGCCTCTTGTTGCATTGTACTTGTTGTAAATGGTGGTGCTGGATTTCTTTTCTTTTCGCCTTTTTTTACTTCTGATACAGTATATTTTGCTTTTTCTATTGTTTTTAAAATTTGGTCTATCTCTTCTTTAGAATGAATTTCTTGTTTTTTACCATTTTTACCATAAAATCTAGCTTCAAATTGTTTTTTTGATTTTTCATCTTTTAAATCTGCATATATATTCCAATATTCTTCTGGAATAAAGCTTTCTATTTCATTTTCTCTATCTACTGTTAATTTTACAGCAACAGATTGAACTCTACCTGCTGACAATCCTCTTTTTACTTTTTTCCATAAAATTGGACTTATTTTATAACCAACAATTCTATCTAAAACTCTTCTTGCTTGTTGAGCATCGACTGTATTTAAATCTATATTCCTTGGCTCTTTTATAGCTTTTTGTACTGCTGTTTTTGTAATTTCATTAAAGGTTACTCTTGTAATTTTATCTTTATCATTTTCTAATATTTTAGCTAAATGCCATGCTATTGCTTCTCCCTCACGGTCAGGGTCAGTTGCAAGATATACTTTTTTTGCTTTTTTTGCATCTGTTTTTAAAGATTTTATTAAATCTCCTTTTCCTCTTATGTTTATATATTCTGGTTCAAAGTCATGTTCTATATCTATTCCTAATTTTGATTTAGGTAAATCTCTTATATGTCCCATTGAAGCTACAACTTTTGTGCTTCCTCCTAAAAATTTCTTTATTGTATTTGCTTTTGCTGGTGATTCTACTATTATTAACTTATCTGCCATAAGTCCTCCTTAGAATTTTATTCTATTATATTTTACTTTTAGTATTCTAGAACAATTTTTAATAAATTGCAAGTTTTTTGGGTATTTTCTTAAAACATTTGTTACTAAATAATAATTTTTTGTGATGTGATGGGTGTGATTGCTATAAATATTTGTTTTTTCGGCTCAATACATAATTTAAGAAATTCTAAATCAATTTTTTGGGTCCCTTTCACTTAGTCCTCGCTATCGCTCGACGTGAACATTCCCCTAAAAATTAATTAAGATTTTCTAAAATTATTCCAATCGCACTCAAAAACAAATATTTATAGCAATCACACCCATCACATCACACAAAATCATTATTTAGTAACAAAACACCCTCTTTCCCTATTAATCTTTTAAATAAAATTAATAGGCGAAAAAGGGTGTCCCCAAATATCAGAAATTACTTCTTCTGAATTTATTGGTGTTACCTTATTTTCTTTAAAAATACTTAATATTCTATCTTCTTCTTTTTCATCATTTGTTATATATTTTATATTTTTTGTTTCTACTTCTAAATTATCTTTTTTATATTCAGTTTTTACTATTGTAATTCCATATTTAGCTTTATCGACTTTCTGAATATCATCTTCGTTTATTTCTTTGTAATATTCTAGTTTTATTGGGTGATATATTTCTGCTTCTTCTAGTTTATCTTTTTCAATAAATGTACTCCCAAAAAACGTTCTCAAAAGCATCCTCCTTTTCTTTTTCTTATGTTTAAAATTATATTTGCTATTTTACTACTAAATGCTAGAAGATGCAACGTTTTTTCATCGCAATATTTGACATATTTTTTATTGTTTTTCGACAATTTCGTTTTGTTTTTTATAAATACTATTTGAAGGAACTACTCCTCTTACTGAAGATAGTGGGTAAACATTGGTATTTTTTCCAATTACTGTTCCAGGATTTAAAACTGAACCACACCCAATTTCGACATTATCTCCTAACATCGCTCCAAATTTTTTTAGTCCTGTTTCTATTTTTTCTTCTTTATTTTTTACAACAACTAATTTTTTATCTGATTTTACATTTGATGTTATTGACCCAGCTCCCATGTGTGCTTTATAACCTAATATTGAGTCTCCAACATAGTTGTAATGTGGTACTTGGACTTTGTTAAATAATATTACATTTTTTAATTCTGTTGAGTTTCCTACTACTGCCCCTTCTCCTACTATTGCTTTTCCTCTTATAAAAGCACAATGTCTTATTTCTGCATTTTTTCCTATAATTGCAGGTCCTTTTATATATGCTGTTGGTGCTATTGTTGCTGTTTTAGCAATCCATATATCTTCTCCTCTTTTTTCATATTCTTCACTGCTTAATGTATTTCCTAATTCTTTGATAAATTCTTCTATTTTTGGTAATACCTCCCAAGGGTATGTTGCACCTTCGAATATTTTTGATGCTATTGTTTCATCTAAATTATATAAGTTTTTTATTTTGCATTCTTTCATTTTTTTCTCCTTATTCTTCCATTAATTTATAAATTGCATTTGCATATATTTTAGCACTTATTATTAAATTGTCAATTTTTATATTAATCTTTATGATTTTTATTTTTATTTAATGCCCTAACATTTAATATTTATTGCTATTTCACAAAAATTCTGCTATACTAAATACACTATGGAAAACGAAGAAAGATATAATCATTTAAATAAATATTTAAAAAATAAATTTGGAGAACGAACATTAAAGCTTTGTGTTGATGGAGGTTTTACTTGTCCTAATAGAGATGGTAAACTTTCAACAGGAGGTTGTATTTTTTGTGGTGAACGAGGTTCTGGGGAACATCTTAAATGTGAAAATATTAGTAATCAAGTAAAGGATTATTTCACAACTTATCGTAGTGAAAGAGCAAATAAATTCATTGTTTATTTTCAAAATTTCACAAATACTTATGATACAATTTCAAATTTAAAATCAAAATATGATTCTGCCTTAATCGACTCTCGTATTGTGGGGCTTCAAATAGCAACAAGACCTGACTGTATTAATGAAGAAGTTTGTAAGTTAATAAAATCTTATTCAGATAAATATTATGTTTGTGTTGAACTTGGTTTACAAACTTCAAATGATAAAACGGGTATGTTAATTAATAGAGGTTATACAAGCGCTCAATTTACTAAAGCTGTTTTGCTTTTAAATAAATATAAAATTGATGTTGTTACTCATTTAATGGTGGGTTTGCCAAATGAGAATTTTGATGACATTAAAAATAGTGTTGATTTTATTAACTCTCATGATATTCAAGGTATCAAAATTCACTCAACATATGTAATAAAAAATACTGTTTTAGCTGATATGTATTTTAAAGGTGAATATATTCCAATCTCTTTGGATTATTATTTAGAGTGTCTTACATATATTTTGACTCATATTAGTCCTGAAATAGTTATACACAGAATTTCTGGTGATGCTCCAAAAGATTTACTTATTGCCCCTGAATGGAATTTGCACAAAAAATGGGTTATGAATGGATTAGATAAAATATTACGTACTCAAGATTTATGGCAAGGAAAATTTTACAAAAGAAACTAAAAAATGAAATAATTTTAAAATAGAAAAGAGGTTAAATTTTGAACGAAGCACAAATTTTATTGAAAAAACATTTTGGTTATGAAAATTTTAGACCTGGTCAAGAAAAAATAATTTCTCACATATTAAATGGTGAAGATTGTTTGGGTATTATGCCTACAGGTGCTGGTAAATCAATATGTTATCAAATTCCTGCATTAATTTTTTCTGGAGTTACAATAGTTATTTCTCCTTTAATTTCTTTAATGAAAGACCAAGTTGATGCTTTAAATGAAGTTGGAATTCCTGCTACTTTTATAAATAGTACACTTTCAAATTCAGAATATTCACAAACCATCGAAAATATTGTTCATAATGTTTACAAAATTATTTATGTTGCACCTGAAAGATTGAATTCAGATACTTTTATTAATCTTTTGAACAATATTGATATTTCTATGATTAGTATTGATGAAGCTCACTGTGTATCTCAATGGGGACATGATTTTAGACCTAGTTATAGAGAAATTGCAAATGTAATTTTAAATCTAAAAAAACGTCCTATTGTTTCTGCTTTTACTGCAACAGCAACTCAAATTGTAAAAGATGATATTATTAATTTATTACATTTATCAAATCCTTTTACATTAACAACTGGATTTGATAGAGCAAATTTAAATTTTTCTGTTGAAATACCCGAGAATAAAAACGATTTTATTATTGATTTTTTAAAAAATAATTCTGATATATCTGGTATTATTTATTGTTTAACTAGAAAAACTGTTGATAGTTTATTTGATAAATTATCATCTTTAGGTTATTCTGTTTGTAAATATCATGGTGGGATGAGTGAAAAAGCTAGAACACAATCGCAAAATGATTTTACATATGATAGAAATTCAATTATGATTGCAACAAATGCTTTTGGTATGGGAATTGATAAATCTAATATTAGATATGTTATTCATTATAATATGCCAAAAGATTTAGAAAGTTATTATCAAGAGGCAGGACGTGCAGGTCGTGATGGTGATAATGCTAAATGTATTTTACTTTTTAGTAGAGCCGACATAGTTACTAATAAATTTTTAATAGAACAAACTTCATCTGACACAAATCATAAGGTTGAATATGATAAATTAAATGATATGATTGATTATTGTAACACAGATAAATGCCTTAGAAAATACATTTTGGAATACTTTGGTGAAAATCCAGAATTTAAAAATTGCAATAATTGTAGTAATTGTTTATCTCAAATTGAGATGACTGATATCACAGAAGATTCAAAAAAAATATTATCTTGTATAAAAAGAATGTATGAAAGATTTGGTTCTGGTCTTGTTACTGATGTTCTAAAAGGTACAAAATCAGCAAAAATCAAGACTTTAGGTTTTGATACCCTATCAACTTATGGAATAATGAGTGACTATTCAAAAGACACTATAAAAGATTTGATTTATTATTTAATTACTGAAGGCTATATAAATTCTGTTGGAGATAAATATCCTATTTTAGTTTTAGATAAATCCGCAGAAGATGTTTTATTTCATGATAAGAAAGTTTTTATAAAAAGAAAAATTGAAAAAATATTACCAAAATCAACTTTGCAAGATGAAAAATCTGAACTTGATTATGATAAAGTTTTATTTGGAATTTTGAAAGAACTTAGAATGGAAATTGCTCAATTAAATAATATTCCACCTTTTATTGTCTTTACAGACGTTTCTTTAAAAGAAATGTCCACATATTTTCCAATTAATGTGGAAAACATGCTAAAAATAACTGGTGTTGGGGTATCTAAATTAGAAAAGTATGGTAAAATTTTTATTGATACTATTTCAAAATATGTAGAAGAAAATAATATAAAAATCCCTGAAAAACTTGATAATATTACATCAAAAGCTTCATTATCTTCCGCTTCTGATAAATTTCAAACTGAAGTTAAAAATGAGACTAAAAAGCCTAAAGATGATACGAAAATTATAACTTGTAATTTATATAAAGCAGGAAAATCCATTGATGAAATTTGTAATATTAGAGGTTTAACTAGAGTAACTGTTGAAAATCATTTGCTTAAATGTTATGAGGCTGGAATTGATGTCGATTTAGAAAAAGATGTACAAACTCAATATAAAGATATAATTTTAAATGCTATTAAACTAATTGGTATTGAAAAATTAAGGCCTTTAAAAGATGCTTTACCTGAACAAGTTACTTATTTTGATATACATTATTATATTATTAAATACAATAATAATGATATTTAAGCATAGATTCTTATTACTTTATAATTTAATTTTTGTAACTAAAAAGAAGCATATTGGTTCTTATTCCAATATGCTTCTTTTTTAGTATTAGTTTCTAATTTTTTGATTTTAACTCATATTCTTGTAATATCTCTCCATCTACTCGTTTCAAAATAATTTTATTACCATCAATTATAATATAACTATGTTCTGTATTGCATTTAGGTAAAGAAATCGACCCCGGATTTGCAAAAACATAACCTTCTTTTTCTTGTATAAAACCTTGATGTATATGTCCATATATCATTACCTCAAAATCTTCATATGGTATATTTTCTATATTATATTTATGTCCATGTGTAAAATAGTAATTAGTTCCATTTATTTCCATTAAAATATGGTCTTGAAATTTGAACTCAGAAATCATTTCATCAACTTCTGCATCACAATTTCCTTTTACGACTAAAAGCTTGTCCTTTAATGAGTTTAAAATATTAGCAACTTTCATTGGTTCGTACTCTTGACTCAATTCATTTCTTGGACCATGATAATATAAGTCACCTAATAAAATTATTTTATCTGGATTTTCTCGTTCATTAATTTCTTTTATTTTTTCTCCATAATAGCCTGAGCCATGAATATCTGAAATTATTAATACTTTCATTTTTTCCTCCTTGTTTATAATATTAATTTTGAATTTTTATTTGTTCATCTTTTATTAATTCATACCTAATAAGTTCTGTAGAGTCCAAATTTTCTTTATACATATCTATTCCACTTATTTGATGATTGTCATATGTTGTATAATAATAAATTCCTTTTGTAGCATTGCAACAAGATGTATATATTGTAATTTCGAATTTTCCATTGTCTAATTGACAACATCCTCTCTGTTGATCTACAGAATTAAGTATGTGGAAGAATTGACTTACGCTTTCTTTTTCTGTATCTCCTGAAAGTGAATTCATTTTAACAAATGCTACTCTTACAAATCTTGATTGAGAAGATAAATCTCCTGGTAGTCCTATTGCACCCATTCCCCTACTATATGTTTGTAAGTCTAAGCTTTTTGCAAATTTATTTTGGGGTGATTTGGGTGATAAATTCATATAATTATTTAGTTCAAACATTTGCTTATCAAATGGTGGATTATTTGTTAATACTCCCACTGGATTATTATATATTTTTATTCCTTCCTTTACAGATTCTACGGTAATAGATTCTGTACTATCTGAAATAATCCAATGTAACTGGGCTAGTGGTAAGTTTTCATTAAATGGTTCATTTATAAAGTTCATATTTTCTATTAACTTTTTTGCTTCTTTTACTGTTGTGCATTGGCTAAGAATCCATGGTATGAATTCGAATTGAGCTATGTTGTCGTTGCTCTCTACTTGTTCGTTATAATGGGCGTTTCCGACAAAGTTTAGCCCAGCTATACATAGTCCTTTTTCGTTTATTGCATCATAATATAATGGGTAGTTTTCCGTTACATATGCCATTCCTATTATGGCATAATGATTTTTTATTGCTTTTTGATGTCTGAATTTTATTTCGTAGTTTCTTGGCGTTATTGTTATTTCGTCTCCATATGAGAATTCGTAATCTAGTGTTCTTCCAAAGTAGAAGTCTTTAGTTTTATAGGTTGCGGCTGTACACATTTGTTTTTTCCTCCTTGTTATATTATTGTTTATTTAAAATATTTATCTTCAATATATTTTTTTCCAATATTAAATACATCTGCATTTTTATTATCAATTAAAATGTTTATTGCTTTTTTACATTGCCAATATATATCATATAAATAATCCCATATTTTTAATTTATCTCCTATTTTTCTCAATTCTTTGTCTTTAACTATTTCAACAAAATCTAAATCGTATTCATCATTTTCTTTATTATAACATTTTTGATATAATACTTTTTGATATATCCCATAATCAAAACGTGCCAAATCTCCAAACAGTTCTGTTCCCGTCACAAACTCTACAAATTCTAAATATAACGGTCTTTTGCTTATATTTCCTAACCCTTCAAATGCAATATTAAAAAACAATTCTACTTCTGACATATTGACTATCGCTCTAGCTACTTTCATTTTACCTAATTTATCATATTTACTTTCTATTTCATTGATAAAGCAATTTATAGCTCCAAATATATAATAATTAAAATTTTTTCTGTCAATCTCTGAATATAAATAAAATATATTTTGTAATTTTTCTATAATCTGTTCTTCTTCATATTCATCATTTTGATAAATGTCTGTCCAATCTTTAATTATTTCTAACAAATTTTCTTTTCTTTTTATTAATTCATTTGTGGCAATATATATATGAATATATGTATTTATAAATTTTGTTTTTTCGTCTTTTTTATATATAATTCCTGTACTATTTAATTCATTTAATTCGTTTTCATATTTAGGAATGTATTTTTTCATATCATTATTATTTATATTAAATTTACCTTTTACAAAGCTATCATATGCAATGTCTAAAAGCAATTTATAGGACTTATCTGAAATATTAAATTTTTCATGTAATATATACTCTAAGAATTCCTTTGCAAGTCCAGTTGCAGATTCATCTATTTTTGTTTTCTTATCTATAAACTCTTTATATAGTTTTAAATTATTATATTCATATGAATTATTTTCTTCTGTAAAACTAGATTTCCACCAATTTTCATTTGAAATTAATGGGAACAATATATCATAATATTCTTCATTCTTTTTCTGTACTTTTGGTGATTTTTTTATTTTTATTCCTTTTTCAAATTTCTCTCTTATTGCTTTAATTTGCATTTCATCTATTGATTTATATTTGTAATATTTTGATGTTTTCTCTTCTTGTTTTTTCTCATTTTTCACATCTTCTATAACATTATCTAATCTTTCTCTATCAACATATACATCACAATACCTATACAAATATTTTAACATTTTATTTATATATTTTTTACTATATAAATTTTGTAAACTTGGGATTTCTTCAAAAAATGTATTTTCAATCCACCCTTGTATTATATCTTCTAATTCTTTTCCTTCAATTATTCTTTTGGCTATTTCTTCTGGCATTTGTTCATTTATTATATCCCCTACTTCTTCTGAAATTAATCCTGATATTGCATCCAAAAATTGATATAGATTATCAATCATATATTCTGTATCTTTTTGATATTTAAAAATATCTACACATGTTTTAAAAAATGTTTCACAATCTAATACATCATTAAGAAAATATACCATATCAATATTATCATCTATTATTACATCATTTTTAAACATCTCTTTCGTATAATCATAGAATATGTCTGTTGCATCCTCTAAAATATCAATTATTATTTCAGGATCTTCGCAAATAAACTGTTCTTCTATTATTTCTTTTAAAAATTTCTCCCTTTTTGGATTAATTCTATTTTTTATTATTCTAAATAAAACCGTTTTTTTATTATAATAAAAATTTTTTAATGTTCTAAAATCTTTTTCTGCTTTTTGTGCTAATTTTTCAGCCATTTCATCTTTTTTTATAATTAAATAAATATATTGCAAAGTCTCAACATATTTTGCACTGTTAATATATCTTTCTATATTTATTTCTCTATATTTTATTTTGTTAATAATATAGTCTGCAATGCTGTGTTTACTTACTTCTAATTCTCTTTCTTCGTTTTTATTAAATGTAGTTTTTATAAAGGAATCACTTAACACGTTTAATGATTTAGCAAATGTTTCTGAATCTATTAATGTGATATTTTCATTTTCTATTATTTGTTTAAATTGCTCTTTTACATATGTTTCTGGAACTTTTACTCCATATAAAACTATTATTGTTAATATAATTTTTTCATATACCGATAATTTTTTATATTCTTCCTCCCATAATTCATCTGGATCATCTAATGCTTTTAACATATATTCTTTTACATTTTGTATGTTTTTGTTTTTTAACCTTTCACATATAAGAGATATTACACCCGGATTAAAATTATCATTTGTAATAACATCCACATAAAATTCATCTTCTACAATTTTTTTATGAGTTTCTGTTCCCAGTAAATTATTTATTTTCATATGATTATATAGAATATTTCCTTTTTCTTCATAACTATAATTTGTTACATCTATTAAATATTCATCTTTTATACTTGTTGATTTATAAAATTTATAAAACAGATTTTTAGCATTATTGTATATATAAGTTCTTGTTGTAAAAATAAGTTTTTTATTTTTAGAATTTTTAAAAATTCCAACTATTTTATCCAATGTGCTATCTGCTATATTTTTTTCTAAATATTCAACATTTGATCCCAAGAAATCATCTAATAAGCAAATTATTTTTTCATCTATAGCAACCTGTTCTTTTATATTTTGTAAATCATCTACATTCCCGTATATAAACATATATTCCTGCTCTATATAGTCTGATACTAATTTTCTTGCTGTTGTAGTTTTTCCAACCCATGGTTCTCCATGTAAAATAACAATATTCTGTTTTTCTAATTTTTCTTTTGCTTCTTTATATGCATTTGTTTCAAAAAATACTTTGTTGGATTTTTTTATTTCTTCTAATTCATATTTTGTATTGTAGTTATAACATACTACTTTTTTATCATATACTTCTGTCTGTGGTAGGGGTCTTATTTCTTTATATATTTTTAAGTCGTTTATAAAATCTATGCATATTGATACTAGTTTATTTTTTTCTAAAGGATCGAATTTTATTCTTTTGGTTTTGCAATTTTTTATTTTGTTTTCTTCTAATATTTGTTCTATTGTTTTTAGATTGAATACTTTGTAATATATTTGTGAGTTTCTGTATTCGTCTATTTCTATAATGAAATAGATTGCTCCAATGTTTGATTTTCTGTAGTTTTCGATGTCTGATATTTTTACGTTGTAGTAGGCTTCATTTTTGGTTTGTTCTTGTGTGTGTTTATTTGTTCTTATTTTTTGTTGTGTTTGGATTTTGTTTTTTTGTTTTATATTTTGGCCTTTTACTTGTACTGGTATTATTCCTACTATGTCTGTTGTTTTGTTGCTGTCTTTTTTGTATAGTTCTATTTTTCCATCCCATACTGGTTCTTTGTCTCTTTTTCGTAAGTTTTCTTGTAGGTTGTCGTATTTGTTTATTTCGTTTGTTATTGCGTTTATTGCTATGCTTTCTGTTTTTGATGTGTTCATTGGAGGCTTCCTTTCTTTTTTTCTTATTTTATTATTTTTTTGGAGATGTGTCAATGCTTGGGTAGGAGGGATGGAGGGGATTGTGAGTGGTGGGAGTCTTTGTTTTTGGTGAGGTAAGACCTTCGGGTTATGAGCGAGGTTTGACCGGTTTTTGTGGTTTTGTGAAAATTAGAGTTTTTGTTGGTATTTCAGTAAATCTATTGATTTTGGTTTCTAGAACATTTGTGCATTTTTAGGGCATTTTTTGAGGGTTTATTACCCAATTTTTTCCCAACTCATAATGTACGTCTGTTCGTATTCAAAATTAGTATTTGCTGAGTTTTTGAAAAGCAATTTTTTGCTATGAAAATTTTAATTTTTATGGAGGTTTTAGATATGAATAATTTTAGAGAAGTTAATGATGATATTTTAAGAGATTGGTTAAGTTTTAGAGAGGAAATGGTTTTAGGCACACTTTCTAAAGAAGATAGAAAACATTATATTTATTTTGATGAGATTGCTGAAAACATTTTAAAGAATGCTCCTAATCAAAATCAAAAATATGTAAAAAATCAATTCGATAGACTTGATAAGAATTTTATGGATTATATTTGTTATTGGAATGAGAAGTATTATAGGAATGGGTTTGTTGATGGTTTTCAGCTAGTTATTGGGTGTTTTGAGGAATAAAAAATTTACAATTGTGCTACAAAATCAACAATTTTAAGCACAGATGTAAATTAGCAATTGTGCCACAAAATCGCAAAATTGTGGCACAATTGTAAAATTTTTAAATATCTTAGTATATAAAAGGCGAGTTAACTCGCCTTTTAGTCTTTTATTTAAATTGCTATATATTGGAGTTAAGTAATCTCTTTCATTATCTTTACCATACTAGCATCCCTATTCTCTAATTTTTCTAACACCAATCTATATTGATATTGATTATTAAAAATATCTTTTATACATAAATTTATATCAGCATTTTCTTGTATTTTTTCTTCAAGATAAATATCTAAATAAAATATTTTATCCTTATCTATTACTTCTCCATTTCTAGAATAATATTTTTTATTACCAACCAATATATAATCTATTATAATAATAGATTTTTCTGTATTTTTAAAAATACCTTGAATTTTATATTGATAATCTTTTTTTCCTGAACTAATTACATATGTAACTGCTATATCACTATTATAATCTTGCATTGGGTGTAAAAGATAGAATAACGGTTTATTGGCTTGCTTTATTTTTTCTTTCTCCTTGTTCTTTTCATAAACAATTGTTAGATATACTCCAACAACAGTAAATAATCCTCCAACTATGGAACATAAAATTGGACCTATTATATCTACATATATTTCATAAAAATTCATCTTAAATTATCTCCTCTTACTATATTTGTACATTTATTTCTCTTTAATATCCATGTTACTTGTTTTGAAATATTGTCATTAACAAATCCAAATTTTTCCCAAAACCAATATCCATCACCGTCTGGTTGCAAAATAATATTTTTATCTCCATATACTTTTTCTATAATATATTTAACTAAATATTTTCCAATTCCTTGATTTTGATATATATAATCTATCATAAAGTCCGAAATAAATACAGTATTAGAATCCCCATCATATTTTCTACTTATATTATTTGAAAAACATACTATATGTAAATCCTCATAAACTATTGAATATCCTATTATTTTATATTTCTTAAAAAATCCTTTTTCTAATATTAAGAATATTCTTTTTCCTTTTGAAAACGTCTGTATATTTAATGAACTTAAACATTTAGATTTATTATACTTTCTAATAAAGTCTGAATACTGCATCCTATTATTATAATTATATTCTACAATTTCCATATTAATTTTCCTCATCTACTATATATTAATATATCATATACCATTTGTTTTTATTTCATTACATATCTTTATTATGCTATTTTTTTCTTCGTTTAGCTTGTTATTAGAAATATCTAACGATGGCATAAATAAACACATATCATATTCAAAATGATTAAATTCATTTAATAGTGTTTTTTTTGATATCAAATTTGCCTTTAAACCATAATTATCCTTTAAATATATATTGATTATTTGATGTAATTGATAAGTTTTATTTTTATCTATTTTATTTATATCTGTATTATATAATGTATTTTCAACCATTAATCTTAATTTTAAATAATTTAAAGTATGATATAAAGTTCTATTTAATACTGGATATTTTTCTTTATCAACTATTTCATATACTATTTCAGTTTGTAGTATATCGTTTACTGAAACATTATAACTATCATCCATTACCTTTTCTCCAAAGCATACTTTATATTCACTATTAATATCTATAATTTGACTTTCATATCCATGCATTAGCTTGCATAATTTTTTATAATGTTCTTCCTGCTGAGGTAATAGATTAAAATAACTTCTCATAAAGGGAATTAATGATAATAAAAATTGTTCTTTGTTTTTTACATCATTTAAAAATGATCTTTCTTTAAATAATTGAATCACATTTTTTATTTCAAGCATCAAATCTAAATCTCTATAATTTTCTGAATTATTTGCTCTTCTATTTACTTTTATAAATCCATTTTCTTCATCTTTCTCATTATTTAATAGATATAAGTTAAAACAATTCTTATATTGGTGTTGCATTAATTTTATGGTATTAATATTATGTGTTAATATAATTGTATTCTTTTTTTCTAAGACTTTCAATATGGCATATACTATTTTATTTTTATATATCGAATCAAAGCTAGATATAGGATCATCAATTATAACTATATCTTTTTCAGAATTTTTGGCTGCTAATAGTTCAAAATATAATGAAATAAAATTTTGCTCCCCTGTTGATAAAGGAAGTTCCTGTCTACTTTTTCCAATTATATCAGTATCATTTAATTTAAAAATAATATTTTTATTACTATCTCTTTCAAGTTTTACCTCTTTATTTAAACAATTTTCAATTATATTTTTTAAAAGTATTTCATCTTCCTCTGTTAATTCAACTTTTTTATCTAATAATTCCTTTAATTCTATATATAAATCTTTTAATTTATTTTCTTGTACCAATTTTATAATATATTTACTTATTTCATTTTGTATTTGAAATACAATCAATTTCATCTCTTCAATTAGTTTTTGAATTTCTTCTATATCCCCTTTTTCGAAAGCAAAATTAAATGTATTTTTTATATGAAATGGGTCATTATTGTCTAGTTCCAAAATTTTCTCTGTAATTTCTTTTTGTTTTGGGGTTAATTGATTTACTATTGTCTCTTTATTTTTTTCTAATTGCTCTTTTATATTTTCAGGTAATATATGTGTTTCTTCGAAAATACAAGTAGTAATACCGTTATGTTTTTCTAATATTTTTATAGCATCATTATCTATATCTATTTTCTTAAATCCAATAATTTTCTTAAAATTACTTGTATCAAATTCAATTATAGTTTTAACTATTGAATTTGGTTTCTCTAAATTGTTTTTTATATAATTAAATTTTTCATCATTTGATACCACTGTACTATCTAAATCTAACTCATCTACTAATCTTAATATTTTTTCAGCATCATAATCTTTCCCTTTATCTCTATTATTAGCTAAAGCACTAATGAAATCTTTTAAATTATCGTTATTTACAAAATCACACAAATTATTGTTTTTAGCTTTTATACCATATTCATCTTTTAGATATGTGATTATTTGTCCTTTTATATTTCCAACAACATTTTTTATTTTTTCTCTTAATTCTAATTCCTTGTTTATTTGAGAACCTAAAATATAGTCTGATATTTTCTCTTTTTCTCGAGGCGCAATATTTCTAAAAAAGAAATCATCAATAACAATTATCGGACTATCTTTTGATTTTTCCGTATATATATTATCATTATACTCATACATATACTCTGATTTTATTTCGTTTTTTAATGCTTTTGCAAAACTAGATTTTCCTACTCCATTTGGTGCATATATATCCGCAAATCCACAATCTGAAAATTCTATTCCATTATTTACATTCCAATTTTCGAATGAAGCATTGAATCTGTTTGGTACAATTAGTTTTGTAAATTTAATATTCATTTAATCACTTCCTCTATTTATTATATATCACAAATATTTTAAATATTTTGTCGAAATATGTAAAATTTCATCAAAAAAGCAAAATAATTCTGTAGATTTTCTCTTACATATTATTTTGCTTTTCTTTTGTTATTTAATTACATACAACTTCTGTTCCATCATCCAAAAGCTTAACTATTTTACTAAAATCCTTTGCACCTATATGTGCATAATAACTTCCACCATCAATATAACATGATTCACATTTACAAGATACTAAATCATGTACACTTTTTGATTCAATTATATCTCCACATAACAAACATTTAATTTTCATAATTATATAATTCTCCTAATTTTATGACTATCTCTTGCTATTTATGATATTTTTCTAGCCTACAACTTTTTCTCGCCAATTCTCAATATAGTTCTCCATATTTTTATCCCATTCTTCATAGCTTTCACAATCTATTGCTTCTTGATGTATATAATTTAATAAATTGTTTAGTTCATCAATTGCTAAATTATTACTATATGTATATTTTAAAACTTTCATGTATTGTTCTATTGTTAATGGTATAACTGGAACAGGTGAACCCATCCAACTTTGTTTATTCAATATAAAAAATTGCCACATTGTCCTAACATTTATTTTACTTGATATAAATAGTCCAATTACATATGTAGACTTATATTTCTTCATAATATTTAATATATGATCTATTACTGATGAAGCTTCGTGCTCCCACTGTAAAACACCTGTCATAAGAGAAACTTCTGGTACAATAACATAATCATCTTTATATAATTCCATATCTGGTGTATTGCCTTTTCCTGGTGCAAAAAATCTCGGAGATAAGTCTTCTTCTATTGTAAAATTTCTCTTTACTTCTTTTTCTCCATCTATAGCTACTAATGACCTCCATGTATTACATTCAAGCCAAAGTGCTGCCATATCTTCATTACCTGTTAGAATATCTTCAAATTTATCCAAAATTTCTTTTCTCGTTTGTTCATTTTTAGAAATATATTTAATAAATACCTGTTCATTTAAACTTGTAATATCTTGTATTAAATCTTGTTCTAGTAATTTAAGCTCATTGTTTTTGCCTATTTTTTCTACCTTATTCAGATATTTTTTAATATCCTTTTCAATTGTAATTGAATATTTTAGCTTATATTCATTAATTTTATTCTGTAATAAGTTGATTTTTTCATAAATAAGTTCTTTTCTTTCATCTTTATTTTCCCAAGGCAATGTAATATTGTGTGAATTACCATACCATTTCATATAATCTTCAATATTATCTGCATCTACTTTTTGAAATTTATACTTCTTTATTAATAGTTCTACTTTTTTCTTAGCATGTTCTGCAACTCTAACTTTTGTATAATTTCCTCTTCCACTTACATCAAATAATCCTGTATATAATAATGATCTATTTATGGCATCACCATAATCTACACATAGGGTATTTACATTTGGTTCAATATCATAGGTATCCTTATAAATTTCTTTAAATATATTCTCACATTTAGTTCTATCCATTTTATTTGGTAATTCATTATACTGCTCTCTAAATTTTTCAATTGCATTATAAAGTTTGTCTATTTCTTCAATACCATTGCATCCAAAGATAAATCCAATTTCATATCTGTTTACATATTGGAATCTTTCTAATATTTTTAATATTATTTCAAAAGGAAATACAAATTTTTCTTCTGGTATATTTCTTCCTATTTCTGTTGCTTTACTTGGAAAATGCATTTTTAATAATTGTTTTAGAAAATCTTCGCTATCAAATCTATCATTTTCTATTAATTTTCCAACTTCGGTACTTTGAATAAGTCCATCATTATCAACATAACCAAAACCAAAAAATTCAAATGTAGCTTTGTCATTTCTTGCATTGCTTTCTGTTTCTGTAATATCAAACATTCCTGAAACATAGTCCTCATAAGACATTTGAGCTAAATTTTCATCTTCATCTTTATGAGCATTATATACATATTCTCTTCTAACAGGATGTATAGCTTTTCCTCTTATATCTAATTGTTCAGTTTTTTCTTCCCAATTTTTATTTTCTAATTTAGAAAAATATTTAAACCATTGTACTGTTTTTACAACACTTCTTGGTTTTGTTCTCCATCCCCATGACATAGCTTTTCCCCCTAATAATTTGTTATCAATAAATGTTCTACATCTTTTTCATTTCTATTTTGAAAACTAACAAGATATTTTTTATCAAATGTTTTTATCTTAAATTCTTTTGTATTATATAAACTATAAATAAAGTCAGTATTTTTTATAATCAACATTATATTTGCTTTTGTATTCTTTAAATATTCGCATAATCTCACTTGATCATTCTTAGCAAACTCATTTTTTGCATATGTTGAAAATTCAGTGTCATATGGAGGATCTAAGAAAATAAAGTCATCTTTTTTAGGTTTTACTTCTTTCAAGAATTTTTCAAAATCATCACAATATATATCTGTATTTTCCATATATTCTTTTATCTTTTTAGAACCTATATAGTTAATCTTTTTTATAAATTCTTTTCTATTATAGCTTATCCCACCATAAGGTACATTAAACTTTCCACTTTTATTATATCTAAACATAGATGCATAGCAAAATTCTCTTATAAAATAAAATATTGCTGTATAAAATGGTGTACTTATATTTAAATTTTCAGCTTCGTTATATAAATGTCTAAAATGCATATAAAATGCACTTTTAAATGCACATTCAATATTATCAAGAGTATCCTTTTCACTCATCTTTTTTCTTTGAATCTCTATTTTATACATTCTATTCATTTTGGAAATTAAGTTTTTTACAATTTCATTTATAAAATTGTCTATTTCAATATTAAATTCTGCAGATAATATTCCATTAAATTCTTTAGCATGTCTTATTACAAATGCATATATTCTATCATTAAATTGTTGCTTAATCTCTTTTATATTTTTATTATCATTAAGTTGTTTACAATACTCTCTATACATTTTTAACAACTCATCTGCATTATTTTCAACAACACCTTCTAATAATCTCCAGTTCTTATAAATAGCTTTTAATTTAGTAAAAAATTCTTTATCTTGATTTTTAATGCATTTATATAAATTTATTAATTCTTCAGATTTATCATTTATAACCGAATTTTCAATATTTATGTCAAAATAAACTGCTCCGACCGCCTACAAAAGGCTCTATATATCTATCGATTTTACTTGGTAAATTCTCTTTTATATATGGTAATTCTTTTTCTTTTCCACCGGCCCATTTTATTATTGGATTCATAAAAATAGTCTCCTTTTTATTATATATTTTTTATATCACATTTTTTTACATTTTTCTATCTATTTTGTAATTTTTTTGTTTTTTATATATTATCAAACATTCGTTTGTTTTGCAATACTTTTTATAATTTTTTTAATGTTTTATATTTCATCCATTTTAAATTGCTTTAATTCTGGTATAGCACCATATCTACCAGTTAAATAATCTTTATTAAATGTTGCATCATTTCTAATTTTAACATTATCAATTTTGTAATCTGACAAAGAATATATTTCTGACACCCCACTATTATCTTTTTCAGTAAACCATATCTCATCTCTTCGGAATGTTTCTTTATTTAAATTTGTTACATCATGTGTTGTATATATTAATTGTGCATTACTTATATTAATTTCTTTATTATGAAATAAATTAATAATGTATCTTGTTAACAAAGGATGCAATTTTGTGTCTAAGTCATCAATAAATAATGTCATTCCTTTTTTTAGTGCAGCTATCAAATAATCAAACAAATAAATCATTTTTCTTGTACCATCCGATTCTAGTTCTAATGGTAATGACTTTATTTTATTATTTTCTACTCTATAAAGTAGTTCTATTTTAACTACTCCATTACTTTTTGGTAAATCATTCATAGATTCTGGTATAGTTTTAATTCCTTCTATACCTAAATCTAGTGCTGAAATAAAATTTTGTAGTTCAGCTTTATAATTTGAATCATTTAATATTTTGGTCGAAATTGTATTATTTATAAAGTTCTCAATTTTTGTATTATCTAAATCCAAATAATCTGTATCAATAAACCATTGATATACATTGTTAAAATCACTATTTTTTCTATCTATTTTGGTATATATACTTAAAAATAATGTTTTATCATCTAAATTGTCATATCTATTATTTTTATTGTTAGATTTCATTGAGACACTATTTTCTTTTCTTTCAAATATAGTATAAAATTTATTAATCTTTTTTTCATACATCCATTCTGATTTAATTTTATCATTTAAACTTTCAAATCCATATTTATATATTTTGCCATCTTTAGATAGTATTTCGACTTCCAAGCTAATTGGGTACTTATTCATCATAAAGCTATATATATTTTCTTCTTTTATTTGAGAGTATTCCATAGAATCATTATTTATTAATATCATATTTTTCATATACTCAAACGCTTGTAATACATTACTTTTTCCACTTGCATTAGCTCCATATATTGCCGCCATTGTTAAAAGGTTAACATTTTTCATCTTAACAACATTATATTCATGTTCTTTTAATGTTGTAGCTTCCAAATCTAATATATTTTCATTTTTAAATGACTTAAAATTTTTATATTTAAATGTAATTAGCATTTTTCTCTCCTCAGCAGAAATTATATAATATTCATTAATCTTTTTCAATATTTTTGAGAATTTTTCTCAAAGTTTTTAAATTTATATCTTAATATTGTGATTATTTAAACTTTATCTATAAAATTGTTTAATTTCTCCCAAAGAAATGATCATAAGGATAACCAGCTTTAATATATTTTTCAGTTAACTCCATCTTATACTTTTCTAACAATTCCAAATA
>ERZ773235.1714-NODE-1714-length-21174-cov-14.778919_pt1 | contig 21174 bp, 16 predicted proteins | sample MGYA00580522_ERZ773235 | MGnify/ENA primary metagenome ERZ773235 (study PRJEB29015, sample SAMEA2737797) | human gut metagenome | biome: human gut; feature: human-associated habitat; material: faeces | place: China | collected 2012 ...
AGGCTGTCAGCCTCACCATGTCGAACGCTGACTTTTTTTCGGATTTTACCGCAGCTGGGATCAACCAGACCCTGCAGACGCTGAAGGTGAAATTCACCATCAGTCTGACTATCCTGACGACTGTTGGCTATGAAACGGTTGACGTGGACAGCGATGTCATGGTCGCACAGACCGTGATCGTCGGCACAGTACCTGAAACTTATGTAAATCTAGGGCATCTTACCACAACAGAAGGCTGGGAATGATATGGAACCGAAACAGGAGATTGAACAACTCACCCGGGAACTGGAACACGCGGGGTATCTCTATTATGTGCTCGATAATCCCGAGATGAGCGATTATGATTACGACCACAAGCTGCGCAGGCTGGAAGAACTGGAAGCGCAGTATCCGCAGTACGCCTCGCCGCTCAGTCCGACGCACCGTGTCGGCGGGCAGGCGCTGAGCGAATTCGTCAAGGTGCGTCACGCCGTTCCGCTGGAGAGCCTGCAAGATGTATTTTCCTTCGACGAACTGCGTGAATTCGACGCGCATGTGCGCGAGGAGGAGCCGGACGCGGAATATTCTGTCGAACCGAAGGTCGATGGCCTTTCCGTTGCGCTGGAATACGTCGATGGACAATTTGTCCGCGGCGCGACGCGCGGCGACGGATTGATCGGCGAGGATGTGACGGAAAATCTCAAGACCATCCGCTCCATTCCCATGACGCTGGAGCATGCGCCCGCCCGTCTGATCGTGCGCGGCGAGGTCTTTATGCCTCGTGTCAGCTTTGAAGCACTCAACGCCGAGCAGGAGAAACTCGGAAAGCCCCTTTTTGCAAACCCGCGCAACGCGGCGGCGGGATCGCTGCGCCAGCTTGACCCCGGCATCGCGGCCAAGCGCAGGTTGGACATTCTGGTCTTCAATTTGCAGCTGGCAGAGGGCGCGGAGTTCCGGACGCACAGCGAAACGCTGGACTATCTGCGAGATTTGAAATTCAAGGTCATTCCCTATACGCTCTGCCGCGATATGGAAAAAGCAGAGCAGTTGATCACGACTCTCGGCGAAACGCGTTATGACCTGCCGTATGATATCGACGGGGCTGTCATGAAGCTCAACAGCCTTGCGGGCCGTGCCCGTCTCGGCAGCACGGCCAAATTCCCGCGCTGGGCCGCAGCCTTCAAATACCCGCCCGAGGTCAAGGAGACGGTATTGGAGGATATCGCCGTGCAGGTCGGACGCACGGGCGTTCTCACCCCGCGCGCCATCGTCGCTCCCGTGCATCTGGCCGGGACGACCGTCACCGCCGCGACGCTCCACAATCAGGACTTCATCACCGACAAGGACATCCGCATCGGCGATACCGTCAAAATCCGAAAGGCAGGGGAGATCATCCCGGAAATTCTCGAGGTCGTGCTTGCCAAGCGCCCTGAGGGCGCGCAGCCGTACCATCTGCCGGACAGATGCCCCGTCTGCGGCGCACCCGTCGTGCGCGACGAGGACGGCGCGGCCCTGCGCTGCACCGGCGCGGAGTGCCCCGCGCAGCTGTCGCGCAATCTTGCGCACTTCGTCTCGCGCGAGGCCATGAACATCGACGGCCTCGGCAGCGCGATCATCGACCAGCTGATCGAGCAGAAGATGGTGTCCAATCCCGCCGACCTCTACCGGCTGGATTACGCCGCGTTTGCCGAACTTCCCGGACAGGGCAAAAAATCCGCCGCAAATCTGGAAGCGGCCGTCGAGGCCAGCAAGCAGAACGACCTGTCGCGCCTTCTGTGCGCTCTCGGCATCCGGCAGGTCGGCAGCAAGGCGGCAAAAGTTTTGGCCAGTACCTTTGGCAGCCTCGATGCGCTGCAAAACGCGTCGCTCGAGGATCTGACCGCCGTGCCCGACATCGGCGAAACGACGGCGAAGAACATTCTTGACTATTTCGCCAGCCCGCAGTCGCAGGATCTCATCGAGCGCTTGCGCGAAGCAAATGTGAACTTCCTATCGACCAATCAGATCACGGACACCCGCTTCGCAGGCAAGACCTTCGTTCTGACCGGCGCACTGAGCCTCTTTACGCGCGAGGAGGCGACGGAAAAAATCGAAAGCCTCGGCGGCAAGGCGGCCTCGTCCGTCTCCAAAAAGACGACCTATGTGGTCGCGGGTGAAAACGCGGGCAGTAAGCTGAAAAAGGCCAACGAGTTGGGCATTCCGGTTCTGTCCGAGCAGGAATTTCTGGAGTTGCTGCAATGAAAATCACACTGGTCAGCAGCTGCGGCCTCGTACTGGAGCAGGATGGGCAGACGCTCCTGATTGACGCGCTCAACAAACAGTATCGCTGCTATTACGGTCTGCCGCCCGAGACATTTGTGAGAATGCTGTCAGGCGAACCGCCTTATGATGCTGTCTGCGGCATCCTTTTTACGCATGCGCACCCCGATCATTACAGCGCAAGCCGCACGGAGCAACTCCGTGCGGCTTGTGGTGCGGCGGTAGTTCTTCCGCAGCCGGACACGCCGGAGCGGCTGAACGTGCAGCTTGGCCCGTTTGCAGTTGAATGCAGCCGCTTTCCGCACATTCCCGTTCCAGGACTGGAGGAGATCGCACACGCCGTATACTGGATCTCTGCTGCCGGAAAAAGCGTCTATGTGACTGCCGACGCACAGATCGACACTACCCGCCATCGCGCCATTCTGCGCGGAAGACGGGCAGACGCAGCGTTCTGGAACGGACAATACCTGTCCCATCCCGAAACGCGGGAACTGCTGCTGGAAGCGGCGGAAAAAAATTTCATCTACCATATTCCTGTAGATGAAAAGGATGCCTGCGGTATCCGCCGCAAATGTGAGCGCAATATGGCCCGCTTCGGCGCAGACCTTCCGGGCGTTTCTCTGCTGGAGCAATACCCGTCGGTTCTGGAGGTATGAAGCTAAAAAACGGCGGCCTGTTCCGCCGAGGTTGCTTCAAACGTGCCTCTGGCGGCCCCATCTTCTCTGCCTCGCCGGAAAAGATGGGGAGAAAGGCGCTGGGGTACGGTTTAGTGCGTACTGCGGGTGCAATTCAGGCGAGTACTGATTTTTGGTTGTTACGAACACACATACTCACCTTACGGGCGCTATGGTACGCGCCGCCTGTTACGGTACCCCAAACTTGCAAGCAGTTACGTTTAAATGACTGCGGTAAAAACGCTCTGCGTTCAAAATCTGCAAAGCAGTACGAATTCGCCGCAATCCTGTAGGGGCCGATGCCCACATCGGCCCGCCGGGAAGTTGCGAATTTTCCGAAAATTGCCGTAAAACCAGTATATCCTGCGGGCGGACAGAGTCGTCCGCCCCTACGAGATACGTGTGCAGTTGAAGCCTTGCCGTAGGGGCCGACGACTCTGTCGGCCCATTGGGAAGTCACGAATTCGCCGAAGATTCCCGTAAAGTACGGTGCATTCTGCCGGGTCGATGTGTACCGGCAAGCGGCAGACCCACATCCGTAACGCTCCTTCGTCGCGAACGGCTGTGACCGGCATCGGCACCTACGAAGCTTATAAGTACAGCGCCAGAAGATTTGAGCTGTTTCAAATATCGCGGGAAAGATCCAAGAAAACCGAAGCGGTTTTCTTGGTCGGTTCAAGGAGGCCCGGGGGGAAATCGAAATCCCCCCGGGCTCGTTTTCTTTTGCCAGCGTTTTCTTTTGGAGAAGCAAAAGAAAATGCTGAACGGCAGCTGCAAATTTCTAAGATGAGTTCCTACATTGCGCCCCTGTTATTTCACAACCGCATCATATAGCTGATTCTTTGCAAACCCCGTCAGCTTAGCGACCTGTTTGACGGCGTCCTTGGTGGACAGGCCTTTCGCCATACGCGCGCGAACCAGTTCGAGCGCTGCTTCAAATGTGCAGCCCGCTTCCGGTTTTTCCTCTGCGCCGGCCACAACGAGCACAAACTCGCCGCGCGGCGGGTTTTCTTCGTAATATGCCGATGCCTCGCCCAGCGTCATACGGCGGACTTCCTCGTGCAGCTTCGTCAACTCCCGGCATAGGGAAATCCTTCTGTCTTCTCCGAACGCAGCGGTCAGATCGCGCAGCGTAGTGGGCAGCTTGTGCGGCGCTTCGTAGAAGATCATCGTCCGCGTCTCGTCCTTTAAGCCCGTCAGGTGTTCCTGACGGCTTTTTTTGTTGACGGACAGAAAACCCTCAAACGTAAACCGGCCAGTCGGAAGCCCCGAAATACTCAGCGCCGTCACCAGCGCGCACGGTCCCGGAATCGCGCAGACCGTTACGCCATTCTCCGCACACAGCCGAACTAAGTCCTCGCCGGGATCGGAGATGGCGGGGGAGCCCGCGTCTGTCACCAGCGCGCATGTTTCGCCTGCCAGCAGGCGCACAAGGATTTTGCTGCCGCTTTCCGCCTTGTTGTGCTCGTGATAACTCACAAGGCTCTTTTTGATCTCCAGATGGTTCAGCAGCTTAAGGCTCACGCGCGTGTCCTCCGCCGCGATAAAGTCAGCCTCCGCCAGCGTTTGGGCGCAGCGAGGCGAAATATCGTTCAAATTGCCGATGGGTGTCGGCACAAGATATAGGATACCGGCCATATTCGGTTCACTCCTGTAGATGATAAATGCGCCGACCCTCGGCAGACAGGTCACCGGTCTGTGTGTATAAAATCAGATCCGGCTCATATTGCAGCCCCGGCCCTCCGCCGAGGCGGGATTCGATCAAAACAAGATTCACGGCGGTTTCTGCCCTGTGGCGGACAAAGCGGATGCGCTTTGGCTCCAGCCGCGCCGCGCGCAGCCCGGTCAGAAGATCGACCAGCCGTTCCGGCTTGTGTACCAGAAAAAAACGCCCGCCCCACCGCAGCGCCCGTGCCGCAGCCGCGCAAAGCGCGTCAAACGGGCAGCAGATCTCGCTTCTCGCGGCGCAGAGGCTGTCCTGTGCATGCAGATACCCGCTTTTCGGTGGGTAGTAGGGGGGATTGGACAGCACATAGTCGAAGGTTCCGGGCGCAATCTGCGCGTGTGCCTGCCGCAGATCGCCGCAGATAATGTGCATATGAGCGGAAAATCCGTTTTCTTCGGCATTTTCCTGCGCCTGCCGCGCGGCGGCCTCCTGAATTTCAATGCCGCTCACACGCAGCGTCTCATCTGCGCCCAGCAGCAGAAGCCCCAGCGTCCCGCACCCGCAGCCAAGATCAAGCACCCGGCCGCCGGGCCGTATCCGGCAGAAATCCGCCAGTACCATGGAGTCTGTGCTCACGCGGAACTGTGCATCCGAAATTTTCATCCGAATGCGGTCAAAGAGAAGTTCCTCCATATGCGCTCCAATCAAAAAGACAGGGGGTGCTGCATGCAGCACCCCCTCCTGTTTATGTGCTTATTCCTCAGAGATCGCGTCGTTGGGGCATTCTGCTGCGCAGGTACCGCAGTCCACGCACTGATCGGCGTCGATGACGTACTTGTCTTCGCCCTCGCTGATGCAGCCGATGGGACATGCGTCAGCGCAAGCGCCGCACTTTACACAGTTGTCATTGATTACGTGTGCCATTTGAAGCACCTCCATTTTCAAGGTAGCTTCATTCTATCATACTTTCCTGAAAATGCAATGAAAAAAGTGTAAATTCCTCGAACCGCCCGGATTTTTTCGTGAGTGTCGTATAAACGCCGCCTGCCGCGTCGAAACTCTCTTCCGACAGGAGGCGATCAAAGTGAAAAAACCGGCATACTCCGCGGCGCTGGACCGGGTGCTCTTCCGTGCGTCGCGTCTGGCACGCGAACTTGGCGGCGCGCAGACCGGGACAGAGCATCTGCTGCTTGCGCTTTCGCAGGAACGCATTTCTCAAACCGGACGCATTCTCTGTTACCAGGGCGCTGAGGGCAGGCTCCTGCGCTGCATGCTGCTGACGAAGCGGGAGCAGCCGGAACCGTCCGGGCGGCAGGGGTTTTCCGGTGCTGCCGCAAGGGCGCTCGACGGTGCTCGGCACGAAGCATTGCGACTTGGCGCGCCCCTCTGCCAGCCGGAGCATCTGCTGCTTTCTCTCATGCGTGACGACGCCTATGCAGCGGCGCAGGTGCTTTCGGAACTTGGCGTTGACTGCAACTGTGTATTTTCAGAAACATATGACCGCCTGCGCACCCTACATCCGGCGCAGGACGCGAAAGGACAATCGGAATTGAAGCTTTTGGAACTATACTGTGACAACATGATCGACCGGGCTCCGCAGATGGATCCCGTCGTCGGCCGCGAGACGGAACTTTCCCAGCTGATGCAGGTGCTCAGCCGCCGCAGCAAAAATAATCCCGCGCTTATCGGAGAGCCCGGCGTCGGCAAGACTGCTGTTGTCGAAGCGCTGGCGCAGCGCCTTGCCTGCGGCGATGTGCCGCAGGCGCTGCGCGGAAAAAAACTCTACTGCCTCAATATGGCGAATCTGCTTGCGGGCACGAAATACAGAGGCGAATTTGAAGAGCGTGTGCGCGATATTCTGCTCGAGATCCGCCGCTGCGGCAATGTCATCCTGTTTGTTGATGAGATGCACACCATCGTCGGCGCGGGTAGTGCCGAGGGAGCGATCGATGCGGCAAATTTGCTCAAGCCCGCCCTTGGTCGGGGAGAATTGCAGATGATCGGCGCGACGACGATGGAGGAATACCGCAAATTCATCGAAAAGGATGCTGCACTCGAGCGCCGTTTCCGCCCCGTGATCGTCCGGGAGCCGGATCGAAAAACAGCCTGCCGCATGCTCGAAGCGCTCCGCCCGGGACTGGAAGCGCACCACCGCATCCGCATCACGCAGGAGGCCATTGAGGCTGCCGTTGAATTTTCCAGCCGTTATCTAACCGACCGCTTTCTGCCGGACAAGGCACTGGATCTGCTCGACGAGGGTGCGGCGCACGTCTGGCTTGGCGGGGGAACTCCGGCGGAGGACGCCGAGCGCCAGCAGCAGCTGGAGCAGCGGCTCGAGCAGGCCGTGGCGAACGCACAGTATGAGCAGGCGGCAAAGCTTCGAGACGAACTGCGCACGCTTGTGCGCAGCCAGCTTGCGGCCCGCCGCGCCCAGCGCACTGTGAGTCTGACCCGGCAGGATGTCGCTGCCGTTGTTGCAGAGCGCACCGGTATCCCCGTCGGCAGGCTCCGGCAGTCCGACCGCGAACGACTGCTGTCCTTGCGTCAGACGCTTTCCCAGCGCATCATCGGCCAGCAGGCCGCCGTTGATGCTGTTTCCGCCGCCGTTCTGCGCGGCAGGACGGGACTTGCCGATGCTGGCCGCCCTGCTGCGTCATTCCTGCTCATCGGCCCGACTGGTGTCGGGAAAACGGAATTATGCAAACAAATTGCGCAGGTTGTTTACGGCAGTCAGGATGCGCTTATCCGTGTGGATATGTCGGAGTATATGGAGCCGAACAGCGTTTCGCGCCTGCTCGGCGCGCCTCCGGGCTACGTCGGCTACGACGCGGGTGGGACGCTTACGGAAAAGGTGCGCCGCCGCCCGTACTGCGTCGTCTTGTTCGACGAACTGGAAAAGGCACACCGCGATATCACCGGCATTCTTTTGCAGCTGCTCGGCGACGGTATTCTGACTGACAGCCTTGGCCGGACTGTCAGCTTCAAGAATACCATTGTCGTTATGACCTCAAATCTGACCGGGCCGCAGACCGGCAAACCTGGCCTCGGCTTCACGCCGGACTGCGCGGATATCCGTGCGCAAACCATTCTGCGGGAGGCATTTTCGCCAGAATTCTTGGGGCGAATCGACTGCATCGCGTCATTCCGTCCGCTTGCGGCGGAGGATCTTGCAAGGATCGCTGCGCTCCAGCTGCGGGAACTTGCCGAACGCCTGAAAAGGCAGAACGTTGCGCTGGAATTCGCGCCGGAACTGCCGGAGCACCTCGGCGCACTCTGTGCAAACGAACCCGGCGGGGCGCGCAGCCTGCGCCGCAGGCTCCAGACCGAGATCGAGGGCCCGGCGGCAGAACTGCTGCTGCGCGATCCATCTGTCCGAACGCTTCGCGTCGTCTGGCGGCAGGAGAGCGTGCAGGTGGAAGCACCGGAACGATGTTTCTAAAACATACGTTCAAAATTCGGCTTTCGGGGATTTTTCACGAAAAACGTCGAAGAATCTCCGAAAAATTTTTTCAAAAAAGGGTTGCAATTTATGTAAACAGAACGTATTATATTATTGAAGTGGAGCAAAGTGGAGTGAAATTTCAGTAAAGTGGAGCAAAAGGAGGCGCGAGGGGATGTTCGGGAAGTATAAGCACTCTGTCGATGAAAAAGGACGTCTGTTCGTGCCGTCCAAGCTGCGCGACGAACTGGGAAGCACCTTCTATGTAACACTGGGCCTTGACCACTGTCTGTCCGTATATACTGAGGCGGGATGGAAGGCCATTGTCGATAAATATAACGCGCTGCCGATCGTACAGGCACGAAAAATGCGCTTTCTGTTTGCCAACGCCGCCAAATGTGAGCCCGATAAGCAGGGCCGCTTCCTTATCCCGACCGAACTGCGCCAATACGCGGGTCTTTCCAGCGAGGTCACGTTCATCGGACAGGGCGGCCACGCGGAGATCTGGGACAGCGCGGCCTATGACGAACTGGAGCAGCAGACGCTGACGCCTGAAAATCTGGCGGCTGTCATGGAGGAACTTGGCTTCTGATGGAATTCGCACACCGCTCTGTGCTTTTGAACGAGTGCATAGACGCGCTGGCCATCAAGCCCGACGGGATCTATCTCGACGGGACGCTTGGCGGCGCGGGGCATTCACTGCAGATCTGCCGGAACCTCACCACCGGCAGACTCATCGGCGTTGACCGTGATCTGGTTGCGCTGGAGGCCGCAAAAAAGCGGCTGTACCGCCACGCAAAAAAAGTAACGCTGGTACACGATAATTTTGAAAACGTCGGCGCGATCCTCACCGCACTGGGACTTGACCGGATCGACGGCATGCTGTTCGATCTGGGCGTTTCTTCTCCGCAGCTTGACGACGCGGAGCGCGGCTTTTCCTATATGGCCGACGCGCCTTTGGATATGCGCATGGACCGCGACCAGTCTCTCACGGCCTATGAGATCGTCAACAACTGGCCGCGCGAGGAATTAAAATCCATTCTCTACGAGTACGGTGAGGAGCGCTACGCCCCGCAGATCGCCGCCGCCATTGAACGCGTGCGTACCGACCGGCCCATTGAAACAACGCTGGAGCTGGTCGATATCATCCGCTCGGCCATGCCGCCCAGCGCGCTTCGAGAAAAGCAGCATCCGGCCAAGCGCAGCTTTCAGGCCATCCGCATTGCCGTCAACGACGAACTCGGCGCAGTCCGGCAGGGCATGGAGGCCGCGATTGATCATTTGAAGCCCGGCGGTAGACTGGCTGTCATCACGTTCCATTCTCTCGAAGACCGCATTGTCAAAAATGTGTTTCAAGACGCGGCAAAGGGCTGTACCTGCCCGCCGTCGTTCCCGGTCTGTGTCTGTGGACACAAGCCGAAGATCAAAATCCTGACAAAAAAGCCCATCATCGCTACGCGCGAAGAGGTCGAAGAAAACCCCCGTTCGCGCAGCGCGAAGCTTCGTGTAGCTGAGCGCGTGTAACCCGGAAAGGAGTCCCGCCGTTATGGCGCAGTCCAATCGAAAATTCTATAGGGACAACGGCGCCGCCGCATATGACGTTTACGCGTGGAACGATCAGGCTGCTCGCCAGTATGACGATAATCGCGCCTATGAGCGCACCTTGCCCACTGAACTGCCGGACGAGCAGGTTCGTGAACAGCCGTATCGAAGAGTCAAGGCCAAAACCACTGTTGCACCGTTTACACTCGCAGGGATGTTGACAGTTGCCTGTCTCATGATTCTTGTGATCTTCGGCTATGTGCAGCTGTTCGAGGCCAGCAGCAATGTCTCACGTCTTGAAACGCAGCTTGCCAATCTCAAGGAGCAGCAGCTGATGCTCCAGAGTAAATATGACGCCAAGATCGACCTGACTGCCGCAGAGGAATACGCGGCCGAGATCGGCCTGACCAAGTGCCAGCCCGAGCAGATCGTCTATGTCAGCTTCTCCGGGACTGACCAGGCGGAGATTTACACCCAGCAGCGTACGAGCGTTTTCGGAGAAATTCTGGACGCCATGCAGCAGAGTATCCTCGGCCTTATCGAATATTTGCACCCCGCAGCAGCATAAGCTTGGACAGAACCTCCCAGTTGGAAATCCGGCCACACAGGGGCGGTCTTTGCGGACCGCTCCTTTTTTGAACAGAAAGGCAGTTTCATGGCAAAAAAGATCATCCGTCTGTCGCGCACAAAGGAGCAGAAGCAGGCAAACCGGGAGCGGAACGAACGCGCGAACCGAACAATTCTCAGCCGTACCCTGATCTTGATGATTCTGTGCGGCGTGATTGCATTTGTTCCGCTGATCGGAACGCTCTATCACCTCATGATCACCGAGCATGACTATTACAATGAAAAAGCGATCAAAAATCAGACCCGTTCGACGAACCTGACTGCTGCGCGCGGCGTGATCTACGATGCGAATATGAACGTTCTAGCCTCGTCATCGACTGTCGAGACGGTCTTTATCGACCCGAACGAGATCGCCGAGCAGATGAAAAAGCCCGAAAACAGCAATCTGCTTGACCAGATTGCACGCGGACTTGGCGAAATTCTGGACGTCGAGCCCAGCTTCGTCTATGAGCAGGCCGCCGATAAGCAGTACCGCTATAAGGTCATCAGCCGAAAAATTTCTGAGGAACTGGCCGACGAGGTGCGCGCGTTTATCAGCGAAAACAAAATCACCGGTGTCTATCTCGAAACAGATCTCAAGCGCTATTATCCCAATTCCTCTCTCGCCGCACAGGCGCTCGGCTTCGTTTCAAGCGACAACAACGGCTCAGAGGGGCTTGAGGCATACTATAACGAGGAACTCTCCGGCACAGCCGGTAAGGTTGTTACCTCCAAGGGCAATTACGGCTCCGAGATGCTCTATACATATGAGAAATACTATGATGCGTCCGACGGCTGCAGCCTTGTCACGACCATTGATGCGACTGTGCAGGCATATGTGGAAAAAAATCTGCAGAACGCCATTGATAAATACGATATCAAGAACGGCGCATTCTGCATCGTCATGGATGTGAACACGGGCGAGATCAAGGCCATGGCCACGCTCGGCTCCTATGACCCTAACAACTATCTGGAGATCTACGACGACGCAGCGGCGGCTCTTCTCGAAAATGAACGCGACGCGGCGCTGTCCCTGCCGGAAACGTCCGATGCCTATAAGGCCGCCATCGATCAGTATAAGAACGATGTTGCGGCAGCCCGTATGGCCCAGTGGCGCAACCGCTGCGTATCCGACGGCTACGAGCCCGGCTCAACCTTCAAACTCATCACGCTGGCCTCCGCGCTCGATTCCGGCACGGTCACGCTGAACGATTCGTTCTACTGCGGCGGTCAGGAAAAGTTTTCCGGCCGTGAGCAGATCCTCAACTGCTGGAAATCCGCTGGGCACGGTGCGCAGTCTACTGCGCAGGCGCTCGGAAATTCCTGCAACATCGCCTTCGGCCATATCGGCCTGCGCATGGGCGGCGACATGTTCTATGACTATCTCAAGTCCTTCGGCATCATGGAAAAGACCGGTGTCGATCTGCCTGGCGAGGCCAGCGGCCTGTTCTACGAGCGGAAATACCTGAACAACCCCGCCCAGTACGGCACGTCGTACCTCATCACGTCCTCCTTTGGTCAGAGTTTCCGCATCACGCCCGTGCAGCTCATCCGTTCTGTTGCAGCGATTGTCAACGGCGGCTATGTACTCGAACCCTATATTGTGAGCGAGGTGCTCGACGCTGACGGCAATACGGTCGAGCGAAACGAAAAGACGGTTCTGCGGCAGGTTATCAGCCAGCAGACGTCCGAAACGATGCGCGACCTCATGGAACGGGTCGTCACCGAGGGCACGGCTTCTGCCGCAAAAACCCCCGGCTACCGCGTCGGCGGCAAGACCGGCACGTCCGAAAAGCTGGACGAATACGACGAGGACGGCAATCAGGTCAAGGACAAAATTGTCTCCTTCATCGGTGTTGCACCCATTGACGACCCGCAGTACGCCGTTCTTGTTGCGCTTGATACGCCTGCGTATTCGCAAAACAGCGAAAAATACACCGTCCACGGCATGTATATTTCCGGCGGTCTGATGGCCGCGCCGACCGTCCGTGATATTTTTCTTGATATTCTTCCGTATCTCGGCGTAGAGCCGGATTATGATTCCGAAGATATTCGCGGCGTTAACTTTACAGTTCCGGATGTAATCGGCATGGACGAAGCCGAGGCGGGCACGCTGCTCGCCGAAAAGACCATTACCTACCGCATTGTCGGCACCGGTTCGACCGTTACCGACCAGCTGCCGGCACCGGGCAGTCAGGTTCCCGGCAATTCGCAGATCATCCTCTACATGGGCGCGGAAAAGCAGCAGACGACTGTCGAGGTGCCGGATTTCATTGGCTGCTCCGTCGCAGATGTCAACTATCTGGCTGCAAACGCAGGGCTTTATGTGCAGGCCAAGGGCACCGACCGCACGGATGTGTATGTACTTGCAGCTTATCAGGACATTGAGCCCGGAACAGAGGTTGACAGAGGTACTACAATTACAGTAGAATTCTCTTCCACAGGCGCATCCGACTAAGGAGGACACTATGAAACTCAAAGAACTGCTGCATGGCCTTGACGTGCTGGAACTGCATGCGGATGAGACGCTGGATATTACCGGCGTTCACTACGATTCCCGGCAGGTAATGCGCGGAGGTCTGTTCGTTGCGATCTCCGGCTTTCAGACCGACGGCCACAAATATATTCCGAAGGCTGCAGAAAACGGCGCAGCCTGCATCGTCTGCGAGAAAAAGCCGGAGATGCAAATTCCCTATGTGCTGGTTTCTGATGCCCGCGCAGCGCTTGCAGTGCTCGGTGCGAACTGGTTTGGACATCCGGCAGACGATATGTGCGTCATCGGCATCACCGGCACGAACGGCAAAACGACCAGCACCTATCTTCTGAAGCATGTGCTGGAACAGACGCTTGGCGCGAAGGTCGGCCTCATCGGCACAATTCAGAACATGATCGGCGATGAGATCCTGCACACCGAACGTACTACGCCGGAATCCTTCGAGCTGCAGAAGCTTTTCGCCGACATGCGCGATGCGGGCTGTACACACGTCATTATGGAGGTTTCCTCCCACGCGCTGGTGCTCCACCGCGCCGACCAGATTCGATTCAGCGCAGCTGTCTTTACAAATCTGACGGAAGATCATCTCGATTTCCATAAAACGATGGACGCCTACTGCGATGCCAAGGCCATGCTTTTTCGCCGCTGCGAAACGGGCGCGGTCAATGTGGATGATGCCTACGCAAAGCGCATCATGGAGCAGGCGGACTGCCGGATTCTGACCTATTCCGCGCAGGGAAACCCCGCCTCGCTCATGGCGGAGCACGTCGAATTGTTCTCTGACCGCGTGGAATTTGATGCGGTCTATCAGAACAAGCGGGCTTCTGTCACACTTGGCATTCCCGGCATTTTCAGCGTCTATAACGCGCTCGGTGTCATCGCCGCTGCGCTGGCGCTGAATATTCCGCTCCAAAAAATTGCAGACGCCCTGCGCACCGCGCAAAGCGTTAAGGGCAGAGTAGAGGTTGTTCCCACACCGGGGAAGGACTATACCGTCCTGATCGACTATTCCCATACGCCCGACAGCCTTGAAAATATTTTGAAAGCTGTGCGTGGCTTCTGCACAGGCCGTGTGATTGCAGTCTTCGGCTGCGGCGGCGACCGCGACCCCTATAAGCGCCCCGTTATGGGCAAAATTGCAGCAGAACTGTCTGACCTTGCAATCGTCACCTCAGATAATCCCCGGACGGAAGACCCCTATAAGATCCTCCGGCAGATTCTTGCCGGGATGCAGGATACCGAAACGCCGTATGAGGTCATCGAAAGCCGCGTCTCGGCCATTGGCCGGGCGATGGAACTGGCCCGGAAGAACGATGTAATCGTTCTATGCGGCAAGGGACATGAAACGTATCAGGAGATCGGACACGAAAAGCACCATCTGGACGAGCGCGAGGTCGTTGCGTCGTATTTGGAGGCAAAGGCATGAAGAAACTGACACTGAAGCAGGCAGCGGAAGACTGCCATGGAACGCTTGCGCCCGAGCAGGCAGAGGCTGTGGTTACCGGCGTCCAGATTGACTCGCGCAGAGTAAAGCCCGGAGATCTTTTTATCGCTATTAAGGGCGAGAAGGTCGATGGACATGATTTTATCGACATGGCGGCCGGACTTGGTGCGAGCGCTGCGCTCGTAGAAAGGCCGGTCAGGGCCTCTATTCCGACCATTCTTGTGCCTGATACCGTCCGCGCCTACGGCGATCTCGCCGCAGCCCGCCGCGAGCGGATGGGCATAACTGTAATCGGCATCACCGGCAGCGTCGGCAAGACGACGACCAAGGAAATGACTGCCTGCATGCTCGAGCACACCTACCACACCGCTCGTACCGAGGGAAATCACAACAATAACATCGGCCTGCCCATGACCATTCTTGACATGCCGGACGATACCGAAACGGCTGTTCTGGAATTGGGCATGAACCACTTCGGAGAGATGGCCCGCCTGACCTCCATCGCAAAGCCCGATATCGCTGTTATCACCAACATCGGCACCATGCACATTGAGCATCTTGGTTCCCGCGAGGGCATTTTGCAGGCGAAACTCGAAATTTTCCGGGGTGTGCCGGAAAATGGAGTCGGCGTGTTCAACGGCGACGAGCCGCTTCTTTGGAACGTGCGCGCCGACGGCGGACATAAAAAATATTATTACGGCATTGAGAACCATGCCTGCGACGTGCTTGCAACTGACATTCAGGAACTTGACGACGGCATGCGCTTTGTCGTCAGCGGTTTCGGCCACCGTTTCGAGTTGTTCGTGCCGGTTCTGGGCCGCCATACGGTCTATAACACGCTGGCCGCCGTTACGGCAGCCCTGCTCCTGAAGGTCCCGCCCGAGACGATTCAGGCGCAGATCTCCAGCTTCCACAATACCGGCATGCGTCAGAAAATCTATGAGCGCGACGGCTTTACCATCATTGAGGACTGCTATAACGCGGGCCCGGAATCGACGGAGGCGGCGCTTGAGATCCTTGCGGGTTTCCGTTCGCGCACGAACGGCCGCTGCATTGCGGTGTTGGGCGATATGCTGGAACTTGGCAACCGTTCCGCCGCGGAGCATTACCGCATCGGCCGTATTGCGGCTACAAAGGCGGATGTACTTTACACCTACGGCATCAACGCCGAGCGCATGGTTTCCGGCGCAATCACCGGCGGCATGAAGCAGAAGCTGATCGAGCATTTCGACACGCATGAGGAACTGGCCCATATGCTCAAGATGCGTGCCCGTCCCGGCGATGTGATCTTATTCAAGGGCAGCCGCGGCATGCGGATGGAAAAGGCCCTTGCGCTGTTTTTCAAGGAAGAAGAGGAATAAAGAGAGTCTCGGAGGAATCCTGTATGGATGCAATGTTTTTTATCGTTCTGGGCGCGACGCTCGCTTCGTTTTTGCTGACGCTGCTGTTTGGCCGTTTTGTCATTCCCATGCTGTGCGCACTGCACGCTGGCCAGTCCATCCGTGAGGTCGGCCCGCAGTGGCATAACACCAAGGCTGGCACGCCGACCATGGGCGGCATCATGTTCATCGCTGCAATCATTCTGTGTACGGTTGGCTTCGGCTGGAAGAGCATGACGGAAAACCGCGACTATACGCATCTGTATGTGCTGGCCCTTGCGCTGTGCTACGGGCTTGTCGGCTTTGCGGATGATTTTGTCAAGGTCAAACTCAAGCGCAATCTCGGCCTGACCGCTATCCAGAAGTTCCTGCTGCAGCTTGTCGTGGCCGTCGTGTTCCTGTTTGTGCTGAAAAACAGCGGCGATTTGTCCTGCGACCTCTATATTCCGTTCTGGAATCTTGACCTTGAAATTCCGACGGTTGTCTATATGGTCTTTGCGGCTTTCGTCATTGTCGGCTGCGTCAACGCTGTCAACCTGACGGATGGTGTCGATGGCCTTTCCAGCAGCGTGACCATCCCGGTCATGGTCTTCTTTGCCACGACCTCTTATATCTATGGCCGCACGACGCTGGCGCTGCTTCCCGCGACCGTTGCGGGCGGCCTTGCAGGCTTCCTCTGCTATAACTTCCATCCTGCCAAGGTTTTCATGGGCGACACCGGTTCGCTGTTCCTCGGCGGTATGGTCTGCGGCATGGCCTTTGCGCTCGATATGCCGCTGATTCTGATTCTCGTCGGCATCATCTATCTCTGTGAGACGCTTTCCGTCATTTTGCAGGTCACCTATTTCAAGCTGACCCATGGCAAGCGCATTTTCAAAATGACTCCTATCCACCACCACTTTGAACTGTGCGGCTGGAAAGAGGAAAAAATCGTCTTCGTCTTCACCGCGATCACGCTTATCATGTGCGTGCTGGCGTATCTCGGCGTTATGAACCGGTATTAAGATACTGCAGCTTCAGAAAGGAGCGACCCCCTATGGCAAGCCGTTCGGACGGCATAACACGGCTGTATGAAGTCCCGCAGGTTCCCGAGTCGGAGCGTCTGCCGCAGCCGCCCAAAACAAAGGACAAGGTGCTGCTCGACGAGCGCGGCCTGCTCGATCTGCCGTTTCTGGCACTGACGGTGCTGCTTGTGCTGATCGGTGTTGTCATGGTTTTCTCGGCCTCCTACGCCCGCGCGTATTATCTGAAAGGCAATTCTACCTATTACTTCGCCCGGCAGGCGATCTTTGCCGTCGCCGGTATCGGCGGCATGCTGTTTGTCAGCCGCTTGAACTATCAGCTGTGGCGAAGCGCGTCGTTTATTATTCTTGGTGTTTCCGTTGTGTTTCTGATGCTCGTGCCGATCATCGGCTCGACGGCCAACGGTGCGAAGCGCTGGATCGAGGTTGCGGGTATCCGCTTCCAGCCCTCGGAACTTGCAAAAATCGCCATTATCATGACCTTCTCCGCCATGATCTCGACCACTCGTGATAAAATGCGCACCTTCCGCTACGGCATTGCACCCTTCGGCGCAATCATGATCGTCCTATGCGGCCTTGTCGCGCTGGAACGCCATTTTTCCTGCATCCTTATCATGCTGCTTCTCGCAGCAGCCATGCTGTTTCTGGGCGGCGTGCAGATCAAATGGTTTGCCCTCGGTGGTGTGGCGGTTGCTGTGTTCATGGTGATCTACCTCAAAACGCAGGGCTACGCCGGAAGCCGCATCACAGCCTGGCGCGATCCTGCTTCAGACCCGACGGACAACGGCTATCAGATTCTGCAGTCGCTCTATGCCATCGGCTCCGGCGGCCTGATGGGCCTCGGCCTCGGCAAAAGCCGACAGAAGTACCTGTATCTGCCCGAGGAACATAACGACTATATTTTCCCCATTCTCTGTGAGGAACTCGGTTTTGTCGGGGCCGTCGTCGTGATTTTGCTGTTTGTTCTGCTGATCGTGCGCGGCTATTATATCGCCATGCACGCGCGCGACCGTTTCGGTGCGCTGCTTGCCGCCGGTATTTCCACGCATATTGCGCTTCAGACCTTCCTCAATATCGGTGTCGTGACCAACTTCCTGCCCGCTACCGGCATCTCGCTTCCGTTCTTCTCCTACGGCGGCACGGCGCTTCTGATGCAGCTGTTTGAAGCCGGCATTGTCCTCGCCGTTTCCCGGCAGAATGACAATAAGCTTCTGTAAGGGAGGGAAGCGAATGAATATCGTCTTTACCTGCGGCGGCACGGGCGGGCATATTTATCCCGCTATTGCAGTTGCCCGCATGTTTCGTGAGCGGCAGCCGGACTGCAAGATTCTCTTTATCGGCGCAGAGGACGGCATGGAGAACAAACTTGTCCCGCGTGAAGGATTCCGGCTGGAAACTGTGAAAATTTCCAACTATCAGCGCAAGCTGACCCCTGCTGCGGTCTGGCACAATCTCGTGACCGTGCAGCGCATGGCTGCGACGTTTTCAAAAACAAAGCGAATTCTAAAGGAGTTTCAGCCCGATGTGATCGTCGGTACTGGCGGCTACGCCAGCTTCCCGGCTCTGAAAATGGGCGCGAAGCTTGGCATTCCGACTTGCGTACACGAATCGAATGCCGTTCCGGGCCTGACGACAAAGCTTGTTGCGCGTACGGCCAGCCGTGTTATGGTGTCTTTCGAGTCCAGCCGGGAGCATTACCCGGAACCCGAAAAGGTCCTCCTGACCGGAACACCTGTGCGGGAGGAATTCCTCTTTGCCAAGCGGCAGGAGGCCCGGCAGGCGTTGGGCCTCGGCGAAGAGCCGCTCGTCGTCTCCTGCTGGGGCAGCCTCGGTGCACGGGAAATGAACAAAAAAATTGCCCAGTTTATGAAGTGCGAATGCGAGGAGAACACGCCTTTTCATCACATCCACGCGACCGGCTCGTTCGGCTGGCGTTGGATGCCGGAGTATGTCAAAGAACTGGGTGTTGACCTTGCTGCACATCCGCGCATTGACATGCGCGAGTACATCTATGACATGCCGCAGGTGCTGGCAGCGGCGGATCTGATCGTTTGCCGCGCGGGTGCGGCGACCATTGCCGAGGTCTGTGCCAGCGGAACGCCCTGCATCATGGTGCCGAGTCCGAACGTGACCGGCAACCATCAGGAAAAGAATGCCCGGGTGCTTGAACGCTCCGGCGCGGCCGCAGTCGTCCGCGAAGCCGACTGCGACGGGAAAAGCCTCTATGAGACGGCAAAAGCGATTCTTTCAGATGCCGGACGGATGCGCGCCATGCGTGCCAGCGCCCGGGATATGGCTGTGGTCGATGCAGCCGAGCGCATTTATCAGACCGCACTCGACCTTGCAAAGCACTGACACGCACACAGCACACAGCGCATAGGATGGGGAAAATTCCTGTGTTTTGGAGGAATGCCCATGCCAGCGCTGCTTGTGTCCAAATCGCCTCCGCTTTCCGGTGAGGTGACGATCCACGGAGCAAAAAACAGCGTCCTGCCCATTCTGGCCGCGACGCTTCTGTGCAGAACGCCGTGTGTTCTGCATAACTGTCCAGATATTCTCGACGTGACGCACGCGCTTGCCATCCTGTGCAGCCTCGGCTGTGCGGCCGAGCGGCGGGGCGCAAGCGTCTACATAGACCCGCGCGGCTGCGCCGGTCACTCCGTCCCACCGGAACTGGCTGCATCCATGCGCGCGTCCAGCCTGTTTCTCGGCGCGCTGCTTGCAAGACAGGGCGAAGCGTCGTTGAGTCTGCCGGGCGGCTGTCCCATCGGGGCGAGGCCGGTGGACTATCATCTGCTTGCCTTCCGCGCGCTCGGCGCAGAGGTCACAGAGACGGACGATACCATTCACTGCCGCGCGCGAAGGCTGACCGGCGCAAAAATCACACTGCCTGGCCCCAGCGTCGGCGCAACAGAAAACGCTATGCTGGCTGCTGTCGGAGCAGAGGGGGTCACTGTGATTGAAAATGCTGCCTGTGAGCCGGAGATTGTCGATCTGGCTGGTTTTTTGACTGCCTGCGGCGCGAAGATCGCAGGCGCAGGCAAAGGCCGCGTGATTGTTGAGGGCAGCCTGCCGCTCACCGGTGCGACCTATACCATCCTTCCTGACCGCATTGAAACTGCGACGTTTCTTTGCGCCTGCGCCGCCTGCGGCGGCGCGCTGACGCTGCGCAGGACAGATCCGCGTCTTGCAGACCCTGTTCTGAACGCGCTCACAGAAAGCGGCTGCCGGATTTCCTGCTCACATGACACAATTCAAATTTTCCGCGACAGCCCGCTGGCAACCTGCGGTCCGGTCGTTTCAAGACCGTATCCCGGCTTTCCAACCGACGCGATGCCGATGCTGCTCTCCGCGCAGCTGTGCGCAAGGGGACAAACGTCCTTTACCGAGACGATTTTTGAAAATCGCTTCGGCTATGTCCAAGAACTCAAGAAGCTTGGCGCGCGGCTGTATTCGGACGGAAACACCGTCTGTATGAACGGAACGCCGCAGCTGCATGCTGCGCAGCTTTTCGCGGAGGATCTGCGCGGCGGCGCAGCGCTGGTGCTCGCGGCCATGCAGGCCGAGGGCGACAGTACCATTTTTGGAGTAAAACACATCGAACGGGGATATGATACTCTTGAGAACGCGCTGCAAAGCGTCGGCGCTCGCCTGAAAACAGTGGAAATCCCCAAAAAGATGTGATATACTTTGTATATTCTGAGCCTCCGAAGGAGAATGCAACATGCGCACGAAGCAAAGCAAAGCGAATAGGGAAGCGCGCGCCGCAGGCAAGGCCCGTCAGGTGCGCAGCAGCGCGCTTGGCAAACTCCTCATCATGCTCGCTGTCGTCGCCGCGATTGTCTTCGGTGTTGCAATCTTTTTCAAGGTCAATACCATTGAGGTGCAGGGTAACTCGGTCTATTCCGCCGACCAGATCATTGAAGCCTCGCAGATCCAGCAGGGTGATAACCTTCTGACAGTCAATAAAGCGCTGGCCGTCGGCAATATCAAGGCTGCGCTTCCGTATGTCGAGGATGTTTCCATCGCCCGCAGTCTGCCGGACGGCATCATCATTCAGGTGCGGGAAAGCGTCATTTCCTTTGCTGTCATGACGGATACGAACGCCTGCTGGCTCATCGGCCCCGGAGGCAAGGCGCTGGAGCGCATCGAACCTGCTGCCTTCAATGAAAATCCGCACATCAACGGCCTTCTCATTTCCAGTCCCGCGGCAGGAGATTCTGTTTCCTCCCCCACGCCCACGGCGCTGGCTGCTGCACTGGACGTGATGAAGGAATTGGACGGCACCGGCCTTCTGGAGCATATCCGTGTGATCGATGTCGAAAAGGAATACGACATGACGCTCTGGTATGACGACCGCTACGAGATTAAACTCGGCGGAACTGACGAAATGGCGTACAAGATCCGCTATCTTTGCTCCATTCTCGACCAACTCAGCGAATTTCAGGCTGGAACTATCGATTTGACGCAGGCCACGCAGAAAAGGGCTACCTTCCAGCCAGCAGCCTGAACCGAGGGCATGCAAACCATAAAATCCGCATTTTTTGCTGAATTTTTCCGCATTTTCTATTGACGCACATCCTTTTTCGAGATAGAATACAGTAGACATAATCTAAAACGATGCAGTTGTGGGCTGTGAGATATACAGGAGGAAGACAAATGGCAGATAC
>ERZ773235.1719-NODE-1719-length-21160-cov-2.804786_pt1 | contig 21160 bp, 20 predicted proteins | sample MGYA00580522_ERZ773235 | MGnify/ENA primary metagenome ERZ773235 (study PRJEB29015, sample SAMEA2737797) | human gut metagenome | biome: human gut; feature: human-associated habitat; material: faeces | place: China | collected 2012 ...
GCTCATCGAGCCCCTGACCGGTGACAGAGCTCACTGTGACGCAGGGGAGCTTAGTCTCGGGCGGCGGGCAGACGTGGCCGAGGTCGGCCTTCGAGAGCACGACCAGACCTTTCCTCGCGCGCTCCGCGGCGCGGATGATCTCCATGTCCTCATCGGTCACATCTCCGCCGCCGACCACGACGGCTATCACAAGCTCCGCGCGCTCCATGGCCTCGCGGCTGCGGTGTACGCCGAGCCGCTCGACGGCGTCGTCACTGTCGCGGATGCCGGCGGTGTCGCACAGGCGCAGCGTCAGCGAGCCGAGCCGCAGCTTTTCTTCAATAGTGTCGCGCGTCGTGCCGGGAATGTCGGTGACAATGGCGCGCTCATAGCCCAGCAGGGCGTTGAGCAGTGAGCTTTTGCCCGCGTTCGGCCGCCCGACTATGGCTGCCGGGATGCCCGAGACCATGAGCTTGCCGCGCTCAAAGCTCCTGAGCAGCGCGCGCAGCGAGTCCGCGGCGGAGCTGAGCTGCTGCTTATAGTTTTCAAGACGGAAGTCCTCAATGTCCTCGTCCGGGTAATCCAGCACCGCGTGATAGTGCGAGCTTATATCGGTGAGAGTTGAGTATATGTTATCGGCCTTCACGGCGACCGCGCCCGAAAGCTGGGCTGCGGCGTTCTTTGCGCACTCGATGCTCTCCGCGTCGATGATGTCTGCAACGGCCTCGGCGGAGCTAAGCTCCATGCGACCGTTGAGGAAAGCACGCTTTGTGAACTCGCCCGGCAGAGCCTGACGCGCCCCGGCGTGGAACAGCTCCTCCAGCGCGGCGCGCAGCACCGTGGGCGAGCCGTGGCACTGGAGCTCTGCCGTGTCCTCACCTGTGTAGCTGTGCGGGGCGTGGCTGACGGTACACAGGCAGAGGTCGAGCAGGTCTCCGCTGAGGTCGGTCAGTCTGCCGTAGACGAGTTTTCTGTCCTCGTATTCAGACATAAGCTTGCCGGAAGCCGGGCGGAAGAGCCGGTCAACGATTGGCAGTGCTTCTGGGCCGGATATGCGTATTATGCCTATGGCCGCGACCTGTGCGCCGGTCGCGATCGCAGCGATAGTGTCAGCCATTCCAAATCTCCTTATCTGATGCGTCAACGACCGCGAGCAGCTCAAGCGGCGCGCCGATCACGGCGGCGGGGTTCTTTGCTGTGCCGAAGCCGTAGGCCGCATGCACGAACGGGCAGCCGACAAGCGCAGCGCTCTCCTCATCGGAGGCGGTATCGCCGACGTATATGTACCGCTTCAGGCCGTTGCGGCGCGCGATAAGGGCGATGTTGTCCGCTTTCTTCATGCCGGTCACGCCCTCGCACTCGAAGTCCTTTATATATCCGCCAAGGCCGGTGCAGCCGAGAAAGCACTGGATATAGCCATCGATGCAGTTGCTGACGATGTACAGCCCGCAGCGCCCGGAGAGCCTGCCGAACAGCTCCTCAAGACCGGGATAGGGCGTGCCGCCGCCGTGCGCGGCAATGTAGGCATTCTCCTCACGGAGGCAGTCGGTACATATTTCGAGGGCGCGTTCACCGTATCCGGAGAAGAGCCGTTCGGCTATCTGCGCGACGGTGAGCCCCATAATGGAGCGCGTCTCCGCCGCGGTCGGGACGCTCTGCGCGCCGTACTTTGTGCGCAGAGTATGCCCCCAGCTCTCGGCGACGATGCGGCAGGAGTCCCACAGTGTGCCGTCAAGATCGAAAATTATTCCGTCTATGTTCATGGCTGTTCCTCTCTCCCGGCACAGCCCGGGGAGTTATCGGTTCAAAAAAGGCATTGACTGCGTCAATGCCTTTTTGCTCATTATCTTGTAATGCTTACTGCTTCTCGGCTCTTGCGGCCTTGGCGGCGTTTTCGTCTCTGCGCTCGGAGACAAAATAGCTCAGGGACAGCAGACTGTCGGAGAAGTGGATATTCTCAACGATGGTGCTGCTGTTGGGCTCGGTGAGCTCAAGATTGGTGAAGTTCCAGATAGCGTCGATACCGTTGTCGGTAAGGCGCTTGGTGACGGCGATAGCAGCCTCCTTGGGAACGGTGAGAACGGCAACGTCAACATGGTTCGCGGCGAGGTAGTCCTCAAGCTCGTCCATCGCGTGGATGGGAACGTCGTTAAAGGTGGTGCCGATTATTTCGGGCTTGATATCGAAAGCGGCGGCCAGATTGAAGCCCCATTCCGCAAAGCAGAAGTTATCCATCAAAGCATGGCCGATGTTGCCGACACCGACGAGGATGGCAGTGAAGCCTCTGTCCATACCGAGGATAGATGCGATCTGCGCACGCAGCGCGGGGACATTATATCCATAACCCTGCTGGCCGAACTCGCCGAAGCAGCTGAAATCCTGACGGATCTGCGACGGGGTCAGCCCAAGCTGATGACCCAGCTCGAAGGACGAGATACGGCTGATGCCGATTTCGGTAAGCTCATCCAGCTTGCGGAGGTAGCGGGGCAGACGCCGAATAACATTATTTGAAACCTTGAGTCTCTTCACGTGATTATCTCCTTACTGATGCCGAAGAATTTACGAATTCCCTGCTCATTATATATGTCTTAATTCTAACACACAAAAAGAGCAATATCAAGTGAAAAACTATCCAAAAAGTCTACTTTACTGTAAAGAGAAGACGAACACGATGCACTGTTTACGCGCACCGTGTTCGTATTTATCAATATGTTGCGTCACTGCACGGGACGCGGGGGCTCCTGCGCTGCGGGAGAGACCTCCGGCGACGGGGACGCTTCGGGGAGAATGAAGGGCTTTATAAAGTCCTCAAACTCCTTGACGCTGCACTCGGCACGGAAGACCAGCTCGCCGCCGTCATCGGAGAAGACTATCCAATAGATGTCCTCGCCGAAGATACAGACAGACATGAAGTCCTCTTCCTCTTCCTTACCCTCCTCCTCGCACTGCGGGAACAGGATCTCATATACATAATCGGGATCCTGCGCAGGGAGCGCTTCTTCCGCTACGGCAGCGGAGGGAGCGGGGCTGGGCAGAGTGGATTCTGCCGGCTTCTCGGGCTTTATGGATTCCGCTGGCTTTTCGGGCTTTGCGGATTCACTTGGGGCAGGGCTTGAGTCAGCCCCCTCAAGGATACGCATAAGCTCGCCGCGCTTGGCGGCGGTCTTTATCTCGGCAAAGATGACCTTGCCGCTGTCAGCCGCGGCTGACGCTTCGGGTTCATCCATCGACTGAACAGCGACACCGTTATCCTCCGCGGGAGCGGAGCTGCCGGATGCGTCCTCAGCCGGAGTGTCGGCCGTAAGAGCGGGGGCGTTCTTCAGGAAGAACGATCTGAATCTGACGACGGGCTCTTCAGACTCCTCGGGCTCGGAGGCCACTGCTGCGGGAGCGGAGCTCTCATCCGGGACGGACTGAGACGATGCTTTCGGTGCTGCCGTCGGAACCGGCGTGGGAGCCGGAGTCGGCACGGCGCGGGGCTTCTCGGTCTCCACTGCGGGCGGAGCCTGAGTGGGGACGGGGGTGGAAACCGGAGCTGCGGCGGGAGCGTTGCTCGGCGCGGGACGGTTTTCGGAATTGTCAACGGCGGAACCGCCGCTGTATTTGTCCTCATCAGTACCGGCGCTCTGAACCTCGGGAGAGGCAGCGGGCGCGGCGATAACATCGGGAGCCTGAGTTGCCTGAACGGAACCGGCAGCCTTCGGCGGTATTGCCGGGGTGGGCTGCGGCGTCACGGCGGCGGTGGCCGCGGGTGCCGCCGCGGCTGCGGCCTCGCTCTCGCTCATGGCGGAGGTGTCGTTCATCTTTTCAGGCAGCATGCCCTTTGCCGCGAAGATCACAACGGCGGCGCAGGCCGCGGCGGCAATGACGTTTCTGAAGGGCTTCGGTATCGCGAAGCGCCGTCTCTCTTTAATGTTCTGCTGCTTTATGGCGCTGCGGCGGATATCCGCCATAATATTTTCATGCAGACCCTCGGGGAGAGGCTCTGTGTCCTGCCCGATGATCTCGGACAGATTTGAGAAAACGGCGTACATGGTGTTGCACTGAGAGCAATGCTCCATGTGCGCGGAAAGGGCAGCGCGTTCTGATTTTGCCAGCTCCTCATCAGCCATCCTGCTGATGAACTCCTGATATCGTTCGCACTCTGTCATTGACTCTCACCGCCTTTCATTTTCCCAGACGATGAAAAATCAGAAATGTTCCCGTCGTCGATCAAAAAAGTGCAAAGTCTTTTCCTGGCTCTGAATATTCTGGATTTGACTGTGCCGACCTCAAGGCTGAGCGCCTGAGCTATCTCGTCATAGCTCAGCCCCTGTATCTCCCGCAGCAGCAGTATCTGCCGGTAATCCGGCGGGAGCGAATCGAGCCCGCGGCGCACACTGTCACGCGTGAGCTTCCGGTCGAGCAGCAGCTCGGGCGACTGGCTCTCGTCGGCCACGTCGAGCTGCGCATCCTCGCCGTCGTCATACTCGACGAACAGCGAGACGGTCGGCCTGCGGTTTTTGCTGCGCAGGAAATCAAGGCAGACGTTTGAAACGATCCTGTACAGCCAGACGGAGAACTTACTGTCGCCGCGGAAGGACTGCAGGGAATTGTAGGCCTTGATGAAGGCCTCCTGGGTCATGTCGGCCGCGTCCTCACTGTTGCCCGTCATGCGCAGGGCTATGTTGTATACGTTTTTTTCATATTCAAGTACGAGCGTTTCAAAGGCGTTGGCGTCCCCGCCGAGCACCTTGCGTACTATGGCCGCTTCCTGTTCCCGTGTCAAGCTGTCACCTCCCCGGTGTCAGGTCAGATCATGTTTTATCCCTATCGCGATCTTTCTTATATCTTCCAAAGTATCGACATGTACGAGCTGCTGCTTATAGTAGCCCGAATGTGCCAGGCCGTGCAGGTACCACGGCAGCTGGTGGCGCGCCGCCATGCAGGCGTTGCGCTCACCGGCGACGGCGGCAAGCTCCTCGATCTGCGCGACCGCCATGTCTATCCGCTCGCTGAGGGGCGGCAGCGGCGGGATGTCCTCACCGTCTATCGCAGCCTGCCCCTGCCGGAACAGCCATGGATTGCCGAAGCTGCCGCGGCCTATCATCGCAAGCTCACAGCCGGTGTAGCGCAGAATATGCGCCGCGTCCTCGGGCGCGAAGATATCGCCGTTTGCGATGACCGGGATGCTCACGGCCTTGCGCACCTCGCGGATAATGTCCCAGTCCGCGCGCCCGGCGTACATCTGCGCGCGCGTCCTGCCGTGTACGGCGACAGCGGCTGCGCCGCTGTCCTCGCACATGCGCGCAAAGTCCACGGCGTTGACGCTGCCGTTGTCCCAGCTCTTGCGGAACTTCACCGTGACGGGGCAGCCCGCGCTCTTTACGACGCTCCTGATTATTTCCTCTGCAAGCACCGGTGTGCGCATGAGCGCGGAGCCGTCGCCTGATTTGACGACCTTGCCGACCGGGCAGCCCATATTGATATCGATGATATCCGCCCCGGATATCTCGCGCGCCATGACCGCGGCCTCGGCCATCACGTCCGGTTCATGGCCGAATATCTGCGCGGCGCAGGGGTGCTCGTCCTCCGGGATATAGAGCAGAGCTTTTGTCTTTTCGTCCTTATATACCAGCGCCTTGGCGCTGACCATCTCGGTAGTCGTGAGCGCCGCGCCGAGACCGCGGCAGACACGGCGGAAGGCAAAATCCGTCACTCCCGCCATCGGCGCGAGAGTCAGATTCCCGCGCAGCTCGATATCGCCTATCTTCACCATGACATGTCAAGCCCAACCGGGCAGTGATCCGAGCCGGTGATCTCAGGCAGGATATATGCGTCCTTTATGTTATCACGCAGCCGGTCGGACACGACAAAGTAGTCGATGCGCCAGCCGACATTGCGCTCCCTTGCCGCGGCACGGTAGCTCCACCATGAGTATGCATCGCGCCGGTCGGGGTAGAGATAGCGGAAGCTGTCGGTAAAGCCCGCGGATAAAAGCTCGGTGAACTTCGCGCGCTCCTCGTCCGAGAAGCCGGGGTTGCCGACGTTTGCCTTGGCGTTCTTGAGGTCTATCTCCTCATGCGCGACGTTCATGTCCCCGCAGACGATGATGGGTTTCAGTTTGTCAAGAGAGCAGAGATATTCTCTGAAAGCATCCTCCCAGCTCATGCGGTAATCAAGGCGCTTGAGCCCGTCCTGCGCGTTCGGCGTGTAGACGCAGACAAGGTAGAAATCCTCATATTCGAGCGTTATCGTGCGCCCCTCGGTGCCGTGCTCCTCAATGCCGATGTTATAGGAGACGGAGAGGGGAGTGTGCTTTGTGAATATTGCGGTGCCGGAGTAGCCCTTCTTTTCGGCGTAGCACCAGTAGCTCTCATAGCCGGGAAAGTCGATATCGATCTGGCCCTCCTGAAGCTTCGTCTCCTGAATGCAGAAGAAGTCTGCGTTCAGGCTCAGAAAGATATCGTCAAAGCCCTTTTTCCGGACTGCGCGCAGTCCGTTAACGTTCCATGAAATAAATCTCATTCATGCTTCTCCCCGGCGTTTGAGTTCATGCTGTCCTCATAGCCGTGCGCGTCGGTCAGCGCCGCCTTGTACATGCGCGGCGCGGGGCCTGCGGCCATGCCCTTGGTCGCTTCCGTCTTTGCCGCGACGACGCGGTTTATCGGGAATCCCTGCGCATGGAACTTCGCCTCATAATCCGTCATGACGCCGACGGGGCCGTTCGCGTGCAGGTCATTGGTCTTTTCCGACAGCGCCCAGCCCTCGTTTTCAAACTGCTCGAGCGACCAACTGAAGAGCGGGGTATTGTCGGTCTTGAAATGTATCTCGCCGCCGAGCGGGAGCACGTCCGCGTAGAGACGCAGGAAGCCCGGGAAGGTCAGGCGGTGCTTTGCATCGCGGCTCTTCGGCCACGGGTCGCAGAAGTTTATGTATATGCGCGCGGCCTCACCCGGGGCGAACATCTCGGCGAGCTTGATAGCGTCGCCCTCGATGAAGCGGACGTTCTTTATGCCGCGTTCGCGTACGCGCTCCATCGCGAGGATCATCGCGTCGGGCACCTTTTCCATTGCTATATATAATGTATCGGGCATCAGCTCCGCAGTGTCCGCCGTGAAGCGGCCCTTGCCGCAGCCGAGCTCAAGATAGAGCCTGTCATAGCCGGGGAAGCTCTCCAGCCATTTCCCACGCAGCGCGGCGGGATCGTCTATAAGATATTCTGCGCACTTTTCCATACGCGGGCCGAGATTCGACCGCTTTCTCATCCTCAAAAGAATCACACTCCTGTTCAAAAGAATACCACAACGGAAATAAAACATCAATCTATAAAAGCTGAAGTTGACTTAAGATTTTTTTGAATAAAAAAAACCGCCACTCGGCCAAGTGACGGTTTTTAACGTTGCTATAAACTATTCTTTCCAGAGCTAACCGCTTGCCGCATCTTACAGCATCACGAGTGCCGAGACGCCCGCGGCGATCAGCAGGCACACCGAGCCGAGGATGAACTCCTTCGGCGTGTGGCGCTTCGTCTCGACCGAGGCCCAGAATATCAGCGCGTAGGCAGCCGTGCAGCCGGGGATCCACTTCGCGCCGAAGAAGATGCACAGCAGCAGACCCGGGCCGGAGACGCTGCACGAATGCCCGCTGGAGCGGATGTGCAGCAGGCGGTTAAACACGATGAGCATGATGACCGACATGAAATAGGTCATGCACACAAAGCGGAACTCATTGCCGTTAGGGCAGATAAGGCTCCACACGAGAAGGATCCCGTAGGACAGCAGCGAAATGTACATCGCAATGACGCGCTGCTTCTCGCGCCCGGTATGCAGCGCGGCGGATATGGGGTAGGCCAGCACCGGACCGACACTCAAACCGAGCAGACAGGCGACGAGCTGATCACGCCGGACTATTGCCCCGGCAGGGTTAAAGTAAAGTATGAGCGCAAAGGCTGCCGCGGCGAAGGGCGGCGCGGAGATAACACGGATCGCCTTTGCGAGCTTCTGACGAAATTGCATGTCCTCACCTCGGGGAAGATTATAAGCCGGAGAGCAGGTAGAGGCAAGCTATGCCGCGCTCTCCCCGACTATACTTATAGCACTATACTTACGATAGAGCAGTAGAGTCGACTCTACACGGACAAACACCCTGCCGGTGTCTAATAATTTTTAAAAAAATCAAAATGCCTATTGACAAAACTGTATTAACGTGTTATTGTCTTAATCGCTTAATACAGCGACACAAGGAGGCAAGACATGGAATGGCATTTTGACGACAATATGCCGATATACACACAGCTTGTGTATCAGATAAAGTTCGCGATCGTTTCCGGGGAGCTGTCCCCGGGCGAGAGGATGGCGGGTGTGAGGGATCTGGCCGCGGACGCCGGGGTCAACCCGAACACGATGCAGCGCGCCCTGCAGCAGCTTGAGCGCGAGGGGCTCGTGTTCACACAGCGCAGCAGCGGCCGATTCATCACAGAGGACACCGCCGCCATAGGCGAGGCCAAACGCACGCTTGCGCGGCAGCATATCGAACAGTTCATGGCGTCAATGAAAAAGCTGGGATATACCAGGGAAGAGATCATAGCGCTGCTTGAAGGCGGCGAAGAGGAGGACAAAAATGGAAGCATGCTTTGAATGCAGAGGACTGAGCAAGCGCTTCGGCAATGTTCAGGCGCTTGACGAGGTCAACATTTCTATCATGCCGGGGCGCGTTGTGGGTCTGCTCGGCCCGAACGGCAGCGGCAAAACAACACTTATTAAATTGGCAAACGGCCTGCTGACGCCGGACTCGGGCGAGATCGACGTCTGCGGGTATAAGCCCGGCAAGGAGAGCAAGGCGCTCGTGAGCTATCTGCCCGACCGCCCCTGCCTGCCGGAGTGGATGAATACCAGGCAGCTCATGGATCTCTATGCCGACTTCTACGCGGACTTTGACCGTGAGCGCGCCGGGAAAATGCTCGAGCATCTGAACATACCCGAGAAGCGGACGATAAAGCAGATGTCCAAGGGCACGCGAGAGAAGGTGCAGCTCATCATGGTCATGAGCCGCCGTGCAAGACTCTATCTGCTCGATGAGCCGATAGGCGGCGTCGACCCCGCGACGAGGGACTATATCCTCGACACCATCATCAGAAACTATGACGAGAACGCAAGCGTCATCATTTCCACCCATCTCATAAGCGACGTTGAAAACGCGCTTGACGAGGTCATCTTCCTCAAGGACGGCAAGGTGAACATGCAGTCGAGCGTTGACGATATAAGAGAGCAGTACGGCAAGAGCGTCGACGCTCTGTTCAGGGAGGTATTCAAATGCTGAGTAAGCTTATAAAACATGAGCTGCGCGCGAGCAGGCGCATTATGCTGCCGTTTCTCGGCGCGGTGCTGGCACTGTCGGTGCTGGCAGGTATCTCGACCACGGCGATGGAACATCAGGTCGATTACAGTTGGCTGAACGTTGTATACGGGCTCATCATTTTTGCGTTCGTCATGGGCGTGATGGCGGTGTGTGTCGTTGCCGTTGTCATGATGATCCAGCGCTTTTACAAGAACCTCCTCGGTGATGAGGGCTATGTGTCCTTTACCCTGCCCGCGACAGTCGATGAGCACATCTTCGCAAAGCTCATTTCATCATTTATCTGGTTCTTTGCCACCGCTGTCGTGGTCGTGCTCTCGACCTTCATCATGACCGCCACGAGCCTGAGCGCCGCCTTCACCGGAGAGGGCGTCATCAGCATCGACGGTATGCTCAATGAGGTGCACTTCTGGGACTTCTTCACCGGCTGGGACATCGCGGGCTATGTGATCGAGGGCGTCGTGCTGCTGTTCGTGTACTCCTGCTCCGTGTGCCTGCACTTTTATGCGGCTATGGCCATCGGTCACAGCTTCAATGACCACAAGGGGCTGCTGTCGGTCGTATCCTTCTTTGTGCTCAGCGCCGCGATGACCATGCTTGCAGTCGTCAGCGCAAGAATCACCGGCAACTCCGGGCTGTTCGACCTCGTCGGGAACATCGACACTCTCGATATAAGCGCGGCCACGCACGTGGTGATGCTTATCTTCATCGCGATTGAAATGGTGAAGGCCGCGCTGTACTACATCCCGACCACGCTTTGCCTGAAAAAGTGGCTAAATCTCGCGTGAGGCAGGAGACGGTAATTTGAAATTTATCCGGGCGCGTAAACCGCGCCCGGATATTTGACTTTTCGCAGGTGACACACCGTGTCCCATGCGGACATTGCTCGCTTTGTGTCCTGTTGCCGCGGGGACAGCCGTGCTATTATCGAGCCGTAAACGAGGGAGGCAGAAATATGAATCGGATCAGAATAGGAAATTTCATTAAAACCCTGCGCCGGAAAAAAGTAAAATAAGCAAGCTGATGCGGCGGGAGAACATCCCGCCGCTGTTTTTACATTGCCATTGTTGAAAACTTTTTCGGCGCATGGTACAATATCACATCAAAAATCTTTGAAGGAACGCGGCATGAGCGAAGAGAAGAAAAACAGCTTCTTTGAGGAAGTGTATAAGGTCGTCGCGCGCATACCGGCGGGCAAGGTCATGTCCTATGGGCAGATCGCCCGCGTGCTCGGCGCGCCGAGGGCGGCGCGGCAGGTCGGCTGGGCGATGCACTGCTGTCCGGATGATATACCGTGGCAGCGCGTCGTGAAGGACAGCGGCGAAATAGCCGGCGGCGGGCACGCGGATTTCCGCCGCATTCTGCTTGAGGAGGAGCGGGTGAGCTTCCTGCCCGACGGCAGAGTCGACATGGAGAAATGCCGGCATGTCCCTACTATAGAATTATTGCTCATGGAGGACGAAGAATGAACATCACAGTGTATCTCGGCGCGAACGAAGGAAACGACTCCACGCTCAAAAGTGCGGTGCGTGAGCTCGGTACATGGATAGGCGAGAGCGGCAACGCCCTTGTATACGGCGGCTCCAAGGCCGGGCTCATGGGCGAGCTTGCCGAGAGCGTACTCATGGCGGGCGGTGAGGTGACAGGCGTCGAGCCGCAGTTCTTCATCGACGCGGGCTTTGAGTATGACGCGATAACCCGCCTTATTGTGACAAAGGACATGCCGGAGCGCAAGACGAAAATGATGGAGCTGGGCGATGCGTTCATCGCCTTCCCCGGCGGGACGGGTACGCTCGAGGAAATTTCCGAGGTGATGTCCTGCTCCGCACTGGAAATGCTCAAGGCGCCGTGCATACTATATAACTTGAACGGATACTATGACGGGCTCAAGGCACTGCTGGGGCACATGATAGATATGGGGCTTTCGACCACCGAGAAGCAGCGTGGGATATATTTTGCCTCCGACCTCGCAGAGATCAGGGCGATACTGGAAAAGGCATGACAGAGACGGAAACCAGCCCTGTGCTGTACAGCGCGGAGCGCCCGGAGTGGCTCAATGAGTTCTGCTCCCTGCCAGAGATGCAGCGGCTAAAGCACGTCGGCATGAACTGCGGCTGTGAATATACCTCCTTCCCTCGCTTTCGAGGTCTGCCGAAATATTCGCGGTACCGGCACAGCGTGGGCGCGGCGCTCATCATCTGGCACTTCACCGGAAGCATGGCGCAGACGCTCGCGGGGCTGTTCCACGATATCGCGACGCCGGTGTTCGCCCACACGGTGGACTTCCTGTACGGCGACTATATGGCGCAGGAGCACACCGAGGGGCGCACCGGGGAGCTGATACGCGGCTCTGAGGGCATAACGCGCCTGCTCGATAAATACAATATAGCCCCGGACGCTGTGACGGATTATCACATCTACCCCGTCGCGGATAACGACAGCCCGCGCCTTTCGGCGGACAGGCTCGAATACACGCTCGGGAACCTTGCGGCATATACCGGGAGGACTGCAGCGGAGCTTCAGGCGTATTATGACGATCTCTGCGTCGCGGTAAACGAGCACGGCGCGACGGAGCTTTCATTTACCGATGCCGACACGGCGTGCCGCTTCGCGCATGATGCGCTCGAAATGTCGCGCATATACGTTTCAGACGAGGACAGATACGCGATGCAGATGCTCTCGGAGCTTCTGGGGCAGGCAATAAAAAAGGGCGTGCTGAGCGCGGAGGAGCTTTATCTGACTGAGGAGACCGTTATAGAAAAGCTCATGTCCGACGCGGAGACAGCCAAACTGTGGCGCGGCTACTGTGCGCTGCATGAAATAGTCACCGACAGGGAAGCGTTCCCTGATGGCGCGTGGCGCGTGATCGGCGCAAAGAAAAGGCGCATCGATCCGTTCGTGCGCGGCGCGGGGCGGCTGTCTGAAATAAACGCACAGTTTGCCGGAGAGATAAAGGACTTCATGGACACGCTTGACAGGGCGATATGCGCGCGAACACGACCTACGACCGGGCGAAGGCTGTGGCCGATGAGATAGCGGAGCTGCCGCATGTGACCGGTGTCACCTTCGATGATTCTACGGCACACTTCGTAAGCTCCGCGGCGCTGCTGACGGTGTCCTTCGACGGGGACGAGACCGAGCGATTCCCGACCGAGTATGACGCGCTCATCGAGGACGGAGTACGCTTTCTCGGACAGCAGCATTGATGAGCTTGTCCATTCCGAGAGCCGCGACGCCGCGCTCAACGAGCTGAGCTATACCCGCGACGGCAGCCGCATCGTGTTCACGCTCGAAAACGGCGGCTCGGTCGTGCTGCTTTCGGCGCAGCGCGGAGCCGCGCTCCTGCTGCCGATAGCCGTGGCTGTGGTTGTTGCCGCCGGTGTTGCAGCGTTCTTTGTGGTAAGAAAAAAGAAAGCTGCGAAGAATAAAGCAGAATAATATCAAAAAAGGCATACTGCCCGCGCAGCATGCCTTTTAATGATGAAACTTTTCCCCATCGGAACATGTCATTATTATAGAATAACATGATAGGAGTGACTGCCATGAAAAAGCTGCTGACGCTCATGCTCGCGCTGTCCATGCTCCTGACGCTGTGCGCCTGCGGAACCGCCAAACCCGCAGAGCCTGAAAGCCCGGAGGAGACATATTACTGGCGCACCGAGGCGGTGAGCCGCTATCCCTTCGGCCTTGACGGCACGATAAGCGCAGCTGCGGCGGACGGGGAGCACATCTTTTTATGCGGCGTCAGGGACGGCACGCCCTGCCTTGCGCGCATGGACTATACGCTTGACGGCGGACTGCGCATCGGCGAAGCCGCAGTGACGGCGCTGCCGGGAACAGGCAGCCCCATCTCCCTTGACTGCGCCGCGGGGCGCTTTCTCCTGCTGTGCAGCGAGGAAGCGGACGGCACAGTACAGTACACGGTGAGCACATATTTGCCTGACGGCACTTTAGCGGAGACTTACCCCGTTAGCATCGACGCGGGGGATGAGGCGCGCAGCCTCCTTGCCCTGCCCGACGGCGGCTTCTGGCTGCGCGGGGTGCACAATATCCGGCGCTATTCCGCTTCGGGTGAGGAGCTTGAGAGCTTCACGCGTGAGCGCGTCGAGTTCTGCCCGCCGCTGCTGATAGGCGGCGAGGCGGTCTTTCAGACTATCGATACCGACAGCCACAGGTCAAAGCTCAATAGATACGACGCGGCGGGGAAGCTCATCCCCATCGACTGCGATATAGACCTGCGTGCGCCGAGTGCGGTGTGCCGCAGCGCTGCCGGGGAAGCGCTTGTGTGCATGGGCGGGACGCTCTTGAGCATAGGCAGCGACTTCACCGCGGCGCGCACTGTGGAGCTGGACGAACTCTACAGCGTGCAGGCGCAGTATAGGGAAGTCCTCAGCCTTGATGAGAATACGTATCTTTTAGTCCCCGGGAAGGCTGAAACCATCCCGCCGGAGAACTCCGGGGAGCTCATTTGCCTGACGCGGGAGTGGACGATAGACAACAGGCGCACGGTGAACATCGCCTTTTACGGCCGGGCGTCCGAAATGCTGGCAGCGTTGAAGACACAGTACATGCAGCTATCGCCCGACCACCGCGTCGAATGCCTTGACTACGGCGCGGATGAGGAGGGGCTTGCGCGCCTGCTGCGCGACATATCGACCGGGGAGGGGATAGACCTCATCGTTGCCGACGGGTACTCGATCGATACCGCCGCCGGTTTCACCGACCTCTACCCGTTCTTTGATGCCGACCCGGAGCTTTCGCGCGAAAGCTTCGTGCCGGGGCTGCTGCCGGGGATCGAGCGCAATGGGCGGCTCGGCGAGATATGGAGCGGCTTTTCGATATATACCTTCGCATCAGACGGCGCGCTGCGCGATAAGCCGGGCGCGCTCAGGCTTGCGGAGTGTCAGGCGTATCTGGATACTATTGGCTGCACCGAGCCGCTGTTTAACGGCTGGATGACAAAGACGGAGCTGCTGCGCTGCATGACGCCCGGAATATTCGCGCGTGGGACGGCTGCGCTTGAGTCGGACGGTGTCCGCGCGCTGCTTGAAATATGCGCGGCGAGACCGGCGGAGGTCAATACCGAAGAGACGGAAACCCCGGAGCTGACGTACACGGACCTTCAGCCGGACTATCTGAATCGTGCCATGGAGTCCGGGCGCGCGCTGCGCCTGCTTGACGGGAGCGACGGCGGGGATGACTTCACAAGCCTTGTCTGCGATCCGCGCGGCTGCTATATGATCCCCGAGACCTGCCCGGATAAGGAGAATGCGTGGAGCTTCCTGCGCCTGCTGCTCATAGAGGGACAGCAGATGAAGGACTTCGACCGGCGGCGCGTGTGCTATCCGAGCAATGCCGCGGCGCTCGAGGCAGTATTGGATTCTTATGCGCTCCCGGAGCTGGGCGGGACGGTAATGGCTCTTATTGACGGCGCGCCGGTGTACACTCAGGAGAGCGCCGGGATGGAGCGGATATTCATCGAGAGCATGCAGCCCTATCTGTACGGAGATTCCGACCTGAACACGGCGCTCGATATCGCGCGGGGCAAGCTTGAGATATTCGCTGCCGAACACAGTACTTGACATATTTCTGTCGGCGCGCTATATTGTACCTGATAGTTAAAAAATTTTAACTATCAGGTCAGACTGTCAAAAAATTTCGCTTTGAAGCCAGAGAACTGAGCAGCGGGGGAGCTTGAGGGGGCAAGGCCCGCCTCAAATCGGATAAACCGCCGTCGAAAGCCTTGATATATCGAGGCTTTCGGTAACAGCATTTTGAATGCTTTCAAAATGCTCGGCGGAAAGCGCGGTCAAAAAAGTCCTGTAAGGACTTTTTTGACAAGCTGACCTGATAGTTAAAAAATTTTAACTATCAGGTAATTTTAGTTTACGGAAACGGAGATGCAGATAAACATGAACAAGATCGCTGTAGTCACAGGCGGCAGCGGCGGCATAGGCCGCTGCACGGCGGCTTCGCTCAAGGCGGCGGGCTGCACCGTTTATGAGATATCCCGGCGCGATATCCCGTCCGACGGCATCATACATATGAGCGCGGACGTCACGGATGAGGCGCAGGTGCGCCGTGTCATAGACGAGATCGCCGCGCGCGAGGGGAGGATCGATATCCTCGTCAACAACGCCGGTTTCGGCATATCCGGTGCGGCGGAGCTGACGGAGAGCCGGGACTCTCACGCGCAGCTCGAGCTGAACGTCTTCGGCACGGATAACGTCACGCGCGCGGTGCTGCCGCATATGCGCGCGCAGGGCGGCGGCAGGATAGTTTGCATGAGCTCCATCGCCGGCATAGTGCCGATTCCGTTCCAGCTCTGGTACTCGGTCAGCAAGGCGGCGATAATTGCCTATGTCCTCGCGCTCCAGAACGAGGTGCGGCCTTTCGGGATAAGCGTCTGCGCGATAATGCCGGGCGATATCGCCTCGGGCTTTACCGACGCACGGCACAAATCCGCCGCCGGGGACGATGTCTACGCCGGGCGCATCGAGCGCTCCGTCGCCGTCATGGAGCATGACGAGCGCACCGGCATGACGCCAGAATACGCCGGGAGCTTCGTCGCAAAGTACGCGCTGAAGAAGAACTCGCGTCCGCTCGTCGCAATGGGCTTTGCCTACAAGGGCGCGGCCGCGATCGCAAAGCTGTTCCCGCGCCGTCTGTCCAACTGGATAGTCGGGCAGATATACGCGAAGTAAGGGAACAGAAAACGCTTCGACATGATATGTTTGCATTGCAGGGTGATTTGTGGGATAATACGAAGCATACCTTACGTATTTGGAGCGCGCCCGGAATGAAGACAAAACACAGATGGTATATCATCGCCGCCGCAGTGCTGCTTGCAGCCGCGGCGGCTGTCGGAATATTGGGGTATTTCCGCTATGGCTCGCTCGTGCCCGGCGCGGGGAGCGGCAATAATGCCGGCAGGGAGCTTGTCCTTGAGCAGAACTATGCCTATGCGCGCCGTGCCCAGCAGGCGGGGGACTATGAGACCGCGCGGCGGATGTTCACGGAGCTTGGCGATTATAAGGATGCGCGCAACCTTGAGCTTGCCTGCCGAAGCCTTGAGGCGCGGCAGCTGATGGACGACGGGGAGCTGCTCGCCGCGCTGGAGCTGTTCGAATCCCTTGGCGATTATCCCGGCACTGACGCTGGGCTTGATACAGTCAAGGAGAAGCTATACCAGCGTGCGCTCGACTGTGCCTGCGCAGGGGACTATGAGCAGGCCTGCGGGATATGGCAGCGGCTCGAGGACTATGGCGACAGCCGTGTGCTCGAATGGCGCTGCGAAAGGGTGCTCGGATGGAGCCGGGATGAGTCTGCAAAGCCGCTTTTCAGCGAGGAGAACCGCTTTACGAACTCGTACTGGAAAGAGGTCTATGCCTGCGAGGCGGGCTATGTGGTGCTGCCAGAGGAGTGCAATGCGGACACGCGCTTTTTCATATACTTCCCCGGCGGGCGCGATGCGCAGATATACGAGGACTTTCTCTACTATTATATAATGAACCCTGCGCCGAATACGATAGCGCTGTTTCTCTACACGAACGGCCTTGATTATGTGGAGGAGAAGACCAAGCTCGCAGTGGATGAGCTCGACCGCACGGCGGCGGAGTGCGGGGTGTTCGCGCATGACGTTATGATCTGCGGCTCGAGCCTCGGCGCATATCCCGCAATGCACGCGGCCATATACTGCAAGGAGGACTTCGGCATCACCGTGCCCTGCGTTCTCTCCCTTGACGCGGGGAGCGACTGGCAGGAGACGGAATACACGCTCAGCAGGGAAGAATGCTTGAAGACCGCGCAGCTCGGCACGCAGTTCTATCTGTTTGAAAGCCCCTTTGTCGGCATGGACCGTGCGCCGATAAGGGAAATGGTGCTGACCGGAAACGACGTCACGATAGTCGGCTGCGTATATGACCAGCATGAGCGCATATCCTTTGACGCGCTCGGCATGGGCGTTATAGACTGGGCACTCGGCGACCGCAGCGAACCATATATGTCGGATATATACAGTTTTAACCGCCTCGCGCCGTGATTTTTTTGCCGGAAACTTTAGCCAATTGCCAAATTGCTGTATTGACACGAATACAGAAAAAATGTATAATGTGTTAAAATTATACTCATGGCGGCGAATGAACGACAAAAGGCTCGCGCGAAAAACAGGGCCCTGTTTTTTACACTTTGTTTCAAAGTGTAATGGGGCTTGGCTTTTATGCGTAGCCGGACGGAGGCATTCGGCGTCGGGTATAAAAATTTTAAGGAGGACAAACATGAAGAAATTTATCGCACTGCTCATGGCTCTCTGCATGGTATTCGCTCTGTGCGCATGCGGCGAGTCTGCTTCCGACAATGCGACCACTGCTCCCGCAGCCGATACTGCAAAGGCTGATGACACCGCAGCTGACGACACTGCTTCCACCGGCAATGTCCACATCGGCATAGTCACCGGTTCCGTCTCTCAGTCCGAGGACGACCGCCGCGGCGCCGAGGCTTTCCAGGCAATGTACGGCGAGGATATGGTCAAGCTGGCCATCTACCCCGACAACTTCACTGAAGAGCTCGAGACCACCATCCAGACCATCGTTAACCTCTCCGATGACCCCGACATGAAGGCCATCATCGTTAACCAGGCTGTTCCCGGCACCACCGAAGCTTTCCGCCGCATCAAGGAAAGCCGTCCTGACATCCTCTGCATCGCAGGTGAGTCTCACGAAGACCTGCCCGAGATCGGCTCCGCTGCTGACCTCGTCTGCAATAACGACTTCGTCGCCCGCGGCTACCTCATCATCCGCACCGCTCACGAGCTGGGCTGTGACACCTTCGTTCACATCTCCTTCCCGCGCCACATGTCTTACGAGACCATGAGCCGCCGTGTTGCCATCATGCAGGCTGCATGCGAGGAGTTCGGCATGAAGTTCGTCCTTGAGACTGCTCCCGACCCCACCTCTGACGTCGGCGTTGCAGGCGCACAGGCCTACATCCTTGAGAAGGTTCCTGAGTGGGTTGAGAAGTATGGCCAGAAGGCTGCTTACTTCTGCACCAATGACGCTCACACCGAGCCTCTGCTCAAGCAGCTGCTCGAGTACGGCGGCTACTTCATCGAGGCTGACCTGCCCTCTCCCACCATGGGCTACCCCGGCGCTCTGGGCATCGACCTGACCGCTGAGGCAGGCGACTATGCAAAGATCCTCGCAAAGGTCGAAGAGGCTATCTGCGAGAAGGGCGGCGCTGACCGCTTCGGCACCTGGGCATTCTCCTACGGCTACACTGTTTCCGCCGGTCTTGCTCAGCATGCTCTGAACGTCATCAACGGCGAGAGCGAGCTCTGCGACATCGACGATATCGCAAAGGCTTACGAGGTCTTCTCACCCGGTGCTGCTTGGAACGGCTCCAACTACACCAATGCCGAGACCGGCGTCAAGGCTGAGAACACCTTCCTTGTCTACCAGGATACCTACATAATGGGCAATCCCGGCCACTACATGGGCTCCACCTCTGTTGAGGTCCCCGAGAAGTACTTCACCATCAAGTAATAAAGCATAAGCCTATAACAAAGGGGGAGGAAAAATCCTCCCCCGACGTTTCGTTTTTTTGTTCCGACAGCGGATCGGCAGTCCCTCTGCGTAAAATGACGGGAGCGCTCGGCGGAAGCGGCGCTGCTTCTGTGATCTCCCGGTTAAGTTAGGATTTGAAAGATATGATAAATGCCAATGCTCCATTGCTGGAGATGAAGAATATCAAGAAGGACTTCTTCGGCAACCAGGTTCTGACGGATATCAACCTCACGCTCATGCCCGGCGAGGTGCTCGGCCTCTGCGGTGAAAACGGCGCCGGTAAGAGCACGCTGATGAAGATACTCTTCGGTATGGACGTCATCAGAGAAACAGGCGGATACGGCGGAGACATTCTCATTAACGGCGAGAAGGTCACCTTCAACACGCCCTTTGACGCGCTTGCCGCCGGTATCGGCATGGTGCATCAGGAGTTCTCGCTGATCCCCGGCTTTACCGCGACTGAGAATATCCTTCTCAACAGAGAACCCAAGAAAACAAATGTGCTTTCTCAGGTGTTCGGCGAACGCTTGGACACCCTTGATTATAATGAGATGAACGGCCGTGCCGCGGCCGCGATAGACAAGATGGGCTTTTCCATTGACCGCAGCATGGTCATAAACGATATGCCCGTCGGTCACAAGCAGTTTACCGAGATCGCCCGCGAGCTTTCAAAGGACAATCTCAAGCTCCTCATCCTTGATGAGCCTACCGCCGTCCTCACCGAAAAGGAAGCGGAAGCTCTGCTCGATTCCATAAGAAGCATGTCCGAAAAGGGCATCGCCGTTATCTTCATCACGCACAGACTGCATGAGATCCTGTCCGTGTGCGATACCGTTGTTGTCATGCGCGACGGCTACGTTGTCAAGAACGTCCCCGCGAAGGACACCAACGTCTCCGATATCACGAAATGGATGGTCGGCCGCAATGTAAGCAGCGCCGCCAATAATGATATAAGGACCCTGCCGGATGCAAAGACCATCATGAGCATACGCAAGCTCTGGGTCGATATGCCCGGTGAAATAGTCCGCAACGTCGACCTTGACATCAAGGAGGGCGAGATCCTCGGCATCGGCGGCCTTGCCGGTCAGGGCAAGCTCGGCATCCCCAACGGCGTCATGGGTCTGTATGAAGCCGGCGGCACCGTCGAGTTCGAGGGCAAGCCCATTCCCCTCAACAGCCCGCGTAGCTGCCTTGATGCGAACATCGCTTTCGTATCTGAGGACAGGCGCGGCGTTGGACTCCTGCTTGATGAAACGCTTGAATGGAACGTCGCCTTCCCCGCAATGCAGGTGCAGGATAAGTTCCTCAAAAAGCTCCTCGGCGGGCTTATCAAGTGGAGAGACGAAAAGGCCATCAGCGAAGTCACCGATAAATACATAGAAGAGCTTATGATCAAGTGCACCGGCTCCAAGCAGAAGGCGCGCGAGCTCTCCGGCGGCAACCAGCAGAAGATCTGCCTTGCCAAGGCTTTCGCTCTTGAACCGAAGTTCCTCTTCGTTTCCGAGCCTACGCGCGGTATCGACGTCGGCGCAAAGTCGCTGGTGCTCGAAGCACTCAAGAAATTCAACCGTGAGTCCGGCGTCACCGTCGTTATGATCTCCTCCGAGCTTGAGGAGCTGCGTCAGGTGTGCGACCGTATCGCCATCGTGTCCGGCGGCCGCATCGCGGGCATACTCCCCGCGTCGGATTCCTCCGAGGACTTCGGTATGCTCATGGTCAGTCAGGTAAAGTGAGGTGGAAGGATGAACAGACAATTATCCGGCGAGAACGCCACATTCATGGACAGGCTCAAAGCTGCTGTCAACTCCTTCGGCCTGCCGAGACTCATCATCGCATGCTTCCTCCTGCTCCTGTTTATTGCCGCTCCCTTTGTCGGCGCGGACTTTGCGACCCAGATCACCAACACAGTTAACCGCTTCAGCTGGAACGCGGTCATGGTTCTGGCAATGGTCCCGATGATTCACTCCGGCTGCGGTCTGAACTTCGGTCTGCCGCTGGGTCTGGTGTCGGGTCTTCTGGGCGCGACGCTGTCGATCCAGTTCGGCTTCACGGGCGCCATGAGCTTCGTGATGGCAATTGTGATTGCAACGCCGTTTGCCTTCCTGTTCGGCGGCGGCTACGGGTGGCTGCTTAACAAGATCAAGGGCGGCGAGATGATGATCGCGACGTATGTCGGCTTCTCCGCCATCTCGTTCATGTGCATGATGTGGCTGCTGCTGCCGTACACGAGCCCGACGATGGTCTGGGGCATGGCCGGCAAGGGTCTTCGTACGACGATTTCCCTC
>ERZ773235.1723-NODE-1723-length-21120-cov-5.652836_pt1 | contig 21120 bp, 27 predicted proteins | sample MGYA00580522_ERZ773235 | MGnify/ENA primary metagenome ERZ773235 (study PRJEB29015, sample SAMEA2737797) | human gut metagenome | biome: human gut; feature: human-associated habitat; material: faeces | place: China | collected 2012 ...
AGCTTGTGACGGCTTTGTAAGTGGCCTTGTGCTCCGCACCCGCCAGGGTGTCAACCCCGGCGGCCTGCATCTGGGCTTTGAGCTGATCTTTCAGGGCCTCCACCATTGCGGCGGCTTCTTCCTGCACGCGGATATACTGGGCTAGCTCGCTCATGATCTGGTTAATGTTCATGCTTACACCTCCTCAAGAATAACGGTTACATTATCGCGGCTGCAAAAGCTGCGGACATCGTAGGCCAGATATTTATATGTCCCGGTGTAAAGCCTGAGACAGAGAGTCCCGAACCGGGAGTCTATTTCCATGCGGTTTCTTTTCGCATAGGTGGAAATCAGGGCGGCCGGCGTAAAGTTCGCGCCATGCTCGACGGTCTCGCAGAAAGAACAAACCCATTTAATGCCGTCGTAGTGTTCCGCGCTGATCTCGTTTGCAATGGCGAGGATCTCGGCCGTGGTGTAACTGGGGTTCTGTTTGTGGATGCGCTGTTCCAAGTTGAGATTGCGCCAAGATTGGCCGCTTTCGTCGGTGTATTGCGTGTCGATGTGTAGTCCAATGGGGTTGATGACCTCTCGCACGGGGTGTTTCAGCGGTGCGCCGGTTCGCTTATTGGTATAGCGCGGCTGGCTGCGGTTCTGCCAAAGGGAGAATTCAAGAAAATAATTCCGGCCGTCTTTGCCGGGGACCGTCTCGCCCATCGTGCACACACGATAATTTCCAACGTCGCTTTTAGTGGTGACCGGGACGCCGCCATTAAAATTGCAGCCGCGCTTTTCTAGTAATAGATAGTTCTTCCTGTTGATAATCATTATAATATTCCTCCTTGTAATTCTGTGGAGGCCGTGCTATAATAGCGATGCCTCCTTGTGTGGTGCGTCCCGGGCTTCCTACGGCTGCCCGGGCGCTTTTTTGTTTACGTTGACATTATACAACGATTAAACGTAATAGTCAATAGTTTATTTTTAATTAGACGTAACTATTTTTATTTTCCCAATTCCGGACCGTCCCACGTTTCCGGCGGCGGCCCTCCCAGGCCTCCAGCCGTGCGCCATGTTGGCAGGGCCGGGGGCGGGGGATATAGGCCCAGGTGTCCCGGCTGGGTTAGCGCTACGAGTAGCCGCAGGAATAAAAACGCCTCCCCTCACCTACTTTTCAAAAAATCCCGGAAAAATAAAAAAGGATTATTTACATTTACGTATTGACATATAGACGTAATTGTGATATATTATGGGCGAGGTGATAAGTATGAAACGTGCTGTTGCTTACCTGAGAGTGTCCACAAAAGGGCAAACTGGAGAAGATGCTTATGGCATTGAAGCGCAGCGGTCTGACATTAAAGACTACTGTGAGGCGCACGACATAGAAGTCGTAAACTGGTATATCGACGAAGCTGTCAGCGGTGCCAAAGTACGCCGTCCGGCTCTCGACAAGATTTTGAGTGGAGAAGTGACAAACCCTCCGACGGATTACGTTGTGGTGGCCAGAGCGGACCGGCTTTCCCGTGACATTTCCCTGTACTACGGATTTAAGATGCGGCTGAACGAACTGGGGCTGGAAATTCTCAGCGTCAAAGAGGATTGGTCAGCGCAGGACAAGCTGACTGCCATGATTTTGGAGAACTTTATGGCAATGGTCGCTCAGATTGAGCGTGAGAATATCCGCTCCCGCATGACCGGAGGAAGAAAGCAGAAAGCAAAAGCCGGTGGCTACGCTGGCGGGCAGGCGCCTATGGGCTACAAGGTCGTAGATAAGCATCTTGTTATCAATGAACCAGAAGCGGAGGTTGTGCGTTTCATATTCAAGCATAAATTCGCTGGTGACACGATGCTTGGAACTGTCAAAGCCCTGAATGAGGCTGGGTATCATACACGGCGTGGAAAACCATTTGTAATCTCCACAGTGCAGAGTATCTGGAACAACGAGCGGACATACCGTGGTGAATACAGATACGGCGAGGACGGCGAATGGGTCAAGGGCCAGCACGAGCCGATTTTGAAGGAGGGATCTTTATGAATCTATCCGGTGTATGCGCGGTTATAGCAGGTGTTCTCATGCTTGCCACGCCGATTGTGTTTCTTGTGTGGCTGGTGAAGCTGATTCGGAAGAAACCGGCGAAGAAAGCTGGGGCAGCGGTGCTGCTATGCGCCGGGCTATTTGCGGTGTCCGTGCTAGTGGGTGCATTCAGCGACCCCGCCACATATTGCAACCACGAATACATACTGGTAGAATCTGAACCGGCGGATTGTGAAAGTGGTGGTTTTAAAACATATCAATGTAGTTTATGCGGTAAAAATAAAACAGAGAAAATTGAAAAACTGGGGCACAATATGGCAGACGTTCGTCGCGTGGAGCCAACATATGATGAGGATGGAGAGTATGTTAGACGTTGCACTCGATGCGGATACGAGGAGATCGAAGTGCTGCAAAAGATTGAATTACCCACATCCACAACTGAGCTAAATAAGAAATCCAAGCCTGAGCTAGAGGGAAAAACATCCGAAAGCACTAGAGCCTTTTCTGATTCGGATGTAGATTTAGCTGTATCTTACGATGACATTTATAATGCCTATAAAGAAAATGAACTCGTAGCAAATGACCTTTACCAGTATAACCGGTATCGCATTACAGCGGAGATAAACGGAATGAGTACGGGTGGCTTATTGAATCTGACTGGTGGCGCAACGCTTACAATGGAGCGCCGTGTCGGGAACACCATTGTCTTCTTCTATGCCGAGTTCGAGAAGGAGCAGGAGGATGCGCTAAAGCAAGTCAAAGTTGGAGATACGATTACATTTGATGGCAAGTGCATCGGCAAAGGCGGATTTGCCGAATGCGAGCTAATTCCGGAGGCCTAACATGGAGCTATTTTTAATTCTGGTCTTCCCTATCGTCGTGCTGATTGAGCTGTTGAAACACAAGTAACCGAGGTGATTTTATGAAGCGGATATGTAAATACTGCGGTAAGGAGTACGACGGAGACCCTGGCTCCACCGCTTGCCCGGAGTGCGCGGAGCGGGTGAAGAAATCCGTTGTGAGAATTCGGACATGTACGGTGTGCGGGAAAGAGTTCCCGGGGTATCCGAGTTCCAGATATTGCCCGGAATGCGGTGCGGAGCGGAAACGCGAAGTTAACGCAAAGTGCAAGCGTATGGGGCCTCGACGCCCGCTTGGCAGCATGGACAAATGTGCTGTGTGCGGCAAGGAATACGTTGTAAAATCCGGGTTGCAGAAGTATTGCCCTGAGTGTGCGCACGAAGCAATTCGAGCTGCTGACCGAAAGAAGTCAATCGAATGGAATCGAAAGAATACAACACCGGAACGCCGGAAAGCAGAAAGAAAAATAGCCGCCGCTGAGATTGAGTGCGTTGTATGCGGGAAGAAGTTCGTTCCCACATCGAGGACTACAACGTGCTCTGACGCTTGCAGGGGGCTGCTTGCAAAAAGAAATTATGCTGAGTGGGAAAACCAAAATCGTGATCGGAGGAATCAATATCAGCGCGAACGGATAAAGGCCAAAGAGGCAGCCATGTCTCCGGAGGAATACCGGACATACCGTGAGAAAATCAATAAAAGATGGCTAGAAAATGAAAAAAAGCGCAAGCTTCGCCAAAACGAAAACGGAGGAACAAACAATGACTAAAGAAGAAATCATAGCATCCGCCAATATCTTTGCGGAACTGCAAAGAGTATTGAAGAAGGACAAGACAGCGGACGTGCAGAACGCCGCCATCTTCCCTATCAAGATGATGATCCTCTACAACAAGGAGGCGTTCGCAAGGCACGTCCTCACGGAGGAAACGCAGACCTACCTTGCGTCGCAGTATGATGCATTCACTCTGGATGATTTCAACGAGTGGATGGACAAGCCACTGAGTTTGCCGGAGCAAGGAATCTGGCAGCTGTCGTACAGCAAGGCAAAACATAAATAAAACGTCTCCCGCAAGGGCGGCGGGACCAGAAAGGCTACATTTGAAAGGAAGATTTGAATGGATGATTATTGTCCCCACCTTTTGGAATGTACAATGAGTGACGATACACAGCAAGTATATACGTTGGGGTTTGGCGTCGATATTGGAAGTTTATCCGACGAGGAAAAACGGATTCTTGATCAAAGCAATTCTTATCTGAAAGATAAAGAGATTGCACAGCTAATAAGCATCAAGGCTGACGCATATCGTGATTTTGAGCGGTTAAGAGATTTGCCGAATATGCCTGACGAGGCAATCGCAATCCTTAAAGAGTGGACCACTCGACCGGGTGACGAGGATGAGTTGGAAGAATAAGAGGGCGCTGCAAGGGTGGCGCTGACAGCCGAAGGGCTATTCGTGTGGAAACGCACGGGTAGCCCTTCTTTTTTATAATTTTCGTGGCTTCACGAAAATGGTCTGACACAAGGAGGGTATTATGGACACAAGCGCAAAGAAGATTTCGGTGCTGGGTACGGAGTACACCGTCCGTTTTGTAGAAGCCGGGCAGGATGAATACATGGACAAGATGAACTACGGGGGGTATTGCTCCGCTGATAGCCACGAAATCTATATTCTTCTGCTCAAAACACATGAGGAATGGGAGAATGAGCCGGAAGAAAAGATAGAGCATCGGCAGCGAACTACGCTGCGGCACGAGATCGTACACGCTTTTTTGAACGAAAGCGGGCTGCAATGGAACAGTTTAACCCCTGATTCCGCATGGGCCAGAAATGAAGAAATGGTGGACTGGATTGCAATTCAGTTCCCCAAGCTGCTGAAAGCCTTTGAACAGGCAGACGCTCTGTGAGGTGACGATATGGACTACGAAAAGGTATCTGCTTCCATTCTTGGGGCCATAGAGCGGCGCAGGACGGATGTTGAGGCGTACAGGGATTTATTCGGACTGTGTCAGTCTTGGGCGGAGACGGACTTCCAGGCGGCACATGGGATGAATAAGCGGCTGCGGGATATGTGCAACACGGAAATGAATCGGAATGGCACTGATATTTTGACGATGTCGGCACTTCATGAGCAATGGCGGCTGAGTTTGCTGTTTGAGGCGCCACATGATTTTGACAGCTTCTTGCAATACATGGAGCTGAACCGGGAGGCGAAGAAGCGGTTCTACCAGCCCAGGCGGAAGGTACTGAAAACCGTGGTGGACGATCTGCAAGCGCTGTGCGTGGACGACAAGCTGGACTTGCTGGCGGTGAGTTTGCCCCCTGGTTCCGGAAAGACGACCCTGGCACTGTTCTTCCTGGCGTTTCTGGCGGGGCGGGAGCCGAACAGTCCCATCCTGACGGGCAGTCACTCCAACGCCTTTATCCGTGGGTGCTACGACGAAGTGCTGCGGCTGGTTGACCCCCAGGGGGAATACCTGTGGCACGATGTATTCCCGGGAATCGCCGTGTCCGGGACCAACGCCAAGGACTGCCGCATTGATTTTGACAAGAGGCAGCGGTTTGAGACACTGGAATTTACCTCCATTGGCACGGGAAACGCCGGTCTGTACCGGGCAGCTACCCTGCTCTACTGCGATGACCTGGTTTCCGGCATCGAAGTGGCCCTGTCCAAAGAACGGCTGGATAAGCTGTGGGAGACCTATACCACGGACTTGAGGCAGCGTAAAATCGGAGACCACTGTAAGGAGCTGCACATTGCTACCCGGTGGAGCGTCCATGATGTGATCGGGCGGCTGGAACGGGAGTATGAGAAGAACGACCGGGCGAAGTTCATCCGTATTCCTGCCATGGATGAGAACGACGAGAGTAATTTTGATTACCAGTACGGCGTGGGATTCTCCACCAAGTTCTACCGGGAGCAGCGGGACATTATGGATAGCGTCAGCTGGAAAGCACTGTATATGAACCAGCCCATTGAGCGTGAGGGCCTCGTTTACCACCCGGATGAGTTGAGACGATTTTTTGAGCTGCCCCAGGAGGAGCCGGATGCCATTATCGGCGTGTGCGATACCAAGGACAAGGGGACGGACTACGCTTTTCTCCCGGTTGGGTATGTGTACGGGCAGGATTACTATATCGGGGACTGCATCTGTGACAATGGGCTTCCTGACACGGTGGATATTCGCCTTGCGGACATTCTGGTGCGGGACAAGGTAAAGGCTTGCCGGTTTGAAAGTAACTCCGCAGGGCGCAGGGTGGCGGAGAAGATACAGGGCGAGGTCAAGCGCCTGGGCGGTGTGACCAACATTACCACCAAATTCACCACGGCCAACAAGGAGACCAAAATCATCGTCAATTCGGCGTGGGTGAAGGAACACTGCCTGTTCCTGGACGAAAGCAAATACAAGCGGAACACGGATTACGGGCGCATGATGGATATGCTCTGCTCCTATACGGTAGCGGGCAAGAACAAGCACGACGATGTTCCGGACGGTATGGCGATGTTTGCTGAGTACGCCCAATCGCTGAACGGGGGCAGCGTGGAGGTTTTTGCAAGGCCGTTTTAGCCCGATGGTAGCGAATGCTTTAGTGAACATAAATTTACTTTACAACCATTCGCCACTTATGATACAATGATACGAGAGAACATATAAGGGGGTGCGGAAAACGGCGAGCAGGAAGTTATTCGGGCGGCGGGTGATTTATACCGAAGCGACCAAAATCAACGAGGGCAATATCATTGATGTGCTGCAAAAGGCCCTGTTCACGCACCTGCAAAACCAGTCGGAGATTGACTACCTGTACAAATACTACCGGGGCGACCAGCCGATTTTGTACCGGAAAAAGGAAGTCCGACCGGAAATCAACAACATGATCGTGGAGAACCGGGCGAACGAGATTGTCTCTTTCAAGACCGGCTATCTGGTGGGAGAACCCATCCAGTATGTGAGCCGGGGTAACGACGAGGCGGCTGCTTCCGAGGTGCTGACGCTGAATGATTATATGCTTTCCGAGGACAAGCAGGCCCAGGACAAGGAGCTGGCGGACTGGATGCACATTTGCGGCACCGCCTATCGGATGGTTCTGCCGGACGCTATGGCGGATGTGGAGGAGGACGAAGCCCCCTTTGAAATCTTCACCCTTGACCCAAGGTATGCCTTTGTGGTGTACTCCGTAGGGCTGGGGCACAAGCCTATGATGGGGGTTCGGTATGTGGTCAAGGAGGACAAGACCATTGTGTTCTCCTGTTGGTCGCAGGACCGGTATTTTGAGGTCTGGAACACCTGGGATGTAATTCACAGTGAAGACCAGATTTTGGGCATCCCCATCATCGAATACCCCCTGAACCAGGCTAGGCTTGGAGCCTTTGAAATCGTGGTGCCGCTGCTGGATGCCATCAACATGACGGAGAGCAACCGGGTAGACGGCGTGGAGCAGTTCATTCAGTCCCTGATCCTGTTTCACAATGTGGATATCGATGAAGAGAAGTTCCAGGCATTGAAGGAGCTGGGCGGCATCAAGTTCAAGGACATTGACGCTACTATGAAAGCGGAGATATCCTACCTGAACTCCGAACTGAACCAGGCCCAGACTCAGACGCTGATGGACAGTATGTATGAAACCGTGCTGACCATCTGTGGGATGCCGAACCGGAACGGCGGCACCTCCACATCTGACACTGGAACGGCGGTCATCATGCGGGACGGCTGGTCGGCTGCGGAGGCCAGGGCGAAGGATACGGAGCCGGTATTCAAGAAATCCGAAAAAGAGTTTTTGAAGCTGGTGCTGCGGATTTGCCGGGACATGGGCAATCTGAATCTGCGGCTGTCCGCTCTGGAAATTAGGTTCACCCGGAGAAATTATGAAAACATCGCACAAAAGTCCACAGTCCTCACGCAGATGCTTGCTTGTGAGAAAATCGCCCCTGAATTGGCGTTTACCCACTGCGGATTGTTCAGCGACCCGCAGCTCGCTTACCGCATGAGCATGGATTACATGAAAGAGCAGGAAGAAAAAGCGGCGCAGCTGGCCGCACAGAACGGAGGGAACGCCAATGGAAACGGAAGCCAGACCGGCAATCCGAATGACAACCAAGGAAATTCGGGCGATTGAAGAAATCATCCACCGCCGGAACCAGGCGGAGATCAAAGTCGAACAGGGCCAGCTTGTGGTCATTGAGATTCGACGGAAGAAGGTAAACTGAAAATTGACGGCTCCCAAATTGTGGGAGATTACAGCCGAAGGGCTTCTGATACCAGAAATGGTATTGGAAGCCCTTCTTTTGTTTTATATGCCGCTGTGGTCCAGATGGAGACGACACCAAGATACGGAGGCCCAGGTTCAAGCCCTGGCGGCGGCGACGGCTCCTGTGTGCCGGATAAGCACAGGAAATTCGGGTTGTTAGCTCAGCGGTAGAGCAATGGACTGTTAATCCGTAGGTCACAGGTTCAAATCCTGTACAGCCCTCCATAACGGCAGAGAAGCCGAAAATCGCAATAAAGTTCAGAGAAGAACTATAAAAACGCAGAAAGGAAGTAAAACAATGGCAAAAATCGACATTTCCAAGATTGACGGATTCGACAAGATGACCCCGGAGGAGAAAATCACCGCCTTGCAGGGCTTTGACTTCCCTGACCCGGATTATTCCGGCTATGTGAAGAAAGACCTGTACGACAAGGCTGCTTCCGATGCTGCCAGCTGGAAGAAGAAGCACAACGCTCTTCTTTCCGAGGAGGAGCAGAAGAAGCAGGAAGCGGATGAAAAGTGGGCCGACATGGAAAAGGAGCTGGCCGGGCTGCGGAAGGAAAAGACCGTTTCCCAGTACACAGCACAGCTCTTGAAGCAGGGCTATGACGAAGCTCTGGCAGCATCCACAGCGGCTGCCATGGAATCCGGAGACATGGGCAAGGTTTTTGCCAACAACCAGAAGTTCCTGGAAGGGTACGCAAAAAAAATCATTGCGGAGAAGCTGAAAGGAACCCCCCGGGGCGCTGACGGAGGCACCGGCGGAGCGATGACGAAAGAAACGTTCCGGAAAATGTCCCCCAGCGAACGCTTCGCGTATTCCAAGGAACACCCGGAGGAATACAGGGCACTTTATGAAACAGGAGGTAACGAATAAAGAATGGCACATACAATCTACGACAATTTCTACCTGTCCAACGAGGTAGAAGATCAGTTCAATTCCCATCTGGACTTGCAGCGGTTCTGTACCGTTGACAACAGTCTGGTGGGCACTGCGGGTATGCTCCGCAAAATCCACGTCTACAGCGCCACCGACGGCACCGAGAAACTGGCAATGGGCGTTGGCAACAGCAAGAGCATCGATGTTTCCTACACCGAGCAGGAATACAGAATCCAGATGGCTCAGAACCGGTTTAAGTACTACGACGAGCAGGAAATGACCGATCCCATGCTGGTTCCTGTTGGCACCCGGCACATGGGCACTGACATGTTCAACACCGTCAACGGAGATGTTTATGGTGAGTTCAAGAAAGCCACCATGGCCGTCGCTGCCGCCAAGTTCAACTTCGCCGCTTTTGCGGACGCTGTGGCGAACCTGAACATTGAAAGCACCGACAACGCACCGGAAGACCTGGCCCCCAGAGCTTTTGCGTTCATCAACCCTGTGGACACCGCCGAGCTGCGGAAGAACCTGGGCGAGGAACTGAAGTACGTGGAAGCTTTCGCCCGGAGCGGCTATGTGGGCACCGTGGCCGGTGTCAGCGTGTACACCAAGAAGGATGCGGACAAGGGCACCGTTGTGGTGGCTACCCGTGAGGCCGTGACCATCTTCAACAAGCGGGGCACCGAGATTGAGCAGAAGCGGGAGCCCAACACCCGTGAGAACGAAATCTACTCCCGGAAGTATTACCTGGTGGCTCTGACTGACGCTACCAAGGCGGTGCTTATCAAGAAGGGCACCGCTGCCGCTTCTACGGACGAAACCGTTCAGAGCGGAAAGACCTATTACAAGCAGACCGACGCCGGTTATATCGTCGGCAAGCCCACCACCAACCCCAAGAGTGAGGGCTTCTTCGAAATCACCTGATAAGCCGGGAAGGAGGTAAGGAACCGTGCTGGAAGTGGAAAAGATCGAGCTGGTGAAAGCCATGACGGGAGAGACCAATGAAAACACGGTTTCTGCCTACCTGGGGCTGGCAGGGAACAAGATCTGCCGAAAGGCGTTTCCATTTGACCCTACTGTGACGGAGGTACCGGAACAGTATGGGTTTACCCAGGTGGAGATCGCTGTGTATTTGCTGAACAAGCGTGGGGCTGAGGGCGAAACGGCCCACAGCGAGAACGGCATTTCCCGCTCCTACGAGGACGGGGACGTCCCCCCTACCCTGCTGCGGCAAATCGTCCCTATGGCGGGGGTGCTGTGATGAAGGCCATGGAGCGGAACAAGGTCGGATTCTTTTATCTGCTTTACGACCGGAAGGAGCCGGTCACGGACGAGGACGGCAACGAGACCGGAGAAGAAACCGTGGTCTACCGAGATGCCGTTCCCTTCCGGGCCAATGTTTCGGCGGCCACCGGTTCTTCCCAGGTGGAGCAGTTCGGGGCGCTGTCCGGGTACGACAAGGTAATTGTCACCGATGACATGGCCTGCCCCATGGACGAGCACTCCGTTCTGTTTCTGGACAAAGAACCGGAATACAGCGAGGAGGGGCGGCCCCTGTATGACTACATTGTGAAACGGGTGGCGAAATCCCTGAATTCCATTTCCTACGCCGTGACGAAGGTGAGCGTATCGTGAAGAAAATCGTTGTCCCGCTGTCGGTGGACGGCATTGGTCGGCTGCAAAAGGAACTGAAAAAGTATCATGCCTGGCAGAAGAGAAAAGCCAAGGAACTGGCGGAGCGGCTGGCGATGCTTGGGGCATCCACTGCCTCCATCCGGTTTTCGAGAGCGGTGTACACCGGGGTGAAGGACGCAAACGTGTCCGTCGTGGCGGCCCCGAATGGCTATACCGTGAAAGCGGACGGAGAATCCGTGCTGGTTATCGAGTTCGGTTCCGGCGTGACATACGGCTCCGGGCACCCGGAGGCCAGCCAATACGGCATGGGACCTGGCACCTACCCGGATGGTAAGGGCCACTGGGACGACCCGAGAGGCTGGTATCTTCCAAAGGAAAAGGGAGGTATTCACACCTACGGAAATCCTCCTGCAATGCCCATGTATGAGGCGAGAAAAGCGATTGAGCAGGAGCTTCCGAGAATCGTAAGGGAGGTATTTTCCGGTGATTGACATTGAGAGACAGGTTTATACCCCCATTGCTGAAGCGCTGCGAAAGCAGTTCAATGGCGTTACCGTCAGCGGCGAGTATGTGAACGCCCCTTCCAAATTCCCCTATGTGAGCATCATCGAGGAGGACAACTACACAACCACCGCCCATCTGGACAGCGGCGACGAAGAACGGTTCGCCACGGTGATGTATGAGGTCAACGTGTACTCCGACAAGTCTGGCAGCAAGAAGTCTGTTTGCCGGGAGATCATGAGCTTTATCGACAAGATGCTCTACGCACGGAATTTCACCCGCATTTCCCTATCCCCTATCCCCAACCTGGAAAACGGGACCATTTACCGATTGAACGCCCGATACAGGGCGGAAACGGACGGAAAAAATATTTATAGGAGGTAACGAATATTGGCAATTTCTACTTATAAGGTTTTCCTTATGCACAAGAAGAGCGGCGTAGCGGAAACCTACGAAAAGGTCATCGACATCAAGGAATTCCCTGATCTGGGCGGCGACCCGGAAATGCTGGAAACCACCACGCTTTCCGACAAGATGCAGACCTACATCGCCGGTATCCAGTCCATGGATGCCCTGGCATTCACCGCCAACTACACCTTGGCGGACTACAAGAAGCTGCTGGAGTACGCCGGGAAGACCGAAGGCTGGGCCGTATGGTTCGGCGGCACGGAAGAGGGCAGCACCCTGACCCCCACCGGCAGCGACGGAAAGTTCAAGTTTGACGGTCAGCTGACCTGCTACCCCACCGGCGGCGGTGTGAACGAGGTCGTTGACCTGAACATCTCCATTGCCCCGTCCACGCCCATTGAGCTGGACGCGGCATGATAAGGATTCAACCACACAAATAACAGGAGGATTTAGCGATGGCTAAGAAAATCACCATTCCCTACAACGGCAAGACCTACACTCTGGAATTCACCAGAGAGGGTGTAAAGCGCATGGAAGCCCAGGGCTTCCGTATCACCGAAATTGACAATATGCCCATGACGATGATTACCGCCCTGTTCAACGGCGCTTTTGAGGCGAACCATCCCGCAGTGAAGGGCGCTACCAAAGAGAAAATCTTTGGCAGCCTCAAGCGCCGGAAGAAGCTCATTCAGACCCTTGCGGAAATGTATGCCGATACATACAACACCCTGTTCGACGACGACGAGGACGAGGCCGACGAGGAAAACCCTGGCTGGGGAGTAACGGAGTAAGCGAGTTATTTCCCGATAGTAATGGAGGGGGTGGGGATTCCCCTGCCCCCTCATTTGCTTACACGAAAGCGTTCAAAAAGGTGTTCCCCTACTATCTGGCGATCGGCATGACATACGACCAGTTCTGGAATCAGGATGTGGAGCTGGTGCGGTTCTACCGGAAAGCAGCCAAAATCAAGCGGGATTTGCGAAACCAAGACCTTTGGCTTCAAGGGGCTTATGTCTACGAAGCCATTCTGGATTCCGCTCCGGTGCTGCGGTTCAGTTTCAGCAAGAAGCCGCCGAAGCCTATCCCGTACCGGGAACAGCCTTATGAACTGGAACCGAACAAGAAAAAAATATCCGCAAGACCTACGGAAACGCTTTCTCAGGAAGAAAAGAACGACAGGAAAGCCAAGTCCATTATGGAAATGTGGATGGTAAATATCAACAAGAAATTTGAGAAGAAGGGCGGTGGTGACAACGGCTGATAATGTGGAAATGCAGGGCATTGAGTTTCAAATCATCAATGACAGCGACGAGGCCACCAACAGCATTGAGCGGCTGGGGCAAGCGCTTTCTGAGCTGAAAACCAATGTCAAGGGCGGTATTTCCGCCGTATCGAGAGCCGGAAGCGCTATTTCGAAGCTGCGGACTGCTCTTGACGGGATTGATACATCCGGCATTGCCAATAAACTGAAAGGCGTTTCTGACGCTGTGAACCAGCTGAATATCAGCCCGAATGCAAAGATTTCTTCTTCTCTGCCAAAGAACATTACCGCTTTAAACGCCGCCGTTGCGAACATCCAGCCGGAGAAAATCGTCCAGCTGGGCAGCGCCTTACAGGCGGTGGCGAACAGCAGCGGGGCTAAGATTTCCGCAACGCTGCCGAAGAACATTACGGCACTGAATACGGCGCTTGCCGGGCTGGATGCTGGCGGAATCGCAAAGTTATCCGGCCTTGCTGACGGGCTGCGGCCCCTTGGAGAGCTGGAACGTGCGAAGCTCACTTCCTTCACCAATCAGCTTTCAAAGCTTCCTGCGGTCATCCAGGAGCTTGACAAGGTGGATTTGGATAAATTCACTCAGCAGATGAAGGATTTTGCGGAAGCCATCAAGCCTCTTGCGGACGAAATGAACAAGGTTGCCGCCGGGTTCTCCGCATTCCCCACCAGAATTCAAAGGCTGATTACCTCCACGGAGCAGTACAACGGTACGGTAAGGCGGGCAACCACAAGCACAAATGCGTGGAACAGTGCGATCAAAGCAATCAGTTTTGTGACCATATACAGGGCGGCGGCAAAGCTCCTGAGCGCCGCAATCGCAAAATCGTCCCAGTATACGGAAGATTTGAACCTGTTCACAGTTTCAATGGGGAAGTACGCCGAGGAAGCGTATAACTACGCACAGAAGGTTTCGGAAATCGTGGGCATTGACCCGGCTGAATGGATGCGGAATCAGGGCGTGTTCAACACGATTATCACTGGCTTTGGCGTTGCGGGGGACAAGGCGGCGTATATGTCCAAGAACCTGACGCAGTTGGGTTACGACATTGCATCCTTCTATAACCTGGACTTTGAATCTGCCATGCAGAAGGTGCAGTCCGGCATTGCAGGTGAATTGGAGCCTTTGCGGCGGCTTGGCTACGATCTGTCAGTAGCCCGTTTGGAGCAGGAACGGCTGAATCTTGGCATTGACAAGAGCGTTTCCAGCATGACCCAGGCTGAAAAATCCCAGCTGCGGTACTACGCCATGATGACCCAGGTCACGCAGGTGCAGGGTGACATGGCACGGACGCTGGAACAGCCCGCAAATATGCTCCGTGTGCTGAAAGCACAGTTTGAACAGTGCACTAGGGCAATCGGAAACCTGTTTATTCCAATCCTGGTGAAAGTCCTTCCTTTCGCTATCGCCGTTGCAAATGCCCTTAGAGAAATCATTGCAGCAATCGCCGGTCTGTTTGGCGTGACATTGCAAGCCCCAGAATGGGGAGATTCCTTTGGCGGTGCAACCGCAGGAAGCGGAGCGATTGCCGACAACATGGATTCTGCCGCCGGGTCTGCCAAGGAACTGAAAAAGTACCTTGCCGGATTTGACGAGCTGAATGTTCTGCCTGACCAGAACCAGGGCAGCGGAAGCGGCGGTTCTGCCGGGGGCGGTGGCGGCGACCTTGGGATTGAGTTGCCCGGGTATGACTTCCTGGAGAATGCAGTTGGAAACAAGATCGATGAGTGGAAAAAGAAGCTGGAACCGCTTGTTAATTTTGTGAAAGACAACCTCAAAGAGATTCTGGAATTGGTTACGACAATTGGAACAGCTCTGCTTGCGTGGAGGCTTGCGACCGAACTCATGACGGGCATCTCGGCGCTGAAAGCGCTTTCCCAAAACGGATTGTCAATACCGCTTACGATCACCGCCGGAGCAATTTTGACCGCAACAGGATTCAAAATCGAATTCAGCGGTATCAAGGATGCAATCGAAAAGAAACTGAACGGCTTTAATTTCTCGGAAATTATTCTTGGAGGTTTAGTCGGAACAGCCGGAACCGGATTGTTAGGCAAAGGAATCGGACAGTTTATAGCAAAAGCATTCTCGGAAAGCACCATAGCAAAAGCAATCACCGCTGGCGGCGGAACAATCAGCACAGGACTGATTGGTGCAGCAATCGGTGGAATTGTGGCCGGAATCCCGATGTTCGTTACTGGCATATACGATGCCGTTACGAATGGTTTGAATATCCTGAATGGACTACTGATTCCTGCTGGGTCTACGCTTGCTGGTGCTGGAATCGGTGCGATTATCGGTTCTCTTGGAGGCCCAATTGGAACCGGAATCGGTGCGATTATCGGCCTTGTAGTCGGCGGGCTAACGGATTTAGGCATTCTGATTTACCAGAAGTGGGATGAAATTAGTGCTTTCTTTGCACCTGTTGCGGAATGGTTCGATGTAAACGTGGTGCAGCCAATATCTGGCTTCTTCTCCGGGCTTTGGACGGACATTGTTGACACATTTTCTCCTGCTGTTACGTGGTTCTCTGACCTGTGGAAAAGTGTAAGCCAGACATTTGAGGATGTCTTCTATGACATTGGCGTGCTTGTGAGCGGTACGTGGGAAACCATCAAGATTGTTTGGGGAATTGTTTCGAACTGGTTCGACACAAATGTTATCCAACCGCTATCCGACCTGTTTTCCTCTCTTTGGTCTGGAATTACAGGGTGGGCATCCAACACATGGAATTCTATTTGCAATGGATTTTTAACAGCATACAACTACATCAATACCCACTTTATATCCCCGTTGAGGCATGCGGTGTCAACGGTGTTTAACGGCCTTGTTGGCGCAGTGAAATCGGCACTGAACGGCGTAATATCTGCCCTAAATTCCGCATTGAGTTGGATGTTTGGCGGAATCAACGGAATTTTAAGCAGTCTCAGAAACTTCAGTATCGCCGGATACTCCCCATTTGCTGGGCTAAGAGAAATCAGCGTTCCTCAAATCCCAATGCTTGCCAACGGCGGCTATGTAGACCAAGGTCAGCTCTTTATAGCCCGGGAAGCCGGTGCGGAAATGGTTGGCTCCATCGGACGCAGAACCGCTGTTGCCAACAATGACCAGATCGTCGAGGGTATCACCAACGGTGTCCGGGAAGGTAACGATGACGTTGTGAACGCCCTGTACGCTGTCGCCCAGCAAATCATCATGGAAATGCGGGAGCAGGGCCGAAACGACGGTGGCGGCAATTACGATTTTGACCGTGCTGTGGCGGATGCCCAGCGCAGGAACGCAAGAATGTATGGCTGATACGAAAGGAGCGTGAAACGGCATGAAGATGATGCTTAAGATAAACGGCGTGGACTTCATGCCGTTTATCGCAAAGCAGGGGGTCAAATGGCAACGCAACGACATCGATGCCGCCAACTCCGGGCGGACTATGGATGGGCAGATGCAGCGTGGCCGTGTGGCTACCAAAATCCGCCTGGACATCACCTGCCGCCCTCTGACCGCTGAGGAAGCAAGATTGGTCCTGAAGACCATTCTCCCGGAGTATGTCAGTGTGGACTACTACGACCCCATGAGCGGCTACAGAAGCGGAATATCCATGTATTCCAACAATAACCCCGCTTTCTTCCTGATTGAAAAGCCGGAAGACGACTGGTGGAGCGGCATCACGTTCCCACTGATTGAAAGGTAAAGGTGGCTTATGCAAGAAACATCCGAAAAATACAAGCGGATATTGCAAGGGCCGCATAGCTTCGATACATCCGTCACCATTGGTGACGATGGGTGCCTGGTGGATAATTCCGGTGACCGGATTCTGTTCGGAGGTGATTCCATTCTGGTTGATACCGGCGGGCCGGAAAGTGGATTCCGGGAAGACGCGCTATTCAGCGTGAGCACAAAAAGCCCGTTTTTCAAGGATTCCACGCCATGCGTCGGAACGGCAACGTCCGGCACCGTGGATTTGAAGATGATTGCGCCGTACAACATTCCAAGAAAGGGGCGCATCTGCATCTACTCCAGAGCAGTGAGCGACACGGAAAAATCCGAGTGGGTACAGCAGGGAGTTTACTACATCGACACCCGGAAACAGGTGCATGACGACCGTGGATTCGACGTCTTGACCCTGAGCGGGTATGACGCAATGATGCTCGCAGAGGTCACGTACCCAAGCGACGATACCCACGATTACCCGCTGCTTGACACAGAGATGGTAAAGTACATCGCCGCAAATATGAAAATCGACGAAGACGGTAGCGGCATCCAGGTAGACGAACGGACGTGGGATATTATGACCGCCGGATATAAATTCCCGCTTCCTGTCGGCTATTCCATGCGGGAAGTTCTCTGCATGATTGCGGCAGCCTATGCCGGAAACTTCATCATCTCCCCTACCGGCATGCTCCGCTTGGTCAGCATGTTTGACCTTCCTCCGGAGACCAGGCACCTGATAACGGACGACGGCTACAAAATTACCTTTGGCGGTTATTACATTCTTGTATAGAAAGGCGGTGATAGCCGTTGGCAGAAAGCTTTAACCTGCTGCGTCGGGTAAGCAGTCTAGATACATCCATGGAGCTGCCCGCTTACAGCGGCGTGGTCATCTTCGCCGGTCAGGACGACGAAGGAAACAACATCGAGTACCGGGCCGGAGACAAGACCGGTACTCTCTTGGAAATAACCAATGAATGGGGTTCTCAGGCTCAGGCCGACGCAATTTATAAGAAAATCCGTGGACATCGCTACCAGCCATACAAGGCCAGTGGAACCCACATTGACCCCTCTGTGGAAATTGGCGATGCTGTTACCATTGCCGATACCTACGGCGGTGTGTTTCTGCGGGCAACCACTTACGGGCGGGACATTACCAGCGAATTGGAAGCCCCTTCCAAGGAAGAAATAGAACATGAGTTCCAAATCCAGTCCCCCACGAACCGCCAGTACGAACGGTTCACCCGGTCTGTTAGGTCTAGCTTGTCCATCACGGCAACGAAAATTGCCGCCGAAGTGGAAGCCAGAGAGGAAGCAGACAAAGCCATTCGGGCAACGCTAAGCGTTCAGGCAGATGCCATTAAAGCTAGGGTTGAAAAAACGGTAGGAGATAAAACCTCTGACTTCTGGTGGGACTTGCAAGCGAACAGTTGGAGCGTTGGAAGCAAAAGTAAAATCATTTTTAGCGTTCAAGAGGGCGGCGCAATAGTAGAGGGTGAAATCCGGGCTACATCCGGGAAAATTGGCGGATTTGACATTCAGAAAGATTACCTGTCCTACAACGGTCAGACCTGGGGCGGAACTAATAGCTGGGGCGGTTATTTTGGAACAAGTGGCATTCAGCTGGGCCGGAATTTCAAGGTGGACATGGCTGGAAACCTGGAAGCCGCCTCCGGGCGGTTTACCGGGGAGGTATATGCCGGACGCATCAACTACGGCGGGGATGCTGGATATTTCAGCGGAGGCGGGCTGTCCGGTGGCTCTGTAGGGGCAGGGAAAATCGTAGGGAATAGTCTCGGTACCGGGCAATTTGCAGGAGGCGTGAACACATCTCTGGGGTATGCGGATTTTGCAAATGGCGTATTTAATGGGTGGAATGCCGCACCTAGTTTATCAACCGAAGACAAAGGATTAGTAATCGGAGGCCACAGGGTAGCTGTAGCTTCTACATCGTTTAGAGACGGAACTGGGGGCACGGTATCTTTAAGGTATCTTACGTGGCTTAATTAAGGGGGATGCAAAATGGAAAAGCTCACAACCGCAACAGGCAAGGAATTTTCTTGTGATTATTTCAACCCATGCCAGCCAACTGGACAATGCAATTTGCGGATTGTAAATGAGCAGATCCTCACAGTGGCGGCGATATTTTCAAACCCATCTGAAACGATACAATTGTGGTGCGAAAGTCAATACGCAGCGAACTACACACGTCTTGTTGCGATCGTACCTGAATCCGATGCAATCCGTGTAATTCTCGGAAAGGAGTAAAAATGGACGAAATCATCAACCTGTTATCCCGTATCGGTGCAACTATGGAGACCATCTCTATAGTTGGTATTGATAATCAGGACAAATTCGTGGGCTGTGCTACGGCCATTAAGACGGTGATTCGAAAGCTGGAACAGATGCCCGCTGCGGAGAAGAAGGAAGGAGCTGACGTACAGGATGGCTGATAAATCCATAGAGCAGTTAAATGCTGCTGAAAAGGTGTACCTTAGCGACCTGTTTGTGTTACAGCAGTCCGGTACGGCGAAGAAACTGACTGGGCAAGTTCTGAAGAACTGGTTGCTAGAGCTTGCCCAGGGACATGGCGGTATTACCAGCATTGTCCTGCAAAGCACATCTGGGCTGAGTAAGATCTACCGCATTACTTTTGCGGATGACACCTACTTTGACATGACCGTTTCGGACGGCAAAGGCATTACCAGTGTTGCCAAGACTGGCACATCTGGGTTGGTTGACACCTACACAATGAAATTCAATGCTGGTTCTGACTTCGTATTTACAGTGAAGAATGGCGAAAAGGGGGACAAAGGTGATGCCGACCGTCTGTACTTCAAATTCGCCTCTCAAAAACCAACGGACACTTCTCATAACATGGGTGACGTGCCAGATGAATGGCTTGGCTTTTATGCCGGTACCACGCCACCCTCTGGCTGGCAGGACTACACCTGGGTACGCATCAAGGGCGACAAAGGCGATAAGGGCGATGCTGCAACACTGACAAGTCACAGTACAACTTACATGGTCTCTGACTCCGGTACCGTCGTTCCCTCTGGTTCCTGGGTAGCTGATGTGCCTAACGTCCCCCAGGGCAAGTACCTGTGGACGAAAACTGTGCTTACCTTTAATACGGGTAACCCTGTGACTTCCTACTCCGTCTCTCGGTTTGGTATTGATGGTAGCGGTGCAGTATCTAGCGTTAATGGTAAGAATCCTGATCCTACCGGCAACGTGAGTGTGCTGGCGGAGGATATATCCACCAGCAACGGGACGAGTGTGCAGGCAGCGTTGAATGCGGCTGTTAAAACTGTGAACGGACAAAAGCCGGATGATACCGGAGCCGTAACGATTGGAGCAGCAAATATCCGTACTGCATCCGGTACCACGGTGGAGCAGGAGTTGACTGGAAAGCAAAAGAAAATCATGGTTTCTGGACTTTTGAAGGGCGATGGAAGCGGCAACGTGTCGGAGGCTGTTGCGGGAACGGACTACCAAGCTCCGGTCAGAAGCTATACGGCTACCATACCCGCTTCCGGGTGGACAGGCTCGGCGGCCCCTTACATTTGTGACGTGACCGTTACTGGTCTTTTAGCGGTAGACAAGCCTATCGTAGATATCATCCCTTCCGCAACCTACGCTACGGCAGAGACACAAATAGAAGCTTACGGACATATCTATCGAATGGTGGCACAGGAAAGTAAAATCGTAGCTTATGCAACGGACAAGCCGGCAGTAGATATTCCGATACAGGTAAAGGTGGTGTAATTGTGGGAGAGTGCTTTATTTCACGGAGAGGCGGTGCCGGCGGTGGTGTAGCTGGACTAAATGTTGTCACTGGTCTGACCCAGCCAGCTAGCGCCAAGGAGAATATGATCTGGGTAAAATCCGACAAGGCCGGGAAGAAGTACGTGTTTTCGGAGACTGCACCGCAAAGCACTGAAGACGGACTTATTTGGCTTGTATCCACGGCGGCGGGAATCATGGCATCGTGTAGGGTGTACGCTGATAGCACATGGGCCAGAGTGGATGCGAGCTTTTACACGGGCGGAGCTTGGAGGCAGTTTTCCTGGGCCAAACGATATCTCATCCAGGGCGGTGTGCCACAGGTAAGCTTTGTGGCAAACGGGGCACCGTACAAAAGTGGCATGCAATACAACACAGCCAAGGCCCCGACCATCTTGGGGACGATTGACGGATATTATCAAATGTCGCTGTCGGCGCAGAACGCTAACGTTGCTGGACTGGTAGTTACGGATAAGAGAGTGTCGTTATCCGATTTTTCAGCACTGTCGTGCATCGCAAAACATGATGGCCTGGGTTATAAGGATATGGTTATGCTCAATACAAAAAAGCCGGAGTATACCATGGATGCAGCACTGGAAACGACGTCCCCTACAAACGCTGAATCACAGATGGATATTCCCTTGGCCGATTACGGCGCAAATGCGGCGTTCGTTGGGTTTGCAATCGCAATCGGTGCGGGGAATAACGAGTGGTTTGCGAACGTGTATGTTAAAGATTTGTGGCTGGAATAGAAGGCAGCAGGCCGCCGCGCTGGAGGCCCAGAATGACGAGCTGGTGGAGGCCATGGCAGCCATGG
>ERZ773235.1724-NODE-1724-length-21108-cov-4.208189_pt1 | contig 21108 bp, 16 predicted proteins | sample MGYA00580522_ERZ773235 | MGnify/ENA primary metagenome ERZ773235 (study PRJEB29015, sample SAMEA2737797) | human gut metagenome | biome: human gut; feature: human-associated habitat; material: faeces | place: China | collected 2012 ...
CAAGCCCAGAGAACCGGTCACTTTTCCGTTTTCGGTGAGGATTTCCTTCGGACCCCAGCCGTTGTTGACGGAAATGCCGTCTTCGAGGGTTTCTTCGATTTCGTTCTTGCTTGCAGGCATTGTTTCTCTCGATTCGAGGCAGTACATACCCACTTCTTCGCTTCCGAAACGAACTGCCGTACGAGCACAGTCAACCGCAACGTTTCCGCCGCCGATAACAACGGTCTTGCCTTCGAGCTTTCTGTCGTGATTTTCTGTTGCCGCATGCAAGAAGGAAACTGCCATATCCGTGCCGATTGCGTCTTCGCCGGGGACTCCGGGAAGCCTGCCGCCCTGGCATCCGATTGCGATGTAGAATGCCTTGTAGCCTTGCTTTCTGAGTTCGTCGATGGTGACGTCTTTGCCGACATTCACACCGGTCTTGAACTCAACGCCGAGTTCACGCAAAACATCGATTTCAGCGTCGATGACGTCCTTTTCGAGCTTATAGGAAGGGATGCCGTAGGTGAGCATACCGCCGAGTTTCTCGTTCTTTTCAAACACGGTGGGTTGATAGCCCTTGGTTGCAAGATAGTATGCGCAAGAAAGTCCCGCAGGGCCTGCGCCGATGATTGCAATCTTTTGTCCCCAATGCGTTTCGACGTTGGACGGAATGACAACTTCGGGTACGAATCTTGTTTCGGCGTGCAAATCTTGCTCCGCAATGAACTTCTTGATGTCGTCGATTGCAACCGCCTCGTCAATCGTTCCTCTTGTACAAGCAGCCTCGCAACGTTTGTTGCAGACGCGTCCGCAGATTGCCGGGAACGGATTGTCCTTCTTGATGAGTTCGAGAGCTTCTCTGTACTTGCCCTCTTTTGCCTTGCGGATGTAACCTTGAACCGCAATGTGAGCAGGACATGCCGCTTTGCACGGAGACGTACCCGTTTCATAGCAGTTGATGCGGTTGTTGTCTCTGTAATCCTCATCCCACTTGTCCGGGCCCCAGGAGAGGTTGTCGGGAAGTTCGTGTTTGGGATATTTGATTTCGCCTTGCTTTGTGCAAAGTTTTTGTCCGAGTTTGACTGCGCCTGCCGGGCAATACTCTACGCATTTGCCGCAAGCGACGCATTTGTCTTTTTCAACGCGAGCGACATATGCGCTTCTCGACATGTTGGGGGTGTTGAAAAGTTGGGATGTACGCAGTGCGTTGCAGATGTTGACGTTGCAGTTGCAGATTGCGAAGATCTTGTTCTCACCGTCGATGTTGGTGATTTGGTGAACGAAACCGTTCTTTTCTGCATTGCGGAGAATTTGCATTGCCTCGTCGTAGGTGATGTCGCGACCTTTGCCGGTTTCGCGGCAGTAGTCCGCCATATCGCCGATGCCGATGCACCACTCTTCACAGGAGTCGCCGCATCCTTCGCCGAGTTTCGCTCTGCCGTAACGGCAGGAGCAGATGCCGACGCCGAGGTGTCCCTCATACTTTTTGAGCCAGTAAGAGATATGTTCGATGTCCATCGTGCCGTTTTCCATCTCGATTGCTTTCTCGACGGGAATAACGTGCATGCCGATGCCTGCGCCTCCCGGAGGAACCATAGGCGTAACCATAGTCAAAGGAAGATACGTCATACGCTCGAAGAACATCGCAAGTTCGGGGTGTTCGTCAAGTTGCTTTTTCACCATGTTGGTGAATTCCGCAGAACCGGGAACGAACATCGGGAGCGTATAACGACGCTCTTTCTTTGCGCCCTTGATAGGACCGTTCTTGTCATAGTGATTGCCGTAGTCGTATTCCAAAATGCCGATATCGCTCATTTGTTTGACGAGATCGTGCAGTTTGTTTTTCTCGACGCCGGGATTCAACTTTTCAAGATCTTCCATGGTGTAATGGTGACGCACTTTCATTGTGAGCGCAACGTCTGCCATTTCATCGGTCATGATGCAACGAAGTCCCCAGTATTCGGGATCGTTGACTGTCACTCCTGCAATCTTATGGTCGATGCAGTCTGTGATTTTTCTTGCTAGTTTGAGGATTTTCTCGCTCGGATTGGGATCGCCCATATACTCCGGTGTGAAAGCTTTGCTCATCTCAGCCATTGTTGTTTTCTCCTTTGAAAAACTTTATTCTATTGTATATCTTATTTTCAAGCATTTCAAGTCCTTCGCCCGTTTTTGCACTGACATAATATATCTGTGCGTCGGGATTCAGACGAGAAATGTGATTTTCAAACTTGTTTTTGTCAAAATCGAAGGCTTCGAGCGTGTCGATTTTGGTCACGACGACAAGATTGCATTTCTCAAACATGAGAGGATATTTGAGGGGTTTGTCGTCGCCTTCGGGGACGGACAACAACATCATGTTGAGGTGCGCGCCCGTGTCGAACTCGGCAGGACACACGAGGTTGCCGATGTTTTCGAGCACGATAAGGTCGCAATCATCAAACGCCGCTTGGTTGAGTGCCTCGCTCACCATATCCGCGTCTATGTGGCAAAGTCCGCCGTTGTGGATTTGCACGCTTTCGATGCCGGCTCCCTCCGCAATACGATGAGCGTCCACGTCCGTTTCTATGTCAACGTCCATTGCTACGACTTTGAGTTTGTTTTTCAAACTTTTAAGCAATGCGGTCAACAACGTGGTCTTTCCGCTACCCGGAGAGGACATAACGTTAAGAAGAAACGTTCCTTTGTTTTTAAGCTCCGCCCTTATATTGTCCGCAGTCTTATCATTGTTTGAAAAAATGCTCTCTTTTACGGATATAACTCTCATTTCAATCCCTCCTTCCACTCTCCGTACTTGCCCAAAAGATAACTTGCAAGCTCGGTTATGCCCTCACCCGTGCGCGCAGACACTTCGAAAACTTTTGCGCTCGGATTGACGGATTTTATATATCCTTTGCATTTTTCTACGTCGAAATCGAAATATTTTGCCGTATCGCACTTTGTCAGCACAACGACATCCGCAACCGAGAACATAAGCGAATATTTGAGAGGTTTGTCATCGCCCTCCGGAAGTGCCAAAAGCACCATTTTCAAGTGCGCACCCGTATCGAACTCTGCAGGACATACCAAATTGCCGATGTTTTCAAGGAAAACCATATCCGCGTTTGTGGCAAACTCTTTGAAACCTTGCCTGGACATATCCGCATCGAGATGGCACATGCCGCCCGTGTGAAGTTGAATCGCTTCCGCCCCCGCTTCTCGCACGGTGTAAGCGTCCACGTCGCCATCGATGTCCGCTTCCATAACGCCGATTTTAACCTTGTCTTTCAAAGCCTTTGTGAGCGCGACGAGCAACGTCGTCTTCCCGCTGCCGGGAGCGGACATCACGTTGACGTAATATACGCCTGCTTTGTTCAGCTCCTCGCGCAATTTGTTTGCGTCCTCGCCGTTGTTTTGGAGTATGCTTTCTTTAAGTTCGATGGTTCTGACAATATCCATAATTTTATCTCCTATCCTCTTCTATTTTAGCACTTGAAAATTATATTTTCAATGCTTTTATATCGATTGACATATTTTTGATAAAATATTCTTGAAAAAACTCTGAATAGACAGATCTACGCTTCAATTAAAACTGCGATAAATCGATGCATAACGCGAAAGCACCTCTTGAATGGCAACCCTAATTTACAAAGCGTAAATGAGTTGACAGTCAAGAGGTGCTGACAAAGTTAGGCGCAATTTAGCGCAGTTTTAATCGACGCGGAGAGCGTCCACAACATTCTTCCTCGACGCCATAATCGCAGGGATAATACCCGATATCACCGTCAAAAGCAAACTCAGACACACAAGGATGAGAGCATGCAAGGGATGGAAATGCAACAGAGAGCCTATGCCGGTGACAGCCTTGATGACGAGAGATATGAGCGGGCACAAGACATACGTGACGAGTATACCGAAAAGTCCGCTTGCAAGTCCGATGAGCGAGGTTTCGGCAATAAAGACGTTGCGAATATCCTGCTTCCTTGCGCCGATTGCACGGAGAATACCGATTTCACGAGTGCGCTCGACGACGGAGTTGGAGGTGATGACACCTATCATGACTGTGGAAACCACAAGTGATATTGCCGCAACCGCTATGAGCATTGCGGACACGAGATCGAGAATTCCGCGCATGTTGACAAGCAGCATCTCGGACATATCAAAATAGCCGATGTTGCCTTTGCCGGACTTCTGCCATGCCGAAATATAGTTGCCGGAATTGGTTTTCTGATCGCTGTCGTTGGGATATACCGTGATATAATACGGACTTCTATCCGCGCCGATTGCACGCATATAGTAAGTATATTGAAGAGCGGGAATACCTGTAATCGCCGCAATCGACGAACTTGCGCTCGATGCAAAATCAACGGAATCGTTGAGTCTTACTCCGTCGAAAACGGTCGGCGTCTTGTTGTTCGAAGCTGCGGAAAGCGCAAGTTGTCTTTGAACAAGTAGGCTGTTTTGTGCACTTTCGAGCGTACTTTCGGCAAGGTCGGACGTGTAACAGATTGCCGATGAAACATATGCGTGTTCGGCATTTTTCTTTGCTCTTATAACGCCGACAACCTTGATTTCCTCTCCCGAGGCATCGTACATTTGTTTGAGCAATGTTTGCGATTCGCTCGAATCGTCATAGCTCCAAAGCAGTTTTTTGCTTTCCGAATCGCTTAACGGATTGAATCCGCCGGATCCTTCCGAACCGTCGGATTTCGCTTTGCCGATTCCGACATTGTTTTCATACTTGCCGGTTTCTTTGTTGTAAACGTAATACGAGTCGTTGTCGACAAGTTTGAATGTTTGACCTATAAAATACTCATACGGGATACTTGCCGTATCCATTTTGACAGGTTTGCCGCTTTCGTCTCTTTCAACGGTGCCTTTGGCGTCCTTTTTGTAAGTGTCGATACCGAATGCGCTCAACAAGTCGACGTTGACGGAGTTGTCCGAATTGACGCACAAAAGCACTTCGTTTTTGTTTTTCGGGAATCTGCTGCCCTCGCCTATAAAATCATACGAGCGCATGGTGATTTCTTCGTTGGCGGCAAGTTCTTGCCAATACTTTGCCTGAAGTCCGTTTTCGCCGAGAACAGTGGTTGCGATTGCCGTTGTAGTCAACGGTCTGGGTTGTTGCGAAACATCCTTGTATGCAACGTTGCCGTCGGAATCAAAAGTTTTTCTGACAAGATTGTAGCGCAAACCGTATGAAATGTTCATAGCCGTATAATACTCTTTCGGCATTGCTTTCATATAGTCGGCAAACTCAACGGTGATGTCGTTTTTCGTCACGCCGTCCATAAACGATTTGACGATTGACAACATCATTTTTGCCATTGCGCCGTCATACAAACTTCCGCTCGACACCTTGATGTCGTCGGAATCGGGATAGGTGGTGCTGCTGTCGCTTGGCTTTGTGTCCATCATGCTAGTCATAAGATCCATCATGGCACCGCTTGAAACGTTGTACTGATAGACGCCCAAAGGCACGCCAGCCAACATCTCCGTTTCCATTTTTGCAAGATAGATGTTGAATCCGTTATAAATGGACAACACGAGCGCAAGTCCGATTATGCCGATTGCGCCTGCAAATGACGTAAGACAGGTGCGGCGTTTTTTGGAAACGAGGTTTTTAAGACTCAATCCGAACGCCATGCCTGCGCTCATGGACGTGGGTTTGAACGCCTTATCTCTCTTCTTTTTCTTTTTGGAAAGGCTGTTGAGTCCCAGCTTGTCGAAAATGGCATTGGATTCCTCTCCGACGTTTCTCATTGCCACTTTGCGCTTGTGGTTCGATGTTTTTTTCTTTTTGTCTGGTTCGCCGTCGTTTTGCACGTTTTGACTGTTTATCGCATTGTTTTGAGCCGATAAAGTGCTTGTTTGTACGCTTTCGACTTTTTCAATATTGTCGGTCGTAACTTCTTCGAGGACGATTTTTTCATCGCTTGCTTCGGAAGCTATTTTCTCGATTACCGTTTCCGTTTCTGCCGTTTGTCTTTCGGTTTCCGTTTCGGGATCGTAAGGGTTGGTGTCCTCGATGAGCTGACCGTCTTTGAAACGGCAAATACGGGTTGCATACTGATATGCAAGCTCCGCATTGTGCGTAACCATAATGACAAGACGATTTTTTGAAAGCTCTTGCAAAATGTCCATAACCTGAACGCTGAGTTCGCTGTCAAGCGCGCCCGTCGGTTCGTCTGCAAGAATGATTTTGGGATCGTTTACGATTGCTCTTGCGATTGCAACACGCTGCATTTGTCCGCCCGAAAGTTGGTTGGGCTTTTTATCGATTTCCTCATGCATGTTGACCTTGTGCAGTGCGGCAACCGCCTTTGCCCTTCTTGCTTTCTTTTTCTCGCCGACAAGGCTCAATGCAAGTTCGACGTTTTCAAGCACCGTAAGATGCGGAATGAGGTTGTAGCTTTGAAACACGAAACCTATCGTCGCATTGCGATAGGCGTCCCAGTGCTCGTCGTCAAAATCCGCAGTGGAAACTCCGCCGATGACGAGGTCGCCCGACGTGTATCTGTCAAGTCCGCCGATGATGTTGAGCATGGTCGTTTTGCCGCAACCGCTAGGGCCGAGAATAGCCACAAATTCGCTCTCTCTGAAATTGAGCGAAACTTTTCTCAATGCATGCACGGTTGTCGTCGCGGTGGGATAATCTTTTACTACGTCTTTAAGTTGAAGCATATTGCACCTCAAAAAATGCGTTGTTTTATATTTTGTTTAATAACTTGTTCTTTTTTTAAACGACAAAGAGAATGACGGACCGTCATTCTCCTTGCATACGTTTCAAATTTGCTCCCCCTATATATCGAATCAGAGCGCAGTTTGATCCGTCATCAAGGAAATGCCCTTGCTCATTGCGTCCGAAATGTTTTTGCAAAGCTCCTCGAGAGTGAGCGAGCTCTTGTGGTTGAACCAGATTTTGAAACATTCCGTCATGCCGGCAGCCGCAAAAGCAACAATGTATTTTACTTTGCCGATGTCGTTTGTCGAACCTTCGTTTTCTTTGAACCAATGCATATACGCCTCAACAATGCGGTCGTTGATTTTGTCCATGAGTTGTCCCGACGTGCTGGATGAAAGGATGTATCTGTTGTTCTGGTCTTGCTTCAAAATTTCGTCTGCAAGCATGCTCAAAAGCGGATACGGATTTCTGATGCTGTTGCGAATATCCGTTTCGCTCATAATTCTGTCAATGCGCACCATAATGGTGTTTTCGATGTCCGTGCGAACGTCGCTCACGGTGTTGTAGTACATATAAAACGTGCTACGCGTGATATTTGCCTTTTGCGTAAGTTCGCTTATGGTGATGTCGGACATGTCCTTTTCTTGCACAAGTTGTTTGAACGCCTCGAAGATCGCGTTTTTGGTTTTGATGACTCTTTTATCAATTCCGCCGTTTTTCATTTTCTATGCTTCCTAATAGTATTTATTGCGCTGAATCGCTTATTTTTATTTGCAAAATGTAGTATATCATATATTTGTGCGGTTTTCTACCGATTTATAAAATATTAATGAAATTAATAAATAATTAAGGTTTGCTCAACCTATATATACATCATATGGCAAGAAAAGCTTTGCCAAAAGGAGAAAAAAATGAAACTAAGACGAACAAGAAAACACAATGTTCCCCTCTCTCACAGCAATCTTTCGACGCACGAGAATTTGCGCTCTCGCTTCGACCCCAACGGCAGTTATACGGGCGTACCCGAAAAAAACGGTTATCCCGACGTCCCCGACGGTGAAAAGCCGGTTCAGGACGTTGACGACTTATGATTGTGTGATTATTGTGTAAACACAATAAATTATAGAAGTGCAATATCACGCATTCACTGCATGCATATCACTGTCCGCAGGACAATATCACTGTGCCGTTAGGCACAATATCACTTGCGTGACGTTGCGGCTCGATAACAAAAAGCCCTTTTGCGCCTGCTTTGTGTGTAGCAGAATCGCAAAAGGGCTTTTCGTTTTCGTTCGATTATTTTGTATGCTCTCGGTCTATCTTATCGATGACGCGGAGCACCACGTCCAATCCGAGTCCAACCGTTTCTGCGGAGAAACGCTCGGGCACGTCGTGATAGGTGTGATAATAATTGCTCATGACGGGATTTTGAGCGGCGAAAGTGATGGATTTTACGCCTGATTTTTGGAAAGGCGTGGAATCGCAACCGCCGACGGGGTTTGCGATATCGCCGGGATTTTTGATGCCTGCTTCCCTCATGGCTTCCTTGAACATACGCTCCAAATCTTTGTCGAAGTGCGGGCAAAGCCAGCTGTCGCCGTGGATGACTTCAAAATAATCCTCGTCGGCAACCGAGTCGATGTTGATGTGATAGGCATTGTCAAGCATTCCGTCGTTTTTGTGCTTGCGAGTGAATGCGATAGAACCGCGCAGTCCCGATTCTTCCGCGCCGATGTTGCAATCGACGATGCGGCAGTTTTTGGGCATCTTGTCGGGGTTTTCCTTGTAGTATTTTACAACTTGATATGCAATCGAAACGCCGGTTGCGTTGTCCATTGCACCGGGGGAAGCGATTGCTTCCGTCTTTTCGTTGTACATCGTGAGCAAGAATGCGCAGATGATGACGATAGGCGAAGAATACAACACCATTTGTTTTATGACGTAATATGCCTTTGCGGTATTGACAAGGGTGTCGTAAGAAAGCGTATCCGTGCCGTAATTGAGCACCATTATGAGAATAAGCATAACGACGCTGACAATCGTAACGGCGGCAACCGCGATTGCGCCGAGTGCCAAGCGAAGCACCACGCCAACAAATCCGAGCTTGTTTTGCGACGCGCTGAGTTTGAGCGTCCAGCTTGTGTCGGTGTGTCCCGAAAGGAAAATCGTATAATCGTATTTTCCGTCCTCGGGAAGAAGCTCCGCGTAGGTGTTGTGCGACACTTTGTGCTTAAAGCACCAGTCGAAACAAGTGTGATACTTAAACACGCTCACAACAAGCCAAATCCACGTACAAATCATGTACATCGTGCATACGAAGTGCATTGCAAGTCCGGCGTAAGCGGACAAACTTGCAAGTATCGTTGCAAGCACGGTGAGCACGCAACCGATTATGCCTGCCCAACCTGCATACGGCAATCCGCCGATGGACGCGTGAGGCGCGAACACGAAGCTCTCGGTGACGGGATTGAGTCCCAACTCTTTGAGCTTGTCCGACATATAGTCGTGATACTTCTTCTCGTTGTTCGAGCCGGGAAGACGCGGGCCTATCTCGCGCGCGGCATACTCTACCATTTTGTAGGCTTCATCGCCGTACTTTTTGAGTTCATCTCTCATAATTTCCTCTTTTCCTTATTTTATTTTGCAAAAAGGCAAAGCGTGTGTGCGCTTTGCCTGAAAACCGTGGTTATTTGGTGATTTTTTCCATGCCGCCCATGTACTTGCGAAGCACTTCGGGGATGGTGACGGAACCGTCTGCGTTTTGGAATTGCTCGACGATTGCAGGAATAAGTCTGCTGGTTGCAAGACCGCTGCCGTTGAGGGTGTGCACAAAACGCGGTTTGCCCGTTTCGCCATCGCGGAAACGAGTGTTGTTTCTGCGTGCCTGATAATCGTTGGCGTTGGAAACGGAGGAACATTCCTTGTAAATGCCCATTGACGGAATCCAAAGTTCGACGTCATAAGTTCTTGCCATGGAAGCGGAGCAATCCCCTGCCGCAAGTTTGCTCACTCTAAAATGCAACCCGAGTTGCTCGACGAGTCTGGACGCCTTTTCGACAAGCTCTTCGAACGCTTCTTTGCTGTGGTCGGGATGAGCGTATTGCACCATTTCGATTTTGTTGAATTGGTGACCTCTTATCATACCTCTCTCTTCCGCTCTTGCGCTGCCTGCTTCCTTTCGGAAACAAGGAGAGTACGCAAAGAACTTCATCGGAAGTTTGCTTTCATCGATAATTTCGCCCGCATACATATTGACGAGCGCGGTTTCCGCAGTCGGAAGCATAAAGCGATTGCGTTTTCTGTCCTCGTCGCAGTCGAGCCAATACACCTCGTCGCTGAATTTGGGGAATTGACCTGCGCCGAAGCCGCAGTTGTAGCCGAGTTGATACGGCGGAAGAATAAATTCGTAGCCGTCTTTAAGATGTTCGTCCACGAAGTAGTTGAGCAACGCCCATTCCAGTCTTGCGCCCACGCCTCTGTAAATCCAAAAACCGTTGCCCGAAAGTTTGACGCCTCTTTCGTAGTCGATCATACCGAGATCGGTGCAGATGTCAACGTGGTTTTTGAGAGGGAAATCGAACTTGGGTTGTTCGCCCACGATTTTGATAACCTTGTTGTTTTCCTTTTCGCCGGGGAGAAGATCGGGATCGGGAATATTGGGCATACAGGCAAGCGCGTCGTTGATCTTTGCGATAAGGTCGTTGATTTTTGCGTCGCCGGCAGCGATTTCGTCGCCGAGTTTTCTCATTTCGTCAAAGATAGGTTCGACGGGTTGTCCCGCTTTTTTGAGAACGGGAATTTGCGCCGACACTTTGTTCTTTTGTGCTTTGAGTTGTTCGATTTCGGTTATCGTGGCTTTTCTTTCGTCATCCCATTTGATGATTTCGGTAAAGTCCGCGTTGTAGCCTTTCTTTGCAAGGGCGTCGACCACCTCTTGCGGATTGTTTCTGATTCTTGCCAAATCCAACATAGTGTGTTTCCTCTAATGCCGATATAGTCTTTATTTTTGATTTTATGCTCAAACGCGCGGTTTATGTTGCAAAACCGTGCGTTAAAGTTTCGTTTATGCGATTATGTTCACAAGTCTGCCGGGGACGACGATGACTTTTTTAGGTGCGGAAGCAAGCTGATCTTTGACCGCTTCGAGTGCGGCTTTTTCGATTTCTTCCTTGCTTGCGGACGTTGCCACGGTGACTTTCGCTCTCATCTTGGAGTTGATTTGAACGGCAAGTTCCACCTCGTCGAGCACCATTGCCGCGGGATCGAAAGTCGGATACGCTTGATTGAATACGCTGTATTTCTGACCGAGCATTTCCCAAAGTTCCTCGCAGAAATGAGGCGCAAACGGAGCAAGCAAAAGCACCAGATCTTTTGCGCAATCCTTGTAAATCGCGTTCTTCTTTGCAACGTTCGCCTCATAATTGTACATTGCGTTGACAAACTCCATAAGTCTTGCAACCGCGGTGTTGAACGAGAACGCGCCCAAATCGTTGGTGACGCACTTTATGGTGTTGTGGCGCACGCGATTGAGTTCTTTCTCCGCCTTTCCGAGAGGTGCGTCGTCAAAGTTGACTTCGTAGCATTTTTTGACGATACGCTCGATTCTGTCGAAGAAACGGCTGATGGATTCAAGGCCGTTGTCGTTCCACGGACCACCCTCGACGTAGTTGAATCCGAACATGAGATACACTCTGAAAATGTCCGCTCCGTATTTTGCGATCGAATCGTCGGGAGATACGACGTTGCCCTTGGACTTTGACATCTTGTTGCCGTCCGGGCCTAGAATCGTGCCTTGGTGCACGAGAGAAAGGAAGGGTTCGTCAAAGTTGAGATAGCCCATATCTCTCAACGCCTTGGTGAAGAAACGCGCATACAAAAGGTGCATGCACGCATGCTCCGCGCCGCCGATGTATTTGTCAACGGGAAGCATTTTGTTTATCCACTCGCTGTCGAACGGCTTGTCCGCATTGTGTGCGTCGGGATATCTCAAGAAATACCAGCTCGAACACACGAAGGTGTCGAGAGTGTCGGCGTCGCGTTTTGCCGGACGTCCGCAAACGGGGCAAACCGTATTGATAAACTCATCGCATTTTTTGAGAGGAGATTCTCCGTCGGGAGTAAAGTTTACGCCCAGCGGAAGTCGCACGGGCAAATCCTTTTCCGGAACGGGAACGTCACCGCAGTGGTCGCAGTGAATTATGGGGATAGGTGCGCCCCAATAACGTTGACGGCTCACCAGCCAGTCACGCAAGCGATAGTTGGTTTTTAGTCCGCCCTTGCCTTCTTTTTCGAGTTTTTTGAGAATTGCGAGCTTGCCTTCTTCGCTCGTCATACCGTCGAACTCTCCACTGTTGCAGAGAACGCCGTATTCGCAGAAAGGAAGCGAATCGTCAACACCGTCTTTTCCCTTGATGACTCTCTTTATGGGAAGTCCGAGCTTTTGAGCAAACACGAAATCGCGCTCGTCGTGTGCGGCAACGCCCATAACCGCGCCCGTGCCGTAGCTTGCGATAACGTAGTCGGCAACCAAAATAGGCACTTCTTCACCGTTGACGGGGTTGATTGCGTACGCGCCCGTCGGAACGCCGGTTTTCTCTCTCGTTGAGGACATACGGTCGATTTCGGTGGCTTTCGCACTCTTTTCTTTGTATTCTTCGACCGCCGCCTTTTGCTCGTCGGTGACAACGAGGTCGACGAGAGGGCTTTCGGGAGCAAGAACGACATAGGTTACGCCGAAGATGGTATCTGCTCTCGTGGTGAATACTTTAAACTTGACGTCGCTTTCTTTGACCAAAAACTCGACTTCACCGCCGTAGCTTCTTCCGATCCAGTTCTTTTGCATGAGCTTGGTCTTTTCGGGCCAATCGAGTTTGTCGATGCAATCGAGCAATTCGTCGGCGTAAGCGGTGATTTTGAAAAACCATTGATTGAGGTTTTTGTGGGTGACTTGGCTTCCGCATCTCTCGCAGACTCCGCCCTGTGCTTGTTCGTTTGCAAGCACGGTGTTGCAGGACGGACACCAGTTTACGGGAGCTTCCTTGCGATATGCAAGCCCCTTTTTGTAGAGTTGAAGGAACATCCATTGCGTCCACTTGTAGTAGTCGGGCATGCAGGTTTTGATTTCGTAATCCCAATCGTACATTGCTCCGATGCGTTTGAGTTGTCCTTCCATCGTAGCGATGTTTTTGAGGGTGCTTTCTTCGGGATGAATACCCGTTTTTATGGCATAGTTTTCAGCAGGCAAACCGAACGCGTCGAATCCCATCGGTTGAAACACCTCGTATCCTTGCATGCGTTTGAAACGCGCAAACGTATCGGCAGGGCCGTAGTTGTACCAATGTCCCGCGTGAAGTTTCGCGCCGGAGGGATAGGAAAACATTTCAAGACAATAATACTTTTTGTCCACTCTCGAACGGTCGAACTTGTAAAGCCCGGTGTCCGCCCAAATCTTTTGCCATTTGCTTTCAATTTGCTTATAGTCCATAAGCGTGAGGCACTCCTCTAATTAAAATAATAATATTTAGTTTAATACCAATATAAAACATTGTCAAGCGCGGATAAAAACTCCGCCGCCTCGCAAGGCAAGATTGTGGCGCACTCCGAGTGAAAAATTCGATTTTTTTGTGCCGCCGAAAAAATTTTTCCGCCGATTGCTATTGAATGTACAAACAAAAATTGATATAATCGAAACGATATAAAAATCGGAGAAAATTATGAAAAAACGCGCTATAGTTGTATCGATTTTGATTTTAACTCTGCTCGTATCCGCACTTACGCTTGTTGCGTGCGGCGATACAGACACTCCGCCCGAAGAACAGATTTCCTTCGTCAAAACGAACGGAGCGAAAATTATAGACGAAAACGGCAATGCAATCGGCCTTTACGGCACCAATCTCGGCGGCTGGCTCGTGCAGGAAAGCTGGCTCGTCCCCACCGACATCGGCAAAGAGTACGGACAAATCGACATGATGATAGAGCTTGCAAACAGGTTCGGCGAGGACGGCATGCAAGAGCTTTTGGACGTGTACGAGAACAACTGGGTGACGGAACTCGATTTTCAGCGCATCAAAGAACTCGGCATGAACTGCGTGCGCATCCCCTTCACATATCTGAATTTCACCAACCCCGTGAAAAAAGTCGGAGATACGTACGAGCGTACTCCGTATGAAGAACTCGTTGTGGACGAAAGCAAATTCGCTCGACTGGATTGGGCAATCGAAATGTGCAAAAAATATTCGCTTTACGCCATTCTCGATATGCACGGCGCAGTCGGCTCTCAAAGCGGCAACGACCATACCGGCGACATAGCGTATCCCGGCGGTGGCAGACTTTGGGGCGAGGACGAAACGGGCGAAATATGCCGTCAAAAGACAAAAGACATATGGGTTGCGATCGCAAACAGATACAAAAACGACACAACCGTTGCGGTGTACGATCTCATGAACGAGCCCGGCATCAAGGACAAAAACGGCAATCAGACCACCACTACGAGAACGCACGAATACTTTGACGAACTCTACAAAGCGATTCGCGAAGTTGACGGCAATCATATCGTCTGCATGGAATCGTGCTGGAACTTCGGCAATCTTCCCGATCCGAGCAAATACGGCTGGGAAAACGTGATGTATCAATATCATCACTACAACTGGGCAAGTGCGGGAGTTGCAAACTCGGTATATTACGGCGCACAGATAACGTTCAACAACCTCTCCTCGAAAGGCAAATACAACGTGCCCGTGCTTATCGGTGAATTCAACGTGTGGGCGGACTCCCACCCCGACAAAGTCAACGCAACCGGCAAACAATCCTCTCAAACGGAAGAGGACGCCTGGGCGGGAGTTATGGAACTCTATTGCGGATTGGGCTGGAACTTCACCACCTGGAATTTCAAGCACGCTGCCGAACATTCCTCCTGGGGACTTTTCAATTATGACAACAACGTCGAGCGCATGTGGGAGCAAGCAAACTACCAAACCATGAGCAAGGACGAGATTGCAACGATCTGGGCAAGACACAACTCCGAAAACTATGTCGTCAACACGTCGCTCGCAAACTGCATAACGCCTCATCTTGCGTCTTTCAACACAAACGGCAACGACAACCGTTCTTTGAAAGAAATCAAAGCGGAAAGAAATTACTATATCCTCACCGGCGAGAAATCGGCGTGAGAGGAATGAGCAACATCGTTGGACAGAACAAATTAATCGTGATATAATATCAAAATCAACAAAGGCGAGGAACAGTATGTTCGTATCATTCGAAGGATGCGAAGGCGTGGGCAAATCCACCCAACTCAAACTTCTCAAAGACTATCTCGAATCAACCAATCAACGAGCGGTTTACGTGCGCGAACCGGGCAGCACCCACATTTCCGAACAAATCCGCAAAATCATCCTCAACCCCGAAAACGAAGAAATGACGGGCGTAACCGAGGCGTATCTGTATGCGTCGTCGAGGGCGCAACTCGTGCGCGAAGTCATCAAGCCTGCGCTTGAAAGAGGCGAACTTGTGGTGTGCGACAGGTACGTTGACAGCTCCATTGCGTATCAGGGTTATGCACGCGGACTGGGTGCGGATCTTATAAAGAAAATCAACGCCCCCGCAATCGACGGGCTTCTTCCCGACATAACGATTTTCCTCGACTTGAAGCCGAGCGAAGCGTGGCGCACTTTCCGCATCACCGACGACAGACTGGAGCTTGAATCGGCAGAATTTCACGATAGAGTATATGCGGGCTATAATGCAGAAATGGCAGGTTCAGACACTCGTTTTGTGAGGATAAAACCCGATTTCGACAAAAACGTGACTTCTCAAAAGATAATCGAAGCATTAAGAAAAAGAGGTGCTATAAAGTGAGCGACGTCACCTTTGAAAAAGCGTTGCGCGCATCGCGCGCGTACGGACTTATCCGCAACGACTTCTCTTCGGGACTCGGACACGCATACATGGTCGTGTCCCCCGACGACGAAATCGTCGACGAATTTTTCACGCTCGTAGCGGCAAGCGTCTATTGCAAAAATCACGACGCGTGCCTAAATTGCCCCGAGTGCAGAAAGGTGATTCACAACAACCATCCCGACATCTATCACGTGTTCCCCACAAAAGACAAAATCAAGGTTGACGACGTTGAGCAAATGCTCGACACCGTGTCGATAAAACCGCTTTCGGGACACAAAATTTACTTTATACACCACGCCGATCAAATGAACGCGCAGGCACAAAACAAGTTGCTCAAAACCTTGGAAGAACCGCCCAAAGACGTGACGATTTTTCTCGGCGTAGCAAACGAAGCGAGCATGCTCGACACCATAAAATCTCGTGCAAGAGCGGTTGCGATAGACGTGTTCGACGAAGACGTCGTGTACAACGCCCTTTTGTCGCTGGGCATAGACAAGGACACTTGCGCGGTTGCCGCGGCTTGCAGCGAGGGACAACTGGGCAAAGCGTACAAGATTGCGCAATCGCCCAAGTACGCCGACCTATACAAGTGCGCGATATATCTTTTGACAAATCTCAATCGCAGCTCGGACGTCGTCAAAGTGGACGGCATCGTCGCAACCGAACAGGATTTGAGCGGACTTTTGGACGTTTTGAGCATAATCCTTCGAGATATGCTCGTGTGCAAACAAAATCAAAATCTTATGTTGTCCAAACACTTATCGTCGGACATAATAAATTTGAGCAGTCGCTATTCCGAGCGCGCGCTTGCGGAAATTCTGTTCAGAATAAACGTCGCGCGTCGCAAACTGTCGCTCAACGTCAACGTTATGGCAACCGTAGACGACTTGCTCTTTTCAATGTTGGAGGCAAAACATAAATGGCAATAATAGTAGGCATAAAATTCAGAAACACCAACAAGGTGTATTATTTCGATCCCAAAGACCTCGCTTTTGAAGAGGGCGACGGCGTGATTGTGGAAACCGCGCGCGGACAAGAGTACGCAACATGCGCAATCGCAAACAAGGAAGTAGGCGAAAACGAAATCGTCCAACCCTTGAAACCCGTCGTGCGCAAAGCCACCGAAGAGGACGTAAAACGCGTTGAAAAAAACCTTCAGGACAAGGAACACGCGCTCAAAGTCATCCGTGAAAAAGTGGCGGAAATGAACATAAATATGAAACTTGTGGACGCGGAATATACCTTCGACCGCTCGAAGCTCATATTCTACTTCACCGCGGAAGGCAGAGTGGATTTCAGAGAGCTTGTGCGCGTGCTTGCGTCTATATTCAAAGTCCGTATCGAACTTCGTCAAATCTACGAACGCGACGATACCAAAATGCGCGGCGCACTTGCTCCGTGCGGTCGTCCGTGTTGCTGCACCACCCACCTTCCCGACTTTGAAAAAGTGTCGATAAAAATGGCAAAAGTGCAAGGTTTGAGCCTCAATCCCCAAAAGATAAGCGGCGTTTGCGGCAGATTGATGTGCTGCCTCAAATACGAAAACGCATATTACACCGAAACTTACAAACTTATGCCGAAAGTGGGCAGCAAAGTCAAGACTGCGGACGGCGAAGGTACGGTTGAATCAAACGACCTCATCAAACAAACGGCTCGCGTGAAAGTTATGCTCAAAGACGGCAGCTTCGACGTGCGCACATACGCTCTCGAAGACATGAAAATTGCCGAACGACAAAACGCCGCCGAACTCGACAAAGACGAAGATTAAAACAAATTCATCAAAAAACGAACTATTTTAAAAGGTTTTGCCAAAAAGCAAAACCTTTTGATTTTCATTCGAAAATATATTAAACGGTTAAAACTTCGCTATTTAGATGAAGAACAAGGAAAAGCCCCTTGTTCAGCAACCCTAACGTACAAGTCGTACGTGAGTTGATGGACAAGAAAAGTTAATAAGAAGTTTTATTTGTTAAAATCGTCTGATTGAGATGAAGAACAAGAAAGAGGCATTTGCGATGACAGCCTAATGTACATAAACGTACATGACTGTCAGCACAAATGCCTCTGCCGTAGTTATTCGCTCAATCAGGCGATTTTACTTGCAGTTTTTGCAATCGGTCATCTCACCGCCACTCTTTTTCGCGCGAGATTTCGTTGTTTTGCTCGTTTTGGTTTCGTCACAATGACATGCGCCGCTGCGTTTGGTTTGTTTGGTTTCGGATTTTGCCATAAATTTCTCCTTTTGGGGCTTTTCGCCCGTATTTTGTTTATCCTTGCGGACTAAAAGTAGTATGGCAAAAAGGTTGCGTTTATATACCTTGCGCTGTGAAAAAAATGTGGTATAATATGGATATGGTACACATCGGCAACAGTTGGGACGAAATTCTCAAAGAGGATTTCAACAGTGATAATTATCAAAATTTGCGCAAATTTCTTGCATCGGAATATCGCTCTCACGTGATATATCCCGATATGCACGACATCTTCAACGCGCTCAAATACACGCCATACGAAAAGGTGAAAGCGGTGATTTTGGGGCAAGATCCCTATCACGGCGCAGGGCAAGCTCACGGCATGTGTTTTTCGGTCAAACCGAACGTGCCCGCTCCGCCGTCGCTTGTCAACATATTCAAGGAAATCGAAACGGACGTCGGCGTGAAAAACACGTCCCCATATCTTGTCAACTGGGCAAAACAAGGCGTGCTTCTTCTCAACACCGTTCTCACAGTGCGCGAGGGGCAGCCCAATTCGCACAAAGGACACGGTTGGGAAGTGCTGACGGACAGCATAATAAAAAAACTCAACGCGCGCAAGGAGCCTATCGTGTTTATGTTGTGGGGCTCAAACGCACGCTCCAAAAAGGCTTTTATAACCAATCCGCAACATTTGGTTTTGGAGTGTCCTCATCCCTCGCCGCTGTCGGCATACGCAGGGTTTTTCGGATGCAAACACTTTTCAAAATGCAACGATTTTCTCAAACAACACAACGAAACGCCCATAGACTGGCACACAACACCGGAGGCATAATATGCTAAACATCGAAAGAATAAACGAACTTGCCAAAAAAGCAAAAACCGTCGGACTTACCGACGAAGAAAAAGAAGAACAAGCAAAACTTCGCAAAGAGTACGTGCAAAGCGTGGTGGGAAATCTCCGCGCGCAACTCGACAACACCTACGTTCTGGACAAAGACGAAAACAAGGTGAAACTCACCGCCTATAACAATGTAAATCCCGTGGGCGACGACAAAAAAGAGGATTGACGCACCCCTGCTTTTTATTGAAAGAATATTCTTTTTTGTCTTGAAAATCGCACGCGTATATCATATAATATACGGGTTGCAAACAACAAATACGGCACCTCGCATCCGAGGAGGATAAAATGGACAGAATCTATACAGTTGATATCAAAGGTTTCAAAGCGGACCTTCCCGTGCTTCCCCTTCCCAACGGCATAAGCATTTGCTTTTTCAATCTTCACGGCGACTCGGCCCTGACGGAGCATTGCGGAAAGGAGCTTGCCAAACTTCTCGACGGCTGCGATGTCGTCATCACGGCGGAATCCAAGGGCTTGCAACTCAGCCACGTCATCGCGCGCGAGCTTGGACAAAGATACTACGCCGTATGCAGAAAATCGAAGAAACTGTATATGCAAGACGGCATCCAAACGAGCGTGAAATCCATAACGACGGGCAACGAACAAACGCTGTATTTGTCAAAGCACGACGCAGACCTCATCAAAGGCAAAAAGGTTGCAATCGTGGACGACGTCGTATCGACGGGCGGCAGTCTCAGAGGGCTTGAACAAATCGTCAATCTCGCAGGAGGCATAATCTACAAAAAGGCATTCGTGCTTGCAGAGGGTGATGCGGCAGAGCGCGACGACATCGTGTATCTTGCAAAAATCCCCATCATCACGGACTGAACAAAGCAAATATGTTATTCACAAAATCGGCATTTTATAATGCCGATTTGCATTGATAAAGGGTTTGTTTTGTCGTTTATCAATGTTTTATAAACAACGCATAAACGACTTTCAAAACGGTTGCGGAGCAAAAAACATGCTTGAACTTCTTATGCCGGCAGGCAATCTCAAAAAACTGAAAACCGCTTTTCACTTCGGCGCAGACGCCGTTTATATCGGTGGCAAAGCGTTTTCTTTGCGCGCATTTGCGGACAATTTTTCAAACGAAGAAATCATCGAAGCGGCAAACTATGCTCACGCACTCGGCAAAAAAGTTTACGTCACGGCAAATATTTTTGCAAGGAACGACGACCTTGACGCATTGAAAAACTATTTCGTGTTTTTGCAATCGGCAGGCGTAGACGCCGTGCTTATAAGCGACGTAGGCCTTGTTGCGCTTTGCAAAGAAGTTGCTCCGAAACTCACTGTTCACCTCTCTACACAAGCCAACACTACAAATTTGCTTGCCGTCAAATTTTGGCAAAGCATGGGCGTAAAACGAGTTGTACTTGCAAGAGAGTTGGGACTTGAAGAAATAAAACAAATCCACGCCGCAGTGCCGGATATGGAGCTCGAAGCGTTTGTTCACGGAGCAATGTGTATGAGTTACAGCGGCCGCTGTTTGCTGTCCACCTACTTTTCGGGGCGTAGCGCAAACAAGGGGGCGTGCATACAGCCTTGCAGATGGGGCTATCGCATCACCGAAACCGAACGCCACGCATCCAAACCGCTTGACGTCGAAGAGGACGAAAGAGGCACGTACTTTATGAACAGCCGCGATTTGAGACTGCTCGAACACATACCGTCTTTGGCGGAGTGCGGCATAGTGTCTTTAAAAGTCGAAGGACGGATGAAGAGCGAGTTTTACGTTGCAACCGTCGCAAACGCCTACCGCCACGCGATAGACGAATACTTGCAAACGGGAAAAATTCAAAACGCGCAAAAATACAATGCCGACCTCGAAACCGTGGCGCACCGCACTTACACGGACGCGTATTTCGAAGGCGACAATCTCGATACCGTTTGCCTTGACGAAGGACAATCCCCCGAAAAGTTTATTTTCACGGCGGTCGTGCTCGACTGCAGGGACGGCGTCGCAACCGTCGAAATGCGCAACCGTTTCAAATCCGGCGAAACGCTTGTCGTCCTCTCCCCCGATTGCAACGACGGCAAAACTTTTGAAGTCGGACAAATCACGCACGTTTTCGACAGCGCAATCACGGACGACGCAAAACTTGTGCAACACACTTATTCTTTTGTATGTCCGTTCGATTTGAAGTGCGGAGATATATTGTTGAAAGACAACAAAACCGTATAATGCCTATATTCCAAAGAATGATTGCCCGGTGGAGCGTGCTTTGCACGCAAGCGGATACTTGAAAATTTTGTACGCTATACTTGCGATAATTTACATCATTTCCCTTCCGGGAGATTGCCACGCTTACGCTCGCAATGACAAAAGGGTCGGGACACACCCACACCCAAACGAATACTTATTCGTAGCTTACTTATAAGCGGTATGTGCTTATTCAAAAACGGAACACGAGCCGCATTGCTCAAACGGCGTTGCGGTTATGACAATCGCCCCGAATGTCATT
>ERZ773235.1728-NODE-1728-length-21044-cov-2.468960_pt1 | contig 21044 bp, 19 predicted proteins | sample MGYA00580522_ERZ773235 | MGnify/ENA primary metagenome ERZ773235 (study PRJEB29015, sample SAMEA2737797) | human gut metagenome | biome: human gut; feature: human-associated habitat; material: faeces | place: China | collected 2012 ...
AAGAAGACGGCGTTCGTGTTTCATCCCGCATATTCATCCGATGGCATCTGGAAATCTCCAGTCCTCATCCCGTACAAGTTTCCTCCGCCGCTTCTGGACCAACGCAAAACGCCGCATATAGCGGGAGATCGCGCAATAGCATCTCGCCATCGGTTCCTTCAATAGCATTTGTTCCGAAATTTGCCTCCGAAAGCCTGATCGCATAGGGTGCGTTGCCCTCTCTCATAAGCTTCATCAGGCTCTTTGCCTTGACATTTCGCGCCGACTTAACCTCGACGGGAATGACCTGCGCCATGCGATCCTGAAAGACGAAATCCACCTCTCCGTTTCCCACCTTATCGTTTGGCATCCAATAGAACGTCCTCAGTCCGTTTGCCTGCAGTGCCTGCATGACGTAGTTTTCGGCTAGCGCTCCGCGGAAGTCGGAAGCGAGGATTGCCCTCCTTCCGTCGTCAAGAAACACCACCGGATCGATTCCGAACTTATGGAACATGATGCCCGTATCGGCCACATATACCTTGAAGTAGCTCCCGTCCTCGTCATTGTACGGAGCCAGCGGAGCACGATCGTCGCACGTCAAGTCATTTATCGAAATCACACCAGCTGCGGCGAGCCATTCAAGGGGCTCTAGGAGACGCTCTCGACGCCCTCCGCGTATTACCTCGGAATACTTGAACTTTTTCGTCGACGCACGAAGGAGCTGCTTGGGAAGACTATCCCAAATTCGCTTTGCCGAAATGCCGCTTATGCCGTTTTCGGGATCAGTCATATCTGCCGTGTAGGTGGCATCTATCTCAGCTTGCACCTCACCGGCCGCCAAAAACCCGCCTTCATGGCGATAGGCATCAAGCACTCGAGGCATTCCTCCGAGCACCAGGTATTTATGATACAGGTCAAGGGCTTGGTCATGCCGAACGTATGGTTCGCCCGTTTCAGCATGCATCCGTATATCGCGAGCCATGGCACCTTCGTCCAAGGCCCAAAGGTATTCCTCAAAGTCGAGTGGATGAAGTTCGAGTTGGCGCACCCCGGAAGGAAAAGGTAGACTCCTCCGTTTGGTGGTTACTCCAAGCAGGCTCCCCGTAGCCAGGACACGCCAATGAGTTCCCTCGAAAAACCTGAGGGCATTGAGCGCCTGCTCGCACAACTGGACCTCGTCGAGAATGACAAGCGTCTTTTCCGGAACAATGGGCATGCCCTTGTACTCGGAGATGCGCCTGACTATTCCGTCCACGTCATCAGTTGGCCAATCAAAAATCGCCTGAGCCCTCAAGAGGTCCGTTTGGAAATCAAGCTTCACGAAACCGTTGACGAAGCACTCCTCGCCCATGCGCTCTGCGAGCACCGTCTTTCCTACGCGTCGCGCGCCCTGAATAAGAAGGGGTTGCATGCGGGCAGAAGAGGCCCAGCGTGCAATATCCGTTTCAAGCTTGCGACGCATATACTCCATTAAATCAGCCTCCCTGAATTAAGCTTGCTTGAGTTTACTCCATGTTTCAATTCCGCGTACAAGTTGTACACGAAAATTTGTAATTTCATGTACAATCTGTACACGGAATTCATAAATGACAAGCTGCCAAGTGGTAAGGCCCCAGCTTCCCAAGCTGGTATCCGCGGGTTCGAGTCCCGTCGCCCGCTCCATCATGACCCCATGACCCCGTTCCTTCGAGCGAGGTCGTATGATATTGACGTCATATCTGCGACCCGCGAGACCCAATCGGGAGGAATCATGGAATCAAAGCTCAATTGCATGAGCTGCGGAACCACCGCATGCGAATACATCGATCGCGAAGAACCGGGATTTTGCGCGCAGGGTGCGGTCTCATCTGCGCTACATGACGAGGCACAGCGTCTATACGCGCTTCCCGAAAACCACATCATCATGCAAGCCGCCGCGATGGTCAGCGAGGAGACGGAGAACTCCACGCGCGTGCAGGACACCATTAAGTTCGCGAAACTTATCGGCGCCACCCACATCGGCATCGCATCGTGCACCATCATGCTGCGCGAAACGCGCATCCTGGCCAAGCTGCTCGAACAGGCGGGATTTTGTGTCGAGACGGTTGGCTGCAAGCTCGAAAGCAACCGGAGGGCCGACCTCGACCTCGAGCCCCCGGCAAGGGGCGGCGAAGGAGGTGTCGTCTGCAATCCCATCATGCAGGCGCTTCTCCTCAACGAAGCGAAGACGGACCTGAACATCCTCATGGGCATATGCGTGGGACATGATGCCCTCTTCTGCAAGTACTCCGATGCACCCGTCACGACGTTTGCCACGAAGGACTTCCTCGCCGGCAACAACCCGTGCGCGGTGCTGTACACGGCACATTCTTGCTACGAGAAGAAGCTCGCGCGGACCGTGGAAGAATACGGCATCACCAATGAATGAGATTTCCACCTGAGTGGAAATCTCGCAGGACTTGCCCCGCCATTTTCCACTGCATCGGAAAAGCCCCGTCGTGAACGCGCCGCTCCGGGGCCCGAGACTACACGAGCCTTCGGGCTGCGCTTGCCGCTTTCTCGTCCATCGAAACATTGACCGGTTCGTAGGCGAGCGCGTGGGTCGGGCAGTTCCTGACGCACGCCGGCTCCAGCCCGAACTGCGTCCTGGCATAGCATCCGTCGCATTTCTGCATCTTCCCGCTGCTCCCAAAACGGGGAGCCCCAAACGGGCAAGCCATCGCGCAAGCATGACAACCGATGCACAGGCCATCGTCCACCAACACGGACCCCGTCGCGGCATCTCTCGTTATCGCCCCTGCAGGGCACGCGGCTATGCACACCGCATCTTCGCAATGCATGCAGGCAATCGAGACACTGGCGTTGCCACGGTGCTTGCCAACCAGTCTTCCGGGAACGTTCTCGACGATTCGCCACGATAGATTATCCCTCGCGACATCGAGGTCGTTCTGATCCATGCAAGACACGATGCACGAATAGCACCCTATGCAGCGATCGGACTTGAAGACGATGCTCTTGTTCTCCTTGGAAGTCATGCCTATGCCTCCTTCGCATTTGCGCTCATGCGGGCGGGAACCACCTTGCAGAGCAGGGACCTGTATCCCGGAAAGCCCGAAATGGGATCGAGGTAATCGCCCGACATGAGGTCGTTTCCATTGGCCTCAGGCCAGTCATGGTAGAGGTGCACGTCGCCTTCGCGAATCGTGTCGTCCAGATGCGCCTTCACCGAAACGCTTCCCTCTGGCGTCATGAGTTCGACTTCCTCGCCCTCGGCGATGCCGACACGCTTGGCGTCGGCCGGATTCATGTCGCAGACGGGTTCCGGCGCGAACTGGCGAATCCAGGGGATGCGGAAGGTGCGGCTGTGCTGGAACATGGGCTTGCGGGCACCGATGGACAGGACGAACGGGTATTCCTTAGCAATCTCTGGCTGCGAGACGGGGCTTATAGCCGGCTCCCGGAACGAGGGAAGCGCCTCGAAGCCCTCGCCGTCCATTTCGGAGAGCACGCCGGAGACGAATTCGAACTTGCCCGACGGGGTCTTGAATCCCTGGTCGACGTACTTCCTCTCGGCGGGCTTCTTGAAATCGGGGACGAACATACCGGACGGGTGCTTCTTGAGCTCCGCAACGGACAGGGCGCTGGGCTCGAGCATCCAATCCAGGCACGCGTCGAACCCCGACTCGAGCAAGTCATCGCCCAGACCCAGCTCGTTGCTCAGCTGCGCGATGATATCGACATCGGAGCGGGACTGCCCCACCGGCTCGATCGCAGGCTGCGAGAGCATCACATAGCCCATGGGCCAGCATCGCGCTTCGCTGCGCTCCACCGAGGTGCATGCCGGCAAGACGATATCGGCGTACTTGGCACTGTCGGTCAAGAAGGGATCTGCCACCGCTATGAAGTCGAGTTTGCTGAAGGCGTCGATGAAGCCTTGCGAATCAGGAAACATCCTATGGTTGAAGCCCATGCAAAACGCGGCCTTGAGCGGGTATGGGTCCTCGGTCAGGATCTGCCTTGGGATATCGCACGCCTGCGCTTGCGTGGTCAACCGGTCCCACACCGGAAAACGACGGGAGCCGACCCTTTCCGGCAAATCCTTCAGACGGGACGCCAGGGTGAACTCGCCCTCGCGCGTGGGAAAACCTCCCGGCATGTGCACCAACGAGGGCCTGTTCATGAGGTTCCCGCCGTGGATGTCGAAATTGCCTGTCAATCCGATGAGGCAGAACACCGCACGGTAGTTCTGCACGCCATTCGTGTGATGGACCACAGGTGCCGCACTGGTCATGATGCTCGCGGGCTTCGTTGTCGCGTACATCCGGGCCGCCTCGCGGATCAGGTTCGCGTCAACGCCCGTGATATCCTGCGCCCTTTCCGGAGTCATCTCGGCGGCGAGCTTGGCATACTCCTCGAAACCGACCGTCCAATTGGCAACGAAATCAGCATCGTAGAGATTCTCGTCGATGATGACGTTGGCCATCGCAAGCGCCAACGCACCATCAGTACCCGGGCGCAGCTGCAGGTGGATGTCGGCGCGAGCCGCGAAGGGGGTGACCCGAGGATCGACCACTGTCAGCTTCGTCCCCTGGTCCAAACGATCGAACAGCCCCTCGCATATGAGTGTCTTTGAGGCCGCCGGATTGGTGGACCACATCAGCATGCAGGCCGACGCGCCATTGTCCGGGGCCGCAGGTGCACCATAGGTGAGCTGCTGAGCCATGATGGTGGCCGTCGAGCACGTGCTCGACTCGGTGCAGTAATTCGGCGAGCCAAAGCTCATGGCAAGGCGCTGCAAGAACGCCCTGTGGTGCTTTGGGTAACCCGCGAAGAAGATGACCGACTCCGGACCGTACTGCGCCTTTGCGGCGTTGAGGTTCTTGGCGATCTCGTCCAGGGCCTCGTCCCAGCTAATCGGCTCGAACTTGCCCTCGCCGCGCTCGCCCACACGTCGCAGCGGGGTCTTCAACCGGTCGGGGCTATAGACGTATTGCCGCGTGGCCGCACCCTTCGAGCACAGGCTTCCATGCGAATGCGGAGCCTCTTTCGAACCCTCGACTCGAATGATCTTGCCGTCCTTCACGAACAGATCCAACCCGCATTGCGTGGTCGGGTCGCAAATCGTGCAGATGGACTTTCTGATTTCGATGCCCGTCTCCGAACCGGGGACCTTGCCCTTTTCCCTCAGTGCGCGCTCGTTCATCTCTCCTCCGTCTCGCTCATGAAACCGTCAAACATCGGTAAATGCGCCTTGAAGCGCGTTATGGGCTATTTCTGCCTGCATGCGCCCAATCGAATCTGTCAGCTTGCCAAAGAGTCCGGCCATGCCGGCTTTTGCCACGAGATTGAAACCGCATAGCAAAGCCCGGCCATCTTGCTGGACGAGATATGACTTCAACAGATACTCGTTCTCGGCCTCGATCTCCTCAATCGCGAATGGGTCTTCGGCCGACGGGATCATTCCCGCAGCAGCGAACAGTGCGTCCCCGACCTCGATGGTGTTCGCGGGAAGGAATCCGTGGTATTCCGTGCCGCCGACAAAAGCGGAGGCATCGGATATGCATGCCCTTCCCTCGCCACAAAGCTCTTTTGCCATGTTCACGCCCGCCACCTTGCCCTGCTGGCGTGCCGCGAGCCAGAGCCCGGCTACCTTGCTTCCTCCAAGCAGGCAGGGCACTGTGGCCACGTCGCCCGCCGCATAGACATGAGGGGCGCTCGTGCGCATGAAGGCATCGACGACGATTCCCCTGTCGACATGCATGTTGGTGTTTTCGACGAAACCGACATTGGGACTCATGCCGTGGGCTACGAGAACCGCGTCGAAAACCCTCGGTTTTTCCTGGTGGGAGAAGGAAACGGTCACGGAGCCATCCTCGAGGACGCAGGCCTTTTCGGCAGTCTCGCCAAGCAGGAGCTCTATTCCCTGCTCTTCGAGCATGGTCTCCATTCTGGAAGCCGCGCGAGGATGCGCCGATCCCTTGAGGATATGAGAACTGCGACCCAGAACGGTCGGCCGCCCATCCCTGCGGACGCACGCCTCCGCCGCCTTGAGGGCGACCATGGAGGTCCCGGAAATGAGGACGTCAGCATGGGGACGCGCGGCAAGCACTGCGCTCAGACACCCGGCATCTTCGAAGGTCCTGAGCGTGAGCGGGTTGCATCCGAAAAGCGGGCTCTCACCCGAAAGCACGGGCGATGCACCCGTGGCTATCAGGCAAACGGAATAGGACCACTCGCGGCCGCTTACCGCTTTGACGGTTTGGCCTTCCGTATCTATGAACGCGATCTCCTCGTTCGGAAAGATGCGCGCATTGGCATCGTCAAGCACCGGAGCGTAGATGCTCCCCTGCTCACGGGTTACGATCCCGGCGGCGTTATACGAGGTCAGGACGGGGCTTTCGCAAGAGGCGGGGCCTGCGGTGATGATGTCCACGTTCGCGTCGCATCCTTGCGAGCGCAACGCTTCCACGGCGCTGGCTGCGGCAGGGCCGAACCCAAGAATGACGACATCGTTTGCCATGAATCCCTCTCTGGAAATCTCTGGCCAATAGTAATGCCTGCCGCCAGCGAATTGCAATCTGGGGACGGGGAAGTGGGACAAGGGGACAGGTCATTTGTCCCACTGCCCCCTGATCCCTTACTGCCCTTGCGAGGCGCGGATTGCCTCCACCAGAAACTCGGTAGCGCCTTCGCCGGCTGCCGAATCGTAGTAACTCACGAAGCGCGAATCGGCCAGATAGCCCTGCGCCAAGCCCAGGTACTGGTCGGGCTCAGGAGCCTTTCCCCAGTGGATGCCGATCCAGCGCCTGTGCATGCGCACAAGTTCCTGAGCCGCATCGCCCACGGGATCGCCCGCGGCCATGGCAAGGCGCAGTTGCACCTTGATCGACTCCTCCAGAAGCTCCTTGGCATCCCACTCGTCCTTGGTGAGGGCCATCATGCGAGCGTTGGCATCCTCGATGACGTCATCGCCGTAAAGCCCGCGCGCCTCCTCGCCGTACTCGTTTTCGAAATCGCGCAGCCCCTGCTCCTTCATCATCTCGAAACTGTCTTTCGTGCTCATGTCCTTCATCCTCTCGATGGTTGCCAGCGCGGCTCTCGTCCTTTCGATTGCCGCATCCAATGACGCTCCCTGCGATTCGAGAGCACGAAGATGCACGCGGAGCGTGCTGGCAAGGTCGGTGCCAGAATCTTGCATGAGCCTGCGGATGGTGGCCAGTGGCAGATGACACGAGCGCAGGGCTAGCACCTGCGCGAGACGCCTCGCGTCCGTCTCGTCATACACGCGGTAGCCTCCATCGCTTCGATGGGGCGAGATGAGCCCTTGCTCCTCGTAGTAACGCAAGGCCCGCGGGCTTATGCCGGCTTGCGCTGCCATTTGGCCAATGGTCATCGTCACGATCGCGATCCTTCCCTAAACCATTGCTCCATACGTGTCTTCGAGGGGCATTATGGGCCCTGACGTGACGAGAGGGTCAAGCGCTTTTGCGAACTTTATTGCCGCGCAAGCACCTCGGCATTCACGCAGCTTTCGGGTTTCTTGCCGAGCACCACATCGATGGCGTTTTGGGTACAGCGCGTGCGAAGCTGGGCGGCCGTCTCCTCGGACCAGTACGCAACATGCGGTGTGAGCACCGTATGCGGCGCCTTGCAAATGAGCGCATCGAGCGAAACGGGTTCCTCCTCGAATACGTCGATGCCGGCACCCCAGAGCTTGCCCGCAACAAGCGCCTGGGCCAGTGCATCGGTATCCACGATGGCACCACGCGAGGTGTTGACGACGATGGCGTCGGGCTTCATGGCGGCGATGCGCTTCGCATCAAGCAGATGATGTGTCTCGGGCGTCAGCGCCGTGTGAAAGCTCACGATATCGGCCCGTGCAAGCAGGTCATCTAGGCTCACGTACGGGAAGTCCTCCGGCGTGAAGCGTCCCGGCACGCCCTTGCGGTCCCAGACCATGACATCAAAGCCAAGCCCACGCGCCTTGCGCGCCGTCGCCCGTCCGATATGCCCGTACCCGACAATGCCGAAGCTGCGCCCCTGCACCTGCCCGAGCGGGCGGCGTTTGTGAAAGTCCCACACGCCCTGCCGCATATCGGCATCTATCTCGTTAATGCGACGCAGCACGCACATCGCAAGCGCAATGGCGTGATCGGAGACGACCTCCGTACCGTAACCGGGAACATTGCAAACCGCAGTACCGTTCTTGGTGGCCGCAGCTACGTCGATGTTGTCGACACCCGTGCCCGTCTTACTCACTACCTTGAGCCTAGATAGCGCCTGGAACACCGCGGCGGTATAGTCACCATACGAGGTGATGGCGCCATCGGCATCCTGCAGGTGCTCGATGAGCGCCTCGGGGGCGCGATCATCCTCGTTTCCGAACGCGGCGAACTCGATGCCGGCAGCCTCGACCATTTGCCTCTCGAGCGCGGTATCCCCGAGATCGAAATCTGACACGACGATTTTCGACATGGCATGCTCCCCCGAACGGTTGGATGGTGCCCCCATCTTAAGTCTTTGACGCACGCACGTCTTTCCGTGCCGTACAATCGCATAGAACATCTGTCTGGCTTCTCATGCGAGAAGGAGCAACATGGAGAAGCAGCTGCGACTGTAATTGCAAACAGCATGAACATTTCGCTCAGGCCAATTGCTGATTTTTTCGTTTTCCTAGGAAGACAGCGGCCCGCATGCAGGAAAATGTCGTTTTCCTAGGCAGATAACGACCCGCGTGCAGAAAACCGTCGTTTTCCTAGGATTAAACGCGCCCCAATCCTAGGAAAACGAAAGAATCGTTCATTCCCCATGTCGGAGCACTAGGAAAACGAAACAAATCAGCAAGAGGAGCTGTCAATCACCACATTATCGAAAAAATCGGCAGGCAAGTTCTAGCTACAACCCTAGCACACTTGCCGCGCGTTCGAGCTCGGCCACGATGGGGATTCGCTGCGGACACACCTTCTCGCAGGCACCGCATTGCAGACACTCGCTCGGCTTGCACTTGTTCTTGCGCTCGCCACCGACGATCCACTCGTTCTTGTAGCTGCCGAACATCGTATAGGCGTTGAGTGCGAGCAGCGCACCTGAGATGCCGATGTTGGCTGGGCATGCCTTCGCGCAGTAATCGCATCCGGTGCAGGGTATGAGGTCGAACTTTGCGAACTCGTCCTGCGCACGCGCAATCATCGCCTCCTCATCGGCGCCCATGCATTCGAAATCCCGCATGGTACGGATGTTGGCTTCCATCTGCGCAAGATCGCTCATGCCCGAAAGCACGACGGCCACATCGGGCTGGCTGGCGGCAAAGCGCAGGGCCCACGACGCACATGAGCTCGTCGGGTCGGCTTGCTCAAAGAAGTGACGGAGGATTTGCCAGCAGCCCGCCACGCAGCGGCTCCATGACCACGACGGGCTTGCCATGCTTGCGCGCGACTTCGAGACACGCGCGGCTCTGGTGCACCGGGTTGTCCCAGTCGAGATAGTTCACCTGGAGCTGCACGAACTCAACTTCGGGATGCTCATCTAGCACGGCATCAAGCGCATCAGCGCTATCGTGGATGGAAAGTCCGAGATGGCGAATGACGCCCTCCTCGCGCTTGCGCCGCGCGAACTCCCACATGTCGAAGCGGTCAAACGCCTCGGTGCGCACGCTTCCCAGATTGTGCATGAGGTAGTAGTCGATGTAGCTGGCGCCTGTGCGCTCGAGCGAGGTCTCGAGCTGGGCGTACGCCTCCTGGGCGTTCTTGCATTTGAGCCAGGGGGCGGCTTTGGTGGCGAGCAGGAACGCATCGCGCGGGTAACGCTCGACCAGCGCCTTGCGCGTGGCCTCCTCGCTTCCCGGATAGGCCCAGGCCGTATCGAAGTAGTTGAAGCCGGCACCGAGGAAGGCATCGACCATGTCACCGAATTGCGGGATGTCGATCTCGCCATCGATCTTCGGCAAGCGCATGAGGCCAAAGCCCAGCTTGCCGCGAACGTCATCAAAGCAGGTCATCGAGATACTCCTCAATCGAGATGAGCGGGGCGAGCAGAAGTGTGCCCACGTATGGACGCGTTTGCGATTCCAGAAGCCCGGTCTTGGGCACGATCATCGTAACGGTCTCATCGGCCATGATGCACTCGCTGGCGGCCGTGCCGGTTTGGGCACTGAGTCCGCTGGGGCAATCGGCCGCGACGATGCGCACACCGTACTTGCGATGCGTCTCGTTCGCCTGGCGAATCCACGTTGCGTAGGGTTCGCGTACCTGGTCGTGGGCAAAGCCGGTACCGAGTATCGCGTCGACGATGACGTCGGCATTGTCGAACAGCCGTGCCAGCTCTGTATCCGACGGAGCGATGACAAAGTCAAAGCTACCGGTAGATGCAGACTCGAGCGCGGCCGTGCGGGCCGGCTCCGTCGTTAGCTCTTCGGGGGCGGTCTTGCTAACGAGCGTCATGTTGCGGTCTGCCGCGGCAAGCGCACGCGCGGCCACCCACCCATCGCCGCCGTTGTTGCCCGAGCCCGCAAGGATAACAACCGCAGCGCCGGGCACAGCGTGCACTTTGACTGCGCGAGCGAGAGCGGTTCCCGCGCGTGTCATGAGCTCCAAAAGCGATGTGCCGTCCCGTGCGATGCGCTGCTCGAGCGCAACGACATCCGCCACATCGAGCACTGAGGCCTGCGCCACACCGCCGTCCACGCATTGTATGTCGATGGTTCGTTGCATATGGGGCCCTCCAAAATCGGATGCCGGACTTGCGTCATTATCCCATAGGCCGGATTCCGCTAAGATGCAAGCAGTCAAGTTGCGGAGGCATCATGGACGTACGTGAGATATTCCTTGCCGGCGGGTGCTTCTGGGGCACCGAGGCGTATCTGAAGAAGCTCCCCGGAATCATCGATACCGAAGTCGGCTACGTAAATGCGAGCGTCGAGAATCCGAGCTACGAGGACGTATGCACGGGCGCGACAAACGCGGCCGAAGCCGTGAAGGTCACCTATGACGCTGACGTAATCTCGCTGTCGTTGCTCTTGCAGGCCTACTTGCGCACCATCGATCCATTTTCACTCAACCGCCAGGGCAACGACGTGGGCACGCAGTATCGCACCGGAATCTACTGGACGGATCCGGCAGATGCCCATGCGGCAGAATCATTGCTCATGGAGCTTGCGCATAAAACCGGAAAGCAGCCACGCGTGGAGACTGCGTCACTCGCAAGCTTCTACCCTGCCGAGGACTATCATCAGAACTATCTTGGCAAAAACCCTTTTGGCTACTGCCATGTGAATCTCGCGGACGCCAATGCATTCATCGCCGAACACTCGGCGGATTTTTGGGCTTGAAAGAGGAGCAGCAATGTCATTTGCAGAAGTGTGCATATATCAGGTGAAGCCACAGAGGGTCGAGGAATTTGAGACACTCATGTTGGAGGCAAAAGAGCTTCTCAAGCAACAGCCGGGCCTTTTGTCGTTGCGCCTCATCAAACGTGGATATCGTGTCGACATGGAGCAGATTCGCGATGGCCTGCCACCCATCGAACTCACGCGTGTCGTGAAGAGCGTGAAGTACGTGCTCGTCTGGGATTTTGACTCGAAGGAAAACTACGGCCTAGCCCAGAAAGCCCTGTACGAAAGCTACTGGAAGCCCATTGAGCGCTGTCTCGTAATGCCCCATGACAAGTACCTCGGCGAGAGCCTGTTTTAGCAAGGAGAGTTGCCATGTCCAGCGAAATCCTGTTCCTAGAATATCCGAAGTGCTCCACCTGCAAAAAGGCCAAGAAATGGCTTGACGAGCATGGTGTGAGTTATACGGCACGCCACATCGTGGAGGACAACCCCAGCGCCGACGAGCTTCGCGCATGGCACGAGCGAAGCGGGCTTTCCCCCAAGCGCTTCTTCAACACGAGCGGCATGCTCTACCGCGAGATGGAGCTGTCGAAGAAGCTGCCCGACATGGACGAAGCCGAGCAATACGCTCTGTTAGCAAGCAATGGCATGCTCGTGAAACGCCCCCTGCTAGTGACCGACGCGACGGTGATTCCTGGTTTCAAGGAAGATGCCTGGATGCGAGCACTGGGTCTATAGCCTCAACCCTACGTCGTGCGCAGCACGTACGCACTCCCATCGCCGCTCTCCAGACACCAGCGAATGTCCGTCGTCTTTTCGAGCAGGCGTTCGTCGTGGCTCACGAGCACGAGCGCTCCCGGATAGACGACGAGCACACGTTCCAGGGCCTCAATGGAGCCGATATCCAGATGGTTGGTCGGTTCGTCCATTGCTATCAGCACGGGCCGACGCAAAATGCCCTGGGCAAGCATGAGCTTGCGTAACTCGCCAGGACTGAGCTCGTCACCATCCAGGATACGGTCGGGATCGGAGTTGAGCTGCGCGACGATGGAAAGGACACGACCGCGCTCGCCGGGTGACGCGTCATGCAGGCTGGCCATGATGCATGCAGCGAGCTCGCTTCCGATTTCCTGCGGAATGAAAAGCGTGCTCAGATCGTCCGGCACCATTCGCATAAGCGCCGTGAGCAGCGTGGTCTTACCGCTGCCGTTGACTCCTGTGATGCCGATGTGCTCGGTGCTGCCCACCGTAAGGTCCGGCACACGCAGGCGATGCTCCCCCTGCGTCAGCTCACCTGCCTCCATGTGCACGAGCACCTTGCGTGGGCTAGCCTCTGCGTCCATCCATATATCGCCCGCATACTGCTTATCCACGTGTGCTTCATCAAGCGCTTGCCGCACCTTCTCCAAACGTGCGTCCATACGTGAGGAGAGCTTACCGGCAACGCCGTCCTTGCCGGTATAGACCGCCAGCTTGATGCGCCCCTTGCCGTCATGATCCTTCGCATCAAGATGGCGTGCGCTTCGTTTTGCATCCGACTTACTCGCCTCGTTGCGTCGCCGCGCGGCTTCGGCCTGGATGCGCGCTGCCTCGCGCTTGGCGTCCCGTCGTTGGCGCTGCGCAGTCTTCGTATCGCACGCGGCCTGCTCCCTTGCCTGCGTATAGCCGCCCGGTCGCATCACGACGCGTGCGCCCTCGAAGCACAGACACTGCCCCGCGAGGGCATCCAGGAGCTCGCGATCGTGGGAGATGAGCAGTCCGATGCCCCGATAGCCTGCAAGCGCCTTGAGGATGACTTGGCGTGTGAGAGCATCCACGTGATTGGTCGGCTCGTCCATGACGAGCACATCCGGATTCTCCCAAAGCGCCACGGCAACCTGCAAACGCTTTTGCTGGCCGCTCGAAAGTGTGTCATAGCGCCAGGGCCAGTCATCGTCGACGCCCAAATCGGCGCGCAGGCGCACGGCCGTCTGCTCCCACGAGCACGCAAAATCCTCGAGTCGGTCGGGTGGAGTGGTCGCATCCTGCTCACAATATGCAACGACCAGGCCACGCGGAGAAACCGTACCGCTGTCAGGCACCAACATGCCCGTCGCAATGCGCGCGAGCGTGCTCTTGCCACAACCGTTGTTGCCGATGATGCCCGTCCACCCCGCCGAAAAAACGGCGCGCACGCCGTCGAGGACGGTCTGGGTCGATCCGGGATACGAATAGGAGACATCGTTCAGGGTTATCTGCATGGGAACCTCGCTTGATGACAGCACGGCACAATCGCCTCCAAAGGCGACGGGCCACGAAACGAAATGGGTCATCAACTAGAAACGCAAGGTTCGGTTCCCCCTTGATCGGAGCTCGGCATCTTGGCGCGCCACCGCCACCGAGCCAAACAGCGAGCACATGATAGCAGAGTGCAAAGGAGTGTCCATGCCAAAAGCCCGGCCTCCGCCTGCATATCGTCTATACTCGGGGCATGGAGAAAGTCGATAAAGACAGACGCACACTCGAGGCCATCGGCAGTATTTACTGCCGGGGCAATCATAGTGAGGCAAAAAAGGATGCCACCGGCATGTGCCCCGAATGTCGCGAGGCAATCGAACAGACACTTAGCCGTGCCTCCTCGTGCCCCTACGGTCATGAAGGCAACTGTCAGGACTGCAAGACACATTGCCAGCGTGGCGAGGCACAAATCCGCATCAAGGCAATCATGCGCTACGCGGCTCCCCGCATGGCATTTCGCCATCCCATCATGACGCTCGAATACATGCGCAAGAAGCTGCACGACAAGAAGCAGACGTGAAAAGGCGCCCCCGGTAATCCGGAGGCGCCAAAACCAGACAAAAGTCGCCGGGGCAGTTTTGTCTTACTTCAGCTTGCCGCGCAAACCAAAGATGACGGCGAGCAGGCCAATGGCAAAGCACGGGGCAAGCACCACGAAGCCGGACATCGTAAACCCGATAGCCGCGATGACATTGCCCATGAACATGGAGCCGAGGAACATACCGACGCTTTGCGAGCAGGCAAGAGCCGCCGTGGCACCAGAGATGAGGTGAGAGGGCACCACTTCGGTGCTAGCCGTCCACAGCATTGCCGTGACGCCGCCACCTACAAAACCATTCAGGATGATGACGATGATGTATAAAGCAACATCAGTAATCGAGAATACGAGCGCGCCAAAGAAAACAGCGCTTACCATGCAGAAGATAAGAATTTTGCGACGCGATTTGATGGCATCGGAGATCTTGCCAGCAATGGGGCTCACGCACATACCCCAGAATGCACCAGCGCTCACAAAGGCGGTTCCCACCATGAGATTGGGATCAACATGTGTGGTGATGTATGTCGATAGAAAACCTTGACTTGCAATGAATGCGCCTTCTTCGATGAAGAACACGAACGCCAAAACCCACACAACCTTGTTGCTGAAGAGCTCCTTATAGGAAAACTTCACCTCACCGCGCTTTTCAGCCTCGTCGATATAGGGGTCAGAAGGCGTGCGATAAACGAGCAGGAACAAAACGAGCACAATAATGTCAAAAATCAGGAAGAACTGCCAGACACTCACATAGTTGCCTGTGGCTTCCACTATGGCAGCATCGAGCATGGGCGTGATGGCATTTGCAGCTGCGACCCAAATGGCCCACACTCCCAGCGGCAAGCCTCGCTTTTCCTTGGGAAACCACGGTGAGATAGCCGCAACACCAATAACACCCATGAGACCGAATCCTGCACCTTGGATGATGCGCGAGATCATGAGCACAGTCACATCTGCCGCAAAGATGCCTATTGCATTGCCAAGAATGCCACACGCCAGCGCGATAGTCACAGACCAGCGTATGCCAAGCCGGCGTATAAAAGATGCCGCAGGAAAGGCAATAACTGCTCCCAATATGTAGAACACGCCATTGACCCATCCGAGGATGTCAGGTCCGAATCCAAGAGATTCCATGACCACTGGCGCAATCCACATGGTCTCGCCCATGTTGGCGGGCATGCAGAATCCCGCCAGAAAGACGACGAGCACAACGGCCCAGGCACGGCCGCTGTTCATGTTCCCCGTCTTTGCGGTCTTTTGTATAGTCTCTTCCATTTCGTATCTCCCCTCATAAAACAAACGATGGAAGCTCGTCAGATACCCGTTCGTCGACACTCGTCACGGCACGTCGTGTGCCTGTCAACGCGCGAGCATATTGCTGTCGGGTCTATACCCGAAGCCTCTGTCCCCAATCTAAGAAACAAAGCTTGCCGGAAGTAGACCCATGCAAGGGGTTTTTATGGGGTGAGAAGGGTGAGGCGCAGAGAAGGGGTACAGCCCGATTGCCCTGGTAGCAATCACTCGATATTCGGACTTTCGGTATCACCCGCACTCGAGCTTGCCCGATAGGCCTCCGAGCGCGTATGCACGCCAAGCTTCGAGTAGATGTTTTTCAGGTGCGTCTTGACGGTGTTCTGCGAAACGCTGAGCGAGAGGGCGATTTCGGTTCGCGTCATGCCGGAGTTGAGCTTCTGAAGTATCTCGCGCTCACGCTCGGTAAGCGAATAGTACCCCTGAACCGCGCCTTCCCTGAAAGCCATCTTGTCCTTAATCTCGTCTTCCGTATCAAAGAGGAGCAGAACAGATTTAGCGTGATTGCGCACCGCATAGGAGCTCTTGCGCGATGTCGCGAGCTGCAAGAGCAGCTCATGCATGCAGGTACGCCCCTCGAGAAACACGCTCTTGAAGCCGCCATGCATGGCAAGCTCCACGGAGCGACTCAACTCGACCATCGCACGCGAATCGTGCCCCATCTCGGCGTGATAGGAAGCGCAAAGAACGGCAAGCTGCGTGGCAAAGTAGATACTGCCCGTCTCGTCGATCACTGGCCGTTTGCGCTCGAGAAGCTCGAGGCATTCCTCGCGCCTACCCCCATGCCAAAGCATACGGGCCTTCGCAAACGCGCAGGTAATGGAACGAAATACATCTCTATCGTCCATGAAACCATCGATAATGTCCTCGCAAGCACGTGCCATCGACATCTCATCGAGTTCGGCTGCTAACGCCACCTTGAGCGCATAGGCGCGCATGTCCATATTGCGCGGAACGCGCTTGCCCTCCATAGCGTCCACCGTGTCCGATGCAATCTCGAATGCGGCAATGCGATTGCCCTCGACACGGCGCAGGCGAGCACGCGCCAGCTGAACGTCGACGTACATATCCAAATTGGTTTCTGTGGAAACGCATGCAAGCGCCTCCTCCAGACACGTGCGTGCAGGTTCCAGCTCATAGCGTTCGATGAGTATGGAGGCACGCACGGCGAGCAGGGAGCCGTAGATGGGCGTCTCCTCCCCACAGAGCGCCAAACCGCGCTTGACAGTCTTTTCCGCCTCCTCGAAATCACCGATGTAGAAGTAATACTGAGCAAGCAAATTGAGATCGAAGAGCCGATAGAACGGCGTATCGCAATGCTCGGCAAGCGAATATGCCTTGAGGTACATGTCGCGTCCCTCGCGCACGCGCCCAAGACGCTCGAGGTTCTCGCCTGCCATATGGTTGAGCAGACAATTGAACGTGAGCGGGAGGTCTTCCTCCTCGTCCAAGAGGGACTGGATAATCTCAAGCGAACGAGCGCTATCGCCTTCCAGCGCTACACAGAGAGCGTCGGCAAAACGATAGGGGCGATCATTGGCATCATCGCCCTCAATCGAGCGAACTTGATCGAGCCAACAGCGCGCATGGCGCACGTCACCCGCCGAGATACAGCTCCACACGGCAATCCAGGCCAGATAGGGCTCCTTCAGGAAATCGTCCGCTTCCCTGGAAAGGAGATAGCCATAGAGCGTGCCTGGCCCCTCTTTGTGCGATGCCTGCGTCAATCGCGTGAGGCCAGTCGATCCTTCGACAGTGCTCTCGAGATAGAAGGGATCGACCCCCATCGCCAGATACTTGCCGTGCAAGGGCATGTTGTTCTGCTCCTGATACCAGTTGGCAGTCTTCATGGCGAGCTTCTGGAGCCATGCGGGCTCCCGCCCTAGCAGCAGGTCACGCAAGTACGCACGCAGTTGCAGCACAAGCTCCCAGGTACCGGCCCGTGGCGTAGCGACAACAAAGAGGTTCCTGTGCTCTAGGCTTGCAAGCCGCGCTGCCGCATCCTGCGTCTCCATGAGCAAATCGCAAAGATCGGAGCTCACCTCGTTCGCGATGGATGCGCATATCAGAAGCTCCATGTCATCAGGAGAAATGCGCTCGACGAGCTCGCGTTCGAAGAAACGCCTGCAGTATGCACGCAAAATCTCGGACGCCGGTTTTGCGCTCGACTGGCGATCAAGCGCATAACGGATGAAGGAGAGGCCCTGCGGTGTTTGCGCGAGGTCATAGGAACCGATAGCAGCGATGTCTGCCTGCGTGAGACCAAGCTGCTTCCTAAGCAGGCCGAGGCGTTCCTCGTCCCATCGCGTATCCTGCGCTCCGAACTCGAGCACCTCGCATTCCATTGCAAGGTCCGAGAGCGCGGAAGGAATGTACGTACCCGCGATGACGAAGTGCATGTTATCCGCGGTATAGCGATTGAAGAACGCAATCATTTCGTCAAGCTCGGACGAGGCGGCTCGTTCGTAGCCATCCATGAAAATGATGACGTGCTCGATACCATCGAATGCGATGTCGGCACAGTTGACAAGGGTTATGGCGAGCGCCTCGGCATCTGCCGGATCTTTCAGGCGTGCTGCCTCCTCGCGAAACCGCGCGTCATGGGCAGCAAATGCCTCGACAAGAGCACGCGTGAACCGCAACGGCGATGCATCATGCGCATCAAGACTTACCCAAAAGCTCAGACATCCTTCACACTCGGCACAGGCGTCGTACCATTGAGACAACAAGGCCGTCTTTCCCGTGCCGGCCGGCGATGCAACAAGGCAGATGCTCCATGCATCCAGATTCATTACTTGGGGCGTAATGCGGCTTTCCGGCACGAGAGCGTAGCGCCCCTTCATGTGAGGAGGCTGAAACTTCTTCCTCAGAAACGGAAGATCCCGTGCCTGATTAGCATCCTGCGCCACCTGGCTTTGGGATTTCATCGCATCCATAGAGAGTCCCCGTTCCTCTGCGCTGACCCGGTGGTGCATATGCCACATGCCCGCAATGTATACACGTTCCTGTATCGGCATCTATCATGCCCTCGCATACCGGACACCGAAACGCGCGGCTGTTACGCGTCGTCTTGAACGTCCGGGCAAATTTGCCACACCCGTTGCAGCCTGGCCCCTTGCATGGAAAACAGTTCATAGCTACGACCAGCGCTTTTAGCCAACTAAATCCTCAAGCCTCAACCAGTATACTAGCGTCTTCTCGGCAAGCGGATGATTGAAGTCGACCTTTACGGTCGAATCGGTCGCCTCGATCACACGCACCGGAATCGGCATACCCGAAGCGGGATTGGTCCACTTGAAGGTACTTCCTACTTCCAGCTCGTCACCGAAAGAAAACATCGTGCGTGGGTAGATTTGCACACCATCGGGATCACGACGGCCGTAGGCTTCCTCGGGCGGCACAGTAACCGTGCGCTCCTCGCCCACTTCCATCTCGCTCAAAGCGTCTTCGATGCCCGGAATGACCGCGCCCGCTCCTAAAATGATCTTGACCGGCTTCCCCGTGGAATGATCGTCGAACGGTTCCTCGCCCTCGACCCCGCCACGGTAGTGGACGAATGCTGCTTGCCCAAATCGACTGTTGTTCTTCATAATCGCTCCTTCAAGGTTCAGTCTTCCAAGAGGATAGGGCGGCCATGGCTGGAAGGCCGCCCTGGAGGAGGGACGAAGGCGGATGGCCCGGGATGACCATCCGCCCAGATGACACGAGTATTTACTCTACGAGGCCCATCTCAAAATGATCATCATCGCTGCGACGATGCGCGGCAGTAGACCAGTTCTCGTTTGCCTCGACCTCGACCTTGGCACCACCAAGGCCCTCGGAGTTGCTCTTCTTCGTGGGCACGAACTTGCCCTTGGCGGCCAGCGGCTTGTACTGCGGGAACCACAGCACCTGCTTGCTCTTCTCGCACATCTTCTCGGCCAGCTCCATGATGGGGCCATAGGTGATGACGTTTGCGAGGCAGTGGTGCACGCAGGCCGGCTCGCGGCCCTTCTCGGTGCGCGCGATGCACAGGTCGCAGAGGTCGGTGGGTACGGGGACGTAGTTGTAATCGAATACGCCACTTCCGTCCTCGATCTCCCACGGCCCTTCCTCGAGCACGCGGATGCCCCACTTGCCCACGGGATAGTTGTGAGTCTCCTTGCAGGTCACCTCGCAGCTCTGGCAGCCAGAGCAGTACTCGTAATCGATGAGGAGTCCGTACGCTTCCTTGCTCATTATTGGTCCTCCCTCTTGAACTTCGTCCAGACCTCGTTCATGTCAGTATCGAGGCATTCTTCTATCGGCTTGATATTGCACAGCAGGCACTTGAACGGCGCGCCAAAGCCCAGCTTGCCAAAGTGGAAGTTGGGAACAAGGTTGTTGACGTTGCTGCGCCAGTTGCCGTAGAGATTGGGCTCGCTGCCATCTTCCTCGGGGAACCACCAGGCATGCTGGCAATGAATGGTGTTCTCGTCAACCGTTTCGGTGACCTTGGCCTTCTGCTTGCAGCTTCCAAACTGGTTCCAGATTTCGCACCACTGGCCATCCGCGATACCGAGCTTCTTGGCCGTCTTGGGGTTCACCTCGACGATGGGGTCGGGGTTGAGCTCGCGGCAAAACGGAACCTGACGATTCTCGGAGTGGAAGAAGGCGTAGGGGCGAGCACCGGTCGTGAGCACGAAGGGATACTCCTCCAGAAGCTCCGGTGTGTTGATGGGGCTGTACTGCGGCTCGTCGTAGTAGGGCAGCGGATCGTCGTCGAACTGCTGGAAAATAGTGGAGTACAGCTCGATACGACCCGTCGGGGTGTTGAAGCCTACCTTCCCGTCGCTGCGCAGCTTGCCGCACTCGTTCTTGCGGTAGGTCACTTCGTCCTGGACATAAACTGCAGGAGCCACATCGCGGAACTTGAACTTGTTGGAAAGGCGCAGGTGGTTGATGAAGTCCTCGACGGTGTCGTAGTCAACCCACCATTGCGGGTTGAGCGCCTTGCCGAGCTTGAAGCAGGCCTCGGCGTCCGTCAGGGCCTCGCCCGTGCGAGTGGCTGCCTGCGAGAAGCCCTTGATGCCCATGGATGCGCCGTAATGCGTGAACGTGGTGCCTTCGCGCTCGGCAGATGCCGCCAGCGGCAGGAACACGTCACAGGATGCCTGTGCCGACGGCGTCATGAAGGTGTCGATGGTGAAGCAGAACTCGAGCGACTTGATGATGGCGTCATGCCAGCGCTTGGGCTCTGCCGAGGTGCAGGACATCAGGTTGTTGCCGCAGTACATACCAAACTTGATGGGGTACGGCTCGCCCGTCTCGAGGGTCTGGAGCATGAGGTCGGCATGCGCGTTCATGATGAGGTTGCAATACGCGGGGTAGTCGGCCAGACCGATCATCTCGCCCACAAGGTCACCCACGCCCTTCTCGAAGCCAAAACCAACCTCGTTAAGACCGGAGGTCACGTCGCCCAGCACGTTGCCGCCGGGCACATCGACGTTGCCGGTAATCGCCATGAGGTCGAGGATGCACTGGCCGGCCTGCATGCCGTTGGCCTTCTGGTCGATGGCCAGACCCCACGAGATGCTTGCGGGCTTTGCCTGAGCGTACATACGAGCAGCCTCGACGATCTTCTCGGGCTCGATCCAGCAAACCTCGCCGGCCTTC
>ERZ773235.1730-NODE-1730-length-21036-cov-3.566846_pt1 | contig 21036 bp, 26 predicted proteins | sample MGYA00580522_ERZ773235 | MGnify/ENA primary metagenome ERZ773235 (study PRJEB29015, sample SAMEA2737797) | human gut metagenome | biome: human gut; feature: human-associated habitat; material: faeces | place: China | collected 2012 ...
AGTATATAGTGGAAATAGTATTGCGAGTGTTGCTGTTGCAGCACATGAGTGTGGACACGTTATACAGCATAAAGAAAAGTATGCTTTTATAGTACTTAGAAGCATACTTGTGCCTGTAGTTAATTTAACTACTAATCTAGGTTATATAATAATGCTTATAGGTATTTTTGCATCCGTATTTGATATGGCTATGGTTGGATTTATAATGATGTGTGCATCACTTTTATTCCAATTGGTAACATTACCTACAGAATTTAATGCATCAAAAAGAGGAAGAAATATATTACTTGAACTTAATGTAATAACTAATGATGAACTTCCTTATGTTAAAAGCATGTTAAATGCTGCAGCAATGACATATCTTGCATCATTCTTTGCAAGCATTACACAAATGCTAAGATTATTTTTAAGTATTAACAGAAATAACAGAGACTAATTATAAAATTTTATCAATGATACCATAAGATAGTGCTTCATCACTTGTCATGAAGTAATCTCTTTCGGTATCTTTTTCTATTTCTTTAACATCTTTATTTGTATTTCTAGCAAGAATTTTATTCATCTTATCTTTAATTCTAAGTATTCTTTCTGCAGCAATTTTAATTTCAGTAGCTTGACCTTGCGCACCACCTAAAGGTTGATGAATCATTACCTCAGCATTTTTGAGTGAATATCTTTTGCCTTTTTTTCCACTTGATAATAAGAATGCAGCCATAGATGCAGCCATACCTACGCATATAGTAGATACATCACTTTTTATAAAATTCATCGTATCATATATAGCCATACCAGAAGTTATACTACCACCATTTGAATTAATATATATATTTATATCATTATGATTAATAGAATCCAAATATAAAAGTTCAGCAACAACTATATTAGATAAATTATCATCGATTTCTCCGCTTAATAATATGATTCTATCTTCTAATATTCTAGAATATAAATCATATGCTCTTTCTCCATTTGTACTTTTTTCAATAACTGTTGGAATTAAATTCATTTTTATCACCTATAATTATAATAGGCATAAATAGTGTAAACATGCATGAATAAGTATGACAAATTTTTTAATACATGATATACTTATATTGAAAATAGGTGAGAAGATGGAAAGTGTTAAAGTAATTATAAACAATAAAACTTATAATTATCCTAAAAATACAACTTTATATAAAATAAGTGAAGATTTTAAGGATGAGTTTAACAATGATATTTTAATTGCAAAAATGAATGGAGAAATTGTATGGCTTAATGAGCAAGTTATATCACCATCCAAAATAGAGTTTTTTGATGTATCAAGTAAAATAGGAAGTAAAGCGTATGAAAGAACAGCAATACTTATATTAGTAAAAGCTGTAAAGGATGTAATGGGTAAAGATGTAAGAGTAGAATACTCAATAGATAAAGGAATTTATTGCACAGTAAAGGGACTAGATATTAACACTTTAACTCTTATTCATGAAAGAATGAATGAAATTATAGACGCATCTTATAAAATTGAGAAACTTAATACAAACAGATTAAATACAATTAAGTATTATGAAAAAAATAGAATGTATGATAAAGCAGAATTATTAAAGTATATAAGTAATACATATGTAACAATATATAAACTAGATGATGTATATGATTATATGTACGGGGATATGCTAATAAATACAGCGTATATAAATGAATTTAATTTAGAATATGTTGGTTCAAATGGTTTTGTACTTATGCTTCCATTTATATATAATGAAAATAAGGTTAGTAGTTATACACATCATGAAGATTTATTTAATACTAAAGAAGAATATAATAAGTGGTGTCATAAAATTGGTATTAATAATATTACTGATGTTAATAAAAAATTATCAGAAGGAAAATTTAATGATTTGATATTTATGAGTGAAGCAAGGCAAAATAATGAACTGTTTAATATTGCACATAAAATAGCAAGTAATAAAAATATTAAAATGGTTTTAATATCAGGCCCTTCATCATCAGGTAAAACGACAACATCAAGAAAACTTAAGTTATTTTTAGAAAGCGAAGGATTAAAACCATATGCGCTTTCTGTTGATGATTACTTTTTAGAAAGAGATGAAACACCAGTAGATGAAAATGGTAAAAGAGATTATGAATCAGTAAATGCTATTGATATTAACTTATTTAATAAACAGTTAGAAGAAATATTAGATGGAAAAGAAGTAATATTGCCTACATTTAATTTTATTTCTGGAAAAAAAGAATTTAAGAAGAAATTTCGTCTTCAACCAAATGGTATATTAATTATAGAAGGCCTTCATTCACTTAATGATGAGCTTACTTCTAAAATTAATACATCAAATAAATTTAAAATTTATTTATCACCTCTTACTTGTTTAAATTTAGATAATCATAATAGACTTAATACAACTGATAATAGATTATTAAGAAGAATGGTTAGAGATAATTTAAGAAGAGGTTATAATGCAAGTGAAACACTAGAATCTTGGCCAAGAGTAAGACATGGTGAGACAAAATATGTATTCCCATATCAAGATAGTGCAGATGTAGTATTAAATACATCACTTATATATGAGATAAATGTACTTAAAGTATATGCAGAACCATTATTGTTCTCTGTAGAAGAAAATGATCCAAACTATAGAGAAGCAATAAGATTAATAAATATATTAAGAATGGCATTGCCAATGCCAGCAGCATTAGTACCACATGATTCAATACTAAGAGAATTTATTGGCAATGGATGTTTTTATGAATAGGAGATGATATAATGGTAAAAATAGCAATTAATGGTTTTGGAAGAATAGGAAGGTTATGTTTTAGAGAAACATTTGGTAGTGATGATTTTGAAGTTGTAGCAATTAATGATTTAACAGATGCGCATACTTTATCACACTTATTAAAATATGATACAGCACAAAAAAGATATGAAGGGCATACAATCGAAAATACAGATAATAGTATAATAGTTGATGGTAAAGAAATTAGAATTTATGCTGAAAAAGATCCAGTGAATTTACCATGGAAAGAACTTGATGTGGATGTAGTATTTGAATGTACTGGTTTTTTTACAAAAAAAGAAGATGCATTATCTCATATTAAAGCTGGTGCAAAAAAGGTTATTATATCTGCCCCAGGTAAAGGAGAGATGAAAACAGTAGTATTTGGTGTTAATGAAAACATTTTAGATGGAAGTGAAGAAATTATATCAGCAGCATCATGTACAACTAACTGTTTAGCACCTATGGCTAAAGTAATTAATGATAACTTTAAAATTAAATATGGAATTATGACTACAATTCATGCATATACTAATGATCAAAATACATTGGATTCTCCGCATAGAAAAGGAGATTTAAGAAGAGCGCGTGCAGCAGCATCTAATATTGTTCCAAATAGTACAGGAGCAGCAAAAGCAATTGGCCTTGTTATTCCAGAACTTAATGGTAAGTTAGATGGAAGCGCACAAAGAGTACCAGTTGTTACAGGCTCTTTAACAGAACTTACTTGTGTTCTAGAAAAAAAGGTGACAAAAGAAATTATAAATGAAGTAATGAAGAAAAATGCAAACGAAACACTTGGATATACAGAAGATGAAATAGTATCAAGTGATGTTATAGGTACAAGATTTGGTTCTTTATTTGATGCGACACAAACAAGAGTGGTTGATACAGAAGATGGTCAATTAGTAAAAGTAGTCGCATGGTATGATAATGAGATGGGTTATACTTGTCAAATGGTAAGAACAGCAAAATATTTAATGAATATAAAATAGTTGAGTTTATCTCAACTTTTTTGTATAATAAAAGTGGTGATAATATGAAGAAAAAAGGGTTTACTTTAGTAGAGGTAATAACGATAATAGTAATTATTTCGGTACTTAGTCTTTTAATTGTACCAAGAGTAACTACTATAATAAGAGGTTCAAAAGACAAAACTTATGATTCAGTAATAGAGACAATAAGAGATTCTGCAAAAAGTTATACATATCTAAATACGCTTGCAGTAGATAATGGTATTTCAAGTGATGAATATTATGATGTACCACTTATAACACTGCAACAAATGGGATTACTTGATATTGATCTTGTAAATCCAAAAACGGATGCTCCGCTTGGACCATATTCGGTCGTAAGAATAACTAAGGATGGAGAAAACTATGTATTTACATATCTTGAAGATACGTACTTAACTAAACTAGTTACTTTAATTGTAAATTTAAATGGTGGAAGTACAACGCAGGTATTTAGTAATGAATATCCAAATGGAACAGAGATGACACTACTTCATCCATCTAAAATAGGGCATTCATTTACTAAATGGACACTAACTGGTGAAGGATCAAGTATTACAGATGATTTACTCTATATAGGAACAAATACTACAGAAATAATGGCAAACTATATGGCAAATAATTATGTAGTAACATTTAATGCAAATGGAGGAAGCACTCCAAGTATGGGCACAAAAACAGTAACATATTTAGAGACTTATGGAGATTTACCTACAGCAACAAAAATAGGATATACATTTGCAGGATGGGCTGGAAAAAATAAATTTAACTCATCATTACCAAATCAAACTCTTTACAATTTAACATATACAAATGGAACTTATAATCAGGTTGCAGCTGATACAAGTGCACAATTACAGTGGAAAATTCAAAAATTTAATGGTGATACATATGTTGGAACTATAGCTAATAAAGATCAAGAAAGTGGAAGAATTTCATTTACATTTACAAAAGATAGTACATTTACTGATATATGTTTTGGATTAAATGGAACAGCAAAAGATACAAAGACAAAAATTAATGTTTCTCATTTAGAAAATGGAAAAACATATACAATAAGTGCGAACATATTAGATAATACACAAGGTAGTGTTTCATGGAATAATGTTCAAATAGAAGAAGGTAGCGCATTAACTCCATATGAGCCTTACTATATTTCTTCTAGCACAAAAGTAACAACACCGAAAGATCACACTTTAACAGCAGGATGGACAACTAATAAATATACAGTAACATTTGACCCAAATGGGGGAAGTGTAGGTACTTCATCAAAACAAGTAACATATGATGGAACATATGGAAACTTACCAACGCCAACAAGGGCAGGATATACGTTTGCAGGATGGTATACATCTTCATCGGGTGGGACAAAAATAGATTCAACTACAAAAGTATCTATAACAGATGCTCAAACATTATATGCTCACTGGAATTTAGTTACATATACAATAAGTTATACTTTAAATGGAGGAACAGTTTCAGGTAATCCAACTACATATAATGTAACTACTGAAACAATAACACTTAAAAATCCAACAAAAACTGATTACATATTTACAGGATGGACAGGAAGTAATGGCTCTACAGCACAAACAACAGTTACTATACCAAAAGGAAGTACAGGTAATAAAACTTATACAGCAAACTTTACTCCAAATCAGGTAACTGTTACAGTAAATGGTGCAGTAAATGAAACAATAACTGTTAAATCTGGTTCAACAACAGTCGCAACAATAACTACAAATTCAAGTGCAAAAGCAACATTAACTATAAAACCAGGTACATATACATTTACATCTAATTTAGCAAAATCTACATCAAGTGTAGGTTCATACTACTCTAAGAGTATAACTATATCAACAAATACTACAACAGTTAACTTCTATCCAGATGGAGCAGTATACTGGTTCGGTAATGGTAATTATTCAGGACAATCATTATATGATAAGTTTGGAGGAATTGGCGGTGGTAATGTAAATACAGTTGATACAAGTGATCACTGGCATGCTGAAACAAATAGTTTCTATGCATCTGTAACATCAGGTTCATCTACAATATATCAAGTATATGCAAACTCTAAGAAAGCATTTTCTACAACAAAAGCAGATGGAAGTAAATATACTAAGATAAAATCTATTTCTACTGCAGCAGGTAACTTCTCAGATGGATGCTATAATAGTAGGAAAAAATGGTGTTATCATCATTCTAAGAGTTATATGGCATATTCTAGTTCATCACCTAGTTCAATAGTGTCAGAAGTAGGAGTAACATCAACATCACAAGCAATATATTCAATAAATATATCATCTAGTTATAGTTCTATATATTATTATATAAGAGCAGAAGGCGGTGCATGCTGTTATTCAAGAAGTACTGGTACAACAAGAACATATGCTGTATGGATGGAATAAAATTAAAAATAGTTGATTTCAACTATTTTTTCTTATGTAAATATATAATTTGTATATATATTTATAATAGTATACGTGATATAATTAAAATGGTGAATAGTATGAAAAAAGGATTTACGCTTATTGAACTTGTTTCTGTAATTGTAATTATTGGAATATTAAGTATTTTAATATTTCCTAAAGTAGGAACAATTATAAGAAAAGAAAAAGAGAAAAGTTATGATGCAATAGTTGAAACAATTAAAGATGCTGCTAAAAGTTATAAATATTTAAATACGGCACTTATAGATAAACAAATAGAAGATAATGGATATTATGATGTGACTATAGATACTTTAAAAAAAGAAAAACTACTTGATGCATCTTTATCTAATCCAGTAAATAAAGAGAATATATCTGATAATTCTATAGTAAGAATTACAAAAGACAATAATATATATATTTATACATATTTAGAAAATATAGACAAGGAGGCTATATGAAAAAAACAATATTAGATTATAATTTAAAAAATAAAAGAGTAATAATTAGATGCGATTTAAATGTACCAATTAAGGATGGAGTAATTACTGATGATACTAGGATAAAAGAAAGCATTGAAACAATTAATCATGCAGTAAATAGAGGTGCGAAAGTAATTATTTTATCTCATTTAGGAAGAGTAAAAGAAGAATCTGATAAAGAAAAATACTCTTTAAGATGTGTTGCTTTAAGATTAAGTGAACTAATGGGTCATGAAGTTAAATTTGTGCCTAATACAAGGGGAGAAGAAGTTACTAATGCAGTAAATAATATGAAACCAGGCGATATAGTAATGCTTGAAAATACAAGATGGGAAGACTATCCAAATAAACTTGAAAGTAATAACGATGAATCGCTTTCAAAATATTGGGCTTCTTTAGGTGATATATTTATAGATGATGCATTTGGTCTTGCACATAGAGCACACGCTTCAAATGTTGGTATAGCAAATATATTACCAAGTGGATTAGGTTTTTTATTAAGAAAAGAAGTACTTGGAATATCAAGTGCATTGGAAAATCCTAAAAGACCACTTGTAATAATGCTTGGAGGATCTAAAGTAAGTGATAAAATTGGTGTTATAGAAAACGCTGTTAAAATAGCAGATTATCTACTAATTGGTGGAGGAATGATATTTACATTTTATAAAGCAAATTCATACAATGTAGGTTTGTCAATTGTAGATAATGAATCAATAGATTTTTGTAAAAGAATATATGAACAGTATAAAGATAAAATTATTTTACCCACAGATATTGTTACCGGTACATCAATTACAAGTGAAGCACGTACTAGATTAACTACACCTAATAATATATTAGACAATGAAATTGGTCTTGATATAGGTGTAGAAACAATTAGTAAGTTTAAAAATATTTTAATGAACGCTGGAACAATAATATGGAATGGTCCACTTGGTGTATTTGAAGTAGATAAATTTTCAAATGGTACGAGAAAAATAGTAGATATACTTAATATGAGTAAGGCCAAAATAGTAGTAGGTGGTGGAGATACTATTTCAGCATTAAATAAATTTGGATTTAAAAATTATAATGCACATATATCAACAGGGGGAGGAGCCTCACTAGAAATGCTAGAGGGTAAAGTTCTTCCGGCGGTTAAAGTAATAAGTGATAAATAATGAAAAAAGTAAAATCAAAAGTATTATTATTAATACTTTTAACAATAATAATATTATTTTTTATATTAAAAGATGATTTTAATGGAATATTAAGTGCATTATTAAGCTCAAACCCGATTTATTTAATATTAATATTTTTAGTGATTATACTAGCAGAATTTATAAAAGGTATTGCTCTTTACATAATAATTAAAAGCAATAAGAAAAATTATAAATTTAAAAGTGCTTTTTCACTTGCAATAAAAACGAATTTCTTTAACGGAATAACTCCATTTTCTTTAGGTGGACAACCTTTTGAATTATATACATTAAAGAAAAACGATAATATTGATTATGTAACTGGTACTAATATATTATTTAAAGATTTTTATGCATATCAGATAGCATTAGTACTTTTAGCAACTATATTTTTAATAATTAATTATATATTTAATATAGTAGCGTTTGATAGCGTTTTATCAAAATTAATGCTAGTTGGTTATTTAGTTAATCTAGCAGTTGCATTGTTCTTAATATATTTACCATATACTAAAGGAAATATGCATAAAATAACGTCATTTTTTATTGGAATATTAAGTAGACTTAAAATAATAAAGAATAAAGATAAATCCATAGAAAAAATGGATGCTTCAATTGACAAGTTTAAAATGCAAATTAGTGATTTGAAAACAAACAAGAAAATGATAATAAAATGTATATTATTATATATGCTTAGATTTATACCCCTTGGTCTTGCAACAACATTATCATTTTATGCAGTAGATGTATACAGTATTGGATTTGTTAAACCAATTATAATAATGCTTCTTATTATGACAATGGCTGCATTTGTACCAATACCAGGTGCAAGTGGAGGGATGGAATATGGATTTATTGCTATGTTCTCATTTATTCCAAGTAATACGTTAAAAGCATCTATGTTATTATGGAGATTTGCTACTTATTATTTATTATTAATAATGGGTGCAGTATTAATTATGTTTGAAAAAAGGAAGTGAGATTGTGAGAATAGGACTATTTTCGGAAGTATACAAGCCATATGTTAGTGGTGTGGTTACAAGTGTTACTATGTTAAAAAAGTCACTAGAAGAATTAGGACATCAAGTATATGTTGTTACTATAAATAATAAATCAAATAAATATGAATATGATGAAAAAGAACATGTACTTAGAGTTCCTGGAATAGATTCTGGAATATATAATGATTTTAAAATAAGCACAATATATCCAATTAAACCACTTAAAATAATAAAGAAGTGGAACTTAGATATAATTCATACACATACAGAAGGTAGTATTGGAACATATGGTAGACTATTATCAAAGCAATTTGATATACCAATCGTGCATACATATCATACAATGTATGAAGATTATATATATTTAGTAACAAAAGGTTTATTTGATAAACCCGCTAAAAAATTACTTGAATATTTTACTTCATTTTATTGTGATAAAACAGTTTCAGAACTAATTGTTCCTACACAAAAAGCTTATAACTTATTTAAAATTAAATATGGTGTAAATAGAGAAATAAATATAATACCAACTGGTATTGATGTAGATAAATTTGATAGAAGGAATAATGATAAAAACGAGGTTATAAAATTAAGAGGTTCACTTGGAATTAAAGATGATGATTTTGTCTTACTTTTAGTAAGTAGAATATCAGATGAACAAAAGAATATTAAATTTTTAATAGACGCTCATAAAAATATAATAAAAAAACATAAAAATATTAAATTTTTAATAGTTGGAGATGGCCCAGATTTAGAAAATATGAAGAATGCTGCATCAAAAATAAATGATGGAAAAAACTTTATATTTACTGGTATGGTTCCACAAGATAAAGTAGCACTATATTATCAACTTGGAAATATATTTGTAACTGCATCTAAAACAGAAACGCAAGGACTTACTGTAATTGAAGGTATGGCAGCATCTCTTCCAATAGTATGTATGGATGATGATAGTTTTAAAATAGCAGTTATAGATGAATATAATGGAAAATTCTTTAAAAATAAAAAAGAATATGTTAAAGCAATATTTGAAATATATGAAGATAAAGAAAAGTATAACAATATGTCTAAACAAGCATTTACTACTTCAAAGCAATTTTCTATAAAGTATTATGGTGAAAGAATAATAGATGTATATAAAAAAGCACTAAATAAAGAAGATAAAACATTATTAACAAGAATTAAAAATGTAATAAAGAGGGTTTAATATGGACAAATTAATAGTAACAAATTTTAAAATGAATTTATCTAAAGAAGAAGTGCTTGAATATAAAAAAATAGTTGAAAATAGTGATATTAAAAACTTAATAATATCTCCATCTAATATATATCTGGATTTAATGAGTAGTAACAAATATGATTTATGTGCACAAAATGGATATTATGAGGATTTTGGGACACATACTGGGGAAGTCTCTTTTAAGCAACTTAAAAGTTTGGGAGTAAAGTATTCTTTAATTGGACATAGTGAAACTAGAAATATGTCAAATGAAGATATACCATTAAAACTAAAGGCATGTATTAATAATGGTATTGTGCCTATATTATGTGTTGGAAATGATATTAATGAAAAAGATACATCAAAACTTTTTTGCATATTAGATAAAGAACTGAAGATTTTAAGTGGATTAAAGATAAATGATATAATTATTGCATATGAACCAACGTGGGCAATTGGAACAGGAGTTACTCCGTCACTTGAAAATATTAAAAGTGTACATACATATATTAAGAATGTGTTAAGTAAAGTGTATAACATCAAATGTAAAGTAATATATGGTGGTAGTGTTGATATGTCTAATATAAAAGAAATTTGTAGTATAGAAGAAGTTGACGGTGTGTTAATAGGTTCATCTTCTCTTAATCCGAACAATTTGTTAAAAATGTACAATAAGATAAAATAAATGTAAAGCACTGTAAAAAAGTGTTTTTTTCTATTTTATTCTACAAAGTAGTGTGATATATTAGAATTGTAAAAGGTAGAAAGGCCGTGATAAAAATGAATTCGACTACTATATTGTTTTTAAAAATGTTTAGGGATGACTTAAAAAGACATGTTATGAACGGAGTACCGCAAAACGCTTCAGGCGATCTTATGGGGTCAAAAATAAAGATGTCTGAAATTGAAGGGTTGGCTTCATATAAACTTATGAATTCTCATGAAAAAGAAATTCTTTCTTCTATTTTACTTAGTATGAAACAAAATGGTACAAATGATATGTCTAAGAATAAACAGTTAGTAAAAGCAATTGATGGTGTGGCACCTTATATGTTTGAGGGTGATTATCAAAGCGATTATAAAGATGCGGCATAGAAATCTTTTAAAAATGTAGTAAAAATTTTTTACTACATTTTTTTTGTTTAGTTATAGTTCGACAAAATTTGTCATCCAGAATATTTAAACTAATAAGTAAGGAGGAATTAAAATGGAAAAAGCAAGATTATTAGTAATTGATGATAATGAAAATTTAGTAGATATGATAGAGGAGTATTTTAGCGACCATGAATTTATTAAGGTTGTATTAAAAGCATATTCGGGAGAAGAAGGCATTAACTTAATAGAAAATAAAATTAATGATTATGATGTAATAATATTAGATTTAATTATGCCTAATAAAGATGGTATATATGTTTTAGAACAAATGAAAAGAAAGAATATATATAAACCTGTAATTATATCAACATCATATAATAGCGATGAAATGATAAGAAGAGTTTCTGAATATGGGGTTCATTATTTCTTATTAAAACCATACGAATTATCAGATTTAGAAGGTAGGATAATGGAATCTGTTAACAAAGAAGATAAAGAGTCTAAAAATATAAATATATATCATAATAATTTACAAATATCTGTAACAAAAATATTACATGAATTAGGGGTTCCTTCACATATTAAAGGATACCAATATATAAGAGAGGGTATAATGCTTATTTATAATAATCCAGACATGATAGGTGGAATTACAAAAGAGTTATATCCAGAAATAGCATCCAAGTATGATACGACAGTATCTAGAGTAGAAAGAGCTATAAGACATGCGATAGAAGTTAGTTGGAACAGAGGAGATTGGGATTTGATGGAAGAAATATTTGGCCATAGTGTAGATATTGATAAAGCAAAACCAACAAATTCTGAATTTATAGTTACTGTTGCAGATAAATTAAGATTAGAATATAGAAAAATGAATGTATAAAGCATTCTTTTTTTTGAAAAAATATTATATAATTAGGTTGGTGATATTATGAATAAAGTTATATTAGCAATAATGGATGGTGTAGGGCTTAGAGAACAGGTGCATGGCAATGCATTTAAACAAGCTAAAAAGCCTACATTTGATTATCTATGGAATACTTATCCACATACAACATTAATTGCAAGTGGCAAAGATGTTGGCCTTCCACCTGGACAAATGGGTAATAGCGAAACAGGACACCTTAATATAGGCGCAGGAAGAATAGTATATCAACCACTTGAACTTATAAATGAAAAAATTGATAGCGGAGAATTTTATAAAAATAAAGAAATATTAAAGTTATTCGATACAATTAAAAATAATAAAAGTAGATTACAATTAGTTGGGTTAATAAGTGATGGAGGAGTACATTCTCACATTAACCACTTAAAAAGTTTACTTAAGATGGCAAAAGATAATGGTATAGATGAAATATATATGCATTTAATAACAGATGGAAGAGATACACTTTATAATAGTGGAGTTAATTATCTAAAAGAAATCAAAGACTTTGGTATAGGGAAAGTATCTACTATATGTGGTAGATATTATACAATGGATAGAGATAAAAATTATGACAGAACTATTAAAGGGTATGATTTAATGGTTAATGGCGTAGGGAATAATTATAATAGTATAGACGAGTTATTTAATAATACATATAAAAGTGAGATTTATGATGAGTTTATTAAACCATCTTTATTAGATAAAGAAGGATTAATAAAAGAAAATGACGGAATAATATGGTTTAATTTTAGACCAGATAGAGCAATACAAATATTAACTAAATTACAAGAGTATAATAGTAATATTGTTACAATGATGAAAGTATCAAATGAAATAAAAGCACCTAATGCTTTTAATTTACAAAAGTTAGATAATACCCTTGGTGATTATTTATCTAAAAATAATCTAAGACAACTTAGAATAGCAGAAACAGAAAAATATGCTCATGTAACTTACTTTTTTGATGGTGGCGTTAATAAAGAAATCCCTTTATGTGATAGAATACTTATCCCAAGCCCAAAAGTAGCAACGTATGATTTAAAACCTGAAATGAGCATAGAAGAGGTTACAAGTAAATTGCTTAGCGTAATGTCTAATTATGATGTAATAATTTTAAATTTTGCTAATCCTGATATGGTTGGACATACAGGTAATATGTCTGCAACTATAAAAGCAGTTGAAGCATTAGATAAAAAGTTAAAACAAATTTATGATGAAAGTGTTAAACTAGGTTTTACATTATTAGTAACAGCAGATCATGGTAATGCAGAGCTTATGATAGATGATGATGGTAATATAATTACTTCACATACAACAAGTAAAGTGCCATTTATTGTATGTAGAAATGGTGTTAGGTTAAAAGAAGGAAGATTATCAGATATAGCACCTACTATGTTAGAATTAATTGGACTTTCTAAACCAAAAGAAATGACTGGAAACAGTTTAATAATTAAATAAGTATTAAGGCGGGTTATGGTATGTATAAAATAGATAGAAACTTATTAACAGGTGAAACATTAAAACTTGGAGATTTTGTTATACAAAATCAGTGTAATAAAAGTGTAATTAAAGAACATTTGCCAGAACTAATTTCATTAAATAGTCTTCTTGCATCTTTAGCAGGAGTTAGTATTGATATTGAACCATTATTTTGGTGTAAAGATGAGGTTAAAAGAATATATAAAAGTAATCAAGAAAAGTCACAAATGGATTTTTGGGCATACATTTATGATAATGCAGGTGTAATTGAAGAAATGTACAACAATCATAGTGTTTTTCTTGATTCGCTCGATTTTGAGTATTACCCAATGCAATATTCATTCTTTAAAGGCTATAGCAAAAAAGATATTACAGATATAATACTTTCATACTTTTCAACATTTGACAATAAAACATATAATAAGGTTAAAACTTATTTTGATGAGAATAGAATAGAAATGGATTTTGATGAGGATATTAATTTTGATGGCGTATTTTATTCAAGCAAGTTTTTAAATACAGGATATATAGTGTGTAGAGAAAATAAATTTAATTCATTAACTGCATCTATTATAGTTCATGAACTTGGACATATGCTTGATTACACAACGTTTATTTATCCACAGCAAAAAAGAGGTAGCATTGTTAAAGATGCACTTTTAGAAGTTCCATCATCATTTTATGCAACAGATTTTAGTAATTATTTAATTGATAAGAAGATAGACCCACTAGGAGGAAGACTTTTACTTTTGCAAGATTATGCACTTATTGAAGAACCAAAAAATATTGATATGAGTGATGATGCAGATGTTTTTGAAGAATTTAGAAGTAAAATTATATATTCTATTGGTAGCGCTTTTGCACTTAACTTAGTAAGTTTAAGAAAAGAAGATCCAAAAACATTTAAAAAGAAATTAAATGATTTGTTAACATCAAGAAAAGAAAGCTATCTTATAGAAGATTCACTCGATAAGATAGGCATATCTGTTTCGGAGTTTGTTAATGGAGAGCGTATAAATGATGATATTAAAGAAAATGTTAAAGAGTTAAAGAAAAAATTTAAATATTAATAGTTTCTATCTTAAAATTTAAATATAAATGTTATAAATAAATGAGCTACTGGCTTATTTATTTTTTCTTTACGTGCGAAAATAAAAAAATGTGTAATTTATTGTTGATTTTTTGAATATTCTTTGATATACTTAGTAGGTATGTTGTGGCTTAGATGTGCAAGGTTGCTGATACGCTAGGTTAAGTTGTTAATGCAATATATAGTGTAATCAGGTTATTTGCTCGGAGCAAGTTTATACAAAGATATAAGCGAAGGGAGGATTTTGAATGTCAAACAAGATACGTATCAGATTAAAAGCTTATGATCACAGAACTTTAGATCAAGCAGCTGGCAGAATTGTTGAAGCAGTCAAAAAAACTGGAGGAGAAATAAGTGGACCAATTCCACTACCAACAGAAATTGAAAAATTTACAATTTTAAGAGCTGTTCATAAGTATAAAGACTCTCGTGAACAATTTGAAATGCGTACGCATAAAAGATTAATCGAAATCAATAACCCTAGTAAGGAAACAATTGAAATTCTTCAAAGAATTGACTTACCTAGTGGTGTTGAAATACAAATCAAATAGGAGGAAATATGAAAGGAATCTTAGGTAAAAAGAAGGGCATGACTCAAGTTTTTGCTAAGAATGGTAAATTAATACCTGTAACTGTAGTTGAAGTAGAACCAAATGTGGTTATGCAAATTAAAACTATGAAAACAGATGGTTATGAAGCTATTCAATTAGGTGTTATATCTAAAAATGAAAAACATAGTAATAAACCAGAAACTGGTCATGCAAAAAAAGCAAATACTGCACCTAAGCGCTTCTTAAAAGAAATCAAAGGTGTAGAAGCAAGCAATTATGAACTTGGACAAGAAATCAAATGTGATATTTTTGAAGCAGGTGAAATAGTTGATGTTACAGGAACTAGTAAAGGTAAAGGGTTCCAAGGCGTTATTAAACGTTATAATCAAAGTCGTGGACCAATGGGACATGGATCTCAATATCATAGGGGTGTAGGTTCTATGGGTACACTAAGACCAATGCGTGTATTTAAAGGAAAGAAATTACCTGGTCATATGGGTAATGAAACTGTTACAATTCAAAATCTTGAAATAGTAGCAGTAGATTTAGATGAGAATGTTATCTTAATTAAAGGTAATGTTCCAGGTGCTAAAAATTCTTTTGTTGTCATTAAAACTTCAGTAAAACATCCTGGACTAAAGGTTGCTAACGAAGAATTAATTTCTTATGAAGAACCAAAAGAAGAAGTAACCTTAGAAGAAACATCACAAGAAGAAGTTTCTGAATAATTAAATTTCTTTAGATACTTATTATTGTGAAAAGGAGGAATTAAGATGCCTAAAATAGCCGTTTTAAATGTTAAAGGTGAAAAAGTTAAGGATATAAAGTTAAATGACAAAGTTTGGAGTATCGAGCCTAATGATACAGTAGTATATGAAGCAATAGTACTTGCAAATGCTGCTAATAGACAAGGTACTCATAGTGTAAAAACACGCGCAGAAGTTAGTGGTGGTGGAAGAAAACCATGGAGACAAAAAGGTACTGGTAATGCTAGACAAGGGTCTACAAGAAGTCCACAATGGAGACATGGTGGTGTAGTATTCGGACCTACTACTGAAAGAAATTACAATATTAAAATGAATAAAAAAGAAAGAAGATTAGCTTTAAAGAGTGCTTTATCTTATAAGGTTATTGATAGTGAATTAACTGTTCTTGATAACTTAAAATTAGATAATGCAAAAACAAAAGAAATGCTAAGTGTAATGAAAAACTTAAAGTTAGAAAAATCAGCATTATTCGTTGTTGATGAATTAACTGATGAAGTAATACTAGCATCTCGTAATGTTAAAGGAGTTAAAGTTATACTTCCAAATGAAATAAACGTACTTGATGTAACAAGTTATCATAATATGATAGTTACTGAAGGAGCTGTAAAAGCTATTGAGGAGGTGCTTTGTTAATGTTATCAAATTACAGAGATATAATTAAGGCACCAGTTATAACTGAAAAAAGCACAGCTATTGCAAGTGATGAAAAAAGTTATGTATTTAAGGTTGATCCAAAAGCAAACAAAACTCAAATCAAACAAGCAATAGAAAAAATATTTAATGTAAAAGTTAAAAGCGTTAATACTGTTAATGTTCATCCTAAGAAAAAGAGAGTTGGACGTTATTCTGGTATGACAAATAAATATAAGAAAGCAATCGTTACTCTAGCTGATGGTAATAAGATTGACCTTTAAGAGGAGGAATTATAATGCCAGTTAAGAATTATAAACCAACTACAAGTTCAAGAAGAAGAATGAGTACATTAGTTAATACTGAAATAACTAAGGCTACTCCTGAAAAGAATTTAGTAGTAACTGTTAAAAAACAAAGTGGTCGTAATAATCAAGGTAAAATAACAGTAAGACATCGTGGTGGAGGCGTTAAAAGAAAATATAGAATTATTGATTTTAAACGTAATAAATTAGATGTACCTGGAACTGTTAGTGCAATTGAATATGATCCAAATAGAACAGCAAACATTGCTTTAATAAGTTATAAAGATGGTGAAAAAAGATATATACTTGCTCCTAACGGATTAAAAGTAGGAGACACAGTTGTAAGTGGTGCAAATGCTGATATTAAATTAGGTAATAGCCTACCACTTATGAATATTCCAGTTGGTACTGTAGTTCATAATATTGAACTTAGACCTGGAAAAGGTGGACAACTTGCAAGAAGCGCTGGTTCAAGTGCTCAAATATTAGGTAGAGAAGGTAAATATGTACTTATAAGACTTACTAGTGGAGAAACTAGAAAAGTATTAGGTGTATGTACTGCTACAATTGGTGAAGTTGGAAATCTTGATAAAGAATTAGTTAAATTAGGAAAAGCTGGACGTAAACGTCATATGGGCATTAGACCTACAGTTAGAGGATCAGTTATGAACCCTAATGATCACCCACATGGTGGTGGTGAAGGTAGAGCTCCTGTTGGAAGAAAACAACCAATGACTCCATGGGGTAAACCTGCACTTGGTTTAAAAACTCGTAAGAATAGAAAAACTTCAACTAAGTTTATTGTAAAACGTCGTAATGATAAATAGGAGGTGCGAAAGTGGCAAGAAGTTTGAAAAAAGGACCTTATGTATTTGAAAGATTATTAAATAAGGTTAAAAAGTTAAATGAAACTGGAAAAAAAGAAGTTATTAAGACTTGGTCTCGCCGTTCAACAATCTATCCTGATTTTATTGGACATACATTTGCAGTTCATAATGGAAAAGAATTTATTCCTGTATATGTAACTGAAGATATGGTAGGACACAAATTAGGCGAATTTTCATTAACTCGTAAATTTGGTGGACACGGCGAAAACAAGGGTAAATAGGAGGTAATGTATGGAAGCAAAAGCAATAGCAAAAAACGTTAGAGTTTCTGCAGATAAAACTAGATTAGTAGTTGATTTAATCCGTGGAAAAAGCGTAAACGAAGCAATATCTATCCTAAGTAATATGAATAAAAAAACTGCAAGATTAGTTGAAAAAGTTTTAATATCTGCAACAAGTAATGCAGAAAATAATCTAGGATTAAAAAGAGAAAATTTATATGTAAGTAAAGCATATGTAAACGAAGGCCCAGTAATGAAAAGAATGATTATGGATTCAAGAGGCCACGTAGGAAGAAACGACAGAAGAACAAGTCATATAACTGTTGTTGTTTCATCAAAATAATTAAGGAGGTAGTCATGGGACAAAAAGTAAATCCAATTGGTCTTAGGACTGGTATAAATAAAGATTGGAATTCTAAATGGTATGCATCTAAAAAAGATTTTGCAACATTCTTAAATAAAGATGTTAAAATACGTAACTATTTAACTAAGAAATTAAAAGATGCTAGTGTTTCAAATGTTGTTATTGAAAGAAATGCAAAGAAGACAGAAGTTATTATTTATACTGCTAAACCAGGCGTAATAATTGGACATGGTGGAGAAGAAATAGAAGTACTTAAAAAAGAGATGTCTAAGTTAGTAGATGAAAATATTTCAATTTCAATCATGGAAATAAAGAATCCTGACTTAAGTGCAAAAATAGTTGCTGATAATATTGCACGTCAAATTGAAAATAGAGTATCATTCAGAATTGCTCAAAAACGTGCTATTAGAAATACTATGAAAGCAGGAGCAAAAGGAATTAAAACTAAAGTTTCTGGTAGACTTGGTGGAGCTGATATGGCTAGAAGCGAAGGATATTCAGAAGGAACAACACCTTTACATACATTAAGAGCAGACATTGATTATGCTACTAGTGAAGCTGATACAACATTCGGTAAGATTGGTGTAAAAGTATGGATTTATAAAGGTGAAATTCTAAAACAAAAAAAATCTAAGGGAGGCGTAGATAATGGCACTAATACCAAAAAGAACTAAATATAGAAGACCTCACAGACTTAGATATGATGGTGTATCAAAAGGTAATACAGAATTACATTTTGGTGACTATGGATTAATGGCAATGGAAGGTGCTTGGATTACACAACAACAAATCGAAGCAGCCAGAGTTGCTATGACTCGTTATATGAAACGTGGTGGAAAGGTATATATTAATATATTTCCTCATCTATCACTTACTAAAAAACCTCTAGAAACTCGTCAAGGTAAAGGTAAAGGTGCACCTGATAGTTGGGTTGCAGTTGTTAAGAAAGGTAAAATTATGTTTGAAGTTGCCGGTGTTTCAGAAGAAATAGCAAGAGAAGCATTAAGACTTGCAATGCATAAATTACCAATAAAATGTAAATTCGTTATGAAGGAAAGTGGTGAATAATATGGAAACAAAAGAAATAAGAAAATTATCCACTGAAGAATTATTAAAGAAGATTGAAGCTAATAAGGAAGAATTATTTAATTTAAGATTTGCATCTGCTACAGGTAATCTTGAAAAACCTTCAAGAATTAATGAATTAAGAAAAGAAGTAGCAAGAATGAAAACTATAATTAGAGAAAGAGAATTAGATAAATAATGGAGGGCAAGATGAAAGAAATAAGAAAGCAAGAACTAGTTGGTAAAGTTGTAAGTGCTAAAAACGATAAAACAATTACTGTATTAGTAGAAACATATGGTAAGCATCCATTATATGGAAAAAGAGTTAAATCTTCTAAAAAATATGCTGCACATGATGAAAATAATAAAGCTAAAATTGGCGATAAAGTTCGTATAATTGAAACAAAACCAATATCAAAAACTAAGAAATATAAATTAGTTGAGATAGTTGAAGAAGCAGTAATTTTATAGTCCAATTTGTAAAAAGGAGGAAATAAATATGGTTCAACAAGAAAGTCGCTTAAAAGTAGCTGATAATTCAGGCGCAAGAGAACTTTTAGTAATTAGAGTACTAGGTGGTAGTAAAGTTAAAACTGGTAACATTGGAGATGTAGTTGTTGGTACAGTTAAAAAGGCAACTCCAAATGGAACAATTAAAGAAGGAAAAGTCGTAAAGGCTGTAATAGTAAGAACAAAATTTGGTGTAAGAAGAGATGATGGTTCTTATATTAAATTTGATGATAATGCATGCGTTTTAATTAAGGACGATAAAACTCCAGTTGGAACACGTGTATTAGGTCCTGTTGCTCGTGAACTTCGTGATAAAGAATACATGAAAATTATTTCACTAGCACCAGAAGTATTATAGAAAGGAGTATGAATTATGAACTTTAAAGTAGGAGATAAAGTAAATGTTATTGCTGGAAAAGATAAAGGCAAAAGCGGGAAAATACTTCATATACTAAGAAGTAAGAATAAAGTTGTGGTTGAAGGAATTAATATGGTTAAGAAACATCAAAAACCAACTTCTGAAAACCAAACTGGAGGAATAGTTGAAAAAGAAAATCCTATTCATATTTCTAATATAATGTTAACAGATCCAAAATCTGGTAAAAGTACTAGAATTGGTCATGAAATAAATAAAGATGGTAAAAAAGTTAGAATTTCAAAGAAATCTAATGAAAAGATTGATTAATTGGAAGGAGGGTATCTATGAACCGCCTAAAAGAAAAATATTTAAAGGAAGTCGTTCCTAGTTTAAAAGAAAAATATAACTATACAACATTGATGGCAGTACCTAAACTTGAAAAAATAGTAATTAATATGGGTGTAGGAGAAGCAACAACTAATAGTAAATTATTAGATGCTGCAGTAGCTGATCTTGAACTTATTACTGGTGCTAAACCTGTAGTAACTAAAGCTAGAAAATCAATAGCTGGATTTAAAGTAAGAGAAGGCGCACCTATAGGATGTAAAGTTACTTTACGTGGTGAAAATATGTATGTTTTCCTAGAAAAATTAATAAGATTAGCTCTTCCACGTGTTAAAGATTTTA
>ERZ773235.1731-NODE-1731-length-21026-cov-5.629870_pt1 | contig 21026 bp, 17 predicted proteins | sample MGYA00580522_ERZ773235 | MGnify/ENA primary metagenome ERZ773235 (study PRJEB29015, sample SAMEA2737797) | human gut metagenome | biome: human gut; feature: human-associated habitat; material: faeces | place: China | collected 2012 ...
GATTGCCATACGTCCTCTCAAGCTGTCGAATTTGAAGGAGTCGTTTGTGTAAACCACGCCCTTTCTGCCTTCGATTTCGCTACCGTCGTAAACGATGGGATCGTCTTTTTCGTATGCGCGCATAAACTCGTCGGACGCATCCTTCTCGCCATCCGCTTTGTTGCGCAAGTCAAAACCGATGAGTTGCAGTTTCATTCTTATGGAAAGTACACCGTAAATGTTTGCTTCGCGCTGGAATTGAGCTTGCTTATACCAGCTTCTCGTAGCTTTGAGTTTTTCGCCGTCCTCGTCTATTTTCACGATATCGCGCATTTCTTGCGCCGCCTTTTTCTTTTCGCTCTCGTATACGTACGCAAGCTCGTAACAACGATGTCTGTCCATTGCCAACGCCTCGTTCTTTTCGTTTACGATTGCGTTTACGTTGTACACAAGCTCGCCCTCGTTGCCGAATACGATAAAATCGACGTCTTTGCTTCCGATAATGTCGTTTTTGAGCTTATCGTCGCGGATTTTGACAAACACTTTCGTTTGCTCGAAGATTTCCCACTCTTTGAGTTTCGTGCAAATCTTTTCGGCAAAGTCAAGATTTTCCAAATCGGAGCCGAATGCGACGATGAGATAGTTGTAATTTTTCTTGCCGCTTTTTTCGCTCAAATTTTCTTTGAGAGATTTGTAAAAATCGTCGTCGTTTATATCGAGCTCGAAAAACTTTTCGTTTGCCGGCTTGCACGGCAAGGGCAAATACTCGTCCTGTCCGAGTTCTCTCTCGAAGCGGTAGTAGTCGTGGTTGAGATTTTTGTCGTTTCTTGCGTCCTTTTTGTCGTAAATCCAATAGTTGACGGCTTTGGGAACGAATTTGCCGTCCTCGATGCTCATAAACTGATTGTTTTCAACGGACGTAAGGAAGATTTGTCTGTTCGCTTTTCCGAAGCCGATAAGCGCGACGTTGAGCGAAACGCCGGACTTCACAGTTGCGGTTGCATAGTCGATTTGCTCGTCGTCCATAAACTCCGTAAGCGGATAATTGTAGACGAAGTCGTACGCAACGAGTTTATACTTATTGACGTAATGCACGAGTCCCGACGTTCTTTTGACAAATTTCAGGAAAGTGGATTTATTTTCCGGTTCGCCGAACACGTATGCGTTCAATCCCCTATCGCCGCCCGGGCAATATTTTTCGAGGGACAACTCGCTTATAACGCCTGCGATTTGCTCGGTAAAAGCAAGATTGATTTTGTCGTCGCCCGTGTTCACTATAACTTCTACGCTACGGTTGTCGAAATCCTTGAACAGTTCGCGCAAATTCTTTGCGAAATCGTCTGCCGATTCGACCTTTGCATACGAAACCTTTTCGACAAAAGCAAACTTTTTCAAATCCTCGTTCACTTCTTTTGCCACGACGATGCAGTTTGCGCTCTCGCCTTTTTTCGCGATGGATTTGACTATGCTCTTGTTTTGCGGATTGAAGCCGACCACTACGAAACACTTCTTTGCGTTTTTGGCACGTTCTTTCCAAACGTGATTGAGCACTCTTCTGTACACGATAGTAACCGCCAAAAAGCTTGCGTTGAGCGCAACCATGACGAAGCACAACCACATAACCGCCTTAAAAGCGGAATTTGCCTCCATAAGCGGTTTTACGGCGGAATAATCGTACTTCAACACAACCAAATCCACACTCGACTTCACCGCGTCGAAAAACGCCTCGTCCGCCGCCGAACCGTTAAACTTGTTCGCAAGATAGAACAGGGGAATTGCGACAAAGTAAATCGCCCAGAACTTGCCCTTTTTGTAATTTTTGTAATATTCCAACCTATCCGCCCTGCCGCGTCTTGCGATATTCACTATCGACGTTGCAAGGATTGCAATCATAATTGCAAAGCACAGCCAAATAACGATACTCATGTTTTTCACCTACGTTTTGTTTGCTATATCTTAACACACGCACGGCGTTTTTTCCATATATTATGCCGTTTTTGTCGTTTAACTTTAATTTTTTATCGACAATCATACGCCATTTTCGACTTATCTGCTCGTCTTTTCGTCAAACTCTTGCGGCGTCCCTGAACTCGTGAGGCGTCATACCCGTATATTTTTTGAAAACGCGATGAAAATACGCAGGATCTTCAAAGCCGACCATTTCCGAAATTTTGCTCACCTTCAAATCGGTTTGAAGCAGATACTCTTTCGATTTTTCAATGCGATACGACGCAATATAATCGCTTACGCTTGTTTTCATAACCCTAACGAAAAGTTTTGAAAAATAGTTTTCGCTTACGCACGACAAATCGGCAAGTTGCGCCATAGAAATCTTTTTGGAATAGTTTTGCTGAATATATTCGACAGCTTTTTTCACTCTTTCGTCCACTTTGCGCGTATCCGCACTCGTTTTTGCGATTTTGAGCATAACGTCCAAACTGGACAAATTGTTGACCATCATCTCTATAAGCTTCGTTGCCGCAAAGTATCTTTCTCTTTCAACCGCGCGCAAGCCTTCGTAAAGCACTCTCAAATCTTCGTCAAACTCTTCTTGCGGATATACGTAGTCAACGCAATCGCGAATATCGGTGCGCACTTCGCCTCCGCATACTGCGGAAACGTATTCACCGTTGATAAAAATAGGCACGACAAACTCCAAAATGCCGTATTGGCACTTGAAAAAATGCGTCCTCTTGCTTTTTGCCGCCGCTATTGCGGAATGAACTATACAATCCACGCACTTGTCGCAAACCGCCTTATTTTGTCGCGCCGCTATGCAAAATTCCGCCTCGTTTATCGGTTTTATAATAGTGTTCCCAAGCGGATCGAGCACCGAAAATGCAATTCCGGTTGCTTGCGCGGCATATTGCAATGCTTTTTTGAATTTATCTATATCAATAAATTCTTCAAATCTGCCTGCCATGATTTACCTCGAAATTGTATTTTTCACGAATTAGATTACATTTTGTAGTCTAAATTTTACAATTAGATTTTACAACAATTGCACAAATATGTCAATTGAAAACATTTTATACAAATTGTATATTTATGTTGACGATGCGCAACGGCAACAGAACGCAATCGTCCCGAAAATCAGTTCAAAAAAAATTTATATAAGGAGAAAAATTATGGATTACGTTAAAAACAGTATTGCGTCTTTCTGCAAAAAGAATAAGGTCAACCTTATTTTTCTTGTCGTTTGTCTGCTTGTTATTTTCGTAAGCAGCTTCTGTGCGTCTTGCGTTCAATCTGACGGATTCACCGTAAAAGTGACCGATCTCAGAGACGAAACGAACACCGGAAGCATCACAAACACGTCTGTAGGAGAAGACGGCGCAACCGTCGAAACCGAAACAGCGGTCAAAGGCAAGGTCGTTTCGGGCATCTTGTTCGTGCCAAACAACGCAAGCGCCGAAAATCCGCTCCCCGCAGTCGTGCTCACGCACGGATATCTCAACAACCGCGAAATGCAACTCCAAAACGCAATCGAACTTGCGCGCAGAGGTTTCATCGTGCTTACTGTTGACCGCGAAGGACACGGCAACTATGACAACAGCGGCTCGAAAAATGCCATGATGGCAACAAACGGCTTATACGATTCCGCAAAATATCTTTACAACCTCGACATAGTAGACAAATCGAAAATCGGTATTTCGGGACACTCCATGGGCGGTTACACGACGGCGGCAACGCTTGCGGCAGACAAGAACGTCGGCATCGTTTCGGCAGGCTTGATGCAAGCATGGAGTTCGTTTATGGGCGCAGGCAGCGACGTCTCGGTCGGTTTCCTCAAAGCTAAAGACGACGAATTTTTCTTCACCACTAAAGAAAACGGCGGCACAATCGCAAGAGATTATCTCAGCACCGCAACCGCCAAAAAGTTCTTGGGACTTAGCACCGACGATACAATCGTAAACAAAGGCATCTACAAACAAACTGCCGATGGCGGCGTGCTTGTCACGCCTCAAGGCGGCGAAGCCGTTGACGGAACTTTCCGTGCGATTTATGAAATCGCAGGCGTACACCCCCAAAACCACGAATCCGTTGAAGGCGCAAACGCCGTAGTGAACTTCTTCTACAACGCATTCGGCACTCCCTCGGGACACAAATATATTGCAGAAAGCCACCAAACGTGGTGGGTTAAAGAGATGTTCTCGCTTCTCGGTCTTATTGCGGTTATCGCAATGATCTTCCCTCTCGTAGGACTTCTCCTCAAAACCAGATTCTTCAAGACCATTGCCGTCGGTGAGCAAGTTGCAAACGAAAACGGCGAAATGGTGTGGGTTGGCAACAAGCCAATCGAATCCGCTCCTTTGCACGGCGTTCAAAAACACCTCACCTATTGGATCGGCGCAATTGCGGTTGCAATCTTCTCCGGTCTTACGATTCAACCGATTTGCACGGAATTCGGCAAGAAATTCTTCCCCAACACGCAACTCTATCCGCAAGACACAACCAACTGGGTTTGCGTCTGGGCAGTGTGCACCGCACTATTCGCGCTTGCGGTCGTGCTGTTCCTTTGGGCAGTCAACGGCATAGTAAATCGTTTCAGATACAAAGAAAACGCACCCGCACACACCGAAAATCCGTTTGCGGCAGGCAGAATACAAACGGGCGTAACCGGTCTTGCAAAAACGTTGTTGCTCGGCATAATCGCGGTTGCAAGCGTATACGTCGTCACTTATATCAACTGGCAAATCTGGACCGTGGACTTCAGAATCTGGACTCTTGCAATCAAGGTGTTCAACGTTGAAATGCTCCCCACGATGATGAGATACGCACTCTTCTTCGGCATATTCTTCTGCGTAAGCGCACTCTTCAACGAAGGTTTCCGCGCAAAGAATCTCCCCGAATGGGCAACCATACTCATCAACGTATTCTTCAACATCGTCGGAGTACTTTTGATGATATCCATTCAATACGGCGTATTTACAACATCCGGTGTATTGTGGCAAAAAGACATGGCTCTGGGCTACATCGTACTCATCCCGATGGTTCCGATTCTTGCAATAGCAACCGTTATTTCAAGAAGAATGACTGCGAAAACCGGCAACGTATGGCTCGGCGCAATCATCAACACTCTTTTGTTCACGATGATCACTTGTGCAAACACGGCAGCATCGTTTGCTTACGTGCTTGGCTAATTGCTCCCAATTCCCTCCTTTGCGCATTGTTTTGTGCAAAAATATCGGCGTCGCAACGACGCCGATATTTTTTTGACTCCCGACCGTTGCCGTTTAAACTTTTTATTGCACAACTTGTTTTGATATGTTAAAATTGTATACAAGTTGTTCAATACTTCCGCATTTTGACGATTTTCGTCTTGCTACAAACGAAGTTGCGATGCGTACGAGGAAAAAATGAAACTTGAAAGGTTATCCAAACAAAATCAAAAATATTGTGCCGCCGCCAAAGCTCTTTACGAAGAGGCTTTTCCGGTGTTGGAAAGAAGGGACGATACGGAGCAGGCGCGCATCATGCAAAACCCTGCTTATCACTTCGATTTTATCACGGACGAGGACGGTTTCGTAGGCATTATGCTGTATTGGGAAACGGACTCTTTCGTATATCTCGAACATTTTGCCATTTTGCCCGAACTTCGTTGCAAAGGCAAAGCGACCGCCGCCCTCGGCATACTCGAAGAGCAATCTCAAAAACCCGTTATTCTTGAAATCGAGCCGCCTTGCGACGATACGAGCATACGCAGATACCGCTTTTATCAAAGAAGCGGTTTCGTCATGAATCCGCACGAGCATTTGCAAGCGAAATATCACCTTGGCGACGCCGATTTATATCTAAAAATACTCACCTATCCCCGTGAAATATCTAAAGATGAATATGCCGCGTTCCGCAAATTCGTAGACGCGGAAGTTGCCGTAAACGACGAGATCGTCGTGCGTCCCATGCAGGATTGCGACGACCGCATGCAAGTGGCAAATCTCATTTATATGACGGACAAATACATCTATCCATATTGGTTCGACTCCGCGGAGGACGGCGCAAAGGTCATTGCAAAAATGACGTCTTTACCCACGCTTTACAACCAAAAAAATATCACGGTTGCGGTTGCAAAAGACGGACGTATTGCGGGCGTACTCGTTTCGTGCTACTCCCCCGTCATTGAAAACGAGGAGCATATCCGCAAAGCGTTCGAAGAGGCAAACGTGCCGTGCGACGAGCGCACTCACAGGATCTTTTCGGACTATTATGCCAAAATGGCGGAGGATAAGGACGGATTTTACGTTGCAAACATTGCCGTCGACCCGCAATTCAGAAACAAAGGCGTTGCGTCAAAACTCATAACTCAAACGATAAAGGACAAAGGCACTTGCCATCTTGAATGCGTCATTGCAAATCAAGGCGCGTGGAAGCTGTATCAAAAGCTCGGTTTTCGCATCACGGGAGAATATCCCGGCGTATTCGACGTGCCGTGCTACACAATGGTAAAAGATTAGAAGAGGGAAATTATGGACGTATTTATAAGTTATCGTCGCGACGGCGGCTATGCGCTTGCAAGGCTGATATACGAATGGTTGCACAGAGAAAACATCACCGTTTTTCTCGACTTGGAAGAATTGCGCTCCGGCCCTTTCAACGAAAAACTTTATTCGGCAATCGAAGATTCACAAAACTTCGTGCTTATCCTGCCCTCTCACGCACTTGATCGTTGCTCAAATCAGGACGATTGGCTAAGATTGGAAATCGAACACGCCATAAAATACAAGAAAAACATAATTCCCATCATGGTGGACGGTTTCGAATTTCCCAAAGCATTGCCCTCTTCCATGCAGGTTTTGCCCTTCTTCAACGGCGTGCAAATCAGTCGAGAATACTTTGACGCGTCCATGGTCAAGTTGATTTCGATGTTGCAAGGCATTAAGAAGAGCGACGGCGATCTTCTCACCCGCCACGACGACGTAAGATATTATCTTGACGAAGACGAAAAAGAAAAACATCGTTTGCAGACGGAAGATCACCTTTTGGACAAATACGAAACCCCGATAATTCACAAACTTCTGGAAGGCAAAAAGGACGCCGTTTGCCTTGACGTAAACGTGCTCAACCCCGAAAGCGCATTCCAACGCTTTGAAAATCCCGAAGTCGGCAAAGTCATTGCCCTCACCTACTCCCAAGAAGTTGCCGACAGAGGCAACAACATGCGCAAAGACGACAACGTGCGTTTCTTCGCGACGCAATTCGAAGCGGACGATTTTGAAGACAAACTGGAAAGTTATCTCGACTCGGTGGGTGCGGACGGCATAGACTTTGTGTGTTTGAGCATGGCGATTATGGATTTCAAAAAGCCTTTCCGCATATTGCAGGCAATCCGCAACTGCCTCAACGACGACGCGGTGATGATAATACGAGACGTTGACGACGGCGCAGTGTTTGCCTACCCCGACAACGACGGACTTTTCAGGAAAATGCAGTCCTACTATATCCACAACAAGTACAGCGGATTCCGCTACACCGGAAGGCAAATCTATTCGTACGTGCGCAAAATGGAACCGAAAACCATTTGCCTCGAAAAATACGGTATAAACACCGCCGATATGTCGCGCAAAGACAAAAAGATGCTGTTTGAAGCGTGGTTTAGCTTCATCCCCAACGACTTCGGAAGAATGTTGCGTGAAAATCCCGATTCAAAGATTTCACGCGAAGTGGTGGATTTTTGCCAAAACCATTACGACGAACTCAACGAGCAGTTTTTCTCCAACGAAACAATATTCTCGGCAGGTTACGTCATCTATTCCGTACGATTTTAATTTTACCATTTGAAAGGGAAAACGGTTTTGCCATTTGCGACAAAACCGTTTTTTGATTATTGATTTGTCAAACCAAGTGCAACCGTTTGTTTAATTCTTGTCCAAACAAATCTGTCGGTGTTTGGTTTCAAAAATTCGTACGAACCGTTTTTTATTTCGATGTTGCACTTGAAGGTATAATTCACCGATTGCACAAAAAGCCGAGCGATTGTTTTCGCCTGGCTTGTGTCGTAAGTATTCATAATTCGATTCTTATGCCGAAATAATCATTAGAAAAGAATAGTATGAACCCCGAATTTGCCTCGGTGTTCGTATTATTTCCTTTTGGCGGACATCTTTTAATCCAAACTGAACACCTTATTTTTCATTGATTAATATGCTAACATATTAAAATTACTAATTCTGCTAAAATTATATTACCTGTTTCGATTTGTCATCTACACTCTTGAAGTATTCAAAACTGCAAAATAATAGATTATGCATTTATTTGATGTAACCAATCGCGAATATTCAAACCAACTCTTGATATATCAAAATCATCCAATATGCCACTATGCATTATTACATTACGAGATTTCTCTATATCTCCAAAAATTGATCTTATCCACTCTTGCGAACCAGGAAAAGAAAAATATGGTTCAAAATATTGCCAGTTTCCTTGCGAACACATTATTTTGGGTAAATCTCCAAAGTCTAAAAAAGACATCATAGCATCTCCTCGACTAATATGCCATTTTATCTTACTTTCATTCTCTTTTCTATTTTCAGCTCTTTCTTTTATATTAGTTTGAATACCTTTATCCCACCATTCAGTTTTGTACGCATCTAATAAGATAGAGTATACAAATTCACGGGTCGCATTTTCAAACGCAGTTATAGCAGTAAAAACAGTAATCATGCTTTTCGATTGCTGGACATATTTTTCATCAATCTCATGCAGAAACAGTTTTTTGGCTATCTCTTCTGAAAAATATATGGCTTCAGGAGAGTATTTTAACCGTCCATCGCGATCCAAAGCTTCTTCAGCTAAAGCTCCTCTAAACACAAAAGAATATAAATCTAAGTTACTCATAGTATTATTTTAATGGAATATGTTTTGCCAGGCTGGCAAAAAGAGCATCGTACACCGATTGATCTCTTGTTGCAGGTAAATGTATGTGAATATCATAATTCAAATCAATTCTACTATTATCTTTGGGCTGTTGTCCAACACATTCTGCAGACGTAACGTCTTTTATCTCGTTTGTTGATGAAGACTTTGTAGAATTATGCTGAGACACATCACTCCAATCCGCATAGGAACAGAGATTTAAAAAAGTGCTTGCCATTTGAGAAATTGTAGCATTTTCTTTTGAACCATTAGTCAACGTTTTGAATTTGCCAATGACTTCTTCCTTACTCATTTTATTTGCGTTGATATTTAATGCAAATAAGTCCACATATGCTTCTCTAACACCTTCCGCCACCATAATTTTAGAACAGCTTTGGTCTAAAAATTTATAGTAACGCTGAGTTGGACCCCCCGCATCATCTAAAAAACCTATTGCCTTTAAAACATTTATAAACTGCCTATCATTCGAACTGGTAAAACCCAAATCCGACATAAACTTTGCAGTAAACTTTTCTGGTGCTTTTGCTGTAAGAAGGGTATCAAAATAACTTGGAATTTTTGTAAAACTTCCTGTCATATAACTTGTTGGTAACGCCATATAAACATCTCCTCTATGGTAAAATTATATTTTAAATGTTTTTGACTTTTACATTTTATCTATTCAAAAACATCTGTAATAGTGATAAACCAGTTTCTCCCCATTTACCAAAAATTGTTGCCATATTTTTAGATAGTATAACACATTGTTGACCGCATTTCAAGGTTTAAACTAATCTTTTGCACTATTGAATAAAAAATCAATACTCAATACTTTCATCGTCAAGAAGAAAGTCATAAATGCTCATCGTTACTATGCCGTTTTCGTCACGTTTGCGCTTGATATCATCTTTGACGACAATTATCTTCTTGAAAAAGTCTTTTATATTTAGCAAAGAATTCTTCTCTTGCGCTTGCTTTTCGTCTGTGTCCATAGCAAATGCCGATTGAATATAAAACTTATTGTTTCCGCGATTCGCGATGAAATCGACTTCGGCATAGTTGCGAACGAGTTTTCCTTCCGCATTGCGCTTGGATGTTTCAACAATCCCTACATCGACAGCAAATCCACGCTTCAAAAGTTCGAGATAAATCACGTTTTCCATAATGTGATTCTCTTCCTGTTGACGGAAATTTAACGTCGCATTCCTAAGTCCCAAATCGGTAAAGTAGTATTTCGACGGAGTTGAAAGATATTTTTTCCCTTTAACATCATAACGTTTCGATTTATCGACTAAAAACGCATCTTCCAAATACATAAGACAATTCGAGACTGTTTTATCAGAAATCGGCAAATTGGCAACGCTACGGAACGTATTAGAAAGCTTTAGTGGATTTGTAAGAGAACCGATGCTCGATGCCAAAATTTGCAAAACTGCATTGATTTGTTCTTCATTTTGAATACGATTGCGATCGATAATATCATTCAAATAGACGTTTTTCAACTGCCCTTTCAGATAATTCATTTTCGCTTCTTCACTCTTTTGCGCAAGGACGAGCGGCAATCCGCCATAAGTGTAATACTCTTTCCATCCTTGCATAACAGAACCATCATAAACAGACATAAATTCCGAAAATGATAACGGCAAAATTCGGACCTCGTCCCCTCGCCCGCGAAATTCCGTTACAATATCTGTGGATAAAAACTTGGAATTGCTTCCCGTAACATAAATATCCACGTTTGGAAATTTCAAAAGTCCGTTTAATACTCCGACGAAATTGTCGGCAAGTTGTATCTCATCAAGCAGGATATAATACAATTCATCATCGACAATCAAATTTTTGATATATCTGCTCAACGCTTTTGGCAAAAGCAAATCGCTATTCTCATCATCGTCAAGAGAAACCTTTATAATATGATCGTCTTTTATGCCTTTTTCTTTGAGATATTCGTAAAAAAGAGTATTCAAAAGATAGGATTTGCCACAACGACGAATACCTGTGATAATTTTTACCAATCCGTTTTGCTCTCTATCTTTCAGTCTTTGTAAATAGACATCTCTTTTTATGCTTTGCATATAGCCTCCATTGCGAAAAAGTGTAACATGTTGCAATTTTATTTTCGTCACAATTATATAAACATATTGCGCTTGTGTCAATACCGCATTACGAAAAATTGCAACATTTTACAAAAATTTTCACCGAATACATTGTTATCAATGGCTTAATATTCCCAAATTCTAAATGCAATTATTATCTGTTGTTAAAAACAAATTGATAGTTATAATCAAAATAGACAACATTTTATAAACGGCAAAGGAATGTAAACTACGGAGAAACAAAAGTCTATTTTGACGGCAGTCATTATATCGCCATACCGCAAACGGAAAAGCCGTATAAACGTCGCCCGAAGAAAATCGAAGAAGTCATCACGGTTGCGGACGACGGCAAAACGTTATCTTTATTGTTATGTCTATTGAAAAAACTGTTATACGGTCTTTCATAGCAAGCACCTGTTTTTGAGCATAGAAAAAGCCGAGCGATTAAACGCCCGGCTGATTCTTCTTTTTGCCGTCCAAATCGACTTTTATGCCGAAATATTCGTTAGAAAAGAATAATACGAACTCCGAATTTGTCTCGGTGTTCGTATTATTCCCATCTGGCGGACATTTTTTAGTCCCAACTGAACACCTCATTTTTGATTTGTTAATATACTATGTATATTAAAATTCTATCAAATAATTTTCTATTTCCCCTCTGTTTTAATTCGTTACTTCTCTCTTGGATCACAGTGACATCTAATCTTGATTTTTAATTCACACATGCTATAATTAAAATATAGAAGGAGGAAATTTATGAATATTGTTGAATATATTGGAGAAAACATCGAGCACTTTTCTTTTAAATATTTTGGCATAAATGATATGTTTACAGGATGGGATCTTGAAACATTAATTAACAAAAATTATGATGTTTTATGTTACTATCAAAAACGGAGTCGCACCATCGATACTTTTGATGACTTTATTGATTATCTGTTTGTATATAAGTACTCTCATTTCTTAGATACCATTCCTTATGTAAAAGAAGATAAAAAACAAGAAGTTGAAGCTATCTTAAACAGTATGGTAAAAATTAAGAATGAATACCCTGTTGAAAAAGTCATTAAATACTGCAAAAAGGATTATAAATTCATTCTTTCTCAAAAAGGATTGGGATTATCAGATGTTTTGTTAGATATAACTATAGCATATCACAGTGCTTGTACAGAAATAATTGATTTCTTCATTGAAAACAAATTTTATATCATTTTATACCGGTTCGATGAGATTCATGGTGTCATTTTTAAGCACGACATTCTTGTAGATAAACTGCTTAATAAAAAACACTTTGACGATTGTAAATGTTATGCGCTAAAGGAGTATCTTGCAATGCTATGTGTTTTTGTTGAACGTCATATGAAAAGCATTGAGGTAAATGCATTAATTAATTCAGTCATACAATACGGCAAAGATATTTTTGACCTAATTAATGAAGATACATATATTAGGTATGATTCCATTTATAAAAACATCCTTGATTTTCTTGTTAAAATAAATCATTGTGAAGCCTACTCTTTCGAACAAAATTTTAAAGACCTAGAACCCATACGCATTGCTTTTTTAAAAAAGCATGGTCAAATGCAAGCATTTGAAGCCCCATATGAAAAACTTATTGAATATTTAAACAACCCTAATACACCATGGGAATTAAAAATGCTTTACTTGACTCACGCAAAAGACAATGGCAAGTTAAAGAGCATGTACCAAATAATGGGCGAGAATAAACAACGTTCTATTGTTGATGATGTTTGCACGCCAAACATACCATGTGATGACTACTTTACAATAACCAAACAACAGCACATGCGTATTTATATATGGCTTGCATGCAATATGGTTAACAATTTCTTAAATCATGAGAAAATAAAAGACCTAATATTAATGGTTGCCTCGTTGACAAAAACTAATTGCGACGCGCTTGGAATTGACTTTTGCGGTGTTGGGTTTGAAGAAGATTTTCAAATCTTGCTCAATTTGTTTGCAAATCAACTTTACGCTTTTGACGCAGAAAATAGTTTTTTGCAAACAGGTTTAAACTATGCGCTAACTATGTTCATGATGTGTCTTATAGAAAAAATAATAAAGCTATACTATCGTTCACAAAAAAAAGATTATTTTATAAAAGAAGATTGGTTTTCATTAGGACATTTGCTCAATGAAAAAGACGAAATCATTTTAGATCTGTTTGGTGAGGATCAAACAAGAGTATTAGCATATTATTTGATTAATGGTAATAATGGGAAAGCAGGTCTTAACTTGAGAAACAATTATGCCCACTATAAAAATATAACAAGCAAAGAAATCAGTTGGGAAAATACTGTTTTAGTTTTACACATCCTTATCAACATTCTAAATGAGATTAAATTGAAGACATGCAGCAATAACCATCCCGAACTATAATATCCATCTGACTGTTCAATATATAATAGTACTACTAAATCAAGCAAACAAAGGAGTATTTATGGCAAATTCAACAGAACGAATTGGCGTTAGTCACTGTGGTGAAATCGCTGCAAGAAAAAATTGGCTATTTAGAGAACAACCCATAAATGACGTTGGTATTGATGCACATATTGAGTTTTGTGACGACTTAGGCAATTCTAAGCAACTGATTGGATTGCAGCTAAAATCAGGCGAAAGCTGGTTTAAAGAAATTAAAAATAATTGCGTCATTTTTCGCAAAATTAGTGAGCGACAATATAACTATTGGACAACCAATTCTCTACCTTGCATCGTTGTATTATATAATCCTACAGACAATATGTGTATTTGGCAAAAATTGACAATTGATACTATCAAAAAAACAAATACTGAAAAAGGGTTCTATGTGGAAGTTCCAATGAAACAAGTATTTTTAGATGACAAATCTAATGAGATTCTTTTCTCATTTTCAAATTTGCCTAAACATGTTATTAATTACAATTTTCTATTGTCTCAAATAGTATTTATGCAAATTATAAAAGGCGGTGGCATTGTAAAGTTGACATCTGTAGAGTGGGTAAATAAAAGCAGTGGGCGTGGAGAAACGAATTTGATAGTTTACAGCGATAAAAAGGAGATTAAGTATTCGTTCCCATATTATTTTCCATTCACGCCATATGAGAATGTGTTTCCTCGTCTTTTCCCTTGGGCGACATTCTCAATAGATAAAAGCTTTTACGACAGTTACGATGAATCAAGATGGCTCGATCTACACTGTTATTATGAAAAAGAGGAAAATGAATTAATAAATGTTGGAAAAACACTTGAAGAATTTCGAGAATCTCTTCCTGCAATACGAGGTGTACCAAGCGCATCGGGAGAAACATGCGAATACCGTTTATTGCTCGGTTTAAATGAACTTGGCGACTCGTTTTTGAGAGTCAATGAATATGTAGAAAAAGAACATGCTTATTCGGCAGCCCGTCCAAGAGCTACAAAATAAAGGAACGATTTATGAAGATTAAATTATATGAACCAATTAATGCTCCATTGGTTGACAATTATTATCTAAATCCATTAGAGAAATATACCATAAATATGAAGAAAGAAATTTCATATCAATTGAATATTTTAATGTCATTTCAAATTCTAGGCGCACCTCCTGCCTTAAAGAATTATCATGCATGGCTATTCGAAAATGGTTTTAATGAAAACAATCCTAATCCAACAAATGAAATTGTGTCGCAATACTACGGTATTAAACCCCTTTGGAAGACCGATTATTCATTAGGCATTGTAGTAAAAGACGAGTTAGATGATGACTTCTATATTGTTATGGAGTGTAGCGCTAAAAATAAAGGATTTAGACATACTATGATTATACTGACTTTAGGTGGGTGTGTTTAAATAAAATTCTCTTATACTGCTAGAAAGAATACTCGAATTTTCTTTTATATAAACAAAGATATCTCATACTCGGTAACAATGGGTTCTTTCCCTATTTTGTGTTGGTCTATGGTTATGCGCTGATTAAATGAGTAAAAAGAAAAGGCCTGATGCAGTTCGTCATCAGGTCTTTTTCCATCGGTATAATTGAAGTGAATTTCTATCTTATCGTTATATAGCACAACTTGTTTTATTAGCAGTTGTATCATTTGCAGCGGTCGCTTTTTTACTGCGGATTGTAGGTATTTTACTATATCGTTTTTCTGTATTATCAAATTAGATTTTAGTTTCTCGACGGCAATCTTATTGATTAGCTCCGCCTTTTCAGCCTCTAATGCATTCAGTCGTTCTTTTGTAGTCTGACTGATGATGCCTTGTTCCATTGCCGCTATCAAATTGTCTATGGACGATTTCTTCTCTGCTAATCTTTCTTCCAAGATATGTAGGATTGATTGGTCGTCCATTCGCTTTTGATGCGCGCCCATTATTCGCTCGGCTATATCTTCTATTAAATCCTGCGTTGCCAGCGCTTTGTATGTTGCGTCTATTACAACTTTTTCCAAAACTTCTTTTCGTATCGGCGTGCTTTGACAATTCTTCCCTTTCCGCCGTCCCGAACATTTGTAATATCTCATAATTACGCCACTTTTCGAAGTACCAGAATCGGAGTTTATTGGACTTCCGCAATAACCGCACGTAACTTTGAATTTCAATAGATATTCAACATTAGGTTTGTGCTTTCCGTATTTGTTGTTTTCAATTCTCGCTCTAACAATATCGTATGTCGTTTGAGAAATTATCGGAGGATAAATATTCGTAAACACTTCATCGCCGTGTCTAAAAATGCCTGCATACTTTTCGTTTTTCAAAAGAAAGTAAACCGTGTTCCTTGCAAATGGTTGTCCTCGATTCTCAATTCCCTTCTCGTGCAACTCGTCAATAATATCAGTTACAAGACGTCCTGCTGCATAATCTTCAAAAATCTTTCTGACAATAACCGCTTGGTCTTCGTTGATTTGCACCTTTCGCCCCGTCTTTCTATCTCCCGTCACGCAATATCCGAATGGTATATATCCACCTGTAAAATTGCCTTTTTGACGGCTTTCATTCATCCCGCGTTTTACCTTTTGTGATAACTCTGCCGAATAATACTCTGCCATACCGACATACATATTCTCAAGAATAATTCCGTCAAGGTTTTGAGAGCCGTCTATATTACGCGACGTCCGTTGTGTTGCAGAAATGACAATCTTACCTGTCTTTTGCAACTTGAATTTGTTGATCGCTTGTTCAATAGAATTCCTTCCGAAACGGTCTAATGCATATACAAGGCAAATATCCCATTCTTTTGTCTTTTCACTGTCCGAAAGCATTTGCTGGAATTCTTTTCTTAAATCGTTTGTGCCTGTCATTGCGCGGTCTATATATTCATGCACTACAATCAGGTCGTTGTTTTTTGCAAACTCATAACAAACTCGAAGCTGACCTTCGATAGATTGTTCAGTTTGTCGTTCGCTCGAGTATCGAGCATAAATTACACATTGCTTCATCTTATTACCTCCTTTTTCGCAATTTGTGATTCAAGTATAGGGTGTTCAAATCTCAAAAGGTTAGGACATCTGTCGAGTCGTTTTGTACCGAGTTTGTGTCGACACAAATTTGCATCGAAATTCTCTTGAAACAGTTTTGAAACGATAACGTGACATAATTGAAACACTCCTTTATCGAGTTGTCTTTTTCTTTCGACACCCCGAAAGAATCAGAAAAGCGACGCATCGTCAAGGAACAGAAAAAAAATTGCGTAGATTGCAACTCCCTTCTATTCTTGTGCAATATTTTTTCCATTGACGAAAGGAGTTTTCCTGATAAACTCCCACCCTACTCAAAAAGAGAAAGAAAAGACATATCACATTGATGTTTCATCATTGTTTTGTTACGGATTTGTAGCGATTTCGTCACAGTTTTGTCATACATATTTTTGTGTTTCAAAGACGACCTTTGTTGCTTTATAATGTTCTTCTTTTTTTCGGTCACAAGGATTATCGTTAAGTTAGAAAAAACAACGGAGGTGTGATATGCGGGAAATCGTACTTGAAGATAATCCGAGTAAACGACAAATATTTGTAGATGATAACAAACCGGATTTCTCTTATTTATCTAATAAAGATATAGATTTGTATATATCCTTATTAGAGATAGAGATGTACGAGCATTTCAAGAATCGTCGCAAAAGAAAGCCGAGAGATCAACCTGAAAATAAAAAAATCTCATAATGTGTACCATAAATGTCGCATAACGATTAATGTCAAAAATTTCTTATGAAAACCCGTTGACTTTTGTTTTTGAATGACTATAATGAAAATTACAAAACGCAATAAATGTTGCATATTGTAAAAGGGGTATACAATGCAAGTAAAAAACAAAGAAACGATAGATAAGATTTTGAACATACTCAACGAGAGTTTGCGCGAGAACAACGGCACTCCGTCTATATACGAAATTGCCGACGTGATAAGCGTAAATCCTTCCACGGTCAGCAGATATATCAACTATTTGGTGTCCGAAGGCATAATCGAGAGAAAAGGCAAGCATTGCAATCTCACTACATCGAAGTTTGCCAAAACAATGTCCGATGTAACGGCTTGTCCGATTGTCGGCGACATTGCTTGCGGCTCTCCGATACTTGCGGAAGAAAATATAGAATCGTATGTATCAATCTCTACCGAGTTCTTCGGTCCCGGAGAGTACTTCATACTGAAAGCAAAAGGCGAAAGTATGATAAACGCAGGCGTAAACGACGGAGATTTGGTTGTTATACGCAAACATGATACTGCAAACGAAGGACAAATAGTAGTTGCACTCACGGATGACGGAGAGGCTACGTTAAAGCGATATTTTTTGGATAAAAAGCACAAACTAATAAGGTTGCATCCCGAAAACGATGCACTTCAAGATATGTTCTATAAGAACATTCAAATTCAAGGCATAGCCGTAAAAGTAATAAAGGACTTGTTATAAAGGAGCAATATGGAAAAACAACGGACTTATCTTTGCATAGATATGAAATCTTTCTTCGCATCTGTTGAATGTGCGGAACGTGGGTTAAGTCCGTTTGAAACAAACCTTGTCGTTGCAGACGAATCTCGTGGGAAAGGTGCTATAACTTTGGCAATTACTCCAAAGATGAAAGCGCTCGGAGTCAGAAATCGTTGCAGATTGTTTGAAATCCCTAAAAACATCGATTATATTATTGCACTCCCTCACATGAGTTTGTATATCAAATACTGCGCAGACATTTTTGATATATATCTCGATTATTTCTCACCGAACGATATACATCAATACTCGATTGACGAGGCTTTTATAGACGTTACGGACTACTTGTCTATTTACAAACTCGAACCAAAGCAACTTGCGAAGAAAATCATAAACGAGATAGCCGAGCGCACGCATATTCCTGCGACTTGCGGTATAGGCACAAACCTGTATCTTGCAAAGATTGCACTCGACATCACGGCAAAACATTGCAAAGACCATATTGGAATGCTTGACGAACAAACGTTCAAAGAAACTTTGTGGGAGCATAGACCGATAACCGACTTTTGGAATATCGCAAACGGTATTGCCACAAGGCTCGCCCGATATGGAATTCATGATATGAAAGGCGTAGCAACAGCCCCGGAAGATCTCCTTTATAGGAATTTCGGTAAGAACGCTAAATTGCTAATCGACCACGCAAACGGTAAGGAAAGTTGTACGATTGCGGACATCAAGAACTACAAGGGTAAGTCAAAGTCTATCTCAAATTCTCAAATCTTGTTCAGCGACTACGCATACGATAAAGCACATATCGTCATACAAGAGATGGCTTTGAGTGGTTGTCAGCGACTTCTAAAAGAACATTTGATTGCAAGCCACGTAGGAATTTTTGTAGGATATTCAAAAGATGCTACTCCGGCTACGGGCGGAACGCTCAAAATGGCAAGCAGCACCAATCTCTATTCAATGGTTAAGGAATACGTTGATAGAATTTTTGAAGATACCACGCATCAAGACGTTCCTATCCGCAGACTCGCTATATGTTTTAGCGGACTCGTGGACGAATCTGCCGAAGGCTATGATTTGTTTACGGATTTGGATGCGTTGCAAAAAGAGCGCAATGTCGAAAAAGCGGTGTTGGAAATCAAAGAAAAGTTTGGCAAGAATGCAATGTTGCGAGGTTTCGACTTACAAGAAGGCGCAACGCAAAAAGAACGCAACAAACTGATTGGAGGACACAATGGCGGTTAAAAACAATGACGATGTAAATCGCGCAGCTCAGTTCCTTCCATTCGATGCACTAAAAGGCTTGTCCGAAGAATTGCAAAGCAGAATTGAAAAGCGCACGCGCGTTCCTAAACACGAATTTTCCGACGAAAAGAAAGAAGAATTGTCCAAAACTCTTGTGAGAGTGGACAAAGGAACGGTTGTCAGAATCAATTTCTATCTCAACGGACATTACATTGATATAGAAGGAACGGTTGCGAAAAACAACGTGGTCTATCATTATTTGACGATAGGTCAAAAGAAGATATTTTATGACGATATCTACCAAATCGATATAGTTTCCGAATAACTGCCCCGGTTTATAAGGAAATTGTATATAGGGTGCGCAAGATAGTTTTACTGCGATGTGGGAGTGCCTAACCCCGTCAATGCAGCGGGCTAAATACAAGTCTATGTGCGCTATGGGCGAAGGAGGTGCTTTTATGGATAATGCTATTATCACGCAAAACGCTATTCCGATACGAAAACTGTGTCCCGAATGCAGAAAGTATTTTGTAGCGAGTGTTAAAAGTAACGGCGAAATCGTGGGAAGATGCTCACATTGTCACGCCAAGTACTTTGAGCAGAAAAAGAACAACGTGCGACTTATCAAAGTTGTGCAAAGATAATCACTAAAAAGGAAAACTACATATGTCTATATAGGCAAATCAAGGTCGGGCTGTGACAGCGCCCAAGATAAATCCTCGTTCCCCGCTTTTATAGATAAGATTCGATAGGAGACAATATCCCCAACCCGAATGCGACGTGTTGAAAAAGGTCGCAAACCGAGTGGGGATATTTTTATTCTCCGCTACGGAAAATCTATTTATAAGAACAAGGAGAAATTTATATGAAAACATTTACAGCAATCAGAGAAGATCTGAAAAATATAAGATATTATTATGCGCGTCGTGACGAAATGGCGCAAAAGGCAAAAATTCTCGGCGAATGTACTGTGTCAAAAACCGCGGAAGAATATAACGAAGTGGTTTGTCAAGCACCGCCCAAACTTTACGAATTGTACTATTGTATGTACGTCGAAAACAATACGCAAGAATCTGCAGCCGACAAATATGGTTATGCAAGAGAACACATCACAAGACTTAACAGGCAATTGTTGGTTTTTATTCAAAACCATCTTACGGCATAATGAGAAGGATTATGGAAGAATTTATCCCTGATTTTATATTGCAAGCAGACAACGTATATAGAACGAGAAACCATATACGAAAATAGTTTTCAATCGCCGGATGAAAATAACACAAAACATCAATAAACTTATATATAATAACTTGATTTTCCTTATACGATTCTTACTTCTACCACGTTTCGTTTCAAATTTAGGCAACGACGAATTGCTTGCGTAAATCGCCAAAAAAGCGGCAATTTCCCCGTTATTTCGTATAAAAAAGACACGCGCGACGGAGTTTTGTACGCTCCTTTTGCGTGTGTCTTAATAGCGGACGAAGCAAAGCTTTAAAGTTCCAAAAAGTTTTGTATAAGTGCGTCGGCAAACATATGTCCCAACTCAATCATTGACGACGAATCGTAATGGTATATATCGGGAGCGCCGAGAGGCTCGGCATTATACCTCAAATTGGCGGCGATAGTGTCCAAATAAACGTGCGCTTCGTCAGATTGCGCAAGACTCTTTTTGGCATCGTTTACGACTTGATAATGAGTCCACGCAACGCAATCGGAGATGCCTGCGTCCACAAAACCTATCTCGGAATCGGTCGGCTTATAAAACGCAAATTCTTTGCGTATATCTTTGACGAAGTTGCGCTCCAATTCCTCGTAAGAATTGTAACTAGTTCCGCCGGAGTCCGACTCGCCCTGCATCCAGCATATAGCCTTGACGACAGGATACAAGTCTTGCTCTTCGAGTTTTTTCAATTGCTCGTTGACGTATTGGACGGC
>ERZ773235.1737-NODE-1737-length-20980-cov-11.462318_pt1 | contig 20980 bp, 15 predicted proteins | sample MGYA00580522_ERZ773235 | MGnify/ENA primary metagenome ERZ773235 (study PRJEB29015, sample SAMEA2737797) | human gut metagenome | biome: human gut; feature: human-associated habitat; material: faeces | place: China | collected 2012 ...
AGGGTCTGCTCTCGCAGATGCTGTCGCTGCCAGAGGATTGGGATTACACGCTGCATGGTCTCGCGCAGATCAATAAAGAAAGCATCGACGCCATCCGCGAAGCCGTGCGCGAATTGGAACGTGCCGGTTACATCGAGCGCAGCCGGGAGCGTGACGAGCGTGGCTGCCTGCGCGGAACCGTCTACACGATCTACGAGCAGCCGCACGCGGAGGCAACGCCGGAAGAACCTGCGCAGGCGTTGCCTACATTGGATAATCCAACATTGGAAAAGCCTACGTTGGATTTCCCTACGTTGGAAAATCCAACGCAATTAATTACTAAAGATACTAAGAAAAGAAAAAGACAAAGTAAAGACTTATCAATTACCGATTCGATTCCTTTCCCTTCCGGTTTTCCGGAGGCTTCAACGCAGAAGCGAACGGAAGCGAAGGAAGCGTTTGAAAGCTATCGGGAATTGATTCTGGAGAATATTGACTACGACGTTCTGGCAAGTGATCCTCGCGTTGACCGAGAGCAGCTTAACGAGATTGTCGACCTGGTGCAGGAGCCGGTTTGCAGCACCCGCGACCGTATCCGTGTCGGTGGAAATTACTACCCAGCCGAGGTCGTGCGGTCGAAGCTGCTGAAGCTGAACAGCGAACACATCCGCTTTGTCATGGACTGCCTGAAGCAGAACACAACGAGGATTCGGAATATCCGGCAATATCTGCTGGCAATGTTGTTCAACGCGCCAAGCACGATGAACAGCTATTACACCGCTCTAGTCGCGCATGATATGGCAGGCGCAGCATAGCCTGTAGTTCGTGCTGACCAAATGCTGTTCAATCGAGTGCCTTATCCTTGTATTAAAGGCCAGAGGTTCCATGCGCCTCGAAGCACTGGCATGCTTTGTTCATCGAGTTGACCATAGAGATTATTCAAATATTTAATTTTCAAAGAGCTGTTGCAGTATGATGACTTACAAATAATACCTGAATCATACTTACGACCTGGCCTTCGCCATACATTGCTGCCCTTCACCAATATTCGGTCAACAGGGAGACGAGTCTGAGCCCACAATCCGTCGATCATAGACTTCTCGCCCCGGCTTTCGCCAAAACCTGTACAGGACTGATTACCTGCAACTTCACCGTCCATTCAGATTCCCTTTCGGGATGCCATTCGGCTACTATTACCGGTCACTTCCGTTATACTCAAATTTCTTTGATTCAAGGCAAAACGCATTATCGGCAATCCCTCTGTCGTACCAGCGACCAAACCGGCATCCCTTAGGGTTATGCGGACCCTGGAATCGTGATTTATTTAAGGCACAGCAGCCTTTCATATGGATTGTCATCATATAGCAGAAATGGCCCTTGCCATGTGCACCAGCTTCGGTGTCGCATGGGCAAAAAAGCTCTGATATGCCTCGCACAGATAATTTTTACCCAATGTTCCATCCACCAGCATACGATCACGGCGGCAACCACCCCGGCAAAGGGACTGCCAGGTGCATCTGCGGCACGCTTCCGCATGCTGCAGGGAGTTCTCCACAAAACGAATTTCCCGGCGTTTTTCATCAATTTCTTCCATGGTATTGCTGCAAAAATTCCCCAAGCAGTAGCGATCCAGCATATAGAAATCACAGGGGTACACGCTGCCATCCGCTTCTACTGCGTATTGAATGCCACAGTATCCAAGCATTCCACAGCTTTCAGGTGCCTGCCCCAGACAGATCTGCAGCAGATTCTCAAAATAACGGATATATACCATTCTGCCGCCGCACCAGTCCTCGTACCACAGATCAAATAGCGCAATGAGAAAGCGGCCGTACAGTTCCGGTGTGAGAGAATACTTATTGCTGCCCCGGGATACTTCCAGCGGATCCAGGCAGGGAATATATTGCTGGTAATCAAATCCTTTCCGTTTGAAATAGCGGTAAATGCGGGCGACGTGTTTTGCCGTCTGGGCCGTAACAACCGTCAGAATGTTGAAGTCCACATCATAGCGCCGGAGGAGTGCCGCGGCATTCTCCACTGTTTTAAAGGTCCCCTGGCCGGAAGCATCCCGTCGATACAAATCATGCAGGCTGGCGTCACCATCCAGGGACAGCCCCACTAGGAAGTGATGATTCTTCAGGAACTCCGCCCACGCCTCATTCAGCAGTGTGCCGTTGGTTTGAAGCGCATTGGAAACCTTCAGACCCGGCCTACTGTATTTGTTCTGCAGTTCCACCACATGCCGGAAAAATTCCAGTCCCGCCAAGGTGGGCTCACCGCCTTGGAAGCCAAAGGTACACAATCCCTCGGCAGCGGCCATGGACTTGGAAATCACCTGCTCCAGCGTTTCCAGGGACATATTGCCATAGGAAGCTGTCCTGCGTGCCTGCATTTCATCGTGATAAAAGCAGTACGTGCAGCGAAGATTGCAGTTGCCAGAGGCTGGCTTCAGAAGAATATTTCTCGGTGGCACGGATTTTCACCCCTTTGTATATTGCGCCGAGATTCAATAGCAAAGCTCCACCATCTGGTGGCCATCCAGCCGCTCCATTGTAAAAACAATCCGGCCGTCCTCGACTGTAAAAGGCACGCTTTCATTCTCCGGCACCAGCCGGATCTCCTGGATGTGATGTTCGGGCTTCAGGGAAAACTGAATGTTGTAAAGCGGAATGCTTTCTTCAATGACACTCATGAATTCGGAACGCTTCTCCGGTATGTAATGAAGCGCATGGAGGACATAACGTCTCTGCTCCTTCTGTTCATTCAGGGTGGTCAGCAGCGTGCTGGGACCATCGTGACGGAGAACCGGTTCCAGGAACAGGTCAATTACATTGACAACCAGCTGTCTGCACCATACGGGAGAAAACTGCTGATACTGTGTAAATATCGGGTGGGCAAAATAGACCAGGCCGCCCTTACGCACAATGGCGGCACCATCCTGAACACCCAGGGAGGGTGCCTGTCTGTGAGAGCAATAGTGGAGGTAGCTGCGGTTAAACGCCGATTTTGTCACATAGGCCAACACCTCGCCGTCCTCTGCCGCGTCGACCTCTATCTCCTTGGTGTACATGACATATTCAGTGGTGTGGAGCCCCTTGGAAATCTGCTCCGACGGAATCACATAGTCGGCAAAATCGTTGGCCGGAAAAACCTTGCCACGTGCCGGCTGCCCATCCAGCGTATAAGTGATCTCTGTTCTCGGGCAAATCGGCAGCGCAGCAAACGTTACAGCGTTGGTATCGGCATCAATACCTGACAGGAAGGAGGCAATGACATGGCCGCCCGTCTCCAGATAGTCGGTCAGCTTCTGGCTCAATGCTGCGTCCACACGGATGTCGTCAGGGAGGATGACCAGCTTATACCGGGAAAGATCACTCTGGGAATCGATAACGTCAAACTGATGGCCCGTCTGTTCCAGCATCTTCATGGCACCGATCAACGCTGTGGGGAAATCGTGGTTGCATGGCACATTGAATTCTCTGGGGTTAAACACGCCAATATCAACAACCGCCCGTGCCTTTGCACACCACGGCTCTTTGGCTTCCACCTGACTGTACACACTGCCGATGAGTTCATACGCTTCCTCGGAAAGCCTGCCGCTGGGGTGAAGCTGATCGCCAATACTGCATTTGGCGTTCAGCGCCAGGGCGCGGAAACATTCATACTCCAACGCGGCCTGATTTTTCAGTGAATGAAAGTCGCCCCATTCCGTGTGGAATTTACCCGTCATGCCGACACAGTCCAGCCCAAAGTTCCGCACATAGCGAACCTCAAAAGGAAAATGATCGTAACCCCATTGGCCACTGGGCAGGGATTCAATTTCGATGTGGGTATACGCGTCCTTGGAGTGGCGTTCGACAGCCAGGCAATTGTAAAAAATCGCGCACTCCGGCTGCAGTTCTTGAATGAACGCTGTCATTTCCATCTTGAACTGGTTGATCATCCATTCACCATACGCGGTCCTGTCGGCCTCGCATTCCGGCCGATAACCCTTTTGCAGCATATCAGCCATGCAGTATCTGCAGCAGCAGTCCGTGTCCTGCACAATATCAAAAAACAGGCCGTCCGGATGGAACATCTCAATGATTTCACGGGTCTGCCGCTTCACATACTCCCGATACGGGGAATTGACACATAGTTTGGCATAAAAATCACCCGCAAAAATATTCTGCCGTTCGTTGGGCGAAGCCGAAGAAGTGTCGGGCCGTCGGGTCATCCATTCCGGATGATTTTCCGCTGCGGCGGCATCCCACTGGATCGGCATGTAGACGGGCACTTTAATGCCCCGCTTATGGCACGCTTCGATCTGTTCCTTCAGGAGATTCCGCCGGACCAGGTGCGGATGCACCATTTCCGGAAATTCCTTGGAGTCATAATAGAGATAGCCGTGATGGCATCGGGCAAAGCATGTGATAGAGTTGACATGCGCTTTTTCCAGCGTGGCTGCAAACGCTTCCGGGTCAAAATCCACGCCCACATTTTCCAGCGCATGAGACGTATGAAAGTCCAGGTGTACCTGGCGAAATCTGCATTCCATTGAACAAATCCTCCTAGTGATCCAACGTCCGGGATCTCTTTTTCTCCGCTCCGCGTCCGTGGTGTCGCAGGGCTTTCGGTTACGCAATCATCATCACATAGATGTCCGGGATTGTCAATTTGTAAACGGCAACATCATAAAAAAATGCACAAAACAGCATAAGAATGAACACTGTTTTTCTGCTGCAGTATCGGTACAATACAATTGCTGCAGGCAATACTCCAACGAAGATGTACAAATTGACCAAACGTTGCGCGCCGCAATTGGGAAAATGGTCAATTGAAGAGAGGAGAAGTGAAATACGCGATGCAGACGTCATCCTTGAAGCGAAAGGTGCGGAAAATCTCAGTTACGTCAAAACCGTACCTTTTACTGCTGCCGATCTATTTATTGATCGTCATCTTTAAATTCATACCATTCGGCATGGCTGTCGTAAAATCCTTCTATCAATGGAATGGGTCCAATGTCAATGAGTTTATCGGCTTTGAGAACTACATTTCAGCGTTTCAGGATCCCATGTTTACGACTTCGCTGTATCATAGCTTTCTGATTGCCATTGCGTACATTATCATTGTTTTGACGGTGCCGCTGCTGGCGGCGGAACTCCTGTATTCGATCCGTTCGTCTCGAAAGCAGTACATCATCCGGACAGCGTTTACGTTCCCCATGGTGGTGCCAATGGTCGTTGTGATCCTGCTCTGGAAGTGGATCCTGGCCGGTGACAACGGCATTCTCAATGCACTATTAAGCGCAATCGGTCTGGAAGAATACGCACGGCCCTGGTTGTCTGACTCTTCCACCGCTTTGGGGGCGATCATTGCGGTAGGATTTCCTTGGCTGGGCAGTGCCATGCTGGGTGGTCTGCAGTTCCTGCTCTACTACGGTGCCCTGCAAAATATTTCTACCGAAATGATTGAGGCAGCGGAATTGGATGGCGCCAATCGTTTTCACAAGTTTATCAAGATTGATCTGCCCATGCTGGCAAGCCAAATGAAGCTGGCGGTCACCATGGCCATTATCCAGGCAATTCAGATTTTCGAAAATGTCCGCATTCTCACCAACGGCGGCCCTGGCTCGGCATCAATAACCCCTTCTCTTCTCCTGTACGAACAGGGATTTACCTATCGTAAAATGGGATATGCCTCAGCCATCGGTATCATTATGTTTGCAATTATCATGATTCTGACCATCTTCAATCAGAAGTTCATGAAGAGTACCGAATCCATGGATTGACGAGGGGGTGAATGGCATGAAACGAATTCCCAAAATCATCAGCAGCGTTCTGCTGGCGCTTTTGCTGGTTCTGACCCTGTTCCCGTTTTATCTTCTGATCATCAACTCCTTTAAGGTGCAGGCCGACATCATCAAAACACCCTTTACGCTGCCCTCCATTTTTCACCTGGAAAATTACGCAAAGGCCTGGCCACAGGTCGTCAAGCCCATGCTCAATTCTTTCTTGGTAACCATTGCGGTGGTTGTGTTCACCCTGGTTGTTTCTTCTCTGGCCAGCTACGCCTTCATGAAGTACCGCAAGTTCCGTGGAAAAGAAGCTCTGTATTACGGCATCATCGCCCTGTTGATGGTCCCTGGTTTTGTAATGCTGATCCCGCAATTCGTTCAGATTACCCGGCTGGGATTGTACAATACATACTGGGGTTTGATCCTTCCCCAGGCCGCATACCAGGTTGCCATGGGCACATTTCTTCTCCGTACCTCCATGGAGGCCATTCCCAGAAGCATGATTGAATGTGCCGAAATTGAAGGCGCCGGTGATCTCACCATTCTGACACGTCTGGTACTGCCTCTTTCCAAGCCTACCCTGGCCACGGTCCTGATTATGACTGGCCTGGGAACCTGGAATAACTACAACTGGCCGCTGGTCGCAACCACGGACGAAAGAAAGCAGGTCATCTCTCTGGCTCTTACAAAACTGGTGGTTTCCGTCCAGGAAGGCAACGGCGTACTGTTTGCGGCATATATCATCGCATCGCTGCCTCTGGTAATCCTGTTCTGTTTTGCCAGCAAGCATTTTGTTGCAGGCATTACCCGCGGCGCCGTGAAAGGATAGCCTGTCAGTCTGCAACTTCCATTATCAACCTCAGGCTCCAATGCCTGAATTGAAAAACAAGATTTTAAGCGAAAGGAAGAAGAATATTTTATGTGTAAAAACTGGAAACGCTCCCTCGCAATGGCACTGGCCGTCTGCCTGATTGTTTGTGCATTTGCCGGATGCAGCACATCCCAAGAGCAACCTCAGACTGACGGTGATGCTACCGTCCCGGAAGAGACCGACGGCAAGCCCTTCTCCGGCATTGAGCTGGTCTTCGCCCAGAATCTGGAGAGCATTGACAAAAACATCGCCGTAACCGAAGAAATCATTGATGCGTGGGAAGAGCAGACCGGCGCTTCCGTGGAACTCATCAACACGCCGCCTTCGGATTATCGCGTCTGGATGGCCACACAGTTCACCGCCAATCAGGGACCGGACATTTTTACCGACACCCTGTACGAGATGACCCAAGACTACTACAATGGCTATCTCGCCAACATCTATGACTACTTTGAGGCTGAAAGCGCTTACGATCCCGGCATGGCATGGTGCGATTCCCTGCCCGAGTCCATCAGCGAAAGAATGTATATCGACGAGGGTGTTGTTCCCGGTTATCCCACCGCCACTTCCGTGGTTCGAATCTTCTACAACAAGGACCTGCTTGATCAGGCCGGCGCTGAGGTTCCCGAGACATGGGCCGAGTTTATGACTACCTGCCAGAAACTCCAGGACTCCGGTGTGATTCCCTTCGGCTTCCCCAACACGTCCAAAGCAGACTTATGTTGGCTGTGGTTCAACAACTCCATCGCCGGACAGCTCAACTCCGAATTGGTGGAAACCCTGGACGTATCCGGTAACGGCTATGTGGAACTCAATGAGATCATCAAAGGGTTTGAGGAAGGCACCATGGATTTCGGCGCTGAAAACATGAAGGCCACCTATGAGTTGATGAAGGACTTCTCCCAGTACTGGACCTCCGACTATAACGCTCTGAACAAGGCTTCGGCCCTGGACATGTTCGTCCGCGGCGACGTGGCCATGACTATGGCTATGTCCAGCGACCTGACTGCCATTGCCACCAACGTGGGCGACAGCTTTGCATACGGCGTCGTACCCGTGCCCGTCGTCACCACAGAAACCAACCCCAATGCCATGGGCAAATCGGTTGTTCTGGGCGGTCAGCCAGACTGGATCTACGGCCTGAATAAGGCTCTGGAGTCTGACCCGGATAAAATGGCCGCTGCCATTGACTTTGTGCAGTATATGTCCTCTCCTGAGGTTGAGGCGAAGTTCGCCGAAGAGCTGTACCGAATCCCCCTGTCCTTGGCTGTGGATCTTCCTGAAAGCCTGGCCGGCTTCATCATCACAGAAGAACCCATCCGTCTGCCCTTCTTTACCGTTGGCAATGACCAAAGCAAGGACTCTTTTGTTCGCGGCGGACAGATGTATCTGGACGGCACCTACAACGTTGACGAGTTCGGCGATTTCGTAAACGAATCCTTTGAGATTGTGTTTAAGGAAATCAAGGCCGCCAACGGCTGGAGCTCTGACAACAATTACGGTATCGTCACAGAATAACGCATTAAAAGTGGGTCAGAGCAATCTGACCCACTTTCATTGGAGGCACCTATGAACAAGCCAAACTTGATTTACATTCTCGCAGATGATATGGGTTACGGAGATATTTCCGCCCTTAACGAACGCTGCCCCTTTCAGACACCGTATCTGGATCAGATGGCCCGCGACGGCGTCTGCTTCACCGATGCCCACTCCACCTCAGCTGTCTGCACACCGTCCCGTTACGGGATCCTGACCGGCCGGTACAATTGGCGGTCCCGACTGAAATCCAACGTCCTTGGTGGTTATTCACAGCCACTGATCGAGGAAGGTCGTGAAACCGTTGCCGACCTTCTTCGTAGCAGGGGGTATCGCACCGCTGCCATCGGCAAATGGCACCTGGGCATGGACTTTGCCAAAGAGGAAGGCTTTGTAGAGCAGCCTCTATACGCCCAGTGCAGTCATGTAGACTACCGCGGGCAGATCCGCCAAAGCCCCATCTCCAACGGTTTTGATTACTTTTTCGGCATCAGCGCCTCTCTGGATATGCCCCCATATGTCTATATCGAAAATGACCGCTTCACGGCCGTACCAGATCATATCACCTCCGGGGAGGGAAAGGGATTTTTCCGCGAAGGTCTCACGGCACCGGGATTCGTCCATGAACACGTTCTGGACGAACTGACGGATAAAGTACTGGAGAAAATTGAAGAATATCAGAATGATCCGTTCTTTATCTATTTCCCCCTGCCTGCTCCCCATACGCCCATTCTGCCGGGTGCGGCATTTCGAGGCAAATCCGGCACCAATGAATACGGTGATTTTGTCCTGCACTGCGACGACGTAGTGGGTCGAGTCAACCGCAAGCTGAAAGATCTGGGGCTGTTTGACAACACTATTGTGGTGTATACGTCGGACAATGGCTGCTCACCCTGTGCAAACTACGCTGAGCTGGCTGCCAAAGGCCACAATCCCAGCTACATCTTCCGCGGCACCAAGGCTGACATTTTTGAAGGCGGCCACAGAATCCCACTGATCGTCCAGTGGCCCGACGTAGTGCCCCGGGGAAAGCGATGCGACCGCATTGTATGCCTCAGTGACCTCATGGCCACCATGGCGGACTATTTGGAGATTCCGCTGAAACCGGAAACCGGTGTAGACAGTGTCAGCAACCTGCCGCTTTGGCGAAACCCGGACGACAAAGAGGTGCGGGAAGATCTGATCCACCAGAGCTTTGACGGTTCGTTGTCCATTCGGAAGGGCCGCTTCAAGCTGGAAATGTGCCCGGGATCCGGAGGCTGGTCTGATCCGATCCCCGGTCAGGAACCGAAGAACTCACCACGATTCCAGCTGTACGATTTGTCTGTCGACATCGGTGAGCGGAAAAATGTGATCACAGAATACCCTGAAGTGGCCGAATCTTTGCGGGCATTGCTAAAAGTGCACGTTCTTAATGGCAGAAGCACACCCGGTCCCGCGCAGAAAAACAACGGCCAGCAGGTGTGGGAAACCATACGCTGGATTGAGGAATAACCAAAAGAAAAACCGCTCGAAATCTCCATTCGTCGGTACCATTTGAAAGCGGTGCAGCATCCCTGCATCGCTTTCATGCCCATTGGAGCAGAAAGGAGTCTCATATGGTGGATACAACGTTGTATTGCGGCGCCGATGGATGTTGCAGACCTTTAAACCTGTATTTTCCTACGGATTGGAAGGCCGGCGACCGCCGTGGGCTGGTCGTCCTGTTTTTCGGCGGCGGATGGCAAAACGGCACCCCTAAACAGTTCGCACCGCACGCTCTGGAATTTGCACGGCTGGGCATGGTGGCAGCCGTTCCGGAGTATCGAACCGTGGAATCCCACGGCACCCCGGTAGAAGCGGCCGTTTTGGATGCCATCCACAGTGTTGCTCATTTGTCTGAATATGCTGAAATGTATGGAGTGGACCGGAGGCGCATTGTCTTGGGCGGCGGAAGCGCCGGAGGACATTTGGCTCTGGCCACAGTGCTGAATTCCAACCTGACGCCTTTCGGCGCTTCCTATCTTGAGGGTCTCCGCGGATTGATGCTGTGCAACCCGGTTCTGGATCTCGCCGAGGTATATGATCGATTTTTAGCGCTGCGGTTGTCCCAGTATCCACAGGAGCATTTTTCTCCCAGCCATGCGCTCCGGACGGGAATGCCCGATCAGATCATTTTCCACGGAACCGCGGACACTACCATTCCTTTTGCCGCCTCTCAACGCTATACGCAGCGGTGCACCGCTCTTGGGAATCGAGTGGAGCTGGTTCCCTATGCCGGAAAGGACCATGGCTTCTTCAACTGTAGACCAGGGCAGTATCTCGATTATTATGATGTGCTTGGCAGGATGGTGCAGTTCCTTTCCCAGCATCAGATGTTCGAATACACAGCTTTTTGAACTCCGGTCGTCCGAGCGAATGCTCCACACAGAAAGAGTTGCTATTTATGGATTTCATCAATTTAAAACAGTTCATGAATCGTATGGCTCCGGCGCGGACGCCGGGTAATGCAGTTGCCGTCTACCTGCACGGTAAATCTGTTTTTTCCTATGCAAGCGGATATGCCGACTGGGAAAACAAAATCCCTCTGGTAGGTGCTGAGCTGTTCAATATCTACTCATGTTCCAAGCTTGCCACCGTCACCGCCGGTATGCAGTTGCTGGAGCAGGGGAAGATCTTACTGACTGACCCGTTGTACGAGTATATGCCGGAATTCCGGCATATGAGCGTCAGACAGCCGGACGGAACCCTGGAGGCCGCCCGGAACCCGATTCTCATTGGAGATCTGTTCTCCATGACAGCCGGTTTCAATTATGATCTCAATGCACCGGGCTTTCAGAAGACCCGGGAACTGACGGCGGGTCATATGGATACGGTGACCGCAATCCGCTGCTTGGCTGGCGATCCTCTTTCCTTTGAGCCGGGAACCCATTGGCAGTACAGTCTCTGTCATGATGTGTTGGCGGCCCTGATCAGTGTGGTCACCGGTCAGGCGTTTCGCACATATGTCAAGGAGCACATCTTTGCTCCACTGGATATGCACGAGAGCTTCTATCATCAGACACCGGAAACCCTGCACCGCACAGCGCAGCAATATCGGTTTGTATCAGACTCAGAGCAGTGTATTTCCACCGTAGAAGCACAGAAGGCCAGAGGCTCCAGTCAGGGATACTTTGAAAACATTGGAAAAGATGTAGAATTTATCCTGGGTGACGAATACGACAGCGGGGGAGCTGGCATTACGACCTCTGTGGAAGATTATGCCAAGCTTCTCTCCGCCCTCGCAGGCATGGGGGTAGGTTCCAACGGGCAGCGGATTCTCTCAGGCTATTCCGTGGATCTGATGCGGCGCAACCGGCTCAATGCTACACAGCTTCGGGATTATGACTGGCCTCAGCTTGAAGGGTGTGGATATGGTCTGGGTGTGCGGACTCATCTGGACCAAGCGGTATCCGGTCTTCTTTGCGGCCCTGGCGAGTTCGGTTGGGGCGGCGCAGCCGGTTCCACCGCCATCGTTGATCCTGAAGCGGGCCTGGCTGTTTTCTATGTACAGCATCTGCTAAACCCCCGGGCTCCCTATTATCAGCCCCGCTTGAGAAATGTCGTGTATTCCTGCCTGTAAAGGCAGCAGATCAAAGGAAAGGACAGAACGACTTATGAATCAACGCCCTAATGTGTTGTGGATTTTTTCCGACGAGCATCGCGCCCAGGCCATGGGCTGCAGCGGAGATGTCAATGTCTCCACGCCGTATCTCGATAAGCTGGCCGACGGCGGCTGCCGTTATGAACATGCGTATAGTTGCGCGCCTTTGTGTTCGCCGTTCCGTGCCTGTCTGCTGTCCGGTAAATATATCAATGAGCATGGTGTCCATTCGCTGCATATTCCACTGGCCAACCAAAAATTGATTGCTGAAACCATGCAGGAATACGGTTACCGAACTTCTTACTACGGAAAGTGGCACATCTCCGGTGGTGCGGCGCCATCCCATTTTGTTTCCGGCTATTATAGAAAAGGATTTGATGAATTTGTCGGATGGGAAAACTCCAACCGTTTTTTTGAAACGACCTATTGTACCGACAACGATGCAAACCCGCAGAAGCCACAGACTTTGGGTGGATTTCAGACGGATGCACTGACTGACCTGGCCCTGGAAGGTCTGAAAAAGAACATTCATCAGGAACGGCCTTGGTTTCAGATTATCTCCTATGAGGCTCCTCATCCGCCGTATGTGCAGGATGATACGGATATCGATGAATACTGCCGTCAGTACGCTCCGGCGGACTATCTTCGCCGGCTTGAACAGCGTGAGATCGTACTCCGTAAAAATGTCTCCTGCTCGTCGGAAGAAATGCCTCGCCTGATCCGGCGCCTGAAAGCCTACTATGCAGCCATCGAGAATCTGGACGACAACATCGGCCGCCTTTGCCAGTATCTTGAGCGTGCCGGGCAGCTGGACAACACCATTATTTTTTACTTTTCCGATCATGGCGATTTCTTTGGCAGCCATGGTCGATACGGAAAGACACGGGCAGAAGAAGAGTCCAGCGGCATTCCCTTGATCGTCCATTGGCCTGCGGCCATCGCCCCCCACCAAGTACGCACGGAGCTGTTTTCCGGCGTAGACATTGCGCCGACCATGTTCGGCCTGCTGGGACTCCCGGTGCCCAGCTACTGTTCCGGCATGGATTTGTCCCATCAACCCCTGGGCCAGCGTGGTAAGGACCGTGAGGCGCTCCTGATCCAGTTTGACCGGCTCTTTTACAATTCCCATCCCACGGCATCCCGTTTCCGGGCTCTGGTTGTACCGGACTACAAATACATTTATTACCAGAACGGGAATCGAGAGGTCCTGTATGATTTAAAAAATGATCCTTATGAGCTGGAAAATCTGGCTGGCCGCGACAATTTCCAGGAAACTCGGCGAACACTGAAACAGCAGCTGTTACAAACTCTATACGCCGTCAATGACGATTTTGCACAGCAAATTTTGTAACTTGTACATGGGCCTTCTGCGTCCGTTTGCAGTTTCATATTCTCTGTGGTATAATATAAAACACTTGACACATCAACATCATTCATTTTCTCTTTATTTCCTACATCTACGAATACTGTGTTGCAGCGTGTATGCACCGGAGAAACGGAGGTCAACAATCAATGTGGAAGGTGCTGGTTGTGGAAGACGAACGCTGGATTCGAAAAGGAATTGTTGCAATGCTTATGCGAACGGGCATGCAGCTGGAACTATACGAAGCCGAAAGTTTGTCCCAAGCTCTGGAGGTTTTTCAACAAGTTGACCCCCAGATTATATTTTCCGATATCATGTTTCCCAACGAAAACGGCTGCGATTTTTGTGAAAAAGTATATGATCTGAATCCAAACACAAAAATTGTTCTGATCTCAGCTCATCAGGAGTTCAATTATGCCCGACGTGCAATTAATTTCCGCGCGGTAGAATATCTGCTTAAGCCTGTCAGCATGGAAAGCCTGAACCATGCGCTGGAGCGGTGCATTGATGAGATCCAAAAGAGATCCGAAAATGCATTGGAAAATTCCACCTTCAAGCCTCCCTTCCCAACGCCGGACATCGACGTAGAAACCACCATATGCAGCGTCAAAAAAATTATGGATGCCATGCGGCAGAACTGCGCCAGACACTACATCCTGAGCGATTTGGCTGACGAGTGCCATGTTACTACGACCTATTTTTCCAGCCTGTTTAAAAAGGTTTCCGGTATGTCACCTATGAAATACCTGACGCAAATTCGCATTGAGAGGGCAAAAGAACTGATCATGGCTACTCAGTATCGCTTTGGGCAAATTGCCCGCCTTGTCGGGTATGATGATTACCAGTATTTTGTAAAGGTGTTCAAAAAAACAAGCGGGTATGCGCCCGGAGAATACCGGACACTGATTGAACAGGAACGTGCCGATGAAAATGGAAAAAATACGCAATAGTCTGGGGATGCGTTCCCGCATTGTTTTATCATTTATTCTTTTTCTCACAGTCACCATCATCGCAATTTGGTTGCTCATCACCCAATACAATCAAAAGTTTATACGAAGCATTTTGACCCAGGACACCCTGCAGCAGCTGAGTGAAATCAATTATAGACTGGATGTGGTCAGCGACACAGTCAACCAACTTTATATTACTCTGAGCAGCAATCAGACATATTCTTTACCGGACTCATCATCACATTTTAGCGAGGCACAGCGTCTGAACCAAATCCTGCAGTATGAGTATCAGATTAAGGAAATTCTCAACACAAATCATCTGCAATCTGTGGTCACCGGATGCATATTCTATGTTAATGAATCAGAAAAATACTATGTCGGTAACGGGGCTATGGATCAAGGATATATTCTGCACCAGACTCCGTGGTATCAGTCTTTTTTACTCAATGGTGAATATTCCGCATTTTACGGGCCGTTGCAGGAGGATTTCCGTTCTGAAAACAGCCGGAAGGATGAAACTCTTTACTGGGTTAAACGATGGAATATACCGCAGCCACAACACATTTCCAAAGATGAAATCCCTGTCATAGTGTTCTGCCTGGATATGGATTACATCCGAAGCATTTTTTTTGAAAACGAACTAAACACCAAAAATTACCATATTTACGATCAACAAGGAAACTTTTTGGTGGATATCAACGCGAAAGAAGGGAGAGAAGAAGACTTCCCCTTGATTGACCAGGAAAAAAGCACTCTGCAAAGCCAAGGCTGGGTTTTTACGGATCAGTGGTTTATCTGCAAGGTTTACAATGAACGTTTTGGCTGGCAGATTTACTCTGTGGAATCTACGGAGGATATGTTTGTCAGCATGAACCAGATGATCCGCACCATAAGTATGATTATCATCATCATCGGCATGGTTTCCGCTGTGCTGATGGCTACGTTCAGTCGCAAAATTGTTTTGCCTATCACGCTGCTCAATCGCTTCATCAATACCATTGAAGAAAAGAACGACACATTTATCGAGATCAACGAAAACACGGATGTGGGACAAATCGGCAAGCGCTTTAACCAGATGAAGCAAAAGTTGCAGGAAATGAGCGCCAATATGTATTTGAGCCAGGTGTCGGAAAAGGACGCTCAGTTGTCCGCTCTGCAAACACAGATTAATCCACATTTTCTCTATAACACGCTAGACAATATCTTCTGTATAGCGCAGCTGGAACAATCCGATACGATTGCTACCTTGGTGGAATCTCTTTCTAATATGATGCGATACAGCATCGATATGCAGGAACGCGAGGTTCCTGTGTCCGACGAACTTGCCCATGTCATGTCTTATATCAACATTATAAATGTCCGGTATGATGATAGTATTCAATTGATCTTTGATGTGCCGGAAGAGCTGATGCAGGCTAAAATTCTGAAGCTGACACTGCAGCCTTTGGTGGAAAATGCCTGGATCCACGGGATCATTCGCAAGGAATCCCACAAAGGAATCATCCGTATCCAGGCTGAGCGCTTTGCCGAGCTTTTGATGATCACCATTGCTGATGATGGCGTCGGTATCGATGAAGATAGCTGTCATATTTTGAATAAAAAGTTATCACAGATCAGTTATGCAGTCGCAGACAATTCCAAAAGAAACGGCGTTGCATTGGAAAATGTGAATCAGCGCATCAAGCTGACTGACGGTCCAGAATTCGGATTGCACATTTATCCCGGTGCTTCTGGTGGTTGTACTGTTGAGATGAAATTAAAATACCGGGAATAGATGATTGGCCGATGCTTTTACTGACACACCTCAAGGTCTATTCTGCATGTATATTTCAACATCATTTTAGCGAATGATGCTCCGCAAAGTAACTGTATATTTTTCACTATTTGCTCCAACTGTAGTAAGCGTCAAACCTAACCGCGCATGGACAGGCATGAGACAATAGTAACGGGACGTTGCGAAACGTTCCGTTACTGTCATATTGGAGGTAAGGGGATGACAAGCGCAGAGTTGAAACACCGTGTAAAGCTGCAGGAGTGGTCGGCACGAATACAGGACTGCCGCAGCAGCGGCCTGTCAGTGCGGGCGTGGTGCAGACAAGAAGAAATCAATGCAGCAACCTATTACCGTTGGGAACGGGAATTGCTGGCTTTGGCTGAAACAGAGCCGTGCTCGAGCGTGTCGGCCGTCAGGTTTGCAGAGCTTCCAGCACCGAAACAGGGATCACGCAACGTTGCATATTGGAAACGCCAGTCTGGATATTTATCCCGGATGCGATACGGAACAGCTGAAAATGCTGGTGGAGCTTCTGCGCCTATGCTGAACGACTTCACCGGCGCAGATAAAATCTAGGCTACACAGATCTGCGCAAAGGCATAGACGGTCTGGCACGCCTCGTCCAGCAGCAGTTTGCGTTAGACCCGTTTGCCAATACCCTGTTCCTGTTCTGCGGACGGCGGCGAGACCGTATCAAGGGCTTGTACTGGGAAAAGGACGGCTTCATCCTGCTGTACAAGCGACTGGAACAGGGCGCGTACCAGTGGCCGCGCTCGGAATCCGAGGTGAAGGTGCTAACGCCGCAGCAGTACCGCTGGCTCATGGAGGGGCTGCAGATCGAGCAGCCGAAGGCCCACCGCCCGGTAACGGGATTGACCACTGTCTGAGCAGGGAAAATGGGTGGAAACCATGGAAAACACAGGATTTTTGCCGCATTCTGTGGTATAATGTTTGCATGGAAAACAGAGAAATGCAGACAAGTAACACGGCGGAAATGGTCACCATTTCCCGTGCGGAATATGAGCGATTTCAGAAGCAGGCACAGGTCATTACCGGCCTGACACTGCAAAATGAGTGGCTGCTGGAGCAGCTGAAGCTGTCCCAAAAGAAGCTGTTTGGCCGTTCTTCGGAACAGGCGGAGCAGATGGTCATGGAGCAGCTGAGTTTTACTTACAACGAGGCGGAAGCCTATGCCTCTGGAACCAAAGCCGCCGCTGAGAAGCCTGTTGCTGTGAAGGCGCACGAGCGCAAGCGGCAGTCCGGCAATGTGCTGGATGTCGTTCCGGAGGGGACTCGCACTGAGGTAGTAGAACACCGTCTGCCGGAGAATGAGCGGATCTGCTCTGCTTGCAGTAGCCAGATGGTTGAGATCGGCAAGGATGTGCGTCGGACGCTGCAGATGAAGCCGGCAGAGTTCTGGGTTCGCGAGGACGTATACTACACCTACGCCTGCAAGAACTGCGAGCAGGAGACTGGCGAGGCCAACATTGTGAAGGCAGCGAAAGAGCCCGCGCTGCTGCCCGGCAGCTTTGCCTCCGCGGAGGCAGTGGCGTATCTGGCAGCGCAGAAGTTTGTCATGTACTCGCCGCTGTACCGCCTGGAGCAGGAATTCAATCGTCAGGGCTTGAAGCTGTCCCGGCAGACCATGGCCAACTGGCTGCTGAAGGCTTCGGAGAAATGGCTGCAGTCGGTCTACGATGTGCTGCATGAGCAGCTTTGCAGGGAGCCGGTGCTGCACGCGGATGAGACGACCTTGCAGGTGCTGAAGGAACCGGGACGTTCCTCCACCAGCAAGTCCTATATGTGGCTGTACCGGACCAGCGGCTGTGCGGAGCAGGCCATTGTCCTGTATGAGTACCAGCCAACAAGAAAAGCGGAGCATGCTGAACATTTCCTGCAAGGCTTCTCGGGATGGCTGCACGCAGATGGGTACCAGGGATACCACAGACTGCCGGAGAATATCCGTGTGGTTGGGTGCTGGGCCCACGCGCGGCGAAAATTTGACGAGGCGTTGCAAACACTGCCCAAGGAGATGCAGAAGGACGCTCCGGCAGCGATTGGCGAATGCTATTGCTCCCAGCTTTTCAAGCTGGAGCAGGCATTGGCGGAGCTGACGCCGGAGGAACGATGTGAAAAGCGGCTGGAGCAGGCAAAGCCTGTTTTAGACGCGTTGTTGTCATGGGCAAATGAGATGCAGGCGAGAACCGCGCCGAAATCCGCGTTGGGCAGGGCCATTCACTATCTGTTGGAGCAGTGGCCATACCTGACAAGGTATCTGGAGGATGGCCGTCTGGAGCTGAGCAACAACCGTGCCGAGCGCAGCATTAAGCCCTTTGTGATGGGCAGGAAGAACTGGCTGTTTGCCAATACGCCGGGCGGCGCGCAAGCCAGCGCCGTGATCTACAGTTTGATTGAAACGGCGAAGGAGAACAAACTTGACCCGTACAAATACCTTCTTTGGGTTCTGCAGAGTGCGCCGGGGCTGAGCGAAACTGATGCGGTGTGGGCAGAACAGTTCACGCCCGCCAATGCGCCGCAGGAGTGCAAAATACCACAGAAATGAAATCGTGCCATCCCGACTTGTATCCCGGGGTGGCACGATTATTATACGCCTTTAGCTTTGACGGTTACAATTAAAACTTGTTATAGAGTCGATCAATTAGGGTCTTGTAATGCTTGTGGTGCAGTTGTTTCAAGTTTAGAAACGGAATGTGCTGTATGCGGCTCTACAAGCATTAATAGGAAAGATGATTCGAAGTGGTTAATAGCAATCCGAAACAATGACGAGTTTGCAAAGTTATTGGATCCTTACAGATATTACTTTGTTCTTTTTGAATTCGAATCCATATATGATAGCAACAACAACGACATTATTGCATCAATATGGGAAGTTGACCCAAAGAGTAAAGGGTTTGCGTACTGTATGATTGACTATTATCTCAATATTCGTTCACAGTCAACATCTAAAGCACCGTTTAACATGTGGCCTCATATGCTAAAATTCGCATTAACAGAACCAACTTTGATTTACAGATCAAAAATCACAAATGATGGCAATATAATCACCGATGTATTCCCATCCAAAAACAATACTTATTGAGATGTACTACTTCCTTTAAGTTCATATTCTGGATCAACTACCATAAGTGTAGCTAACATTAAAAATGTTATTAAAAAATACAGCCCATCTGCTCGTGTTAATGGATTAAATAAAGAAAAGCTATTGCAATTATTAGAAGACATAAGGAAAAATAATAATATAACCAATGCCGATCTATGCAACAAATTCGCAGATGAAATATATTTGCCTAAAATCGTTTTGAAAAAAGCAGATATACCACTATCGTTACGCTCACAGTTTATCGATTTAAGATAATTATAATAGCGTCATCTGTCTACATGCTAATCGTTCTAACGACTTTTCGTAATACTCTTGTTCTATTTCAAATCCAATATAATTACGCTTGTTATTAATACAAGCCAAGGCTGTTGAACCTCCACCCATAAATGGATCTAAAACAATATCGTCCTCATCACTGCTTGCAAGAATTAGTCTTGCAAGCAGTTTTTGTGGTTTTTGGGTAGGATGGATGCGGTCTTTTTCTTCATAAAAATTCACATCATCCCATACATCTGTTAACCCCATTTGTGCATGATATGTTTGACTAATCTTATCGTATGGAATGTTAAATTCAAGAATTGTTTGCAATTTGTCCCACAATTCTTCAGTGGGTAATTGCTCGCAAACATTTTTGCCTGTATAAATACTCCACATACCGCCACCGTTTGATTTGACACCCAACATCTCATTGATTTGTTTTGCGGAATAACCTAATTCTTTTTGCCTTTGCTTTAAAAAGGATTTTGCAAAAGGTTTGGGATCTTTACATAAAAATAAAATACTTTCGGTCACATTAGGGAACATTCGATAATTTTTAGTTGCTCGCCCAGATACAGCTTGCATGCCTTTATTTAATACTATTTGTTGTCTAAGTTCAAAACCATACTTTTCTAAAATAGGCAACAATCTACTTAACATTCTAAAATAACCAAACAAATAGAAACTGCCGCCCATTCTTAAAACACGGGCAGCTTCTGCAATCCATTTTTCTGACCATTCAAGATAGTCTTCTTCTGTTCTCCAAAGATAATCCCATTTTTCGCCGATAACCTTAAAATATGGTGGATCCGCGATGATAAGGTCTATAGACGCCTCATCTATCATTTGATTCATTCCGGCGACGCAATCTATATTATAAATAATGTTTGTATCCATTTTTTCACCTTCTCTTTATTTATCGAACCTGATCTCCATTAGCTAAAACAAAATACTGTTCATATTTCACATTGAGCACATTAGCAATTTGATTTAGCTCATCTTGTGTAACCGTATTTCTCTTAAGTTTAACACTGAAATTTTGTGGTGTTTGATTTATTCTTCTTGCCAATTCTGACAAACTTACGCCAGAACGCACACAAAGAACTCGTATCTGTTCAGAAGTAGTCATAATAAGCCTCCATACAACTATTATCACAGTTGACATTATAAATCGTTTGATTGATAATATCAACTGTTTCTTTGAGAAACGAGGGTGGCAAACTCGTTAAGTTAAGTTGATATGCAAAAACGAGGGAGACCTGAACTCAAGTCTGACAATGAAACAAAAAGAAACCTTTGAAAAATTCAAGGACTGCACAAGTGAACTGTCCTGCATTACTGAGGGTGAAGCGTTCAGTTCAGGATTTATCTTGGCCACTCGCATCATGGCGGAAGTGATGCAAGGCTTGGAGGAGGCCGAGAATATGCTACAAACCACAGTAATTTCTAAATTATAAAACAACTCATAAAAATCAAAAATCCGAACGTATCACCATTGATGATAATGTTCGGATTTTTTGACTTGTGGTGGAGCTGAGGGGAGTCGAACCCCTGTCCGAAAGCGCTTTGACAAGACTTTCTCCGGGCGCAGTCAGGTTTCAGCATTCCCTCTCCGCGCAGACACCTGACAGACTGCGCGGTTCAGTAGAGTCATAATGCATGGGCGGGGCAACTCTTACCCGCCGCACGTCCGCCACATCAACGACGCCTTCCCCGGCCTGTGGCCTCTC
>ERZ773235.1741-NODE-1741-length-20962-cov-2.683934_pt1 | contig 20962 bp, 17 predicted proteins | sample MGYA00580522_ERZ773235 | MGnify/ENA primary metagenome ERZ773235 (study PRJEB29015, sample SAMEA2737797) | human gut metagenome | biome: human gut; feature: human-associated habitat; material: faeces | place: China | collected 2012 ...
CGTGACCTGGACAAGGGCGAGATCCCCGTCCTCGCTGATCCGGCGCTTTAAGTCCTCATACTGCGCGGCGTCCGCCTGCGTGACCTCGGCGCCCAGCGCTTCGGAAAGCGCGTCCGCCCCGCCGGGGATGAGGGACTGTTCGTCGATGTAGTAGAGCCGGTACCCGGCAGCGTCGGGCGCGGCGTCCGCCTCCGTGTCCGCGCCCGTGCCGGAAAACGCGGCGATGAGCACGAAAATGAGCGCGCGCACCGCTGTGCGGGATTTGGAGATCGGTCGTTTTGTCATAGCTTAAAACTGCATATACACGAATTCGGATGCCTGCACGCCGGGGCCGTAAACGCCCATGAGCACGACGGCGAAGATGCCGGCAAGCAGCACGGCCCAGCGCAGGGCGAGACACTTCTCGTCGAGGATCTCGCGGATGGTGCGCTGCGAGCGCTCCTGAATGACGGAGGCGGTGAAAATCACGACCGTGCCGAACAGCAGCACGCACCAATCATACCGCGTCAGCGGCAGCGCCTCGAGCACGGCGCCCGGCCGCAGCTGCGACAGGTGCAGGTCGGTCACGGATTTCAACATCATGCCCATCGCGGCGCGAAATCCGTCGGCAATGTCAAAGTAATAGCCGATGAGCACGACCACGAACGTGCGCAGCATGGAAAACACCTGATACCACGCGCTCTTTCGCTCGATGTGCAGCGCGGCGACGACCTTGTCCGACACCGGCTGCAGCAGCGTGGACACGAGGATGACCATGCCGTTCCAGAAACCGAAGGCGACGTATTTCCAGCTTGCCCCGTGCCAGAGGCCGATGATGAGGAACGTGATGAGCGAGGCCACGGCCGTCGGCAGGACCTTGCCGATATGATTGCCGAGGTGCTGCCTGGCATGGCGGCCCCAGTTGAGGAACGCTTTCGAGATCGACAGCGGGTAGAACAGGTAGTTGCGCAGCCAGTCGCCGAGCGAGATGTGCCAGCGGTGCCAGTACTCGGTGAGTGTGCGCGAGAAGTACGGGCGGCGGAAGTTTTCGCCCATGGTGATGCCGAACATCTGCGCCACGCCGCGCGAGATGTCGATGCCGCCGGAGAAGTCGGCATAGAGCTGCAGCGCGTAGACGATCGCCGCCAGCAGCACGTACGTGCCGGCGTAGTCGGTGTACGCCCCGGCGACGGTGTGGATCATGCCCACGGCGCGGTCGGCGATGACGAGCTTTTTGAAAAAGCCCCAGAGGATCAGCTGCGCGCCGAAGCGGATGTTGTCAAAGCTGTATCTGTGCCCGGCATAGAGCTGGTGCGCCAGCTGGTCGTACACGCCGATCGGGCCCTGAATGATCTGCGGGAAGAAGGACACGAACAGCGCGAGCTTGCCGACGTTGCGCTCGGCGGGCACTTTTTCGCGGTAGACGTCGAGTACGTAGCCCATGGACTGGAACGTGTAAAACGAGATGCCCAGCGGCAGCAGCAGCCCGATGTGGCCGAGCGAGACCGTCAGCCCCACGGACGCAAAGAGCGTCTCCATGGACTCGGCAAAGAAGTTATAGTATTTGAGCACGGCGAGGATGCCGAAGTTCAGCAGCAGGATGGCGATCATGAGCGCCTTGCGGCGGGACTTGCAGCGCTTTTTGTACGCCTTACGCTCCTCGCGCTCCCAGTCCTGCTTGTGCGCGGCGACGGTCTGCTCCATGTGCGCGGTCATGGCGTCCATGCCGCGGGCGCCGAAGTAGGTCGTGAGCGTCGTCACGACGATAAAGCCCATGTAGCGCAGGCACACGAACGCGTAAAACGCGTAGCTGCCGATCAGCAGCACCACCCACTGGAACCGCTTCGGCACGAGGTAGTACAGCACCAGCAGCGCGAGCACCAGCAGGTAAAACGACAGCGATGTCAGCGTCATGTTTCGTCCTCCGGCGTCTGGCAGGTGTTGAGCGCGTCGGTCGCAAACCGGTCGCGCACGAGCGTGAAGTTCCCGCCGCGGTACAGCGCGACGCGCGGCATGTCGCGCGACAGAAACACGGCCACGCCCTCCGTCACGGAGTACGCGCCGCAGCGCCCGAAGGCGATCACGTCGCCCACGCGCAGCGGCGGCAGCTGCGCCTCGCGCACGAGCACGTCCGCCGTCGTGCACAGGCTGCCGCAGAGCATCCACGGCTCGGGCGCGTCCGCGCTCTCGCGCAGGAGCGTCAGCGGCGGGGCCTGCATACCCATGAGCTGGCCGTCATACTTGACCTGGTGCATGCCGCCGTCGCATATGGCGTAGTTCACGCCGAGGTTGCACTTGGCGTCGGCCACGCCGGTGAGAAACGTGCCGCAGGGCGCGGCGAAAAAGCGGCCCATCTCGATCGTGAGCGGGTACTTTTCCCCAAAGGCGCGGATGTGCTCCGCCGCCGCGTCGAGCAGCGCGCAGTCGCGCGCCTCGGCGTCGTCGCGGAAGCACTCGGCATTCAGCCCCGGGCCGTATTCCACGTGCTGCGCCGTGAAGCCGTAGCGTTCGTGCAGCATCGTGAGGTATTCGTCCAGATGCGCAAGCTCCTTGGCGATCACGGCGTCCTTGCGCTTTTGCGTGCCGGAAAAGTAGTGGATGCCGACGATCGTCACGTTCGGGAATTCCGCGCGCCGGGCGACGAGATCGGCCAGCGCGTCGGGATCCATGCCGAACTGGCTGCCGGCGGTCAGGCGCGGCAGCACGCGCACGTGCTTTCCCTGCGCGGCCGCAGCCGCGCAGATAAGGTCAAAGTGCAGCGTGCTCTCGGCCGTGAGCAGGTCTGCGCCCAGCGCGACGGCGCGCGCAACATCGTCCGCGCCCTTGTTCACGCCGGAGTACAGGATGCGCTCCGGCGGGATGCCGAGCCTTTCGCAGATCGTCAGCTCGCCGGGGGAGCACACCTCCACCCAGCGGAACACGTCCGGCAGGCCGCGCAGCACGAAGGGGTTGGCCTTCATGGAGTAGCACAGATTTACGTCCGAGCCAAACGCGGCGCGCACTCTTTGAGCGCGCGCCGTGAAGGCCTCCAGATCAAACAGATACAGTGGCGTGCCGTATTTCGCGGCTGCCGTCCGGAGTGCAGTCTTGTCCATCAGTCCTCGTCCTGCAGGCGCTGCACCATGGCCAGCAGACGCTTGGCGGAGTTGAAGTTCTCCGGCACGAGGTCCTTGGCGCCGATCTCGATGTCGAATGCGTCGTTGAGCGCCGCGACGAGCGACACGATGTCGAACGATTCGAGAATGTGGTCGTCGATGAGGGCGGTCTCAGTCTCAAAATCCACGTCGGGGCGCAGATCGGTCAGAATGTCCATCAGTTCCTGTTCCATGATAAATATACCTCCTGAAGTGAGTAAAGTAAGCAAAATCAGTGCTTGGCCGCAGCGGTGATGCGCTCGGCCAGCGCGCGCATGTTCGTCTTGCCGTTGTCGAGCCGGGGCATGGCCGCGAGCTGCTCAATTTTGCGCGGCACCATGAAGCCCGGCAGGTCGGCGCGCAGGGCGACGGCGATGTCGCGCTTGGTCACGCCCTCGCCGGTGTAAAACAGCCAGATCTGCTCGTGCGCCTGGTCATAGAGCGCGCAGGCGTCCTCCACGCCGGCCACCTTCGCCGCGGCGAGGTCGATCTCCCCGAGCTCCACGCGGTGGCCGAGGTGCTTGACCTGCCGGTCCTTGCGGCCGTGGAACATGAGGTTGCCGTCGGGCGCGAAGTGCCCGAGGTCGCCGGTCTTATAGATGCGCTCATCGTATGCGTGGTTGAGCGGGTTTTGCAGGAAGCTCTCGGCGGTCTTTTCGCGGCTGTTGTAGTAGCCGAGCGCGAGGATGGGCCCCTTGACGCAGATCTCGCCGATCTCGCCGTCGGGCACGGCCTCGTTGCGCTCCGAGAGCAGAAACACCTCGTAGTGCGGGTACGGCCTGCCGATCGGCAGCACGTCGGTGTCCTCCACCAGACCGGGCACGACGTAATACGTGCACGAGGCGGTCGCCTCCGTCGGGCCGTACTGGTTGACGAACCGGGCCTCTGGCAGCGCGAGCTGCCACTGGCGCAGGCAGCTGCACGGCATCACCGAGCCGGAGAAGCACACCTTGCGCAGGTGCTGCGGCGCGCTGCACTCGAACGCGCCGAGCGCGGCCGGCACGGTCAGCGCCGAGACGCTCCAGCCCACGGCCGTCACACCTTTGTCGTTCATGTATTCGAACAGACGCTCCGGCGACATGAAAAGTTCCTTCGGGATGATGGCCGTCGTCGCGCCGAAGCGCAGCGGCAGATAAATGTCGCGCACGGCGGCGATGTAGTCCAGCGGCGACTGGTTGCCCAGCACGTCGGCACGCGCGATGCCCATCACGCCGGCGTAGTCCTCGATGTAGCACATGAGCGAGTGCTGCGCCGTGATGACGCCCTTGGGCGTGCCGGTCGAGCCGGAGGTGAAGATGATGTACAGCGGGTCGAGCTCTCGGGCGCGCGCGCGGCAGTCCGCGAGCAGCGCCGCGTCCTCGCTGCCCGCGAGCAGCTCCTCCGCGATCAGGATCGTGCCGGAAAAGTCCAGCGTCTTCGCCTTGTCGTAAAACGCGCGCTGCACGATCATCAGATCGGTGTCCAGCGTGTTTAAAATAGAGTTGAGCCGGTGCACGGGCATCGTCCCGTCCATCGGGGCGTAGCAGCAGCCGGCATACACCGCGCCGAGAAACACGGCCGGCGTGTGCGCGTTGCGCCCGCTCATGACGGCGATGGGCCGCTTTTGCCCGGCGCGGAACTTCGCCGCCGCCGTGCCGATGATGCGCGCCTCGCGCCGCACGTCGGCAAAGGTCACCGCGCTGTCCTCATCGAGAAAAGCGGGTTTGTCCGGACAGGCTGCGGCGGTGACTTCCAGCCAGTCGAGCACGTTGGTTTCCATGCTTGCCAGCTCCTTTCCGATAAATGTCCATAATCGCCTTATCCTATCATGTTTTTCGCGCAAAAACAAGACGGAACGTGTCATATTTAAGAAAAAGGTAAGAATGTGGCGCGCCGTTTTTCCGTGCGCTGACACCCGGCTCTGCCCGGGTGGTTTGCCCTTGACGCATCCGTGCCGGAAAAGTACAATGGAAACCATCATCAATCGGCGCTTCGCAGCACGACGCAATGGGCGCGCCCGCGGCATATTCGCAGCCGGATTTGTCTGCTATTGCCAAAAACGCGCCTGGAAAATTGTGAACATTTTTCCTTTCGCATTTATGGCGCATATGGTATACTTTGGGAAACCGCGCAAAAAATTCCGTATGTGGTTCCGACGTATTTTGCGTCTGTCGTGTGCTATGATCGTTCCTGTTTCCGGTTTCCGGACACGGGCCGGTGTCTCCGCGGAAAGGAGGGGGAGTGCAGCGGGGCGGAAAGGAAGGTCACAGATGTCAAAGAGAGTTCAAAAGGTGTGGAACGCTGTCACCACCGTGCTGGTGATCCTGGTTGTCATTCTGGCGCTGCTTCTGGTGGGCGTGCGGCTGGTCGGTCTGCGGCCGATGTGCGTCCTGTCCGGCAGCATGGAGCCGACGTATCACACCGGCTCGCTGATCTATGTCAAGCCCTGTGCGCCCGAGGACGTGCAGGTCGGCGACGCGATCACCTTTGTGCTCAATGAGGACTTGGATGTCGTCACACACCGCGTGATCTCCATCGATGCGGAAAACGAGCATTTCTACACGCAGGGAGACGCGAACGACGCGCCCGACGGCGCACCTGTCTATTTCAAGAACCTCATCGGCCGCCCGGTGTTCACCATCCCGTATCTGGGCTATGTTTCGCACTGGGTGTCGAACCCACCCGGCATGTATCTGGCCATCGCGCTCGCGCTCGTGCTCATCATCCTGACGTTCCTGCCGGACATGCTCCGCAAGGCGTCGGAGGCGGACGCGCGCGACGCTGCCCGCCGTGCACAGGCGGACAAGCCCGGCGATGCCCCGGATGCCAAAAATTCCGGCGAAAATATGGGAAAATAATGGTTTTGTGAAATATTTTCGCCCGTTCGTGCATTAACTTAGTGATTTCTGGCAGCGCCCGGCACGGTGCTGTTGGACATAGGAAGCTTTGAACAAAATTTAGGGGAGGAAAACGTTACATGAAGAAGAAAACTCTGACCGTCGCCATCGCGCTTGTGCTCGTTGTGGCGCTGGCGGTTGGCGCGACGTATGCGTATCTGACGGCGAAGACCGAGGCGGTTACCAATACCTTTACGGTTGGCAAGACAATTGATGATCCGGAAACCAACTTCATCCTGAAGGAACACAAAGTTGCCTATGATGCCAATACGGCTACTTATAAGTATGTCGACGCCGAAGGCAATGTCACTACTGACAGTTCCAAGTATGTTGAAGTCGCTGGCAATGAGTACAATGAAGTCACACCGGGCATGACCGTTGCGAAAGATCCGTTCGTTCAGATTAAGAAGGCTGTTGAGACTCCGTCTTATCTGTTCGTGGAAGTCTACGGCAATGCTGCTGGCCTGAATTACAAGCTGAACGGCGATTGGAAGGAAGTTACTGGCCTTCAGAAGCAGCTTCCGAATGGCGGTACGCTTTATGTTTATAAGACTCCGATGACTTCTGGCAATTCCATTGGTACCTATCCGATTCTGGATGGAAACCAGCTTGCCGTTGATTTGACCACTCCGCTTGCTCAGAATTCCAGCCTGCAGTTCAATGCTTATCTGTGCCAGACTACCGGCTTCAGCAGCGCAGCCGCGGCGTTCACTGCCTGCTTCGGCACGAAGTGATCACCCCTCGCTTTTCCCATGTAATATACGCACAGAAGGCTGTGCGGGAAAATAGAAAAGGAGAAGACTACATATGAAGAAGAAAACCATTCTTGTGGCTGCCATCGCAGTCATGCTCGTCGCGGCGCTTGTCGTCGGCGGCACCCTCGCGTACTTCACCGATACGAAGTCCGCGGACAACACCTTCACCGTCGGCAATGTGAAGATCGACCTGCTCGAGTCCAGCCTGCACCGCGAGAATGCCGGCTATGCCAACGGCACTACGGTGGATGATGTCGATCCTAGAAATGTGGAGCTGTGGTCCAACGTCGATAAGCTGGGCACTGGCAATACCAGCAAGTACAAAGCCGGCGATACGTTCTACACCGATGACCAGATCAAAGCCAACGCGAGAGAGTATAAGTGCGACAACGTGATGCTCAATCCGGGTGAGTCTTACCACAAGATGCCCTACGTCGTCAACACTGGCAAGAACGCCGCTTACATCCGCATCCGTGTCATGATCCCGGCTGCTCTGGACACTGCCATTCTCAACAGCAGCATGTACACCACGACGGCGCTGAACAATAAGGAGTTCACCATGGCCTATGACAGCACCGGCACGGTCGAGCGCGACGGCGTGATGTACAATGTCTACACCTTCACCCGCATTGATCCTCTGGCAGCTGGCGAGATGACCTACTGGAACGTCTGGGGCACCATCCACATGGATACCACTGCTACCAACGAGCAAATTGCGCAGCTGCTTCCGAACGGCACGTTCAACGTCCTCGTTGAGGCGGACGCCATTCAGGCGGACGGCTTTGCGAATGCAACCGATGCCTTCGCTGCATTTGGCAAGTAATTCCCCAACATTTTGACCCCAAAGGGGCGGCGAAATCGCCGCCCCCATCGGGGACTCTGGCTCGGCTTCAGTCCGGGCGCGGGCGGCGGCGCTGCCGCCGTCCGCGCGCAGATTGAAATGATGATTCCACAAAAATTTCCTGCGTGCGCCCTCGGGCGCAGAGAGAGTGAGAACTCGGTACTCAGAAACATCCTATCAGGGAGAAAGGTGGTTTGTGCATGAAGAAGAAATGGACCATCGCAACGGTGCTCCTCTTGGCAGTGGCACTGCTGGCGGTCGGTACGTGGGCGTACTTTTCGGCCGTCGGCACGGCGGACAACGTCATCACGATGGGCTCGGTCAAGCTCGCGCTGCACGACGAGGACGGTAACGGCAATCCGTTCACGACCGTGCGCGTCATGCCCGGCAGCGTCGTGAACAAAGTGGTGTATGTGGAAAATGTCGGCACGGGCGCGTTTTACACCCGCGTGAAGATCACGCCCGAGATCGTCAACGCCGCCAACGAGAGCGTGCCGCTCGACCCGAGCGAGCGCCTGCTGGTGCTGGATCTGAACGATACCGACTGGATCGCCGGAGCGGACGGGTACTTTTATTACAAGGGTGCGCTCGATCCGAAGGCGGCCACGACGAAGCTGTTCAGCCGCGTCACGTTCAGCACCAAAATGGGCAACGAATACCAGAATTCCACGGTGCACATCTATGTAACGGCGGAGGCCGTGCAGACGGCGAACCTCGAAAAGTACGCTGCCAATGATGTCAGAGATGTGTGGAAGCACGTCGGTACGGTCGAAGCGAGCACCTCGAGCACGCAGATCGACCCGATCCCGACGCCCTGAGAAAGGAGGACGACTATATGAAAAAACGTATTCTCTCGCTCGTCCTCTGCGCAGTCATGCTCCTGAGCATGTGCCTGTTCATGGGCGCGGGCGTCACGCAGGATGCGGCAGAAGCCGCGGGCGAAGTGCCGCAGACGGCGGTGTTCACGGAGGCGGGGCCGTTCCGGCCGGCCGTTTCCGTGCGGCCGCAGCCGCTGCGCGCCGCAGCCAACCGCGCGGCCGGCGGCGACGGTCTGGAGCTGAGCAAGGAAGTTACGGCAAACGGCAGCGGCTATACCGTGCATCTCGAAGCGTACACGACCGGTCAGGTCACAACGACGACCTCGATCGCACCGTGTGACATCGTGCTCGTGCTCGACCAGTCCGGCTCGATGGCGGACAATTTCAGCGGCAAGAGCACGCGCGATGACAGCGCGCGCCGCCAGTATGCCATGAAGCAGGCCGTGAACACGTTCATTGAAGCGGTAGCGGATAAGTATAACGCGGAAAAGTCTGATCACCGGATCGCGGTCGTGACTTTCGGCACGAACGCTTCCACGCTGATGGACTGGACGCTCGTGACCCCGGCCGAAACGGACACGGCGGAAAGCCCGTCCGGCGAGACCGCGCTCAAGGCCAAGATCAACGGCCTCCCGTCGGAGCCGGAGGGCGCGACGAATGTCGCCGACGGCATGAAGCAGGCAGAGACGCTGATGGGCAGCGGCTACAATTACACGGGCAGCAACACGGCGCGGCAGAAGGTTGTGGTCGTGTTTACGGACGGTGTGCCGACGCAGCAGAGCGATTTTGACACGACGGTCGCCAACGGCGCCATCCAGTCGGCCAAGGCGCTCAAGGACGCCGGCGCGACGGTCTATTCCGTCGGCATTTTCAACGGCGCGAATCCGGAGCAGCTCTACGGCGACAGCGGCTTCAAGTACAACAGCAACGGCCAGGTCGGAAGCCACTGGGCCAGCTTTAGCTGGTGGGGGATCGGAGACGTCAAGAACTATGACATCCCGGCCGGAAACCGCTTTTTGAACTACATCTCTGGCAACTTCCCGGATGCGACGGAGATCGGCATCCAGCCGTACGATTCCAGCTTCATCGGCATCGGCAATTATGGCTGGCAGATCACCAGAAATTTTGCCCGCGAGCAGTCCAACTACTACCTGACGGCGAACGATTCCGCCTCGCTGAGCAAGATCTTTACCACGATCAGCGAGAACATCGGCAGCGCCAATATTGACCTTGGCAGCGAGACGGTCATCAAAGACATCGTGACGCCGTACTTTACGGTGCCGCAAGATGCCGGTGCTATTCGTCTCTCCACTGCAACCTATAACGGCAGCGCATTTGGGGCTCCGGACGCAGCCGATTCTTCGGTGAAGGCAGTGATCGATCCGGCAACGCGGGCGGTCAATGTGACCGGCTTCGATTTCAACCAGAACTATGTCACCACAAACGCTAAGGCGGATGGCACGTTCGGAAAGAAACTGATCATCGAGTTTGACGTCTCTGTGGAAGCTGGCTTCCTCGGCGGCAATCAGGTGCCAACGAATGATGGGCAGTCCGGTATCTATGCGAAGGGAACCATGATCAAGGCGTTCGATGTGCCGACGCAGGACGTGGAAGTAAAAAGCATCACGCCGACGGCAGATGACAAGTCGATCTACCTTGGCGATTCTGCCAATTTGCAGGAGCTTGTGCACCAGAATGCCACATTTGACGGCACAAATAACGCTTTTGTGGATGTGACCTATACGGTCAAGGATGAGAACGGAACGGTTGTCGGCACGTACACAGTTCCCGCCGGAAGCAGCAGCGGAACATGGGTGTGGAGCGATCCGGCAAGCAACGGCACCGTCGCTCCGGAGCAGACCACGACCTACAAGGTGACGTGCACGGTTTCGCCTACACAAACGGGAACGTATGTGGACGTTGAAAAACCCGCGGAGTTCACCATCACGGTCAACACCTGCAGCCTGACGATCACCAAGACCGTTACGGGCGGCGGCGACCCGAACCAGACCTTCGTGTTCAACGTCATGAAGGACGGCAAGCTCGTGACCACCGTGGTGCTCAAGGCCGGCACGAGCACGACCATCACCGGTCTGGCTGTCGGCGACTACACCGTGGCCGAGGACACCGCCTGGTCGTGGCGCTACACGGCCGAGAATGGCGGAGAGGCGGCCGTCACGCTCAGCAGCACAAAGCCCAACGGCGAGGCCGGGATCACCAACACCTATGTAAAGCACGACTGGCTCACGAGCATTGTCGACGTTATCAACAAGTGGACGGCCAAGGATAATATCGATAATACCGGACATGTTCCGGGCTCGGGCACGAACTGAACAGGAGGGATGACATATGAAACGTATCTTTAACGGTTCAGGCGGGAGAAAAGCCGCGCTCATCCTCTCCCTGTGCCTGATCTTCGCGCTGGCCGTCGGCACGACGCTCGCTTATCTCAAAGCGAACACGTCTCCGGTGACGAACACCTTCACGGCGGCCAAGTCCGACATCAAGATTGATGAGGACGTGACAGGCGGACAGAAAAAGAGCATCATCGTCCAAAACACCGGCACGGCCACGTCCTATGTCCGCGTCAAGCTGGTGTGCAACTGGGTAGACAAAGACGGGGACGTCTCTGCGACTCCGGTACCGGCACCGACGATCACAAATAGTGATTGGCTCGAGAAAGACGGCATTTACTACTACACGAAGCCGGTCGCACCAACTGGCCAGACTTCCAACCTGCTTGATGGCAACCCCATCACGCAGCCGAATGCGCCCGAGGGCTGCCACCTCGAGGTGACGGTGCTGGCCGAGAGCATTCAGGCCGCACCGGGCAAGGCCGTGACAGATAGCTGGGGCGTGGGCGTTGACGGCAACGGCCATCTGACCAAGACCACGACACCATAAGGAGGGCAGCGGTATGAAACACAAAAAGTTTACCATGATCGTCGCCCTCGTGCTGGTGGTCGCGCTGGCCGCCGGACTGGGCATCTGGGCGACGGGCGAGACGAACGTTCCCACCGTCACGTACTATGACGGCTCGGACGGCAACGGCGCGCGCTTCACCTTCACCCACATCGGCGACGGTTCGGGCACGAACCTGTTCCCGAACTTCTCCAACTGCATGCCCGGCGACAGCCTCACGCAGACCATCTGCGTCAAGGCCGACAGCGCCAACGGCGCGCAGGGCGCGAAGGTCTACCTCCGCGCCGAGATCGACGGCGACGCCTCCGCCAAGGAAGGCTCCGACATCTCGTACAACGATGTGCTCGATCACATCGGCATGACCGTGTCGAAAGACGGCATCGTGATCGCGTCCAACAAGACCGCGAAGCTCTTCAGCCAGCTCGATGCGGCCGATGGCCTCAAGAGCAACGTCTTCATTGCCGAGGTCGGCCCGAAGACCGATCCGGTCGATCTGGACGTGACCATTGATGTTGACCCCGCGATGGGCAATGCGTTCCAGGAAGCGGCTGCGCACATCACGTTCGTGTTCTCCGTCGAGGACAACGAGCTGCCCCCCCCGCCGCTGGAGCTCGACAAGCACGATGCGTATATCTGCGGTTATCCGGACGGCACGGTGAAGCCGGAGCGCCAGATCACACGCGCGGAGGTCGCAACAATCTTCTACCGTCTGCTTCAGGACGAGGCCCGCGAAAATGTGTGGTCTCGCACGAACAGCTACTCCGATGTGGCAAGCGGTGTCTGGTATAACAGTGCGGTTTCGACGCTGACCAACGCCGGTATTCTCACCGGCTATGAGGACGGCACGTTCCGCCCGGACGCGCCGATCACGCGCGCGGAGTTTGCGACGATCGCGGCGCGATTCTACCACGCACCGGAAGTTACCGGTGATGCATTCTCGGATATCTCCGGCAGCTGGGCGCGCGAGTATATCAACCGCGCGGCGGCGCGTGGCTTGATCGATGGCTATGAGGACGGCACATTCCGCCCGAACCAGAACATCAAGCGCGACGAGGCCATGAAGATCATCAACAAGGTTCTCTTCCGTACACCGGATAAGGAGCATTTCCTGCCCGATATGATCAAATGGCCGGACAACAGCAACACCGACGCTTGGTATTACACGGATGTGCAGGAAGCGACCAACAACCACGATTACGAGCGCGTGGACAAAACCTCGCCCGAGACGTGGACGAAGATCACGCAGGCCAGAGATTGGAAGGCGCTCGAGGCCGAGCTGGCGCAGAAATATCCCGACCGGTAAGCGCGCGGCGCTGACGGTAAACGAAACAACCATAGCGAACACCCCCTGTGCACGGCACAGGGGGTGTTTTTGCGTATGGGGAAAAAACGTGCGCCCCGACGGCTGCCGGGGCGCTGACGTAGGGATACATGCAAAGCGTGGATGCGTTATCAGCCCAGATACTGCTTGTCGTAGTTGTTCTGGATGCAGGAGATGACCTTCGTGATGACGGTGTTGAACGGGGTGGGCACGCCCAGCCGCTCGCCGTAGCGCGCGATGGCGCCGTTGAGCACGGAGATCTCCGTCTGGCGCTGGTGCAGCACGGCGTCCTGCGCCATGGACGGATAGTAGTTGCCGAGGTTGGCGATGATGTTCGGCTCTTCCTTTTCCATGAGCGGCCAGAGATCGCCGATGCCGAGCGCCTGCGCGACGGCGCAGCCCTCTTTCCAGACGTGCATGACGATATCGTGCCCGTAGGGGTCGGCGAACGTCTCCTTCACCTTCAGGCGCATGACGGCGCTCACGCCGTTATAGCCGCTGTTGGCGATGACTTTCTTCCAGATGTACGGGCGCACATCCTCGTCAAAGCTCGCGTTGCAGCCGCCCGCCTGGAAGCACGCCTCGAGCGCCTTGCCGGCGGCGTCGGCCTTCGGGTTGTTGTGCACGGCGCCGAAGTGCATCTGGATGCCCTTTTCCGGCTTGCTCACGCACACGCCGGGGCCGGCCAGCTCCGTGCCGATCAGGCCGCTGCCGTAGAGGATGCGGTCGGTCTCCACGAACTGGGCGAGCACCTCGTCGTTGCCGAGGCCGTTTTGCAGCGAGACGACGACCGTCTCCGGCCCGATGCAGGGCATGGTGTCGGCCATGACGTCCGCGGTCTGCGTGGCCTTGACCATGAGGATGACCATATCCATGGTGCCGATGTCGTGCGCGGTGGCGCTCGTGTGGAAGCCGGTGAGCACTTCCTCGCCCTCCGGCGTGCGGAAGACCAGCCCGTCGGCCGCGATCTTGTCCATGTGCGCCTTGTACTTATCGACGAGCCAGAGCTCGGCGCCGCCCTTGCGCAGGTAGGCGGCAAAGACGCTGCCGGCAGCGCCGGAGCCGATCATTGCGATTTTCATGCGTTTGCCTCCTTAGCAAACTGCCGGCCGGTTGTTGGCCGGCCGGCAGAGAAAACTTGGGGTTTGAAATTACTTCAGGTACTGCTTGTCGTAGTTGCCCTGGATGCAGCGCACGACCTGGGACAGGACCTTGCACACCGGGGTGTCGATGCCCAGCTGCTCGCCGTACTCCGCGATCTTGCCGTTGAGCACGTCGATCTCGGTCTGGCGGTGGTTGAAGAGCATATCCTGGCACATGGACGGATAGTAGTCCGCGATGTTGGTGACGATGTCCTTGTGATCGTGGGCGATGAACTCATCGGCGTCCATCGGCACGCCCTTGGCGGTCGCGACCGCGCAGGTCTCGCGGATGACGCTGTGGAACAGCCACTGGCCGAACGGATCCGCCTCGACCTCGCCGATCTTCAGACGCAGGACGGCGCACACGGTGTTGACGGTGGCGTTCACGCAGACCTTTTTCCAGATGAACTTGTAGATGTTGTTGTCGGTGCCCGGCTCGCCGTCGCGCCAGTAAGCGTCGCAGCCGCCTTCGCGGTAGCACTTGAGCATCTCTGCGCAAGCTGCGTCGTTGAGCTCGCTTCTTACAGCGCCGCCGAAGTTCATCTGAACGCCGCCGGCAGGAGTGGAAACGCAGTGACCGGGTTCGGGCAGTGCGGTGCCGAGAACGCCGGAGCCGATGATGCAGCGCTCTTTCGGGAAGACCTTGAAGAGGTTGTCATCGTTGCCGAGGCCGTTGATGAGGGAGACGGCGACGGTCGTGTCGCCGACGACAGGCATGGAGTCCTGGATGGCCTGCTCGAGCTGGGTCGCCTTGGTCATGTAGATGATGACGTCGACCTTGCCCTCCGCCGCGGCCGCGTCAGCAGCGGTGGTGTAGGTGCGGAAGCCCTTGAGCTGGTAGTCGTAATCCTTGTAGCCGCCATCTTCTTCCTGATGGATGGTGAAGTGCATGCCTTCCTCGGCGACTTTCTTCATGTGCGCCTCGTAGCGGTCGATGAGGATGATGTCCGCACCGCCCTTACGCAGGTAAGAAGCGAAGACGCTGCCGGCTGCGCCGGAACCATACATTGCAATTTTCATTTTTATTCGTCTCCTTATAAAAATTGATAACTTATTATTGTTTGCAATACTGCTTATCGTAGTTTTGCTGTATTGTCTGGATCATAAGCGTCAGCGCCCCGTTGACGGGGGTGGGGATACCGAGCTCGCGGCCGTAGCGCACGATGGCGCCGTTTAGCAGCTCGACCTCGGTCTGACGCTGGTGGATGAGAACATCCTGTGCCATGGAGGGATAATATTTTGCAAAGCCCTCTCTGAGCCGTTCAAGCTCTTCGAGCATCTCGCCCCAAAGATCGACGCCCGTAAGTGCCTTGGCTACCGCGCAGCCCTCTGCCCATACGCTTTTTATAAGCTCTCTGCCGCTTTCACAGTCGAGCATGGGTCCGACCTTCAGGCGCGTGAGAGCCGACAGGGTGTTGTAGCCGCTGTTGGATATCGCCTTTTTCCAAACGAAGGGGCGGATATCCTTTTCAAAGCTTGCAAGGCAGCCGCCGTCGCAGAAGCACTTTTCAAGCGCCTTGCCGGCCCTTTCGGAAAAAGGATCGTTTTCCGAGGCTCCGAAACGCATTATAACGCCGCTTTCGGGCTTTGAAACGCATTTGCCCGGCTCGGGAAGCTCGGTTCCTATCGTGCCGAAGCCATAGAGGATCCTGTCCGCAGGGACATATTTTTTAAGAACATCGTCGTTGCCGATGCCGTTTTGCAGGGAAACGACGACCGTTTCGCTGCCGATGCAGGGCATAACGGAGGGCATGATGCCGTCGGTTTGAGTGGCCTTCACCATAAGTATGACCATGTCCATAACGCCGATATTCTCGGCGGAATAGGCGGTGCGGAAGCCGGTGAGGAGCTCCTCGCCCGAGGGGGTGACGAAGGTCATTCCGCTCTGCGCGACCTTGTCCATGTGCGCCTTGTAGCGGTCAACGAGCCAAAGCTCTGCGCCGCCTTTATTAAGATATGAAGCAAAAACGCTGCCGGCAGCGCCGGAGCCGATCATAGCTATTCTCATTTTCTGACACTGTTCCTTGGTCAAACACCACCGGTCATCCGGTGGTGTTTGAATTATTCTGATTAATTACTCGATCTCTGCCTTCTTCTCTGCGGAAAGCTTCTTGACCTTGGGAAGACCCCAGATCAGGACGGGCAGGAAGATAACGAGGATTGCGTAGTAGCCGTCGTAGCCGTAAGCGTACTTGATGATGTTGCCGAGGCCGAGCAGGGAGATCGCAAAGCAGATAGCGATGACGATAACGCCGACGATAACACTGCGAGCCTTTTCGCTCTTGATGGTCTTGGGGCAGCAGGCGCCCTGGAAGCGCTGGATCATGGTGAATACGAGGGTGACGCTGGTGGAAACGAAAGCGCTGAACAGCAGAATGCTGAAGATCACCATCAGCCACTTGATGCCGACGAGGGTCAGAACGGTCTGGTTGGGGATGCCGTTTGCTGCGGTGGTAAAGCCTGCAACACTGCCGTCCTGAAGAGCCTTGAGAAGCGGATACCAGCGAGAGAGCATTGCGGTGGATGCCGCAAGAGCAAGGCCGTTCATGAGCCAGCCGAGGATGTTTGCGCGCTTTACGCCCTTGAGGGTCAGGCCTTCGCCCGCTGCGATCATTGCGGGGATGGATACGCACTGGAATGCTGCGTAAACGAGAACGCCGCGCCAGATCGCTTCGCCGGCATTGTCAACATACGGTGCTGCCGTGATACTGTTCTGAGCAAGCAGGTTTGCGCTGATTGCGTCGAAGTCTGCTGCGAAGCCGGCGATAACGACGACTGCGGTGGAGATAAGAATTGCGATGGAAAGAACGGTGGAAGCTGCGATAACGAGCTTTACGCCGAAGATGCTCAGGATGATGAGCACTGCAACGATGATGAGGTTGAAGATGAGCTTGTTTGCGGTGACGGAATAGTCAACGCCGAAGAAGTTTGCAAGAACCTCGCCTGCGCCTGCGACTGCTGCCGCAACTGCCGCCAGAAGAATTACGATGTAGAAGATCTCAAAGAAGACTTCCATCCAGGGCTTCGGATACAGAGCCGAGAAGGTGTCCTTATAATTGGTGAAGCCGTTGAGCTTTGCAAACTTCATAACGGTGTACATCACCAGTGCGAGTATGCCCATTGCGACAAGGGGGAGAACCGCGGCCCACATGCCGTACTGTGCAAAATAACTTACTACCTGGTTACCGGAGGCGAAACCGCCGCCTACATGGGTGCCGAACCACACCGAGGCGACCGTAAACGCTGCCGCCCATGTGCCCTTGGCTGCTTTGTTGTTCATAATGACTCTCCTTTAATAGTATCTCTTTAACATTGCCCGTTTTGCGGAGCAGCTCCTCAACCGCCCGGCAAAACTCTGGGGTTAATGTTCTTTTCCTGCATCTTGTTAAAACCAAAACAAAGTCCCCGTCGCTCCGAAGGAACGCTTCGATAAAACAATTCCTTGGGCAACAGGGCTTCACTGGAGAGAAAAAATCTTGCCGCGGCAGACAGGCGGACGGCTTCTTCGTCCGCTGCATTCCGACGAGTTGTCCTCCCGTGGAATTGTCTTCGCTTTATTTATGGCTTTTTCAAAATGCATGCATATTTTACATGCAAGTTTACAATGCGTCAATATTTCAACCGATATTTTCAATGAAAATCGACTGTCAAAACTCAAACAAATAGGCCATTTTCGTCAATTTTACTAAAACGAATTAAAAACGTTCAATTTTTTAAAAAAATTAATCCATCTAAATCAAATCGCTATTATTTCAGGTCTTTTTGCATGAATACGGAAAAGATGTGGTAAAAAATTGTTCTGGTCAAAAAAATGTGCAGTTTCAAGGGTTTGCGGCTTTTTTAACAGGCTTTTCGAACATAAATGTGCGCAGTTGTTAATTAACGTGCCAAACGGTAAGCCAAATAATTGACAATGTGTATACCTATGTGGTACAATATATTTTAGAGTAATATGCGAGAAGATACATTTAAATATAACAACAATAAACAGGGGGAAAAACTATGGCAAACAGACCTAACATTCTGGCGCTGGCTTCAAAGATCAGCCTGGAAAGCATGACCTACACCGGCATCACCTACAAGGATCCGGAATACAGGATCCTCGAGCCCATCGTCGATGACGATATGTGCTCTGTCATGATGCGTATGCGTCTTGAGAAGGAATTTTCTGCGGCAGAGCTCGCAAAAAAATGCAAAAAGAGCGTTGAATTTGTTCAGGAGCAGTGCGACAAGCTCGTAAATGCGGGCGTTATCCGCGTGCGCTATCGCGGCGAGGAGCCCTGCTACTACTACCCCATCTGGGTGCCCGGCATCATGGAGGGCATCCTCTCCAATCGCGCACAGTGCGATAAGTATCCCGATCTGGGAGCATGCTTCGAGGAATACACACGCATCCGCGTCGGTATGCTTGCCCCGGTTCTCGGCAACGGCGTTAACTTCATGCGCGTTATGCCCGTTATGAGCGCGATCGAAAGCAACACTCGCACGGCATCCTACGATGAGCTGGCAACCATCATAGAGAAGGCAAAGGCGATTTCCGTCGGCCCGTGCTCCTGCCGCCGTTCACGCCGCCTGATCGGAGAGGGCTGCGGCCATCTTGAAGAGGATATGTGCATGTACCTTGACGACAATGCCATCAACTTCTCCAAGCACGGCGAGCACCGCCTGATCAGCAAGGAGGAGGCTTATGAGGTGCTCAAGCGCGCCGAGGATAACGGCCTTGTCCACGAAGTCAACCAGGCGCTCGGCTTTGACGGCATAAACGCCATATGTAACTGCTGCGGCTGCTCCTGCTATGCGCTGCGCATCGCAGAGCTGTTCCGCTCTCCCGACGGCGTAAGCTCGAACTTCATCGCCAAGGTTGATAAGGACAAGTGCGTCGCCTGCGGCCAGTGCGTTGAAAACTGCCAGACCAACGCCGTAAAGCTCGGCCAGAAGCTGTGCACCACCGATCCGCATGTCTCCGACGCATATCAGTCGGATAAGGAAGTGCCCTGGGATAAGAAGAGCTACAACGTCGATTACCGCACAACCCGCACCGACGTCATGGAGTCCGGCACGGCGCCCTGCAAGGCACAGTGCCCGGCGCACGTTCCCGTTCAGGGCTATATTAAGCTCGCCGCTCAGGGAAGATACACCGAGGCGCTTGAGCTTATAAAGAAAGAAAACCCGTTCCCGGCAGTCTGCGGCCGCATCTGCAACAAGGCATGCGAGGACGCCTGCACCCGCGGCGACATCGACTCGCCCATTGCTATCGACGATATCAAAAAGTTCATCGCCGAGAAGGATCTTGAGTCCAAGCACCGCTTCGTTCCCAAGATGGTCAACCAGATCGGCAAGCCCTATGAGGAGAAGATCGCCGTCATCGGTGCAGGCCCTGCCGGCCTGAGCTGCGCATACTATCTCGCAGTCAAGGGCTACCCCGTGACCGTTTACGAAAAGGAAAAGGCGCTCGGCGGCATGCTCACCATGGGCATCCCATCCTTCCGCCTCGAAAAGGACGTTATCAATGCCGAGATCAAGGTTCTCAAGGATCTGGGCGTAAAGTTCAAGACCGGCGTTGAGGTCGGCAAGGACATCACCCTTGATAAGCTGCGTGAGCAGGGCTTCAAGGCATTCTACCTCGCAGTCGGCGCGTCCAAGGGCGCAAAGGTCGGCTGCCCCGGCGACGAGCTGCCCGGCGTTATGACCGGCATCGACTTCCTGCGTGAAGTCAACCTCGGCGAGAAGCCCGATATCGGCAAGAGCGTTGCCGTTATCGGCGGCGGCAATGTCGCCATCGACGTTGCGCGCGCGGCAGTCCGCCTCGGCGCAAAGACCACGATAGTCTACCGCCGCGACCGAGACGCGATGCCGGCAGCAGACGACGAGGTCGAAGAGGCGATCGCAGAGGGCGTGAAGTTCATGTTCCTCGCTTCTCCCGTCGAGATCACCGGCGAGGGCAAGGCCGAGACGCTCAAGGTCGAGGTCATGGAGCTCAAGGCCGGCAAGCCCGTAGGCACCGGCAAGTTTGAGACTCTGCCCGTTTCCGCCGTTATCTCCGCCATCGGCCAGAAGATCGACCTTAACGGCATGGATTTTGCCACCGGCGCAAAGGGCACTGTCAACGTCTCCATGCCCAGCTACCAGACCAGCGTTGCCGACGTTTTCGCAGGCGGCGACGTTGTCACCGGCCCGAAGTTTGCCATCGACGCTATCGCGGCAGGCAAGGAGGGCGCGATCTCCATCCACCGCTATGTGCATCCCGGCCAGTCGCAGGTCATCGGCCGCGACAGACGCGATTATAAGGCAATGAACACCGCAACGGCAGGCATCTCCGTAGCAGGCTTCGACACCGCTCCCAGACAGAAGGCCGCCGACGGCTCGGCCAAGGAAGCCAAGAAGACCTTCAAGGATCTGCGCGGTACCCTCACCGAGGAGCAGATGAAGATCGAGACCTCACGCTGCCTCGGCTGCGGCGCTGCGGTCGTTGACGAGAGCCTCTGCGTGGGCTGCGGCATCTGCACCACCAAGTGCAAGTTCGACGCGATCCACCTCGAAAAGGTCACCGACTATGTCGGCGCACCGTACTTCAAGGCGCTGCTCGGCGCGGCCGGAAACGCTCCGGCGGCAGTCGCAAAGCTCGTCACCAAGAAAATCGCAAGAAAGTAAAGGAGCTGCGTCATGCATGAGATAGGCGTCGTCCGCTCGATGGTCAAGACCGTCACGGACTTTGCCCAAGCCAACAACATCGCCGAGGTCACGGAGATCGTCCTTGACATCGGCGAGCTGTCGCTGGTCATTCCCAAATACGTTGAGGAGATCTACCCCGTCGTCGTTGAGGACACCTTCCTTAAAGACACTAAGCTTATCATCAACATCATCCCCGGCATGGCCGAGTGCGACGAGTGCAACGAGCTGTTCAACGTCATCGAGCACGAGGGCTACTGCCCGAACTGCGGCAGCTTTGAAAAAACCATCCTCTCGGGCAAGGATTTCCTCATCCGCGAGATCCACATCCCCGAAGACTGATTTTTAGTGGCGATTTTTTAGAGGCGAATTGACGCAGCTACGGATACGGTGATTGCCGGTGCCCGGTGTCGAGGTTGCGGTGGAAACCGTAACGTTTCGCGTAACGCAAGTGCGACACAGCGTTTCTTGCCTGGTTCGGAACAACAAAAAAGCAATAACTGCA
>ERZ773235.1743-NODE-1743-length-20959-cov-15.668532_pt1 | contig 20959 bp, 15 predicted proteins | sample MGYA00580522_ERZ773235 | MGnify/ENA primary metagenome ERZ773235 (study PRJEB29015, sample SAMEA2737797) | human gut metagenome | biome: human gut; feature: human-associated habitat; material: faeces | place: China | collected 2012 ...
CGACGCTCTGCTTGCCCGACATGGCGCAGCAGATGTGCTCGGAGTCAATGTTTTCGCTTGTGATTCGGATGTATTGCATATGGTTTCTCCTTTTTGCAAATTTGCCCATAACCGGCATTTCCCGACAGCCGTGAGGCTGTCGGGAAAGTGGTGGGTGAATTTACTTTTCCGGATTCAGGGCGACCTGATAGTCGAAGCTGCCCATGTGGAGAACTGCGCCGTTCTTTACGCGGCTCCAGGTGTCCGGTTTCAGATTGGTGCCGTTGAGGACGGTGCCGTTGGTCGAACCCATGTCCTGAATGTACAGGTAGCTGCCGTCCCATTCCACGGTGCAGTGCTTGCCGGAAAGCTGGTAGTCTTCCGCGTTGAGAATGATGTCGGCGCGGTCGTCACGACCCAGAACCTGAGGCGTATGGGGTGCAAGGGTGAAGCTGGTGGAAACATCCTGATGGGACGCGACGGTCATCTGGACAGTCACGCCGCCGCTGGGGGTCACGGGCTTGGTGGCGACCCACGACTCGTCCGGAACGGGGGTCGTCGTAGGAATATCAAAATCACCGGTGGACGGGATGGACGCCATGACGGGGTTGTTATCGATGACGGGGTTGTTATTGATGGTCGGAAGATCCCTATCCCGAAGCCACTGCTCCTGCTTCTTCTGGCTGTTGTTCACCGCGACCACGACGATCACCACGATCACGGCTACCAGTGCGACCGCGCAGCAGATGACCAGAATGAGATTTCCACGGATCCAGTCCATGACGGAGGTCTGCGTTTCCGGCTCCTCGATTACTTCGGTGGGGTCGGTAACGCCGGTGGGAGCGGCCGGGATGGCGGCGGGAACCGTGGTCAGGTCAACGGCGACGGAATCTTCCCACCGGGTATCGCCCAGCTCGTAGGCGGCGCGAACCGTGGCGTTGTTGCTGTTGGAGGTCACGAAGGCAAGGTCGATTTTGATGACGGAGCCGTCCTGAATGGTTTCCCAGACCTGCTGAGCCGCGGCAGCAGCGGAGATCTTTTCCTCGGCGGGAACCAGACCGATGCCGCCTCTGGAAACCTCCGCCATTTTCAGCATGTTGTCGGCGTTTGTCAGAGAATAGGCAGAGGTGGAGCTGCCGGTGATACCGATGGCGTAGACCGGGATGGAGGTGGCGCTGACCACGTCGATGGCCCGCTGCTGGGTGGTGCCGCCGTCGGCGAGAATGCCGTCGGAGAGGATCAGCAGGCACCGGTTCGTGCAGTAGCTGGTCTTCTTTTCCAGACTGCCCATGGCTTCCACAATGGCGCTATACATATCCGCTCTGACGCCGTCGCGCTTAAGAGTGTCGATGGCGGCGGTGCGGGCGTCCATGGTGTCGAGGACGGCGCCCTCAACGACTTTGCTGCCCACGGTGGTGATGACCATGGAGTCACCCTCGCCCATGCGGCTGCTGATGATGTCCAGAATGTCCGTCTGCTGCTCGATCTGCTCCTTGGACATGTGGGTGGAGATGTCCACCAGACAGTATACCGTGGTGGGCAGCTTTTCCTGACGCACGGTGGTCAGGACGGGGTCGGAGATCTGCTGGGAATCGATGGAAACCGTCAGGCTTCCGTTTTCGGGGAGTACGGTGCCGTAGACGAGAAGGTCATTCTGGTGCTCCTCCGTCACGATCTCGTGAAAGGTCAGAAACGAATTCAGTTCAGAGGCCTGTGCGCTGACTGCGGGGCAGAGCAGAAACAAAAACAGGCAGACGCATCCTAAGAATGCGGTTATTCTTTTCATTTTGACTACTCCTTTATCCAAATTGCGATGGCGGTGTTGTTGTCCACATCCGTGCTTTTCCGCATCATGGCGCGGCAGCGGAGCAGATATACCCATTCCTCCGCCGTGGCGGCCTTGTGAAGATCGAGCATGATCTCGTCCTCCAGCAGCCGCTCCCAGAGACCATCGGAGCACAGCAGAAACGCATGGTCTCCGGGGGAAAGCGTGATGGGCGCATGAAGCTGGGGCTTGATCTCGTCGTCGCCGATGACCCGGAACAGCTTGCTTCTGCCCTCGAAGGACGGAATTTCCGACCGGGAATGCAGCTCGCCCATTTTGATGGAAAGCTGGGCGAGACTGTGATCCTCCGTGTAGTCCGCGAGGACGCCGTTGTGGAAGTGGTACAGCCGGCTGTCGCCGATGTGTGCCCATACCGCCTGATTTTTGTAAAGATACAGCGCGACCGCCGTGGTCTTCATCTGGTTCGCGTTGGCGCGGGTGGCGAGGATGTTCCGGTTCGCCTCGTTCATCCATGCGAGAATCGTCTCGCCGGAGGGCAGCGCCTCATCCGCCTGCCACTGGGAAAGCGCCTTGACGCCGATGGAGGACGCGGCCTTTCCGCCGCCGTGGCCTCCCAGACCGTCGCAGATGACGGCGCAGTACTGATCCGGTCCCGGACTGAAATAGGCGCAGGAATCTTCGTTTTCAGACCGGCTGCCGATATTTGTATACCAATACCCTTCAATTACCATAGCTGTTTACCTGTTGTTTCTGGGCTGATCGGGCGGGTCGTAGCCCAGAACGATCAGCGTGTAGTTGTCCTGATACGGCAGGGCAGCGCCCATGATCCGCTGGCCGATGTGGGACGCGGCCAGCTGGACGCTGCCGCAATCGCGCAGGATGGCCGCCATTTCGGCGTCGCTTACAGTGCCGTAGACGCCGTCGCTCATCAGCAGCACCCGGTCACCGGGGAGCAGGGGGATGGGCGTGCGGTTGTAGTCCACATGGCGCAGCTCGCCCATGCCGATGAAGCTGGTGAGCTTCCGTCCGTTGGGGTCGCGCAGGGCTTCCGCCATGGAGCGCTTGCCCTCCAGAATGTCGGGCATCCAGTCCTGCAGCAGATCGTGGTCACGGGAAAGCTGGCTGAGCTGGCCGTCCCGGTACAGATAGACCCGGCTGTCGCCCACGGAGATCCACCGCAGCGCATTGCCCGTGATCAGGGCGGACACCACCGTGGAGCCGCTGGTGTAAAGCCCCTTGGGGCCGAGCATCTGATTGACGGCGCGGTTGATACCGGCCACCATACCCGGCAGCGCGGTGGGAACCTGATTCGCCTGAAGGGTGGAGCCGAAGGTCAGCGCCTCCATGACGATCTTCTGGCTGACCCGTTCTCCGCCGGAGAGGCCGCCCATGCCGTCGGCCAGAACCGCCAGAATGCCCGTATTGCGGAGCACGGCCGTCTGACCGAAGCTGTCCTGCTGGTAATCCCGCCTGCCGATATCATGTATCTTGCCGATGGAGACACCGGGGATGGGGCAGACCGTTTCCTCCACGGTTTCCTTGGTGATGGGAACGGGATGTACCTCCGCGGGTGTGGGAGGCTCCATGGGCTGTTCGCCCGAGCGCTCATGGTCGCGGACGTTCTTGCGCAGCATTGCCAGCAGCAGGATATCCACGCATGCGCCCGCCGCGAAAACGAAGCAGGCGATCTGCATGACAAGACGGAAACCGGGGGTGGATTTGCGAGGGAGGGCGACGGGTTCGCTCGTAGCCGTCGGTGTGGTGCCTTCAGAAGCCGATGGGGCGGTTTCTTCAGAAGCCGGTTGGGTGAATGTATGGGGATTAATGTAGATGCCGGAGTGAGGGGCTTCTTCTGTGGCGGTGCTGGATGGAGGGGCTACATCACGGTGGTCAGAATTATCCGGATTTTCGCTGGTGGAACTGAGTTGATACGATTGAAGTTCTGTCTGGGGTTCTGTTTGGGGTTCCGTCTGAGGCTCCGTCTGAGGCTCTGTCTGGGGTTCTGTATGAGGCTCCGTTTGGGGTTCCGTTTGAGGCTCCGTCTCCCCGGCGGGGGCGGTTGCTTTGTCCGCTCCGCCTTTAGTGACAGGCGCTGCCTCTGCCCCGTCGGCCTCCATGGGAACACTCGTTGCCTCTGTAGTCTCAACTGCGGCAGGCGCAGTTGTTTCCGTGCCTACGGTTGTTTCTTCGGTTGCGCCCGTCGCCGTAGCCGAGGCGGGATTAACCCCGGTCGGCAGCGGGGAGCCACCGGGCACATCTTCTCCCGGGTCGTATACGAAGCCCAGATAGCCCGTGCCGATGGACGCGAGGATCAGCACCACCGCCATTACGGCCAGCAGAGACTGCCTGCGCTTTATCATTGCTGCTTTATTTCTTTTCATTCCAATCAAACCGATCTCCGCAAAGCGGCACAAATAACAGCTTCGTCGTACCAATCGTCAGCACGTCGTAGGCTTCGATTTTCTCTACGCTGAGAGCGGGCTTCCCATTTACCCGCACGATATTGCGGCCGGAACCGGGGCCAAAGTAAAAGGTGCGATCCTCGTTGTCGTAGGCGATGATGGCGGAATTCTCCGCGCTGATGTGGGAATCCTCGGGAATGGAAATGTCCATCCTGGCGCTGCGGCCAATGTAGTTGTTCTGGCTGTGAATGCGGTAGTCAGTGCCCTTCGTGGCGCCCTCGATGCACACCAGCCAGCCCACCACGGGGTCAAAGGTGGTGGCACCTTCTTCACTTAGGAAGGTTGGAGGGGTAAGAGGCATTGTCTTCGGAAAGGCACCCATGCCGCCGTTGTCATTGGACTGGGTATCCTGTAAGCCCGCGCTCACGGTGGGCTGATAGGACTGCACCTTGCCGCCGTTCGGGTCAACAGGCATGGTCGGGGAGGGGGTGTTGTCTACGGCGTGGCTGTTGCCGGTCTGGCCAAAATATTCGGTGGGTATAATCCCGTCTTCAAGGATGTTGTTTCCAATGGGATTTTTGTTTCTCGCGGCCTCGGCGGCGCACATCGGGCAGGTAGCGTTTTCTTCCGAGTCATAAAAGTGACCTTTGCTGCAGCGAACGATTTCCATAATAATGAACCTCCTGTATGTAAATGGTGTTGATATTGTTTGTTAACAGACGGTGATGCGGTTTTCGGAAGTACCGACGCAGAAACTGCTGCCGTGCTTCAGGGCGACCTTTGTCCCGGCGGGGACGCGCTTGCCGTGGATGAAGGTGCCGTTGCGGGAGCCTTCGTCTACGAGGATCAGGAACTCGCCGCTATTCTCCAGCGTGCAGTGCCTGCGGCTGACGGCGGCGGCGCTCTCCGGGAGACGGATCTGGCAGCTGGGGTCACGGCCGACGGCGACCTTGCCTGCCGGTACGGGAATAATTCTGCCATCCGGCAGCTGCACCCGGAAGGAGGGCGTATATCCGCCAGCGGGAACGGTGCCGCCGGGGACAGTGCCGGGGGTGACGCCGCCCGCGGGGTTCTTCTCAGCGCTCTTGCGATTGCGCAGGAGGAAGTAGATGGCCACGGCCACTGCCGCTACGGCGACCGCTGCCGCCGCTACGGTGACGATGGAGATCGAGTTTCCGGCGCTCATGTAGGGAATGCCCAGCTCGTTCAGAACCTGCGTGACATAGTCGGTGTAAATGGCGCAGGAATAGGAATCATAGATGCCGTAGGTGTTCAGGCCGATCACGTTGCCGTTCTCATCAATCAGGGGGCCGCCGGAGTTGCCGCCTGAGATGACGGCGTCGTGGAGAATCACTTTCGTGCTTCCCGCGGCGGCCATGACCATATGTCTGGCAGCCGTGCCTCTGGTCGAGGTGATTTCGTTGCTGCCCATGGTAGCGCTCAGACCGTCCACGACGGCGGGACAGCCGAGGGCGACTACGGTTTCGCCCTGCTTGACGCTTTCGCTGGAACGGATGGGCAGGGGCTTGCATTCCTTGACAGGCCGCGCGGCTCTCAGAATGGCGTAGTCGGGATAACCGCTTTCGGACTTGCGCACGATGCTGCATTCCACGGAGGTCGCTTCACTGGGAAAGCCGGTGACATTGCTGAAGGTGAAGTTATCCAGCATAATCCAGATTCGGACGTGGTCGGAATCGAAGGCGTAATTGTACTCCTGCAAGTAAGCGGTTGCTACGTGCCAGTTGGTGACGAAATATTCAGGGGCACTTCCTTTCGCACCCACGGCAAAGCCGGAGCCGAAGCCTTCGACCGCCACTGCTCCATTGGCATCAAGGCCAACGACATAGAGCTTGACAACGCCCTCTTTCGCCTGACTGATGACGGTGGGAAGATCGGTCCTGGCGCTGGCGGGGATCGCCAGCATGGCGGCCAGACAGATCAGAACCATTACCATGGCGGCCAATCGTTTACATACATATTTCATAACTGCTCTCTCCTTTTTATACCATCCCGCGGAAACCCCGGGAGATTAAATACGACCTGCTCTGCGAAAAAGTATACCATCCTTTGGAAATATTGTCCATTCCCTATTTCCGGACTGCGGAAGTTTCTGGTTTGCTTCCTTGGATGATTTCAGTATAGCAGGTTTTCCGGATTTGTGGTTGCACGGCGTGCAACAATTTGAAAAATTTTGCCGGGAACAAAAAACGACAAGCGTGGGGCGAACGCGGCAATTTGTCAGCGGTTTTTGTATTCCAAAAGAATCTTACTGTCCGAGCATTGGAGGTCTGTCAGTTTGTTGCAGCCGGAGAAGCTCCAATCCGTTTTCGTTCCACGGGAAGCCTTAAAACCACTGATATCCAGACTGGTCAGGCTGCTGCAGCCGGAGAACATGCCGAACATAGTCGTCACATTGGAAGTGTCAAAGCTACTAAGATTCAGGCTGGTCAGACCGCTGCAATTATTAAACATCCAGGACATCTGCATCACATTGGAAGTATCAAATCCGCCGACGTCCAAACTGGTCAGACTGCCGCATCGCGAGAACATGCAGCTCATACCCGTTACATTGGAGGTATCAAAGCCAGTCAAGTTCAAGCTGGTCAAATTGCTGCAGCCGGAGAACATGTAAGCCATGTTCGTTACCTTGGAAGTATTGAAACAGGACAGATCCAGATTGGTCAGATTGCGGCAGTTGTAAAACATATAGGACATGTTCGTCACATTGGATGTATCAAAACTATCCCCGAAATTGATTGCTTTCAGGTTGATAAACCGCCTAAACATATTGGAGGCATTCGGATTCGGAGCAATCTTCCCGTTGGAGGCTACATACAGATTGTTGCCGCTCATCCAAGCAAGAATGCTTCCGTCTCCCGCGTCTGACATGTCCCATGCGTCACTGGGTGCGCTCTTGAGACTGCTCAGGAAAGAAACGTAGTACACATCTTCAAGGAGATATCGTTCCTGTCCCCAGAAGTACGAAGTACTGTTATATGGTGTCGGCGCCATTACGTGGACAGATGTAGATGCTGTGGATGGTTTCCTCGCGCCAATGATTAAATTGAGCATTATGACAACGACCACCGCCGTGACAAGTATCAGCCATTTGGGAAACGACCGCTTTTGCTGGGACGGTTGGGGAGATGCGGGGGGCTGGTATGCCGGTTTCACTGCCGCCGGCGCAGGTCTCGGCGCTGCTGGTTGGGGAGGTGCCGACGGCGTGGGTGTCGGATACGTCGGTTTCGGCGCTGCCGGGGCGGCCTGTACCGCTGCCGGTCTGGGAGGGGCCTTCACCGTTTCGACCGGCTGGGGCGGCGTCGGCACTGCCCGGGGCGGCTCCGCCTGTCCGCTCTGCGGGCGGACGGCCATTTGCAGCAGCGCGGTCATGCTCTTGGGGCGGTTTTCCGCCCGGATGCTCATGCAGTACGCCAGAACGTCAAACTGCGCCTGCGTCAGCAGCGGCTGGCAGGTCAGGGTGTCATCCACGATTCTGTCCACAGCCGTGGGCGGCAGAATGCCGGTGCAGCAGTAATAGATCGTGGCGGCCATGGCGTAAACGTCCGTCCAAGGGCCGATGCTGGCGTTGCGCTGATACTGCTCGATGGGGCTGAAGCCCTGTTTGGCCACCATCTGGGAGGACTGGACGTTGCCGTCCCGTCCCTGAATGTCCAAGTCCTTGGCCGCGCCAAGGTCAAGCAAAATCAGCCTGCCGTCCGGCCGCACCATGATATTGTCCGGGCTGATGTCCCGATGGATAATGCCATGCTCGTGAACTTCTGCCAGCGCCTGAATGATGGGCGTCAGCAGGGACAGGCAGGTGTCGAAGGGCATCGGCCCCTCCCGCTGCAGCTTTTTCAGCAGTGTCTCGCCCTCGATGAAGTCCATGACAATGTAAGCCGTTTCGTTCTGGATGAAAACCGATTTCACCCCCACGACGCCGGGAATACCGCCCAGCTTCGCCATTTTCCGGGCTTCCTTCAGGAAGCTGTCGAAGCCCTTCTGGGTGCCGGTCTTTCCCATCATGGCGGTGCTCCACACCACCATGGAGCGGTTTTCCCGGCTGACCATGCCGGTGCTCATGGGGAAATATTCTTTGATCGCGACCTTCTGTTCCAGCAAAAGGTCAAAGCCTATGTAGGTGATGCCGAAGCCGCCCTGCCCCAGCATCTCGCCCACCAGATACTTTCCGTCCAGAATCGTTCCGGGCTTCAATGCGAAGGACTCCGTGTTCACGCTGCCGTAAGGGCGGCCGCACTCCGGGCAGAACTTCTGATCTGCCGCCAGCTCATGCATACATCTCATGCATCTGCGTACTTCCATAATTCAATCCTCTCTTTTGGGGAACGTTCGGGTTCCCGCCGATTTCGCGTACTGTTCTGCATATCAATCCGCAAGCCAAGCATCCGTCACGGACAGACCCATCGACCACGAATACCCGCCGATCACCGTCGGCGTTACGATGATCGCGTCAAATGTCAGCGGCGTATCGAATGTAATCGTCTCGGAGGCAGCGCCGTCACCGGCGGGCAGGGAGATCTTGGCGATTTTCTGGAACTGCCCGTTCACTCTTCCCCACACCTGCCATTCTTTGCACTTTGTTCCCGCGTTCATGGATACTTCCATATTGACGGTCATTTCCCTGCATCGTACCAGCGGGGTGTAAAAAACCAGCGCGTGGACATTCAGACTGAAGTTCCCGTCTTTCAGATTTGTGCTTTCCCAGTAACCATCCACATATTCGATATAGTTTTTGGGCTGTGTAGGCTTCGTAGTGGGTTCGGGTTTTGGTTCCGTGGCCTTGGGCACGGTTGCTTTGGGCGTGGTTGCCTTGGGCGTGGTTTCCGCAGGCGCGGGCTGCAAGACCGGTTCTGTGGCGGCCGCTTTCATGGAGACGTTCTGCCTGGGCGCTTTTCCCGTGACGCTTGCGATGCAGACGACGATTCCCAGCACCGCGACGACACAGGCCACGGCGGGTATCAGCCATGCGGGGAGCGGCTTTTTCTGCGGCGTCTTCGGCGGCGCGTTTTTGACCGGCGGCTTCACATCTGCCGGTCTGGGAGGGACTGGCGTCGTCTGCTGCGCTTTGGCCGGTTCTGCCTGCGGGGCTGGCTTGACCGGCTCGGCCTTCCCGCCTTTTTGCAGGCGGGTGACCATTTGCAGCAAGGCGGCCATGTCCTGCGGGCGCTTCTGCGGCAGAATGCTCATACCGGCGGCCAGAACATCAAACTGCTCCTTCGTCAGCCGCGGTTTGCAGGTCAGGGTGTCTTCCACGATCCGGTCAACAGAGGTGGGCGGCAGTGTGCCGGTGCAGCAGTAGTAGATCGTGGCGGCCATAGAGTAAACGTCCGTCCACGGGCCGACGCTGGCGTTCTTCCGGTACTGCTCGATGGGGCTGAAGCCCTGTTTGGCCACCATCTGGGTGGTCTGAATCGAGCCGTCCTTTCCCTGAATATCCAAATCCTTTGCCGCGCCCAGGTCCAGAAGGACGGGCTTGCCGTCCGGCTGCACCATGATATTGTCCGGGCTGATGTCCCGGTGAATGATGCCGTGCTTGTGGACTTCCGCCAGTGACTGCATGATGGGCGTCATGAGCCGGATGCAGCTGTCAAAGTCCATGGGGCCGTTCTTCTGCATTTTCTGCTGCAGCGTCTCGCCCTCGATAAAGTCCATGACGATGTAGGCGGTCTCATTCTGTGTGAAGACCGATTTCACCCCGACGACGTTTGGAATGCCGCCCAGCTTTGCCATTTTCCGGGCTTCCTTCAAAAAGCTGTCGAAGCCCCGCTGGGTGCCGGTTTTCCCAACCATGGCGCTGCTCCACACCACGGTGGAGCGATTTTCCCGGCTGACCATGCCGGTGCATGTGGGGAAATATTCCTTGATGGCGACCTTCTGCTGCAACAGCAGATCAAGTCCGATATAGGTGATGCCGAAGCCGCCCTGCCCCAGCATTTCGCCCATCAGATACTTTCCGTTCAGGATCGTACCGGGCTTCAGCGCGAAAGGCTCCGCGTGCACGCTGCCGTAAGCGCGCCCGCATTCCGGACAGTAGGCGATCCCTCCCGACAGGTCGTGCATACATTTCATACATCTGCGTACTTCCATAGTCCATTCCTCTTTCTTTCGGGGGAACTCGTGGGGTTCCCGCCGTTTTTTGGAACCATTACAGTAAAATAATATCACCGCTTGATACTATTGTCTACTGATTATTTGGCAAATTTAGTATATCAGATTTCCAGAATTTGCGGTCGCACGCCATGCGACAATTTTGAAAAAATTGCCCGGCTCTGAAAGGCAGAGCCGGGCGGGAGGTGGTGGGTCAGCGACTGCGGAATTCATTAAGAATCTTGCTGTCTGAGCATATGATATTGGGCAGATTGTCGCAGCCATAAAACATGCTGTACATTCCTGCCACAGCAGAGGCGTCAAAGCGGCTGAGATTCAGGCTGGTCAAGCTGCTGCACCAACTGAACATCCAATTCATGTACGTCACGTTGGAGGTGTCAAAACTGCTGAGATCCAAGCTGGTCAGGCTGTTGCATTTTTCAAACATGAAGTCCATGCGCGTTACACTGGATGTATCGAAGTTGGTTAAATTCAAACTGACCAGACTCTTGCATTCGTAGAACATAGATTCCATAGTTGTTACATTGGAAGTACCGAAGCTGGTTAAATCCAAACTGATCAGACTGCGACAGCCGTCAAACATACTGGACATATCTGTCACATTGGAAGTATCAAAGCTGGTTAAATCCAGGTGGGTCAGGCTGCCGCAGCTGCTGAACACGCCGTACATGTCCGTCACAGCGGAAGTCTCAAAGCAGGACAGATCCAGACCAGTGAGACTGCTGCAGCCATCAAACATGCCGCTCATCTGCGTTACGCTGGAGGTGACAAAGCAGTTCCCAAAATTGATTGTCTTCAGGTTTACAAATTTGTGGAACAGCCAGGAAGCGTTGGAATTCGGCGCAATCGCCCCGTCAGCAGCTACATACAGATTGCCGTTATCCATCCATGCCAGCACGCTTCCGTCCCCAGCTTCTGACACGTCCCAGGCACTACTGGGGACATTTTGCAGAGAGCTTTGGAAGGTCAGAGTTTTTACGTCTTTGCGCATATACCGCTCCTGACCCCAGAAGAAGGCGTCCTCATCAAAGGCAAAGTCCGCAGCCGCCATAGTATGGACTTCCATAGGGACAGTGGGAACCGGTTCCGTGGCAACGGTCTGCGCGGCCGGTGCTTTCACGGAGGAAGCGGGGGTGGACTTTTTTTCGCCGCTGCCGACGGAAATAATGAGGGCTATCACAGCCACTGCCGCCGCAATGCCGGGGATCAGCCATTTGGGAAGCGGACGGCCGGGGTCGGGCTTCGGCGGCTGGAGGTTCCGGGTTTCCGGCCGGACCGGCTCGGTTTTCGGGACGTCCCTGACGGGCGGCGTTTTTCCTGCCGGGTGGGTGACGATCTGAAGCAGCGCGTCCATATTCTGGGGGCGCTTCTGGGGCAGGACGCTCATGCAGAAGGCCAGAACGTCAAACTGCTCCTTCGTCAGCCGCGGACGGCAGGTCAGGGTGTCCTCTATCATGCGGTCGGTGGCGGAGGGGGGCAGGACGCCGGTGCAGCAATAGTAGATCGTGGCGGCCATGGCGTAAACGTCCGTCCATGGGCCGATCTTCCCCGCCTGACCGTACTGCTCCACGGGGCTGAACCCGTGCTTGGCGACCATCTGGGAGGACTGCACATTGCCGTCCTTTCCCTGAATGTCCAAGTCTTTTGCCGCGCCCAAGTCCAAAAGGATAAGCTTACCGTCACTCTGCACCATAATGTTATCCGGGCTGATGTCCCGGTGAATGATGCCGTGCTTATGGACTTCCGCCAGCGCCTGCATGATGGGCGTCATCAGGCTGACGCAGGTGCCGTAATCCATGGGGCCTCCCCGCTGCAATTTTTTCAGCAGGGTCTCGCCCTCGATGAAGTCCATGACGATGTAGGCGGTCTCATTCTGGATGAAAACGGACTTGACCCCGACGACACCGGGAATACCGCCCAGCTTTGCCATTTTCCGGGCTTCCTTCAGGAAGCTGTCGAAGCCCTTTTCCATGCCGGATTTCTGCATGACGGCGCTGCTCCACACAACGGTTGTGCTGTTTTCCCGGCTGACCATGCCGGTGCTCATGGGGTAGTATTCCTTGATGGCGACCTTCTGTTCCAGCAGTAGGTCAAAGCCGATATAAGTGATGCCGAAGCCGCCCTGCCCCAGCATTTCGCCCACCAGATACTTCCCGTCCAGAATCGTTCCGGGTTTCAGGGCAAAGGGCTCCGTTTCCACGCTGCCGTAGGGGCGGCCGCACTCCGAGCAGAAGGTCTCCCCCGCCGCCAGCGCGTGCATACATTTCATACATCTGCGAATTTCCATATCATGTACCACTCTTTTCTACAGACGGATTCAGGACAGCGCACCGTTTACATAGGTTCCTTCCTGATACAGCGAGTTATTGGGCGTGAACAGCCTGCCATACCCGTTTCGGAATTCGTTGCGGATCTCGCCCACATAATGGTAGGACTTGGCGGTGATTCCCAGACCAAATCCCTGCCAGGAGTCGTTTAATGTGAGACCGTAATAGGTATGGTCGTGCTTCTTCTGCGCCGACACCATGCGCCAGCTGTCGCCCTCCACAGTGGGCTGACTTGCCGGTACAGGTGTGCGGTAAACGTAAATCCCGTAGCCGTCGACGATTCCGTCTGCAAATTCGCCGTAAAAGGTTCCGCAGTTTTCCAGCTGCAATGAGCCGAAGCCGCAGGGCTGTCCGTCGCAGATCATGCCGGTATAATACGTGGTGCTTCCCTCCCGGGACGGGTACAGCGAATCGACATGATCCGCTTCCCACAGCCACGAGCCGCCCTGCTCTGCGCCGCTGCGATATGTATAGGCGCCTTTCCCCGCGGGGAAACCGCTTTGGAAAGTTCCCCGATAGCTGCCGCCGTACTCATAGCTCAGAGTGCCATACCCACAGGGAACCCCTTGAAGCAGCATTCCGGTATATTGACCGGCAGAACTGCCGCGCCAGCTTCCCGCGTCATAGGTGACCGCCGTCTCTCCATAGGTCCACGCCCCCTCCACCGGGGCAAGCCCCGCGTCGTCGGCAAAGGTAAATACGCCCGTTTCCGGGTAGCCGTTTCGGAAGGTGCCGGTGAACGTCCCCTCCGCCCAGCTCAGCGTACCCTCTCCGTCGGGCACGCCTGATGAGGCTGTACCGACATAATTACCATCAAGATAGGGAAAGCTTTCCACCGGGACGGTCGTTTCCGGAGTGGGAGGAATGAATGTAAATGCGGCGGTTGGTTCGGTCTGAACGGCCGCCGGTTTTACGGGCTCCTGAATGGAAGGCGAGGTGCTCTGACTTTTTCCGCCGCTGCCGATGGCAACGGCAAGTCCAAGTACTACGGCGAAAGCTGCGGCCGCCGCCGCGATGCCGGGGATCAGCCATTTGGGAAGCGGACGGCCGGGGGCGGGCTTCAGCGGCTGGAGGTTCCGGGTTTCCGGCCGGACCGGCTCGGTTTTCGGGACGTCCCTGACGGGCGGCGTTTTTCCTGCCGGGTGGGTGACGATCTGAAGCAGCGCGTCCATATTCTGGGGGCGCTTCTGGGGCAGGACGCTCATGCAGAAGGCCAGAACGTCAAACTGCTCCTTCGTCAGCCGCGGACGGCAGGTCAGGGTGTCCTCTATCATGCGGTCGGTGGCGGAGGGGGGCAGGACGCCGGTGCAGCAATAGTAGATCGTGGCGGCCATGGCGTAAACGTCCGTCCAGGAGCCGATCTTCCCGTCCCGGCCGTACTGCTCCACGGGGCTGAAGCCCTGCTTGGCCACCATCTGGGAGGACTGCATCGTGCCGTCCTTTCCCTGAATGTCCAAGTCTTTCGCCGCACCCAGATCCAAAAGGATAAGCCTGCCGTCGTTCTGCACCATGATGTTGTCCGGGCTGATGTCCCGGTGAATGATGCCGTGCTTATGGACTTCGGACAGTGCCTGCATGATGGGGGTCATCAGGCTGACGCAGGTGCCATAATCCATGGGGCCTTCCCGCTGCAATTTTTTCAGCAAAGTTTCGCCCTCGATAAAGTCCATGACGATATAGGCTGTCTCATTCTGGATGAAGACCGAATTCACGCCCACCACACTGGGAATGCTCCGCAGTTTCGCCATTTTCCGTGCTTCTTTTAAGAAGCTGTCGAAGCCCCTTTCCACGCCGGATTTCTGCATGACGGCATCGCTCCACACAACGGTAGAGCGGCCTTCCCGGCTGACCATGCCGGTGCTCATGGGGAAGTACTCTTTAATGGCGATCTTCTGCTCCAGCAGCAGATCAAAGCCGATGTAGGTAATGCCGAAGCCGCCCTGCCCCAGCATTTCGCCCACGAGATACTTCCCGTCCAGGATCGTTCCGGGTTTCAGAGCGAAAGACTCCGCCTTCACGCTGCCGTAAGGGCGGCCGCATTCCGGGCAGACGGTCTCCCCTGCCGCCAGCGCGTGCATACATTTCATACATCTGCGAATTTCCATATCCCGGTCCTCTTTCCTGTCTGACGTTCGTTATTTCTTGCTGAATAAGTCGGAAAAGCCGTTTTTTTCCAGATGGTTGTTGATGTCTATAATGTCCAGCTCCCGCAGAATGCCGTCGATGATAACGATGTCCCGCGGGCTGGAACCGCTCAGGGAAGCGAGGTCTCCGATTTTCAGCAGCTTCTGGGTCTCGGACAGGTTCATGCCCAGAACGCGGGAAAGCCGCAGGAGCACATTCCGCTGAGGGCTGACCTCGGCGTTCAGGATCCGGTAAAGGGAGGACTTGTTCAGTCCCGCAAGCCCCGCGATGGTCTCGACGGAACGGGGCGTTTTACGCAGAAACTGGAAAAGGTAGTCGCCAAGGGCGGGGCCGTTGGCTTCGTGAAGGAGCTGCGTGACGGATGCTCCGCCTTTCAGACGGGAAACGGCAATTTCGGTGGGACCTGACTGCTGCATGAAAATGACTCCTTCCTGCGCCATAAAGGGATATGTTCTGCCCATATTCGGCCAAAGATGGCTTTTTATTACGATTCTATTAAGAAGTATATCACAGCCTATTCCGGAATGCAATCGGTGAATTGCCGCGCAGACAAAAAACCGTGCCGGAGGGTCACTCCGGCACGGTTGGGAACAATATACGATTAGCCGAACACGGACAGCAGGAAGCCGGCCGCGATGGCGGAGCCGATAACGCCGGCCACGTTGGGACCCATGGCGTGCATCAGCAGGAAGTTGGAGGGGTTGTTCTTCTGGCCGACGGTGTTGGACACACGGGCAGCCATGGGAACGGCGGACACACCGGCGGAGCCGATCAGGGGGTTGACCTTCCGGCCGGTGAGCTTGCACATCACGTTGCCGCCGATCAGGCCGCCGGCAGTGGAAATGCCGAAGGCCACGACGCCCAGAACCACAATCTTCAGGGTGCTGGCAGTCAGGAAGGTGGAGCCGACCATGGTGGCGCCCACGGCGGTGGACAGCAGAATGGTGACGATGTTCATCAGCGCGTTCTGCGCGGTGTCGCTGAGACGGTCGGTAGCGCCGGTCTCCTTGAACAGGTTGCCCAGCATCAGGCAGCCGATCAGAGGCGCGGTGTCAGGCAGCAGCAGCGCCACGAAGATAACGACCACGATGGGGAAGATGATCTTCTCGGCCTTGGAGACGGTACGGGTCTGCACCATCTTGATCTTGCGATCCTCGGCGGAGGTCAGCAGGTTCATGATGGGGGGCTGGATCAGCGGGATCAGCGCCATGTAGGAGTAAGCGGCCACGGCGATGGCACCCAGCAGTTCGGGAGCCAGACGGGTGGTCAGGAAAATGGCGGTGGGGCCGTCCGCGCCGCCGATGATGCCGATGGAAGCGGACTGGGGGCCGGTAAAGCGCAGCAACACGCCGCCCAGGAAGGCAACGAACACGCCCAGCTGTGCGGCAGCGCCCAGCAGCAGGCTCTTGGGATTACTGAGCAGAGGGCCAAAGTCGGTCATGGCGCCCACGCCCATGAAGATCAGGCAGGGGTACAGGGAGGTCTTGACGCCGATATAGAAGATATCCAGCAGACCGCCTTCCCGCATGATGGCGCCGTAGCTGTGATACAGGTCACTTGCGGGATTCATGAAGTTGTCCCACAGCTCCTGGTGGTAAAGACCGCCCAGGGGCAGGTTGGACAGCAGGCAGCCGAAGGCAATGCCCACCAGCAGCAGCGGCTCGAATTTCTTGACGATGCCCAGGTACAGCAGCACACAGGCGATGATCAGCATCACCAGATTCTGCCAGCCGCCGTCGGCAAAGCCGACGAAAATGGCGTTGAAGCCGGACTTCTGCCATAGATTTAACAGGACTTCACCAATATTGATGCTCATGGTGTATCCTCCTTAGCCGAGGACGACCAGAGTAGCACCGGTGTCAACAGTGGCGCCCTTGGAGACCAGAACCTGCTTCACGGTGCAGGCCTTGGGGGCCAGAATCTCGTTCTCCATCTTCATGGCTTCCAGAACCACCAGAACGTCGCCTTCCTTCACGGCCTGACCTGCGGTGACGTTTACCTTCAGGATGTTGCCGGGCATGGGAGCGGTGACGGCCTCACCGGCCACGGGAGCGGCAGCGGCGGGGGCGGGAGCAGCCGCGGGAGCGGCCACGGGGGCAGGGGCGGCGACGGGAGCAGCGACAGGGGCGGCAGCGGGGACAATGGCCTCGTACTCGTCCAGCAGCATGGCCTTGCCGGCTTCGACCTCCACCTCGTAGGTGCGGCCGTTCAGAGTCACTTTGTATTTCATGATTATTTGACCTCCTTAATGGAAATGAAGCGCAGCTCGTTCAGGGGCTTGCCCATCTTGTCGGCCACGATGGCCATAAGCATAGCGGCGGTTTTCGGCTCGACATCGTAGAGCTTCAGCTTGCCGGCGGTGCCGGGAGCGGCGGGGGCGTCGGCGGCGGGAGCCTCGGGTACGGCGGCAATGGCGGCCTTGGCGGCGTCAGAGTGGGCGGCGACCTTCTTCTCCTTGGCGATGAAGATCTTGCCCATGCCGATGACGACGATCATCAGCAGAACCAGGCCGAAGAATACCACGGCGTAGCCCAGCAGCGCGACGACGGCGGCGTCAACAAAGCCGATATCCGTCAAAGTGGAAGATAACACCATAACGGTACCTCCTTAGCACTCCACGATGGAGTAGGTAGCAACGTTCTCTTCCTTGGCCTTGCGCTCCTCGAAGAACTTCTCGGCCAGGTTGGGGAAGGCAATGTAGCTCAGCACGTCCTCGTCGGAGCGGGCCAGATCGCCCAGCTTCTCCCGGGTCTTGTCCACGACAGGCTCCAGAGTGTCGGCGTAGCGGACGGTCAGAGGCTGCTCGTCGCCCAGGATCATCTTCTGGATTTCGGGGTCGATGGGCGCGGGGGTGTGGCCGTACTCACCGCGGCAGTAAGCCTTGATTTCCTTGGAGACGGACTTGTAGCGCTGGCCGTCCAGCACGTTGCGCACGGCCTGCACGCCGACCATCTGAGAGGTGGGGGTGACCAGCGGGGGATAACCCATGTCCTTACGAACCTTGGGCGTCTCCACCAGAACCTCGTCGAAGCGGTCGAGCGCGTTGACCTGCTTCAGCTGGCTGAGCAGATTGCTGAGCATACCGCCGGGGATCTGATAGGTCAGGCACTGGGTGTCGGTGGCCATGGACTTGGGCATCAGGGTGCCGTCCTTGATGTAGTCGTCACGCACGACCTTGAAGTAGTCGGCGATCTTCTTGGTGCACTTGTCGTCCAGATCAACCTCGTAGCCCAGCTGACGCAGCGCGTAGGCCAGGGTCTCGGTGGCGGGCTGGGAGGTGCCGCCGGAGAAGGGAGAAATGGCGGTGTCGATGATGTCCACACCGGCTTCCACGGCCTTCAGGTAGGTCATGAAGGCAAGACCGGTGGTGGAGTGGGTGTGCAGGTCGATGGGCAGCTCGGGAGCGGCGTCCTTGATGGCGGAAACCAGATCGTAAGCTTCCTTGGGACCCATGATACCGGCCATATCCTTGATGCAGATGGTGGAAGCGCCCATTTCCTTCAGTTCCTTCACCATTTCCACGTACTTCTTCTGGGTGTGGACGGGAGAGGTGGTGTAGGACAGGGTGCCGGAGGCGATGGCGCCGGCCTTTACGGTGGCTTCCATGGCGACCTTCAGGTTGTTCGTATCGTTGAGGGCGTCGAAGATACGGATGATGTCAATGCCGTTCTCCACGGACTTCTGCACGAAAAGCTTGACAAAGTCATCGGGGTAGTGGGAGTAACCCAGAACATTCTGACCGCGCAGCAGCATCTGCAGCTTGGTGTTGGGCACGGCGGCACGGATTTTGCGCAGACGCTCCCAGGGATCTTCGTTCAGGTAGCGCAGGCAGACGTCAAAGGTAGCGCCGCCCCAGCACTCGACTGCGTAGTAGCCGGTCTTATCGATGGTCTCCAACATGGGAGCAAACTTGTCGTAAGGCAGGCGGGTTGCGATGAGAGACTGATTTGCGTCACGCAGCACGGTCTCCACAAACTGAACTTTTTGAGCCATTTGTATGTAACCTCCGTAGATGGAATTTGAGTGGACGCATCGGGGGGCCGACTTGTCCGTATATTTTTAGACCAGGAGCCGAAACACGGATCATGGTTAAAAACACGAGGGGAAACGGGGAAGTCCCAACCTCCACCGACATATATATTAACACAAGGGCGAAAGGTTGTAAATACATTTTTTTGCTTTTTCGGTACATTTATATCGTTTCTTTGCTGAAGTTTAGGGAAGCGGGGCGGCACTTTGCGCCCCCGATCCTCCTCTGCCCCGGCTGTTTTCGACAATGATGGCAAAAAATTCACACTTTTTATATTGATTTTTTTATATCGATAGTGTATGATACACTCGAAAAGTATGGGGTGCCGAGCCAGAGAGCAGAAAACGGTTTGGCCTGACTCCCATATCTATATTATAATGAAAGAGGTTACTGTATTATGGCAATCGACTTGAAGCATTATGGTATCTCCGGTACGACTGAGATCGTCCACAACCCCTCTTATAAGGCGCTGTTCGACGCCGAGATGGATCCCACTCTCACCGGCTATGAAAAGGGTCAACTGACCGAGCTGGGCGCCGTCAACGTCATGACCGGCGTTTACACCGGCCGTTCCCCCAAAGACAAGTACATCGTTATGGACGCCAACTCCAAGGACACCGTGTGGTGGACCAGCGACGGCTACAAGAACGACAACCATCCCATGACCGAGTCCACCTGGGCTACCGTCAAGGATCTGGCCGTCAAGGAGCTGTGCAACAAGAAGCTGTACGTGGTTGACGCTTTCTGCGGCGCGAACCCCGATACCCGTATGGCCGTCCGCTTCATCATGGAAGTGGCATGGCAGGCACACTTCGTCACCAACATGTTCATCCGTCCCTCCGAGGAAGAGCTGAAGAACTTCAAGCCTGACTTCATTGTCTACAACGCTTCCAAGGCCAAGGTCGAGAACTTCAAGGAGCTGGGTCTGAACTCCGAGACCTGCGTCGCCTTCAACATCACCTCCCGTGAGCAGGTCATCATCAACACCTGGTACGGCGGCGAGATGAAGAAGGGTATGTTCTCCATGATGAACTACTACCTGCCTCTGAAGGGCATCGCCTCCATGCACTGCTCCGCCAACACCGACATGAACGGCGAGAACACCGCCATCTTCTTCGGCCTGTCCGGCACCGGCAAGACCACCCTGTCCACCGACCCCAAGCGTCTGCTGATCGGCGACGACGAGCACGGCTGGGACGACAACGGCGTCTTCAACTTCGAGGGCGGCTGCTACGCCAAGGTCATCAATCTGGACAAGGACTCCGAGCCTGACATCTACAACGCCATCCGCCGGGACGCTCTGCTGGAGAACGTCACCGTGGACGGTAACGGCAAGATCGACTTCGCCGACAAGTCCGTCACCGAGAACACCCGTGTGTCCTACCCCATCGACCACATCGAGAAGATCGTCCGTCCCGTTTCCGCGGCTCCCGCTGCCAAGAACGTGATCTTCCTGTCCGCCGACGCTTTCGGCGTTCTGCCCCCCGTGTCCATCCTGACCCCCGAGCAGACCCAGTACTACTTCCTGTCCGGCTTCACCGCGAAGCTGGCCGGCACCGAGCGGGGCATCACCGAGCCCACCCCCACCTTCTCCGCCTGCTTCGGCCAGGCCTTCCTGGAGCTGCATCCCACCAAGTATGCTGCTGAGCTGGTTAAGAAGATGCAGATTTCCGGCGCGAAGGCTTATCTGGTCAACACCGGCTGGAACGGCACCGGCAAGCGTATCACCATCAAGGATACCCGCGGCATCATCGACGCCATCCTGAGCGGCGACATCCTGAAGGCCGAGACCAAGAAGATCCCCATGTTCGATCTGGAGGTTCCCACCGCTCTGCCCGGCGTGAACCCCGCCATTCTGGACCCCCGCGACACCTACGCCAACGTGGAAGAGTGGGAGACCAAGGCCAAGGATCTGGCTGGCCGGTTTGTCAAGAACTTCGTCAAGTACGAGGGCAACGACGCAGGCAAGGCTCTGGTCGAGGCTGGCCCCAAGCTGTAATCAGCGGCACAATTTTATGATAACCGATAAGCGGCGCAGCGTAAGCTGCGCCGCTTTCGTCTGTCACAGCGGTATCCGTTTTCCCACGGATACCGCTGTTTTGAATCGGTACAGCCCCTTGGCTCTCCCTCTGGGAGAGCTGTCACCGAAGGTGACTGAGAG
>ERZ773235.1746-NODE-1746-length-20942-cov-5.587255_pt1 | contig 20942 bp, 18 predicted proteins | sample MGYA00580522_ERZ773235 | MGnify/ENA primary metagenome ERZ773235 (study PRJEB29015, sample SAMEA2737797) | human gut metagenome | biome: human gut; feature: human-associated habitat; material: faeces | place: China | collected 2012 ...
TCTAGAAAAGGCACACGTAAGATAAGTAAAATGATGTATGTTGAAAAAAAGCTATAGTATGATGGATAAGAATGGAATCCTGTATGGAATTGGGGTAGGACCGGGAGAGCCGGAGCTTATGACGCTCAAAGCATTGCGGATCATTCGCAGCTGTGATGTAATCGTACTTCCGGCAGCGTCAAAGGAAGCATGTTATGCATATAAAATCGCATATGAGGTATGTCCTGAAATAGAAGAGAAAATTTTGTTGTGCATGCCTTTTCCAATGATTCAGGATGAAGAAGAGCTGGAGCTGGCGCATGAGAAGAATTATCATGAGATAGAGGATTACCTGTGCGAGGGTAAAAATGTTGGTATGCTGACGATTGGAGATCCGAGTGTGTATTCGACATATCTGTATATGCATCATCGTGCTGTTGAGGCAGATTTTCAGGCAGTTATGATCAGTGGAGTCCCTTCTTTTTGTGCATCCGCCTGTAGACTTGGAATTTCACTCGGAGAGAAGAATGAGGAAATACATATCATTCCTGCTTCTTATAGTATAGAGGAAGCTTTAAAATACAGTGGAACCTGTATATATATGAAGTCTGGAAAACGATTGAAGGAGCTGCTTGCAGGGCTGCGGGAGCAACAGGAGAAGGGACGCAGGCTAAGAGCATATGGCGTTGCAAACTGTGGAATGGAGAATGAGCAGGTTTATCAGGGACTGGATGAACTGGAGAAAGCAGAGGGATATCTTGTAACAGTAATCGTGAAAATGGAGTATTGTCTGCCCAGGAGGTTCAGGGCAGGCGTAAAGAAAGAATGGAAAAAGATTTAACAACCGGAAGTGTACTTAAAAATATTGTGTTTTTTTCATTGCCATATTTGCTGTCCTATTTTCTACAGACACTATATGGAATGGCAGATCTGTTCATTATTGGACAATTCAATGGTGTTGACCGTATTACGGCAGTATCTGTAGGAAGTCAGGTCATGCATATGCTGACCGTTATGATCGTTGGTCTGGCGATGGGAGCAACTGTGACTATAGGTAAGGCGATTGGCGGAAAGAAGCTGGAACAGAAACCATTATTTATCTGACAATATGCTTTATTGGGATTCCATTTATTACGGCATATAATATTATCAGCTCCATTTTTCGTGGACTGGGGGATTCCAAAAGCCCCATGTATTTTATAGCAATTGCCTGTGTTGTAAATATTATATTGGACTACCTGTTTATTGGAGGACTTCATATAGATTGCATTTATTGTAATTACTGTCATTGCAAACAGAAGAGGCTTAAATGATGCTGCCGCGGTAGGAATTGTTGAAAATTCATCAGTATTGTGTTCCTCGTGCCATCTACCATGCTTTCTACCGTGTCAGCCCTTTCTGCGCAGAATATTGGTGCGGGTAAGCATGAGAGAGCCAGTGCAACCTTACGTTATGCGATTATGATAGCGGTAGGTTTTGGTATCGTAGTAGCGGTGATTACCCAGTTCGCAGGCAAAGACATTGTAGGAATTTTCACAAAGGATGAAGCAGTCATTGTGCTGGGAGATCAGTATCTCAGATCTTATATTTGGGATTGCGTATTTGCGGGCATTCATTTCAGTTTCAGCGGGTATTTCTGTGCTTATGGCTTGTCGGGCATCTCATTTTTACATAATGTACTGTCGATTATCTGTGTGCGTATTCCTGGAGCTTACTTTGCATCACTATATTATCCTGATACACTGTATCCGATGGGATTTGCTGCACCGGGAGGATCACTGCTCTCCGTCATTGTATGCGTCATTGCTTTTTGTATCGTAGGAAAAAGGAAGGACAGTTGCTGAAGTCGGCACTCATGATTCCCTGATTCAGAAACAGGGGAAGTACTTTAACATGTGGAAAGCGTGACGCGGCATACTTCCTGTACCCAGCGGTCCGCATCCAGCAGTAATTCTTCATGCTGAAGATCATATTCACAGATATCCGGGTTGGCAAAATACTTCTGGTAACGCTGGAGGTATTTTGCCCCCATTTTTTTCGCATAAAAGACATGGATTGTAGTGCCCGGAACCTGAATATGCTCCCCAACCTTCGTATACAGATCGGTACAGAACTGGTTTTTCATGGATTCTTTGGAAATAAACGAGAAATCCATGCCGCTGTTTACCCCCATCATATCCATAAATTTCTTCATATAGTCTGAACTGTCATTTCCCTGATTCATTTTCTTTTCAAAGACTTTCTTCAAAAGACCGCCGCCCTTACCAGTAATCAACGGGTAGAACAGGGGCATCATAATAGCAGTCTCCAGCTTCGCCAGCCACTTCGGCGCCTGATCCATATCGCTGGAGCCTATGATTGCGTGAGTAATGTGAATGTTCTGGCGGCTGACAAGCAGTGAGACGAAGGAGCCACCCAGAGAGCAACCATAGGCAGCGTAGAGTTTACCATTCAGACGCTTTTTTATGTATGTTTCAATCTTTTCCACCTCGTCCAATTCGGAAAGAAAGGTAGACTTTTCTGTATCATCAAATCCACTATAGCTGACTACCAATGTATAGAAATGCTCCTGCAGCTTCTCCAGTACATGTCCAAAATTGGTCTTCCAATAACAACAGGTTCCCGGAAACAGTATAATACTAGGTTTCCCGGTATCTCCAAATTCATATATCTTCATAGTGAGGTGTGCTCCTTTTAACTAATTAGTTCTAACTAACCTGAATGTTAGCACCCTGGACTTGCAATGTCAAGTTTCTGTCTAAATGGATTACTCATGTCTATTTTGGTATGGATAAGGGGGAGATGACGTGATACTATAGTAAGCGGTTAGAATAATCTAACATAGATTAGTTTTACCAGAGGGAAGTGGTGTAGATTTGAAAGTAAACGAAATTGCAAATCTTGGGAATAACGTAAAAACAATGATTAAAAATGAGAGTTGCACTGTCCTGATGATGAATGACGTTACAGGAGAAGGCATTATGACTGTATATCAGGTCATGCCGGGTGTGATGATCTGTTTCTCTGATATGCATATGGAGAAGTGCGATTCAGAGTTTGAATTGCAGAAGGATAAGAAGGTTCTGTGTATCGATCATTGCAGAGAGGTTCCGGGAAAATATAAAGATTTCGTAGACATCAGAAGTAAATCAGAAGGGTGGCACATAATAGGATAAAAAAACGAAGAATTAATCATTTTAGATTGTTCTGTTGATATTTTCTTAAAAATTGCATATACTAATATTGTAAGGAAAGTAAGGAATCCATTACTGCCCAAAGGAGGTCTATATATGGAATTAGCAAAAGTAACATCAAAAGGACAGGTAACGATACCTATTGAAATCCGTAAGAAACTTGGAATCAAAAATGGTGATAAAATATTGTTTGTTGAAGAATCTGGAAGAGTGTATATGATGAATTCATCTATGGATGCATTGCGTGAAGCACAAAAGGCGTTTGAAGGTGAAGCAGACAGACTTGGATTGAGGAATGATGATGATGTAATGGCAATGATTAAAGAAATCAAGATGTAAAGGAGCTGAAAGTCATATGAAATACATAGACATGCCGCTTGCCATGTGGCTGATATTTGCAAAATCATTCAGAAACAATCTGACAACTGTCTTGGGAATCGAGCCAGCTAAGGCAAAGGAGATTACAAAAAAGGCGAAACGCAAATATAAAGAAATCATAGCCAGGATTCCTGAGTTCGAGAAGAAAGACAGATTCAAGATGAACCTGGTAAACTGTGCCATGTTTTCAGCATTTCTGCTTACAATGCCTACACTTCCAGATGTAGATGCAGCAACAGAATATTATAAAAAGTCCATGATGACAGGTCTTATGGAGTGGTTCTGCAGACAGAGCGGTAAAAGCCAATATTCTCCATCAGATATTCGAGGAATGCAGGAAACGGCATCACTCAGAGCCGGTGACAGAAACCCTTATTCCTGGAACATGGATTTCCGGGAATATGAAGATGGAAGCGGCTACGAAGCGAAATTCTATACCTGTGGAATCTGCACACTTATGACAGAACTGGGATTAAAGCAGCTGATTCCTGCTATGTGCCGCCTTGACTATTCAATGAGCGAGGCTGGCGGTGTAACCAATTTCGTCAGGGAATACACATTAGCATCTGGTGGTCCTTACTGTGACTGCGGTTATAAGAAGAGATAATAACGAGTATGGTAAAAAAAGATAAACAAACATATCCACGCCCACGTAAAGAAATGCTGCGCATTATGAAAAGTGCAGATAAAGAAGGGCATATATTGGAAACGATCATAGAAGAGTTTGCGCTGCATCCCTTTTCCATGCCTGCTCTGTGGGATTGCAGGGAATATTTCTATCGTCTTGATACGAATGACTGCATAAAGAATCCCGTGCTGGTAACACACCTTGCCCTGATTTCTTCCATGGCAGGGAGACTGGATCAGGCAAAGGATTATATGAAGCTGATAGGAGAGACACCACAGCATTGGCAGCCACAGAATATGAGCCAGACAGATTTCTACAGGATTGCTCTGGAAATGGTAATGCCTTATACAAGTGATACCATGTTTCTGCGAATCGTTTTCTATTTAATTAAGGCGCAGGCAGTACCGGTCAGGGCGCTTACCCTGTCGGCATGCCGTCCGAGCATAATAAATGGATTTCGTGATTTTACAAGATATGGTCCATATCTGGTGAGACACAGGGATATCATCACAGATACCGTGCAACAGCTGTATGGAAGCGGTGGGCAGAGTGTGTATGAGATATTACTTGCAGAATGGTATTATCAGAATAATGACTGTTTCAATGCACTTGTGCTGGTAACGGGTACGATTCCCCTTATTGAACAGAATAAGGATATGCGCTGTCTGTTCGTTGCCCTGGCTCTACAGATGAAGATTCTGCTTGTGAATGGACAGACCAAGATGGCAAAGCCCTTGGTAGAGAAGATACGTGAACGAATACATGAGACAGGCTGGGAAGAACTGACCTCCAGTTTAAATGCTCTTGCGTGCCTTGCAGCCTGTTATGACGGACGCCAGGAGGAAGTGGTACAATGGCTGGAACATACGGCGCCAGATGAGAATAAGGACATCTATATGATGGATATGTATGCTTATCTGGTGAAGATACGCTGTTATCTGCAAATGGGCAAGTATATGGTCGCTCATGTCCTGGTCAAACAGCTCATAACGCTGCTTATACCCGGTAAAAGGCATATGGATCTGTGCGAATGCTACATGCTCTCAGCCATTATCTATTACAAAGCAGGTGAAAAAAATCGAATGTGTGAAGAACTTAACAAAGCATTAGAGCCGGCAAGGCGGTATCATTATATCCGTTTACTGGCAGATGAGGGCAGCTGTATGGTACAGATGCTTTCCATATATCAGCAGGAGAGAGGTGCTGACGGTTTCACAGATACGATCATAGATCTTGCAGGTGAAGTGGGCAGGCATTTCCCAAATTATCTGAAATCGCCTGCAGAATATTATGAACCGCTGACCACAATGGAGAAGAACGTGTTCCGCCTGATGGCACAGGGAATGAGCAATGACGAGATTGCTGACAGGCTTGGGAAAAAGACAGGGACTGTCAAATTCCACAGTAACAATATTTTCCGGAAATTACAGGTACAGAACAGACAGCAGGCAGTAAACCGGGGAAGAGAGATTGGTCTGTTATAACTAAAATATCTGATAATTATGTGAACTTTCTGATTAGAAAGAAATAAAATAGAAACAATCCAGGTAAATAATAAGACAAAAAGACGAAAATCCTTTAGAAATAAGGGATTTTCTGCTATATACAGGGTTAAAAGTTTGGTTAAAAGTTTATTTTTTCTCAACCTTAGTTTGCTATACAAACAATGTCGAGACAGATATAATAAAGTCAGAGATTGTCATTGACATAGAGCGAAAGGATTGAAAAATATGAAGAAAGTGTGGATTGGTCTGTCAATTACATGTATTTTGATAGGCATCTTGGGGACTGCGGTAGACCTGATAGAGGGAAATTCCCTGGAAGATACCGCTGTTGTACTCTTTGTGCTGGCTTTATTCGCAGCATTCTTTGGCTGGCTTGCCTGGCTCTGGAGAATCAGATCCCCTCTAAAAAGGGCAGGAGAACAGGCAGCTATGGCGGCGAACAAGGTAAAAGAAAGCAACGATGCGTACAAAGGGCTGTCCAAAGCATTAAAATGGCGCGTGTGGAAGTATCGTATTGTAGGTGCATTGATAGCTGTACTGGGTGTACGGATGTGGCCCATGGGGAACTGGAGTACCTTCTGGATATCCTTCGGAACAGTCGTGCTGATTATCGGTATTGCAATCTTTATGATGGGTTCACCGCAGGATTATAACAGTATAACTGATGCAGTCAAAATGATAGGAATGGATAGAGAACGGAAAATAGGAGAATTCTACAAAGCTTATAAGGAGATACAGACTCCGCTTGGTTCTGCCTGGCTGGGATATTTCTACACTTCTCCTTATAAATCAATGATATTCGGTCCGGATGACAGGGGACAGTTCATATACTTCTATCTCAACAGTGCAGGGAACATTGGTTATATCGGATATTCTTTTCTGGATAACGCAATAAAGGAAAAATTGACTGAACCGGTCTATCCGCCTGTGAAAGATCTGGGAGCCGATACAGCAGGACATCTCTGCTACCATACGGATGTCTTTTTCTTCCAGGACTGGTTGAAGGCAAGCATCGAGAATTACGTGAAGACAGGGCAGGTAATTCCTTTTATGGATGCTTCTCCCTCAGAGGTCTATACCTTTACCGAGGATTTCAAGCTTACCGGAGAGCACTTTGAGGTACAGGATAAGGATCAGAATACGGTCTACATAGTAGATGGCACGATGCCACTCATTAACCTGTATATCCATGATACGGAGGGCAATGAGATATTTAAAATGACGAAGGAAATCGGACACGCGCTGGCTACTTACCGCTTTTTCTACCGGGGAGAGCCTTACGGTGTGTTGGAGAAACAGTTCACCTTCGTACGTGATACTTTCACAATGGATATTAATGAAGGCAGGCTGGAACTGACCGAATACGCAGGAACGATTGGACATAATTACAAGGTAACACTGAATGGTACGCTGATTGGTGCGATTATGGATGACATGGACATCACCATTGAAAATATCGTGTGGGATAATGCTTTCCTGATCGTTCATGACAGGAAGTATCTGCCGCTTATCACTGCGATGGCAGTCATGGTAACGAGAGAGCTTGCCAGGGATGAGGACGGTGGACTGACCAACAGATAAAGAGATAAGAGAGAGAGAAGAGACATATGAAGAGAGAGAAAAGAATAGCAATGATACTTGCAACGCTTGCGGCAACAGTTCTGTGTGGCTGTGGAGGTGCTTCTACGATAGCCTTTGTAAGCGAAGAGGCAGCCAAGGAAGCACTGAATACAGCCGGGACTGTGCATTTTGATGGTGATGTGAAGGCAGTCAACCAGGGGACGGATATTCTGGCTGATGGACAGGTAGCCGGGTATATGGAAGAGACAGGTTTCTTTGATACGAAATGGACAGTCTCTATTGATGGAAACACTTGGTTCTATGCGAAATTCGTAACAGATGAGCCAATTAATGAAAATACGGATACGCTTGTTTCAGCAACGACCTATGGTTTCTATGATGCAGATGACACCTGTATCGGCTATGCGCAGGAGCAGGCAGTGAAAGGCGGAAGTGGTGGTTATTACATCTGCTATATGGATGCAGATGGTAATCCCAAAGATTATTATTCCAATGAAGAAGCAACCCAGACTTATGACAGCGAAGGGAACCTTATTGCTACAGGTACTGTTGATTTTAACGGCTTCTTTGAAAGCCAGCATTGCTATGTAGAGATCACTGCACAAGAGGGCAGTACTATGCAGATGGATTTCATGGATAAGATGGCGATGTATCTCTACCTGTTTTCAGATTTTAACAGCGAACATCTTGACTGACTGCCTGTGTAGAGTCGATTCATGAAACGTGCCCGAAAAGGGCACGTTAATTGTTATATTAGAGCAGGAATCATAAGGGGGATTACCATATGAAGAATAAGAATACTTTCACTAACTGGAGACAGTTGTTCAGACGAACACTTGCTGTCAGTCTGTCAATTGCCATGTTCGGTAACATGGTGGATTTGTCAACATTATCAGTTGACGCACAGACAACAGATGAAGAGCTGACTATCGTTGCTTTCGACCCTTTGTCAAAAGACATACGGGAGCAGAAGCTGGAGATTGGAGCATCAGAGGATGATATCAATTTTCCCGATACGTTGACTGTAACGGTGGAAAAGACACAGACTGTAGAAAGAGATGATAAAGAAGCCGAGACAGAATCCACAGAAGAGACTACCGAGGCAATGGAAAGTACAGAGACTGAGACGGAGAGTACTGAGACTTCTACGGAGCAGACAACAGAAATGTCAGAGGAGACTGACGAAGGTTCGTCAACGGAAACGGAAGCATCTACCCAGACTTCGGAAGAAACTTCAAGTGAAGAAGCTACACCAGAATCCAGCAGCGAAGAGACTTTCACACAGACAGATTCTGAAGAAGTACAGAAAGCCGATGAAAATGCTGACCAACAAAGTCAACAGGAAGAAAAGGCAGAAGAAACGCCAGAAGTTCAGCAGTTGGAGGATAATGCAGGAGAGAATGAGGAAGCACGAAACAGTGGTTCCCTTCTTGGTATACAGTTGTCTGCATTGGCGGCTAATCTGCTTCCTCACAAGATGATTGTTCATGCAGCCGAGTCCAATCCTGACACGGAAGATGAGACTGCAGCAAAGACGGAGAAAATTAAGCTTACAGATATCAAGTGGGAGATTGATGCAGGCGAAAGTGATGCAGAAGAGTTCAACAGCAGCAAGAAATACAACGGCTTCTGCTATGTCTATACCCCAGTCCTGCCCGATACTGATGAAAAAGGCAATAAACTGGTGCTGGGTGAAGATGTAGAACTGCCGATGATCTATGTGCTGGTGGGAGAGTATGAAGTTGTTACACTGGAGGATGATTTGGTTGAAGTCACCATCAATGGAACAGCTACCCACTACAGCTCCTGGGATTCTGCGATGGAAGCTTTGCAGAATGCGTCTAAAGACAGCAATTTGGATAAAGCGAAAGTGGATATACTTTTGATTAAGGATACAACTACATCAGCGAGTGCATCTATTGATTTTAAGGGTGCTGAAGTGACCTTGCATTCTGCAGGAGAGGAACCAAAAACAATTACAGGAGATTCTTCGGGTGCTTTGCTGGATATATCAAATGCGGAGAACCTTACCATTCAGGACATAAAAGTTACGAATAATACCGGATCGGTTATTAAAGTATCGAACGCAAAACTTAGCATGAATGCAAACATTGATATAGCGGCACGCAATACGGAAGATGGAGCAGTAAGTTTACAAAACAATACAACATTGTACTTAAATGGAAATGGAAGTATTAATGGTAAGTCGGGAAAAGATATAGCAGTGAATGAATCTGATAATAAGATTGTTATTGGAGCTGAAATAGGCAAGAATTATTGTGTAACAATTACAGAGAAAGGGGAAGTAGATGTTTTTCATAAAGGAAATAGATCAGTATCCCTTTATGGAAAAAGAAATTATAAATTATGGTTAAAGCCTGATTTGCCAGAGGGCGTATCTTTTGAAGAAGCTATCCCGATGGATAAGAATACAGATTCTGCTACTGAATTTGAAGGAGACAAATATATTCTAAGAGATGCAAAAATTACGGTAAATAATGTTATTTGTGCATATCAAGATTCAAATAATTCAGTTCAGAAAATTGAAAATAATGAATTTACTTATACTGGATATAAACTTCTTACTCATAATCCTGATGCGTACGGTCTGTGTGCAAATTGCTGTAAAACTGATCTTGCAAAAGCCTATGCGAATGGACACCTGCATGTTGAAGGTCTGACAGGACGTACCTATGACAGCTATCCGCAGATACTGTCATACATAACACTGGATACTGCTGATGGTACAACAAAGGAACTTGTAAAGCCGAATTATTACAATCAAAATGGGGCTACGTTTTTGAACAGCCCTATAGGTGTAGGTGGTGATAATCCTCTGAACAGTGACGAAGCTGATTTTGTTGAGCATTATAAAAACAATGCAGAAATATACACCCTGATACAGGGTGAAGCTGGCTTTGATGAAGCAAAAGCACCTCAGGTCACGATTAAAGGGCGTGGTAACTATACCGGAGAGTTTACCGTTTACTTTACGATTGGGAAAGGTACGGCAAGACTGGGAGATATCAATGTCCACACAGGCAGTTATAATGGACTTGAACAGTCGGCATGGGAAGTGATTCCTTTGCAATTTGAAGCTGACCCCTACGATCGATATCAGTTTACAGGGCTGAATGATGGTAAATATATTCCAGTATGCCTTGTGCCAGACTCTTACAAATGGTATGGGGATGGTACTTATAAATCAAACTACAAAGTTGAGTACAGTACGGATGATAAAAAAACCTGGATCACAGAAAAAGAATTCGGTAGCACCTATGAAGAAGGATATAAGATCACCGATGCCGGAGAATATCCTTTTTATCTCAGAATAACAGGTGAAAATGGTCTTTTTGGCACACTTACCTCTGAAAAGTATATTGCAAAGATTACACCAATAGATCTTTCCATGCTATCGCTATATGGCATTACTGTAAATGTATCTGAGGGTCTGGTAGCATATTATACCGGTAAGCCGGTCCTTCCTGCATCCGGGTATCAGATTACGGATAGCTATACGAAAAATGGATATACGCTGGTAAAAGATACAGACTTTACCGTATCCGGTCTTAATAATACGGATATTACAGATGATGCAACTTTGATCTTTACAGGTAAAGGTAATTATACCGGAGAGATTCAGGCTAAAAATAAATTTGCAATTAAGTATGCTTTCTCACCTGCACAGACCACTGCATCCAAAGATTATTGGTACAATGGGGATGTGTCTGTAAATTTTAGTGATTCAGATAATAATTCTGACACAGGCAGGATTGTATACGCAGGCAGTACAGAATCAGGCGTAAGTTTAAGCAGCAATCGGGCTGTCTATGCCTCACTGGATGATGCTGTCAAGGGTTCAGCTTCTGGATATGCTTTTACATCAGAGGGTAAGAATACACAGACACTTTATATAAAAGATGAGGCTAACGGCTATATCGGTACTCCTGTGGATGTGACTGTCCAGATTGATAAGACGGCCCCTGTATGGGAAGATGCTAACGGAAATGCAGATAAATATGGCATTCAGATCAAGGAGAACTGGTGGAAGAAGCTGTTACATACAATCAGTTTCAGGCATTTTTATAATGATGCTACATTGGAGATCAAAATCCGTGCAAATGATGCGAAATACGGCATTGATACCAGCGGAGTGGATAAGTATTATTACTATATCGAAGAGGTTTCTGATGAAAATGCCATAGATAATTACAAGGTGAAAACAGCAGAAGAATTAGATCAGTTAGCGGCTGGCGGAACAGATGCGACTGTCGGTTTTGTAGAAGTACAGGCGAATGGAACTTCTGCTGTTATGGTAGGTAATTTAAGCAAAGATGCTAACTATGTCATTTATGCGTATGCTGTGGATAAAGCCGGTAATAAGAGCGAATATATCTGCACAGAAGGTATTGTAAGAGATACTACGATTCCTTCATATGCGATAAATGTACCAGATGAGGAATATGTAAATGATACAGAAGGTACGTTTTCTTTTGAAGCACCAGAAGACCTGACATTATTGTACTTCTATGTGCATGCGAATGAATTTAAAACTGTGTCTGAATATGAGCAATTTGTAACAGATATGAAGGACTATTATAAAAAATTAGCGGTTAGCAGCTCTTATGAAAATAATAGATATCTTCCGCTTGCGAAAAAGGAAGATGACGGAAAATGGGCACCGAATTTTACAAATGATGGGGAAAAGGTACAGACTTCTTTTGGTTCTAAAAAAGAAATAGCTTTACATACCTGTCAGGTTCCAAAAGGTCATTATGAACTCACTATTTCAGATTTACAGCCCAGCGAAGCATGTACAGTCTGGATGGTAAGCATTGACAGAGCAGGCAATATCAGTTCCTCTCCTTTTATGAGCTTTACCACGACTAAGGCATTGCCATGGGTAGCAAAAGTATCTGTGCTGACCGGTTTTTATGGAGATAAACCACAGGATTTGACGATTACTCCCGGTGTAGCGATGTATGGTGATGTTGAGGTTCAGGGTGAATGGAAGATTACAGAGACAAATACGATGCCGTTACAGATGAATACGACGGCAACGTGTCAGGTGACTTTCATCCCGGATGCCAATCTATATCCAAATCAATTTGAAAATCATATATTCAGGGTAAGACCGGTTATCCAGAAACGTCCAATTACAATCAACGTTGCAGATATGACGATGGGTTATGGGGAAGATATACCTCAGATAACGGATGCTTCTTTTGATATTGCAGAAGGTGAAGGTAAGGGACTGGCAGGTTCAGATACGAAAGAAACCATTCAAAATACATTGTCTCTGCGTACTCTGGCAACCAGGGAATCGGATTGTGGCAAATACTCATTTACAATAAGCTCCAACAGCAGTAATTATGAAGTGATGGCGAAGTATTATGAGAATTTATCCAATTTATCCAACCCCAAGGAGGAAGGAGCTATTACAATTACAAAGGCTGCCGGAGAGATTATAAAGGATGAAGGCTTTACTGCAAGCAAGACAGTAGTCTTCAAGGACTCTGCCTTTTCCTTAAATGTATCACCTAACAACAGGGAAGGAAAGCTTATATACAAAGTAAGCGATTCTAAAGATATATATGGTGTGAGAGTGGATGATGACTGGATTCTTTCGGTATCAGATGATGGTAAGGTGATTGTCAAGAGTGCCGGAAGTGCGAAGATTACAATTTCTCTTCCTGAATCTACGAACTATACGGCAGCAACGTCTCTGACCGTGCAGGTGACAGTAAATAAGAGGGCATATACGGTAGATTCCATCAATAAGAAATATCTGTATTCAAGAGAGAATGAAGACAGTATTGACCTTTTAGCCCTGCTTCCGGCGGATTGTGGTACTGTGAATTTTGACGTGATATCAACAACAGACAGCAGCTCGTTTATTGAAGCACCACAGTATAAGGAAGGTAAGCTGGCTTATAAGCTTGCAGCGGGTAACATAGGTAATACAGCAACAATTACAGTCCCTGTAACAACAGAAAACTATACAATAAATAATGGTAATTCGCTGATATTCAATCTTGAACTGGTGGAACAGAAGCCGTTAAAACCACAGGGTGAGATTACTTTGCAGAAAAATGAGATGACTTATGGGGAACCTTTGTCCGTACTGCAGTTTAATGAAGCAAAATTTGTGGATGCAGATACCGGAGAAGGAATAGTGGGAACACTTGCATGGAACGCTCCGGATTATAAGCTGGAAGTTGGGGAGCGCCTGGCTGAGTGGATATTTACCCCGGATAATGTAGAATATGCACCATATATTGGATATACAACTGTTACAGTCAATAAAGCAGTTCCTCACATTGTTTTCACACCGGATCCGCCAGAGCAGATTTATCGTATATCTGCATATAGCGTGGAGATTTTAAATGGACTTTCAAAAAATCCCGGTATGGTAATAGGTGTAGACGATCAGCAGCTTGGAGGTATCTGGAAATGGGAAGATGAGAACTGGACTCCGACGGTAGGACAGAGTGAGCGCAGGGTTTATTTTGAGCCTCTTGATACGCAGCATTATGAAAATTCAGCGATGGAGACGGTGACATTGACTGTGAAAAAGGCAAGACCTTATATACAGATTGAACCGCAGATAAGCGATTATACGCATGGCGATACTCTGTATAGCCAGAAGCTGACAGGAAGTGCAATCTATGGTGATGGCAGAGGCAATCGTGGATCTGATGATGCATACGGAAATGAGACAATAAGCGGTACTTTCACATGGGTGACAGCGGATACGAAGCTTTCTCATCAGAATGATAATGGCAAGACCTGTGAATATGTCTTTACACCGGCTGATACAGCATCTTATGAGACTGTGAGTGGAACATTTACCATAGCAGTCAATAAAGCACAGAATCCTCCGCAGATTCCAAGCAGTAAGATAAAGGTTGACTTTTCATGCGAACAGGTTAGTGATGTGAAGCTTCCTACTGGTTGGATATGGACTCCGGCAGAGGGACAGGATACGACTCTGACAGTGGGAAATACAATAACTGTTACAGCAACTTATACGGCATCAGATTCTGTGAATTATGAAAATCTGACAGTTGATGTGGCAATTACCCGTTCAAGCTGTGAGCATGCTAAGACGGAACGTCGTGGTGAGATAAAAGCAACCTGTATCGCTGTTGGCAGCACTGGAGAACTCTGGTGTCTCATATGTGATGAAAAGCTGATGGAAAGTACAGAAACAGCAAAAGATTCTATGAATCATGCGGCACTGACCAGCAGAGTCACAAAACAACCGACTACTACAGAGGAAGGAGTTATGACATATGAGTGTAGCGCCTGTGGTTATACAGCGACTAAGCCGATAGCTAAGATTGCTGCTAAAAATGACTCAGATGCTGGTAGTTCCAACAACAGTAATGATTCTGGAAATGACTCAGAAAGTTCTGGTTTCATGAATAATGTACACAAGGATGTGATGCAACCTGCAAAGACAACACCTGATCCTTCTCTGACTCCAATACTGACACCGGCTCCGATACCTGATCCTGTACAGCCCACACAACCGGCTGATAATGTGAAGAAACCTCAGCGCAAAGTCCCGACAGCACAGAATGATACGGTAGAGGAAGGCGAAGAGGCAAGACCTTTTATCCAGGGTGAGGATGATAAGGAAGGCTGGGATGTGATCAGGGCAGAATCAGCGGTATGCGCTGAAGGCGGTACAATCGTAGTAAATATGAATGGTTCAAGTGTTGTACCCGGTGATATCTTTGATATGATTAAAGGAAAAGATATTACGATGCAATTCGAGCTTGATAATGGAATCATCTGGCAGGTAAATGGCATGAGTGTTCAGAAAGAGAACATCAGTGATATTGATTTCCATGTGGCACTTGGTGAGGAGGCATCAGATACGATTCCTGTAGACCTGATCAATGCCCTGACTGGTGAGCGTTTCTCCATGAATCTCACACTTGCCTATGATGGAGCCTTTGGCTTTGAAGCAGTCATGCGACTCAATGTAGGAGAAGCGAATAAGGGACTTGTAGCAAACCTCTTCTATTATAATGTAAGTACAGATGCGTTGGAATTTATCTGTGCAGATGAGATAAATGAGACTGGTCAGGCAGAGCTTACTTTCACGCATGCTTCTGACTATATTATCATCCTTGATACGGTTTCAATGGAAGCGGTCGAAGAAGTAGATGAGACTCTTGTTGCAGATACAACCAGTGACAATACCGTACAGGCAACAACGACAGAAGATCATACACTTTTTATCTGGATTATTGTACTTGCCTGCATAGCAGCATTGACAGCGACAGGATTTTTGACCTTGAAGAAACGTAAAGAAGAATAGTACTATTTGGAAGAAAACGGCGATATTGTATAGCTCAGAAGCTATACGGTATCGCTGTTTTGTGTTATATTGTGTTTCATATAGTAAATTGCATAATAAAGCATTGATGTTTTGAAAACAGTTAGGTATCATATAGATAAGAATGACTATCGTAAATATCGGAGGAGAAATGTTATGAAGATGAAGAAAATTGCAGTACTAGGGGCAGGAGCAGTTGGTTCCTATGTCATTTGGGGGCTTTCTAAACGTGATGATATCAGTCTGGGTGTTGTTGCAGAGGGTGAAAGAGCCAACCGATTAAAGAACGGTTGTATCATCAATGGTGTGACATATCACCCGGAAGTGTGGACACCACAGGAAGCACAGGGAGCAGATCTGCTGATTATAGCTTTGAAATATGGTGCATTGCCGGGTGCATTAGACAGTATCCGCACGATTACCGGAGAGAATACAGTTGTAATGAGCCTTATGAATGGTGTAGACAGTGAAGAGATCATTTCTACTGTAATAGACAGTTCTCATATCATTTATTCCCTGATAAAAGTAGCTTCTCATAAGGAAGGCGATGGTTTCTGCTTTAACCCGGATACTACGATAGGTATTATTTTTGGAGAACTTACCGTACCATATCAGAGTGAGCGTGTGCAGGCAATTGAAGCCCTTTTTGAAGGTACTGGCTTACATTATCGTGCAACAGAACATATCAGAGAAGAGATGTGGAGCAAGTTCCGCCTGAATGTATGTAACAATCTTCCCCAGGCAATCCTCGGAGCGGGTGTTGGATGTTATCAGGACAGCGTTCATATGAAAGAGATCAGCAACGGACTCAGAAGAGAGCTGGAAGCTGTCGCAGCGGCGAAAGAAATCGACATCAGTAAGGCAGATGCTTCTTCTGGACATGGCAGTGCTGTTCCACCAACAGCCAGATACTCTACTTTACAGGATCTGGATGCAGGTCGTCACACAGAGATTGATATGTTCTCAGGTGCACTGATGCGTATGGGTAAGGAGCTTGGTATCCCTACACCTTATAATGAATTTGCTTACCATATCATCAAAGCCATGGAAGAGAAAAATGACGGTAAATTCGATTATACCGGCAAACAGGAAGAAACGACCTGTGCTAAGTAATACGATACACGAAGAAAAACTATATTATGGAGGAAATTTATAATGCACATACCAGAGAATTATTTATCACCGGCAACCTGCGGTGTGATGGGAGCGGCAATGGTTCCTGTCTGGGCACACGCTGTGAAAAAAGTAAATGAAGAACTTCCAAAGGATAAGATTCCACTTCTTGGAGTGGGAGCAGCTTTTTCTTTTTTGGGTATGATGTTCAATGTACCACTCGTGGGAGGTACAACAGGGCATGCAGTGGGAGGAACGTTAATTGCACTTTTATTTGGTCCCAATGCGGCATGTATTGCAGTATCTATAGCATTGTTATTGCAGGCAATCATCTTTGGCGATGGTGGAATCCTGGCATTTGGTGCGAATTGCTTTAATATGGCATTTGTTTTGCCCTATGTCGGCTACGCAGTTTATCGTCTGATTGTAAGAATGGCAGGTGGAGATTTGGCAAAAGACAGAGTACATTATATTGCTGCGGCGATAGGCTCTTATATTGCAATTAATGCGGCTGCATTTTGTGCCTCTGTAGAATTCGGTATTCAGCCATTGTTATTTAAGGATGCAGCCGGTAATGCCCTTTACTGTCCATATGATCTTACTGTCTCAGTCCCTGCCATGATGATTCCTCATCTTGCTGTGGCTGGAATCATTGAAGCCATATTCACCGTGGCAGTATTTGCCTTTGTGAAGAAGACCTCACCGGATCTTACTTATGAAAGTATTCTGACAGGTGGAGAGAATGCGAATACAACAAAGAAGCATATGCCGGTGTTTGCCCTGATCGCACTGCTTATTGCGGCAACACCGCTTGGACTATTGGCTACGGGTACAGCATGGGGAGAATGGGGTTCTGATGAAATCGCAGATATCGTAACCAATGGTTCAGCGCTTGGATATACACCGAAGGGGCTGGCAGAAGGCTGGTCATTATCCGTGCTTATGCCTGATTATGCTGTCAGTGGAATGAATGAGGTCGCTGCCTATATCTTATCGGCTTTAATCGGCGTGGCACTTCTTATCATTATATTTAAGCTGATCTCAATTCCTATGAAAGGACGAAATCATTATGCTTCCTAGTTGGATGGAGGGTGTGGACCAATATGATCCGCCAAAAGACTGCAGTAAATTTGCAGTGAAGACAATTCAGACAATTGGAAAAGCTATGTCACGTATAAAAGTCCAAAAGGGACATGAGAAGGGACGGCCTCTGCCGGCCCTTTTCAAGTTGCTTGTAACAGCAGGTGGAATTCTGTTTCTGTCCATCACACAAAATAAGTTGTGTATCATGGCATATGCAGCTATACTGTTATTATATTTGTGTACATGGCCTGCGAGGGATATTTTAAACATTATGAAAGCAGGATGTGGAGCATCTGTGCTGGCGCTTATTATTCTGCTTCCTGCAATGTTCATACAGCCGAGTGGTATACGAAATGAACTATTGATTGTGATTAAGGTATTTTTCAGTATATCTACACTAAGCATTTTTAATCATACGACGCAGTGGAATCATATTACGGGAGCACTCAGAAAGCTGCATATTCCCGGGATTTTTATCTTTACTTTGGATATTACATTAAAGTATATTGTACTTCTGGGGAATCTGATTACAGAGCTGTTGACATCTCTGCAGCTTCGATCTGTTGGTAAGAATAATAAAAAGTACAGCTCCATCGGAGGCGTCATGGGTGTTACATTTGTAAGGGGTACTGAGATGAACCAGCAAATGTATGAGGCGATGCAGTGCAGGGGATTTACAGATGATTATAGTGTGAAAAATTAATTTTCACACGTGGCTTTGTGCCGGCAGTCCCAAGCCTGCCGATTACGGAAGGACATGGTTATTAGCATGAAAATAATAGAATTGTCGGATGTGACATTTGGATATGATGAAGCTGAACCACCGGTTCTGGCTCATTTCAATTTGGCAATAGAGAAGGGAACGTGTATCGTCATTGAGGGCGATAATGGTTCTGGCAAGACGACACTTTTCAGAATTATCAATGGATTGTCTTTTCCTCAGAAGGGGAAGTTCCTGTTTGATGGCATTGAGATTAATGAAAAATATCTGAAAGACAGCAGAAATGCAAAACTTTTTCATAAACGAATCGGATATTTATTTCAGAATCCTGATGTCATGCTTTTTAATGCAAAAGTATATGATGAGATTGCCTTTGGACCCAGACAGATGGGCATGGCAGAAGAGGAAGTAAAACGCAGAACGCAAGACTGCATGAGAATATTTGACTTAGAGGCATTAGCAGATAAAGCGCCTTATCATTTGAGCGGAGGGCAGAAGAAGAAGACTGCACTTGCGGCTGTTATGTCCCTTGACCCAGAAGTTGTCGTTTTGGATGAGCCTTTTGCAGGACTTGACCAGAAAAGTCAACAGATGCTGACAATATTTATCGAGGATTTGAAAAAAGCCGGTAAAACGTTGTTGATTGCAACACATAATCCTGATGTAAAAGAAAAGCTGGCTGATGTAACGATATCACTATAGCAAGGGAGAGAAATTATGAAATCAAAGAGAATGAAAGCATTATTATTTATGAGTATGGCTGTACTTGCAACCGCCTGCGGTAAGGAAGAAGTCAATACAGCAGAGTCACAGACACAGATTACGGAAGAGGCAAGTACTGAAGCCCTGCAAACACAGACTTCGGAAGAAATATCAGGTGAAGCATTTATGCCAAATGGTTTTATCGAGGAGAAAGCACAGAAAAATGAATTTGACTCTTATGAGGAAGTAATCGGTTATCTCGAAGCAGGTCAGGCATATACCTATGTGGATGTATTGGGAAGTGAGAACCCCATATTACTGGTTACAGAGGGTACATATGATAATCAGGATGGCAAAAATGATGCAGTTTCTATTTCAGCATATGTATATCTGGAGGATGAAAATGGTGTAAGCTGTGGCTCCATGATCGCATCTGAGGGTACTGCTTATCCTATTGCCGTAAAGGACGGATTACTTTACACGGCAGGCGGACATATGATAGAAGCAGACTGTATTTCACAGGAGACTCATGCGCTGATGGTAAAATCCTATATAAGCGAAGACTTTGACGAGAATGGAACAGCACATTATACAGGATTTATCAGAAGCAGCAATCAGGTATATGAGGATGGTAAAGAGATTGATGGTGCAGATGAAGATCATCAGTATCAGGCACTTTGGGATGAATATGCAGACGCAGAGATTGTGAACTTTACAGTAGTGCAATAATACCTGAAGGCATAGAGATTGAAGTTGATACGATTGAGTCTGAAAGAAGAAAGCATTTAGCAACAATAGCATGTTCTGCACTCATATTAAACTGCCTGGAAGAAGGATTATACCCCAGCTGGGATGCACAAAATATAAATTCAGTTCATCTGGCAGAAAAGCTGGGGTATGAATTCGATCATGAATATGTAGCATATGAGGTTATATAAAATAAATGAACTGATTATTTCCGTGCAACAAGGTGTGCGCGGAAACCTTTCTGCTTTTCCATTGTAAGAACTGTGAAACCGGCTTTTTCTGCCATCGCAACAAATTCTGCAGTTTTATGTATTTTCACGTCACCATGTCCGCACAGGTTTGCCAGAGGCATTTCCAGATGATTCATCAGCCAGACCATGAAATTTGAGGAAGTATAGTCTCTCAAGACCAGACGTCCACCCTTACGCAGAACACGGTATGCACTGTTGAAGAAAGCCTGCGGATTAGGGTAGTGGTGGAAGCTGTTCGCACAGATAACCGCATCAAAGGAACCCTCTTCAAATGGCAGATTTTTGCTGCCTGTGTAAATTCTTTGATAGAGAGTTCTTTATATTTTTCAGGTGTCATAGGACATTCTCCTTACATGAAATTAGTGGTTAGATATTACTAACCACACATTATCACATATTTCAGGAAAAGTCAAAAAGGAAATAGCAACATTATGGTTGACATATCTTCAGAAAATGGATGATACATTGCATTATCTGATCATGGCGAATCAGATGCTGGTACAAAAGGCTTTGTTAGAGCAGCTCAAGGATACCGGGCTTACTATCGGGCAGCCTAAAATCCTTGATTATTTAAAAGAACATGATGGCAGTAATCAGAAAGAAATTGCCAGGGCATGTTTTCTGGAGGCTGGTTCTTTAACCATTATTCTTAATAAAACTCCCTTTTCGGAATTGTGTGTCTGAATGAAAAGCGTGTATAATTCTATATT